>Ga0209081_1000068_pt1 | contig 55161 bp, 54 predicted proteins | sample GOMGulsemesocosm_4_FD_184636 | JGI IMG/M metagenome (GOLD analysis project Ga0209081, IMG submission 184636) | Methane-oxidizing microbial communities from mesocosms in the Gulf of Mexico - GOM15B Gulf of Mexico (SPAdes) (version 2) | ecosystem: Environmental > Aquatic > Marine > Cold seeps... | reverse complement strand
TGCTGGCACTGGAGCAGTTTGGCGAGCGCTGGGATGAGAAATATCCACAGATCAGCCGATCCTGGCGCAACCACTGGGAAAACCTCAACACGCTGTTTAAATATCCAGAGGACATCCGCCGAGCCATTTACACCACCAACGCCATCGAGTCGCTGAACAGCGTAATCCGAAAAGCTATCAAGAAGCGCAAGCTGTTCCCGACCGACGCCTCGGCCACGAAGGTTATCTATTTAGCGATCATGGACGCGTCGAAAAAATGGACCATGCCGATCAGAAACTGGAAGCCCGCCATGAACCGATTTATGATTGAGTTCGAAGACCGCTTGAAAGACTACGTTTAAATCAGGCAGTTACACAGAATTGCTTACAGGCTCGATATTAAAGCCACCACCAGGTCACTGCTGTCCCATAAATATTGATCATAAAGCGAACCTCACTTGTGGTTCGCTTTTTTCTGCCTCGGCGGATCAGGCTTCAGAATCTCCAATAGTGATTTGCGCTCAAGCAGATTCACCTGAATCACCCGTAATATCCTCTGCACGGTCCAACCTTTCTTAGCGCTGTGACGGGCTAGCGCTAGCAACAAATAGGTTATCATCGCTATCCAAATCTGCGTCAAAATGGCATTACGTGACTGCCCCACGAAGGCTTTTATTTTTAAGTTCTGCTTGATCGCCTTAAAGAACAGCTCGACCTGCCAGCGATCCTTGTAAATGGCCGCAATTGTCGCCGCGCAGAGCGAGAAATTATTTGTTAGAAAGACGTACCTTTGGCCACTCTCCCTATCTATAAACCCTACTCTACGTAACTTGGGCAGGTAATCCCCCCATTTTTAATCGAAGTCAAAAGCAGTGATTAAGCGGCCATGGCCAACTTCTGTTATCGGGGTTAATGGCACGGGCATCAGCGTTGGATTATTAACACCGCATGACGAGTACTGCCCTTGGCATCGACTGGCACAACAGGGTTCTGGTGTGCTGGGAAATGCTGTGAGTGGGCGAGGCGGTTCATGAGTTGGATGGGGTTCATCTCTGTGCGAATACTGCGTGAGTTATTGGCAGTTAGGCGTTTAAACCTTAAATAGTGGCGGTGGATGACCGCCGCTTAAGTCGAAGTAAGTGGTGCAGACAGAAAGTCTGAGGGATTTTTGGGGCGACCAAGTGATTCTGTCCCCTTGATTAGTGTTGACACCACGGTGCTGTTAGTAGCAATATCGTTTCAGTTTTAGAAACGAGAAACGACTATGTATGTGTTAAAGCCTTTGGATGTCGTAGTGGGCCTCAAAATTGGACTCAATGAGCAGTCGTTCCGCCAGTTTAAGGGCGAAGAGGAACTTGGTTTTCAGTCTCAATCGACTAACTCAGTGGGTGATTTAGCCGAGGCTTTGCATAAGGCTAAGGGCGATATATCACGCTCGATCAATAGGTTGGTTACCCTGGGGTTGGTTGGCGAGCGAAAGCCTAAAGAAGGCGATGTGATCTCGGGCAACCGAAAGTATTACTCATTACAGAGAAAGGCAATGAGTGACTTGCTTTGCCATGGCATTCGCCATGTGTTTGCACCTGAGAGAACTGGCGTGGGACGTGGTGTGCCTACTGGCTGGAGCTGTAAATTACTGACTTCCCCTATGAACCCGCCAGAAACTCCTCTGGTTTGGCCAATGCCGGGAGGCAAGGTCAATGGTGAACTGCTTGAGCCTCTTTATCCTAAATGCCCAGAGGCGGCTCTGGAGGATGAGGGTTTATACGCCTTACTGTCATTGGTCGACATCATGCGTACTGGTAAGCCAAGAGAGCTGAAGTACGCTAGAGAACTACTGGAAGCGAAAGTGATGGAGTTACACTCATGAGTAACAGTATCAATATTGCGCAGGTCATCGCGGTTGCAGAACAGCTTCAAGGCATGAAGGATGAAGTGGTCTTTGTTGGGGGGTCTACCACTGCTCTTCTGGTGGACGATGTGGCGGCGGGTCAAGCGCGTCAAACCGAAGATGTGGATTTCATTGTTGATATCACCATATCGGGTAATTTGTACAAGTTTGAAGATCGAATGCGAGAGCTGGGCTTTAAGAATGATATGAGCGAAGGCTCTCATATCTTCAGCTGGACAATGGACTTCTTGGGGCAGACTTTAAAAGTTGATGCCATGCCAACGGATGACAATATTAAAGGGTGTTCGAATCGCTGGCATCAAGATTCAATTGGGAGCGCTCAGGCTAAGACGCTTAAAGAGGGTTTGTCCGTCAACGTGGTTGATCCCGTGTATTTTCTTGGGACGAAGTTCGAGGCCTACAAAGGCCGAGGCGACGGTAGTATTTTCTCCCATGATCTCGAAGATATATTTTATGTGTTGGAGCACAGGACCGGTATTGAATTGCTGGTTTTTGATGCGAAAGATGATATTAAGCAATATTTGAGTACGGAATTTTCGGCATTGCTTAATCATCCTGGTCTTGAAAATACCTTGCCAGGAATAGTCGATGCAGTCGATTTGGTCATGAGCCGGATTCAATTTATTTCAGAGAAATGCTAGAGGAATTAAGACCGCAGAGGAAATGACTGATCTCGATTAGTTTATAACTACTATCGGGATTATGATCCGAGTTTGGGGCGGTATATTCAGAGTGACCCGATTGGATTGAATGGTGGTTTGAATACCTATGGGTATGTCAATGGTAATCCAATAAATTTAAGCGACCCTACAGGTTTGTGTCCTTGGTGTTTATTTGGTGCCCTTGCCGGGGGGACAATCAATATTACGCAACAACTTGTAAGCAATGGGTGGAACTGGAATACAATAAATATTCAAAGTGTTGGAATCGCTGCTGGGCAAGGCCTGTTAGGAGGCGGGCTGGGAACTGCAATTTCAAAGATTGGTTTTAGTGCAGTTGGCGCAGCAGGATGGTCGGCAATGGGAAGCTCAGCTATAGGTGCCGGCGGTACAGCATTAAATAATGCTGTAAATATAGATCCCTGTGTGAGCAATAATGTTAAAACTGCTGCTATTAATGGTTTCATTGGCGGTGCTTTTGGCTCTTTAGCTGGAACTGTTGTTTCAAGTCAGGTATCTAACGGGTTGAGAGGCATCTACCAATCCACTCCGCTAGCTCAACGTTTACTTAAAGGGTCAAATGCGATTCATGGTGTGCCTCAAGTAAATTTTAGGGCAGCGGGAACTACTGCGGGTAATGCGGCTGGTCTAGCTGCTAGTTCATTATTTTGAAGGTGAAATCATGAATCAGCATACTAAGAGAATATTTGTACTTTTATTAAAGGTCGGTTTAACAAGTTTTATTGGAGGTATGAGTCTTTGTTTAATTTACGATCTTATCGGTAATGATGTTCAGCCTTATCACTATCTGTTATTTGGGGGGGGAGGGATGCTATTCTTTTGGCTGCCACTAGCCATATATATTGTTAAGTTAGAGTGGATTCGCCATAAAGCTAAAATAATGGGGTCATAACAGGCTTTACACGCTCCTGAAGCCACCATTAGGTCACTGCTGTCCCACAGTTTGTGGGTAAACAAGAAAGCCTGAGTCCCAGTTGTTAAGATGTGAGTGCGAACAAACACTTAATAACAAGGGCTCAGGCTTTGTCACATAATAACACTGCATTTTATCAGCTGCTAAGACCTCTCTCGAGACATGAGTTTGAAGGGCTGGCAAAACAGCATCATGTTGGCCAAAAGCTTCGATCGGCAACTCGATGGGATCAATTCGTTGGCATGTCCATGTCGCAACTTTCCGGTCGTCAGAGCCTGCGTGATATGGTAATCCCCCCGAAAAATAACCGAGGTCATAAGTAGAATTTTCTCGTAATCTACACGCAGGAGATTCTGCATGAAAAAGTCTAGATACAGTGACAGCCAGATATTGGCTATTTTGAAGCAAGCCGAAGCTGACGTACCTATACCAGAGCTATGCCGAGAGCACGGTATGAGTTCAGCCACCTTCTACAAGTGGCGCAGTAAATACGGAGGTATGGATGCGTCGCTCATGACCCGAATGAAAGAGCTCGAGGATGAGAATCGTCGCCTCAAAAAGATGTACGCTGAGGAGCGATTGAAGTCGGAGATAATCCAGGAGGCCATGGCAAAAAAGTGGTAAAGCCATCTCAACGACGCGAGATGGCTAAGGCTTCTGTGGAGAATCGACAAATACCGATCCGCTTAGCCTGTTTAATTTTTACGGTTAGTGAAACCTGCTATCGCTACCAACCAAAATTATGCAGCGAGAACGCAGAGATTGCCGATTGGTTGATCAGGATAACCCACAACCAACGTAACTGGGGCTTTGGTTTGTGCTTCCTCTACCTGCGCAACGTCAAAGGCTTTGGTTGGAACCACAAGCGTGTTTATCGTATCTACCGAGAGCTGGAGCTCAATTTACGTATTAAGCCCAGAAAGCGTATTGTCAGGGAGAAACCCGAGCCACTATCTGTTCCTGAGGCCGTTAATGATTGCTGGTCAATGGACTTCATGCACGATCAGTTAAGCGACGGTCGCAGCTATCGCTTGTTTAATGTAATCGATGATTTTAACCGTGAAAGGCTGGCAATTGATGTCGATTTTTCTCTACCTTCAGCGAGAGTTAAGCGCTCACTGGATCAAATTATTGAGTGGAGAGGAAAGCCCAAAGCAATCCGATGTGACAACGGCCCAGAGTACATCAGTGGTTTACTCGCAGCCTGGGCAGAAGAAAATGGAATTAAACTCAAGTTCATCCAGCCAGGCAATCCCCAGCAAAATGCATACATCGAACGTTACAACAGGACGGTGAGATACGGACTGGCTAACTCATATTTATTCGAAAGTATTGAAGAGGTGCAGTCCTTCGCCACTGATTGGCTATGGACTTACAATCACGAACGTCCGAATATGGCTATTGGCGGCATCACGCCAAAACAGAAGCTGGCCATTGCCGCTTAACCTCTGCTTTTGACTTCGGTTAAAAATGGGGGGATTACCGAGCTGTTCTTTAAGGCGGTCAAGCAGAACTTAAAAATAAAAGCCTTCGTGGGGCAGTCACGTAATGCCATTTTGACGCAGATTTGGATAGCGATGACAACCTATTTGTTGCTAGCGCTAGCCCGTCACAGCGCTAAGAAAGGTTGGGCCGTGCAGAGGATGTTACGGGTGATTCAGGTGAATCTGTTTGAGCGCAAATCACTATTGGAGATACTGAAGCCTGATCCGCCGAGGCAGAAAAAAAGCGAACCCCAAATGAGGTTCGCTTTATGATCAATATTTATGGGACAGCAGTGGCCAACAGGCGCCTTTTTTTGAAACGGTAAACTTTGAGTGTTTACGGCTGAGCCACAGAGCGAATCAGTGCTTGCGACAGTTTAACGGAGGTTGCCACGCTCTCGATCGAAATGCGCTCATTGGTGCCGTGAATGGATTTGGTGTGTGACATCGGCAGCGAGAACGGGTGGAAACGATAAATGTTCGGCGCTAAATCGACGTAGTGCGGACTGTCGGTGCTGGCTGTCAACATGCCAGGTGCCACCAACGTGTTGGGCAGCACCGATTCAATCGACGCTTTCACCTTGGCGTAACCGTGAGCGTGCATGTCTGCAACGGCTGGCGTCTTCTTCCACGCATCTGACTCGATGGTAATACTTGCATCATCAATCAGCGCTGTTACATCCAGCAGCAGTTGCTCGGGGCTATAGCCGGGCAGTAGGCGGAAATTCACCTTGGCTTCGGCTTTCTGTGAAATTACGTTTTCCTTTATTCCAGCGTCAAACATGGTGACGGCTGTTGTCGAACGCACCTGTGGGTTCGTTGCTGGGTCATCACTTAATATAGAGGCCAGCAGTGGCGCGCTCAGCCACTGGTTGCGCATCAGCCAGCCTTGGATACCGCCTATATCTTCGCCGATCACATCGAGCATGTCGGTCATGGGGGAAACCAACTGTGGGTCGAAAGGGTTTTCATGCAGCTGCGTGACGGCCCTGGCCAGGTTTACCACCGCGTTATTCTCGACCGGCATGGACGAGTGGCCGCCATCGCCTGACGCCTTCAAGGTAAGGGTGACGTAGGTTTTTTCCGCCAGCGCGATCATCGCTATCGACCTGCCCGGCACTAGCGGGTTGTCTTCCACCACCAAACCGCCTTCACCGATCATGAATTCAAGCGAGATGTTGTTTGCCTTAAGATGTTTCGCGATATTGGCCGCGCCTTCTGCGCCGCCAATTTCTTCATCGTGGGCCAGGGAAAAAATCAGCGTGCGCTGTGGCACAAAGCCCTCAAGCAGTAAGGATTCTAGCGCTTCCATGGTGGCGATAACCGATGACTTGTCATCAATGGCGCCGCGCCCCCATAAGTAACCGTCGGCCACGACACCTGAAAAGGGTGCATGCTGCCATTCACTTTCGGTGCCGGGTTCAATCGGTACCACATCAAAGTGTGAATCCAACAGAACGGGTTTTAAATGGCTTTCGGTACCGGGCAATGTGATGACCAAGCTGTAGTCGGCAATCACGTCGACCTGCAGTTGAGTGAACACAGTGGGGTAGGTCGCGCGTAAAAACCGGTGGAACTGCGTGAAGGCCGAATAATCAATTTGGTTGCGATCTTGTTGACTCACCGTCTCGATGCGAATGGCTTCAGCCAGGTGCGCGACCGCTTGCTCGTTAGCGTGAGCGCTCAGACTGAAGGTGCTAAAAGCCAATATGGCAGAAAGCCCCAATTTACTGTTTATTTTCATGCGACGGTTCCATTACCTACAGACTTATTGTTTTTATAAATACTAGGATCAGCTAAACATCTTTGGGCTCAGGAATAAAGGCGCCTTGCAGAGCAAACCTGACTCGTGCGTCACCACCAAGAAACCCATGAGCGTGCAAGGGCTGAGGGTATAGCTGGGTCAAGAAGCGGCGAATGAAACAGGACCAGAACCAAGGGGCCAGTCAGTGATAGGGTAAACAGGTAAGCTCGGATAAATGTAACGACGATCTATGATCGACAGAGGGCCAGAGACGGTCAAATTATTATAAGGGTAGGCACATGAAGAACACTGTGATCGGAGTGGGTTTGTTGTTTTGCAGCAGCGCATTGTTTGCAGCGGATTATGAGGTGGGCCATCAGGCCCTTCAAGAATGGAACAGTGACGCGATGAACAACGCGCCTGCGCCTCTACGTATATGGCTTCTTGTCATGGTGAGTTGTTTTGCCGCGGGTCTCTTTTTCGTTGGGCATCGCGTCATTGCGCGCTGGGTAACCGGTGGGTTTGTCGTTGCGTTTGTCGGCTCAGGTCTGTTCTCCTCGGCCTTGGGCATTGTTCCTTTATCCGGTTATGTCGCTCTGGTTCACCTTGTTTGCTGGTCTCCCGGACTGTATCTGTTGTTAACGCGGCGTCCTTTTTTAAATGAAAAAGGCGTGTTTGCCGTGTGGTCTGGGGTTATAACCCTCGTCATCTTGATTTCATTCTTCTTTGATATCCGCGATGCCAGTATTTACCTCGATCATGTTTCAGGGCTTAATATGTTTTCGTGAAATCCCACGAAAAATACTCATTTAACGCACGTAAAAAAGCCGCAGCCTCAAACGAGGATGCGGCTTTTTTTCTGACGATGCTGCTTGATTGCTCGTACTGCGTGGCTTTAGGCCTCAGCTGCAATGATCTGATTACGCCCTTGGGCTTTAGCTTTGTAGAGCGCCTGATCGGCTCGGTCGAAGAGCATTTTGGTGCTTTCGTCTTTTCTCAGGGTGCTGACGCCGATGCTAACGGTGGCTTGTAGTAGTTCGTTGTTGGTTTCGACTCGCGCCTTCTCAATGAAGTGACGGATGCGTTCGGCAATGACGCTGGCGCCTTCGGGGTTGGTTTTGTTCAGCAACACGACAAACTCTTCGCCGCCGAAGCGGAAGGTCATGTCGGTTTGCCGAGTAACGGCGACAATACCTCGCGCTACCTCACGCAGGACTTCGTCGCCAGAGCTGTGGCCGAAGTTATCATTGATGCGTTTGAAGTGATCGATGTCGATGGTTAATAGAGACAGTGGCTGATCGTAGCGGTCCGCTAATGATTTCTCGCGTGCTAGGGCATTATCCAGGGCGATTCGGTTACCGGTGCCGGTCAGAGGGTCTCTGAGTGCGCTCTGTACCGCTGAACGGTATTTCAGGGCGTTACGCAATGGAAAGATCAGCGAGCCTAGGAGGCTTTCTATATTTGATAGTTCGGCTTCACTGAAGCGCTTCCTGCGACTAAAGGTCACTTCACCGAGCATGTCGGTGTCGGTATTGAGCCGGTAGTTGATTTTGTGTGGGCTGGGGCTGCCAAGTTGTACTTTTAGACCTTCACCGCCGTTCTCATAGAACAGGCCACGGGCGGTGACGATACTTTGCATCTGCTCGAAGAAGATTTGCAAAATATCATCGAGGTTCAACGTTGATTGCATCAGATTGGTTAGGCGCTGACGAATCTCGTGATGATCGGGGGCGCTAGCGGGTAAGCGCAAGCGCGCGGTTGCATCTTTCGAGTCGAAAGCGGAGTTGCCTGTATGTACTGAGGTAACCATATGTCTATTCCTGCTTCTATCGCTGCGGCTGTCGTTACTGCCCTTTGGCAGAGCGAAACTACGTAAAGAGGTTTCTTTCACAGTACTAAAGCGAGAACCATGCCAGTTTGATAAGATGATTAAAAACAAAGGGTTAGGTCAGGTAGGGGCGGGTTTTCCCTCGAGGCGGCAAAAAACTGTCGTCGCCTACGGCAATGCAAAGGGGTAAAAGCTTGCCGCCGACAAACATTTGGCGTTACTAGGTGAGCGCCGGATAGCGGTCACCTTTTACTGGTTAGATTGTTGTGTGGGACTGGAGGGGAGGTACAAGGGGGAATACTACTGGGACGCGTTTAGACGGCCCCAGTCGACGTTGTTCACTCAGTCGTCAAGTTGGCTTGCGGGTAGATCCAGCGTGATGCTTAAACCTCTGTGTTTAGGGTCGCGTTCATGGTTGTTGTGGGCGCTGATATGGCCGCCGTGGAGTACCACTGTACGCTGGGCTATAGAAAGCCCTAAGCCGTATCCACCGCTCTTGCGGTCGCGGGCTTCGTCGGTGCGGAAGAAGGGCTCGAAGATATCACTGAGGTGCTCGTGCTCAACCCCCGGCCCTTGGTCGCTGACTTGCACTTCGGCGTCCTGTTGATTATTTAGACGAAGAGTGACGGTCACCGCGGTGTTTTCGGTGGTGTAGTGAATGGCGTTGCGAATGATGTTGTCAAACACGCCGACGAGGGTATTTCCGCGGGTCATGACCAGTGTTTCGTCGATCTTCGAGCTGAATACCAGATCCACGCCTTTTTGCTTGGCTTCGTGGCGGCAGGCGTCCACCACGGTTTCCAGTAGGCTGCTGATTTCAATGACGTCGGTTAGCTCCCATTCCCCCTGTTCATTAATTGGCAGGGAGAGGATGTCTGATATTACGTCGTTGAGGTAGTCGGCGGCTTCTTTGATACGGTCGAGCTCTCCGCTCACCTCGACGTTGCCTCGCTGTTGGGCAATCGCTAAGGCAACCTGTAGGCGGGCCAGCGGTGAGCGCAGTTCGTGTGAAACATCCTTAATAAGACGCTTTTGCTCAAGCATCGATGCGCGCAGTTTCTGGGCCATGTCATCAAAGGCTTGGCCCAGGTCAGCCATTTCACCTGGGCGGCCACAGAATTCATCACTAACGCGTACATTCCAGTCACCTTTGGCGAGGCGTTGGGTGGCCTCTTTTAAGGTGCGTATGTCGCGGGTAATGTAGCGGGCGAGATAGAAACACGCGGCGCCGCTGATGAGCATGTTGAGCAGAGCAATGTTCCAAAAGTTGTTGAAGAATAGACGCCAGCCGAGTGATTGTTGATCCAGTGGCGGGTAGGAGAGCAGCTGCACGGTGTGACCGTCGCTCAGCTGAAAGCGGCGTCCGTAGATATATTTGTTGGCCAGGTGCTTTTTGAAATAGGGCCGTTTGGCGGTGAGCTGCAACAGCAACAGCTTGTGCATGGGACTAACGGGTCGGCCGAGCATGTCCTGGCCGTCTTCATTCACCAGTATGAAATAACGGGTGGCCCAGCTGGGCATGGCCTTTAGACCCAACTCTACTTCATCGTAATTGTAATTAATGGCGTCGCTGACGAGCTCGCGCAATAGGCGGTCACCCAGGTTGGTGTTTTCTTGGGTCGGCAGGTGTTTGTCTGGGCCGAGTTTAAACCAGTGGATGACGGCGTTTGAGCCTAACATCATCAAAATAGTGGCAATCCAAAAGCCTAGAAATATCTTTACGTAAATCCGACCCATGCTTGTGCGGCCTCTCGTTTAGGCGTTGTGCTGGCGGGTAAGCATATAGCCGGCGCCGCGAATATTAATGATCAGTTCTTTGCTAGCGCCTTCGACCGCAAGCTTTTTGCGGATATTGCTGACGTGTACGTCGATGCTGCGGTCATAAGGGGTAAGTTTTCTGTTGAGTGCTTTTTCGGTGAGCGCTTCTTTGCTGATGACATTGCCGGCCTCACGCATGAGCAGTTCAAGCACGGTGAATTCGGCGCCGGTCAGACTTATGGCCTTACCTTGGTAGTGCGTTGTATGGCTCTTGAGCTGTAGGTAAAGGTCGTCAACCTCAATGGCGTCGCTGACGGGTTGGGGCTCACAGGGCACTTCGGCACGCCGCAAAATAGCGCGCACTCGGGCGATGAGTTCACGCGGGTTGCAAGGTTTAGGCAGGTAGTCATCGGCGCCCATTTCTAAGCCGACAATGCGATCAACGGTTTCACCTTTAGCGGTCAGCATAATCACCGGTGTGTTGACGTGTTCACGGAGCTTGCGCAGCGCTTCAAAGCCGTTGAGGACTGGCATCATGACATCGAGGATGATGACGTCGAATTCACCTGTAATGGCCTTTGCTGCGCCAGCTTGGCCATCGTGGGCCATCGAGACATCGAAGCCTTCGGTTTGTAGGTACTCTTTCAGCAGGGAAGAGAGCTCTTGATCGTCGTCGACCAGCAATAACTTACTCATGATAGGGCGTATCTCAAAGAAAGGGCTTTAGGGGGCTATCTTAGAGTGTTGAGCTTGGACCTGTCATTCGGTGATTAATTTTGTTTACCCTTCTTAACGGTGATCAAAGCATATTGAAGCCATAAAGCGCTGAGTGTGCGATCAAAATTGAGGTTTGGTTTAGTGAGCTACTGCTTATTGCGTCGTTTAGCGATTGCTGGGAGAATTCGCGCCTAGATTAGAACGTGAATTTACCAATGAATTTGAGGTTGTTGTGGCAGAAATTGGCCTGTTTTTCGGTAGTGATGAAGGTAATACCGAAGGTGTTGCTTACAAAATCCAACAGCGCTTAGGTTTGACGCATGTGGATGTTCTCGATATTGGTGAGGTGACACAATTAGAATTTGCCGATTACGACAAACTTATCCTCGGCATTCCTACCTGGGATTTTGGTCAGATTCAGTCCGACTGGGAAGAGTTCTGGGAAGATGTAAGCGAAATAGACTTCAACGGTAAAACCGTTGCGCTGTTCGGCTTAGGTGATCAGTTTGGCTATGGTGATTACTTTCTCGATGCGATGGGCTTGTTGCACGATGTATTGCTTGAGCGCGGTGCCAGAACCATTGGTTTTTGGTCCGTTGAGGGTTACGAATTTGATGCCTCTAAAGCCTTGAGCGAAGACCAACAGCAGTTTGTTGGCTTGGCGCTTGATGACGACCAGCAAGAAGCGCTCACCGCCGAGCGTTTAAACCGTTGGTGCGCACAGGTGGTTGCAGAGTTTGGCTTGCAATTAGAGGTTACCGAACTCGAGGATTAACCTCCGCGCTGCATAACCCTGCACTATAAAAAGGCCGCCTATCAGCAATAGGCGGCCTTTTTATGTTCAGGCAGAAAACTGCTCCTGCGTTTTCCGCACTTCCCGCATCCCTGCGGGTCGGATGAGCGGTCATTTTTTGCTCCTGCAAAACTGACATTCACAACATCCATGTTGCTTGTATACCCCTCAAGGGGGTACCTAGTGTCGCGGGTGCAGGATGCACAGGAGCGACGATGTCCAGTAGCGTCGGTTGTTGTTGCTACAGGGTCGGCACTGCAGCCGCTCTTTATTTAGGCGACTCAGCCAGAAATACAGCGCGCATGGGGGCTGGGTGACCTTCAGCGGTAAGGCTGGGGTCATTTGGGTCGAGGAAGTCGGGCAGGGACTGGAACTTCATCCACTCGGTGGCGCGTTGTTCTTCCGTGCTGGTGGTGTTGATGTCAACGACTCGAGGGTTGCGAAAACCACACTTCTTGAGCCAAGCCAGCAGTGTTTCGCAGCTGGGCAGAAACCAGACGTTGTTCATCATGGCGTAGCGATCTTCCGGTACTAGTACTTCGCCGAGGCCGCCTTCAATCACCAGCGTTTCCAGTACCAGCTGTCCGCCGGGTTTGAGGGTGGCTTTGAGCTCGCGCAGGTGGTCCATTGGCGAACGGCGGTGGTAGAAGACCCCCATGGAAAAAGTGGTGTCGAAAGCTTGCAGATTTTTTGGCAGCGCTTCAATGCCCACCGGCAGAAATTCTACGGCGCTGCGTTGGCTGTAGGCGTTGTTGGCGGCCTCACCGATGAAGTGTTTGATCATTTGAAATTGCACGGCAAAGCGCGGTGAAGGGTCTATACCAATGACCTGCTTTGCGCCTTCGCCGAGCATCCTCCAGCAGTGGTAACCGTTACCGCAGCCAACATCCAATATGGTGCGGCCTGCTAGTGGGGCCAGAGAGGGCAATACACGATCCCACTTCCAATCTGAGCGCCACTCGGTGTCAATGAATGTCTCGTGTACTTGGAACGGCCCCTTACGCCAAGGGATCAGCTGCTCAAGGGCGCTGCGTATCTGAGCTTGCAGTGATGCCGACAAGCCTTGACGGTTGCCCAGGGTGACGCCGTTCTTTAGCTCGACTTCGTCAGTTTCGACTTCTGGCAGGCTTGCCAGTGCGCCCAGCCACATAGGTAGGTCACCGAAGCGCTGGCTGCAGAGCCCGTGATCAATCTGTGCGGGCAGGGTGGCCAGCCAGGGTTCGAGCTTGGTGCCTTTTAAGCTCTCCAGAAAGTCGTCGTAGTTAAACAGCGTGCGGTAATCACGTATGGGGGAGTTCATGGGGTATTACTCATGGGGCTTCATTCTATTGGGGGGGGGGAATGGCGCCAGTGTTGGGTTTCGTTTATTTAATCGCGATGATTGAGGCGAAGTTGTACAGCTGAAAGCACAGGTCTGAGCTTGAAAAACCAACCTGCTTGAGGCGCTTTAGGTGTGTTTCTAGGGTTTCGGGGATCAAGACATTTTCAATCGCGCTGCGTTTTTGAGCAATCTCTAGATCGCTGTAGCCATTGGCGCGCTTGAAGTTGTGATGCAGCTCGATCATCAAATCATCGTGAGGTTGATCGCCAAAGGTCAGTTTTTCCGATAAAACCAGAATGCCTCCGGGACGCAGGCCATCGTATATCTTCTTGAGGATGCTGCTGCGCTCGTCGGGCGCAATGAATTGCAAGGTGAAGTTGAGTACCACAACCGAAGCGTTTTCTATGTTTACCTGTTGCAGGTCACTGCAGATCAGCTCGACGTCCAGCTCTCCGCTGTCGGCTTCCATGACTTTGCGGCAGCGCTCAATCATTGCGTCTGAATTGTCGACTCCAATTATTTTACAGTCGGCGGCTTGCACTCGATGGCGCATGGCTAAGGTTGCGGCGCCCAGTGAACAGCCCAAGTCATACAGCCGGCTGCCGGCTACCGCGTAGCGTTCAGCAAGGTTGCCAATCATGCTGATGATGGTGGGGTAGCCTGGCACCGAGCGCTTGATCATGTCGGGGAAGACTTCCACCACGCTTTGATCAAAGGCAAAACCGGTCACCTCGGCAAGGGGGTTGGCGTAGATGTTGTCGTATTGATCGCTCATGGATCGGCTACTCACTGGCTGTCATTTATGTTGTCGAGGAACGTCTGGCTTATAGGGTTACAGCAAGGCCCTAGGATTTAGGAAATACGCCTAGTGGCCGATATAGGGCCGTAACGGTTAACTTGATCATGGCGCTGCTCGACGGAGGCGGCGATTTTAGCCTTCTTAGTGAGTATTGTGAATGATTCGTCGTTTATCGAGTGCTGCACGCGATAGTCTATGCTGCAAAGGGATCAAGCTCTGGCGATGATTTATGTTTTTGAGTATGAATGAGGTGGTGTTTTGAGCGTAAATTACAAGGGCTTACAGGCTTTAGTTATCGACGACTTCGACAGTTTTCGCATGACAGTTGTGAAGATGCTTGAAGAGTTCGGTTGTGAAAATGTAGACAGCATGATGACCGGTGCGCAGGCAATCAAGGCCTGCCGAGCCAAGTCTTATGATCTGGTATTGTGTGATTACAATCTCGGTGCGGGCCAAAATGGCCAGCAGATCCTAGAAGAGTTACGGGTTAAAGGATTGCTAAAGCCGGCCACTTCATTCTTTATCGTTTCTGCAGAGTCGAGCAAAAGCATTGTATTGGCGGCTTATGATAGTGAGCCCAGCGCCTACCTGACCAAACCCATTACCGCTAAAAGCCTGAAACAGAGGCTCGATCGCCAGTTGCGTCAGCGCGAAGAGATGCTGCCCCTCTACCAAGCCATTGAGGACGGTGACTTAAGTGCGGCCATTGCCGAGGGCACCAGTATGGTTCGACGCGGGGTGCGCAGCGCGCCAGCCTGTCAGAAGCTGTTAGGGAACTTGCTGTTGGAATCAAACCAGCTGGACGCGGCTGAGGGCATTTTCAAACAGGTATTGGAGGTAAGGCCTTTAGAGTGGGCCCAGGTGGGGATGGCCAGAGTTAAGAAGGCGAGAGGTGATCTACCTACGGCCGATATTTGGTTGCAAAAGATCATCGCAGACAGCCCTTTTTGTATGCAAGCGTACGATGAACTCATAGACAGCTATCAGCAGCAAGGTAAAACGCAGGAGCAGCAAGAAGTACTGGAAGCGGCGGTTGAAATATCCCCTATGTCGATCTTGCGCCAAACCTCTTTGGCCAAAGCGGCCAGCAGCAATAATGATTTGGCGGTTGCGGCTAAGTCGTACAGCCGCTCGGTCAGGCTGGGGCTGCATTCGGTACACGATGAGTTGGAAAATCACCTGCAATTGGGACGTAAAACGGCGGCTCTGTTCAACGAGAATGAACCGTTGGCCAATGAAATTTCCCGCGAGGCGCTGCGCGCTCTGGAATCCCTATCAAAAAACTTCGAGTTAACCGAGGTGCAGCGGCATCAATCGACCTTACTTGAATCACAGATGCACGCCCACCGTGGCGACAAACGTCGTGCCAGCGACATGTTGATGGAGCTGCAAAGTAAATTTATAAAAGACGACGTCGAACTGGATTTAGATACGCAATTAGATTTGGTGAGTACTCTGCGAGCGCTGGAGTTAAAGGATAAGGCAGAACAACAGCTACAGGCGCTGGTGGAGCAATATAAAGACGACCAGCAAGCCCTGCAGAAGATTGATGCATTAATGGATGAACCGCTGAGCGAGTTAAACCGGCGGCGTGTCAGTCAAATAAATAAAGAAGGGATTGAGCACTACAACGCCAAGCGATATGAAGACGCGGTGGTGTGCTTTACTCGTGCGAAGCAACTGTTCCCCAAAAACATCGGTGTTCATTTGAACCTCGTGCAGACATTGGTTTCTGAAATGACTGAGTTTGGGCGAACCGAGGTATCACTTGAGTTGTGCGCAGATTCAATGAAACGGTTTGAATCGTCGATGAACGCCAATCACAAACAATTTAAACGTTACCGTCAGTTGCAAGAAATGGTGCGTAAGCTCGATCTAGAATCAAAAGACTGAAACGGACACCGATGCGATGCAGGGTACAAGGAATGAATACTATGAAAAAACCTGACAAGGCTGATTTTTCTTTGGTGCTGGCTTCCAGTGTCCACGATATGAAGAACTCACTGGGGATGTTGCTGCATTCACTCGAGACTATGATTCGCGATACAACGGTACAAGATGAGGCGCAAGCAAAGCACTTTGCAACCTTGCAGTACGAGGCGTCGCGCATCAATACAGAGCTTATTCAATTGTTGTCTATTTATAAAATGGACAACGACGGCATGCCGCTGCGTATTGATGAGCACTATGTGATTGAGACGCTCGAAGAGCAGGTAGCGCGCAATGACATGCTGTTTGAAACGCGGGGGCTGACGCTTGAAATTGATTGCGATGAAGACCTGCCTTGGTATTACGACTCCGAGTTGGTCGGCGGGGTGGTCAATAATATCCTCGTCAATGGCGCGCGTTACTGTAAAGATCGCATGCGTTTATCGGCACGTATTGATGAAGATCAATTGGTGATCTGTGTAGAGGATGATGGGGGGGGCTACCCGCCATCCATGTTAGGCAGTAATGAGCAGAGCTTTAGGAGATCAGTCAGTTTTACCGAGGGCAGCACCAATCTCGGTCTCTACTTTGCTCAAGAAGTTGCCCGTATGCACCGCCGTGAAGACCTTGTTGGGGCTATTGAATTGGCCAATGGGGGTGAGCTTGGCGGCGGTCTGTTTAAGATTTTCCTGCCTTAACCGAACTTAGATTTTCAGCGTTATTTGTACGGCTATTTTGAGTGCATTTACGCTGAAAGTCTTATGAGGTTTATGCGGAAAGCTTTAGGGTTTCGACGCTCGGTTTTGTATCAGCAATAGCGGTTAAACTGTCGATTAAGTTACTGATGAAGAGTGTTTTTTCTCCTAGCTGGTTTTGCTCTTCAGTCAACATGCTTTGTGCGTAGGTGGCCAGCGCGTTGAACATCAAACTGGCGCACAGCACGGTTTTAGTCGCGCGTACCTGTGGCGGAATATCAGAAAATGTTGCTTCAAACCGATTGAAAATCCGCTGCCTCGCGTGGTCTTGACCGCTCGGGTGCCCCTCTAAAATAAGCTCCGTACCTTTTCCGAACATTTGGCTGACAATGAGCAAGTAGTCTACGCCTGCCTGAGTATCAAGTTGTTGACTGAACGGTGTGACAATAGCGCGTAATAAGTTGCGGGGGGTTTGCTGCTCTATCGGGAGCGCTTCAAAGTGGTCCAGCTGCTGATTTATATGCTGATCTATTGCCGCGTAGTGCTCGTAGATGATGGCAGAAATGAGCCCTTGTTTATTACCAAAATGGTAGTGAAGGGCCGATGTATTGCGCTGCCCAGCCGCTTTATTAATTTCATTGAGCGATACCGCGTCTATGCCTTTACTGGCAAACAGCTCTTGAGCCTTGAGCATCAATACCTGCCGACGGCTGGGTTGCTTGTCTAACGCCATTGCGTGGGTTTCTCTCTGGTCAAATCATTCAGGGCGACTGGGGCGCTACCCTAGCATTGTGGTTAATGTGTTGCAAAATTAAAGAGGCTTCTTTAATCTTGCGGTTAAAGAGGTCTCTTTAATGCTTCTGAACACGGTGAATTTAACCGTGACTGGCTGATGAAAATAGGTGTGTACTGTTATGGATAAAAAGAAAAGTCGTCCCTGCGAGGCTGTTAAGGCCTGTGATTTGGAGCAGTGGGATATGGAAACCGATGTGGCTATCGTCGGTTTTGGTGGTGCAGGCAGCTGCGCCGCGATTGCAGCAGCCGATGACGGTGCCCGTGTAACCCTGTTTGAGTCGGCGTCTGCGGCGGGCGGATCCACCGCGCTTTCGGGCGGAGAAGTCTATTTGGGCGGAAGTGGCGGCACAGCGCTGCAGAAGAAGTTTGGTTTTGAAGACAGTACGGAGAACATGGTGGATTACCTGATGATGCAGCACGCGCCCCAGGCTGATGAAGCCAAGGTGCGCGCCTACGTTGAAGGCGGCGCGGCACACTACGACTGGTTGGTGGCGCAGGGTGTGCCTTTCAAAGAGTCTTACTTAACAGAGCGTGTGGTCGAGCCGATGACCGACGACGGTCTGTTTTGGAGTGGCAATGAGAAAACTTGGCCGGAAATAGAGAAGTGTAAACCCGTGCCCCGAGCGCATGTGGTGCAGTTTGAAGGGATGGGCGCCGGTGCGATTTTAATGCAGCGTTTGGAGGCAGCTGCGTTGCAGCGTGATATTCAGGTGCACTTTGATGCTCGCGCACTCAGTCTGGTGGTTGATGACAACAATGTTGTGCAGGGTGTGATTGTGCGCATCGACGGCAAAGAAATCAGCTGTCGAGCCAAAGGTGGCGTGGTGCTGTGTGCGGGGGGCTTCGTGATGAACGAATCCATGCTCAAGCAATACGCGCCCAAACTAGAAAAAGGCAATTACCCAATCGGTAACCCCGGTGATACTGGCGCGGGTATTCAAATGGGCATGTCGGTTGGCGGCGCGGCGATCAACATGCACGAGGGCTTTGCCAGCGTGCCCTACTACCCGCCGGCGAGCCTTACCTACGGCATTATTGTCAACGATAAGGGGCAGCGACTCATTAATGAGGACGCCTACCATGGCCGTATTGGTACGCTGTTGCTGGAGCAGGATGCCGAGCGTTATTACATGATTGCCGATGTTGATGCGTACGGTACCTATGAGGACCTAAATTTCCTCAATGCTGAAGTGGCGGCCACGGGTGACACAATTGAGGAGCTGGAGCAGGCTCTGGATATGATCACCGGTACGTTGACCCATACGTTGAACACGTACAACGACTATGCCGCTAAAGGTGAAGACCCACTGTTTCACAAGCAGCCTGAGTGGTTGCGCAGCTTAGAGGCTCCGTTCGTAGCGTTGGATTTCACCCCTGGTCGGGGTGTGCTCATGCCTTACTTTACGCTGGGTGGCCTGGATACTCAGCCGAACGGTGAGGTGCGTCAGGCTGACGGTACACTGATCGACGGCTTGTACGCAGCAGGCCGAACTGCCTGTGGCGTACCGCGTCGTGGCAGTGGATACAACTCGGGAATCAGTATTGGTGATGCGACCTTCTCTGGTCGCCAGGCGGGTGCGGCCGCAGCCGAAAGAGCAATGAAAGCGTAATTGGCTGATGCCATTAAAAACGCCCAAGCTATGTAAGTAGACTGGGCGTTTTTGTGTGCAAAATTTAGTGTTTGTGAATTATTTATTTGATTGAAGTGTCAGGTTTATGTCCCGCAAAATGTCTGGTAATCACTATCATAGTCGTCATCCGCAGCTTGAAAGTTCTCTGTTTTAGTGGTTTGTTCATAGGGTGTGCGCAGCACCTCCAAAAAAGCCAATGCTGCATTGTTTTGGCCTGTTCTTTCTGACTCTTTCAGTACCTGTTCAAGGTGGTGGTTACGCGGGATGACACAGGGATTACTGCTCCGCATAGAAGCTTGGGCGTCGGCAATGGTCTCGTTTTGTTCAGTGACCTGTGCAAACCAGCGCTCAAATATTTCACCCAGCTCTTCGACTAACTGTGACTTTGTATGCGCACAAGTGAGTGATCTTGTGAGTCGATCAAAGGTAGTTGTGTAGTCGAGTTTTCGATCGGTCAATTGTCGTAGCAGCTCGTCGATCAAGGTTTTATTCTCGTCGTCTGAGCTTGTATTTTTCAATCCTAACTTTGCCGACATCATCCGTAAATAAGCGGTTTGAAAACGCTCGGGGAAATCGTTGATCAACGCTTGGACCTGTTCCAGTTGTTGGGCATTGATTTGTGTTTCACCTCCATCCTTATCATCTTCCTTGTCGAGCAGTTGCAATAGACATTCGGCAAAGCGCGTCATATTCCAGTGGGCGATATTGGCCTGGTTACCAAAGGCGTAACGGCCTTGGTGGTCGATTGAGCTGAACACCGTGCGTGGGTTATAGGCTCCGAGCATGGCACAGGGGCCAAAATCGATGGTTTCTCCGCTGATTGAGGTGTTGTCGGTGTTCATCACGCCGTGAATAAAGCCCACACGCAACCACGCCACGATGAGTGTTATTTGTTTCTCTATGGCGCCGTCGAGCAGGGCGATGTAGCGTTGGCTGTTGGCTAACGTAGTATTTAGGTCATCGATGGCTGGGAAGTGTCGGTCGATGGTGTAATTGGCTAAGGCCTTGAGTGATTCAGTGTCGCCGCGCGAGGCAAAAAATTGAAAGTTACCGACCCGAATGTGGCTGGATGCGACACGGGTTACCACCGCACCAGGGGTTGAGTGTTGACGATAGACCTCCTCACCGGTTGTTGTAACGGCTAAACACTGTGTAGTGGGAACACCTAGGGCGTGCATTGCTTCGCTCATGATGTATTCGCGAATCGCAGGACCTAGGGCGCAGCGACCGTCGCCACCTCGGGAGTAAGCGCTGGTGCCAGAGCCTTTAAGTTGTAAGTCCCAGCGGAGCTCATGAACATCGAGAAGCTCACCCAGTAAATGCGCACGTCCGTCACCGAGTTGCGGGTTGAAGTTGCCAAACTGGTGACCAGCGTAAGCGGCCGCCAATGGTTCGCTGCCGGGGAGCAATTTATTGCCGGAGAATACTTGAGCCAGTTCCTCGCTATCTTGCTGCAGTTCTGCGGGGATATCCAACTGCTCGGCCAAGCGCGTATTCCACAAAAATAGCCGTGGTGATGATACTGGGGTTGGTTGTGCGCGCTCAAAAAAACGTTCGCCCAAGTTAATGTAGGTGTTTGAAAATTTCATGGGTTAATCCTGTGGGCGTATTGGGCCGGTGCCATGCACGATGGTAGTAAGAATACCGCTTGATGGAATGGCTATCCACTGGCCGATAAACCCATATGCTTATTCGTTGGTATCACATTCAAAGGTAGTGATTCCATTATATACGTTAGGGGCGTGTGTACGAACAGCTGGTTTACAGGTTTGTAAGTGGTGGGTGGCACGCGTTGGAAGCCTCGGTGTGGGCTGCATGGTATAGGGTCTGCCATAACCGGACGTGGCTAGGGAGGTTATAGTCTTTTGATTTAAGTGCGCTGAACTTCATTCTTTGGTTGAGTTATAGGGGGTTGAGCAAGGCTCGTTGGTTGAGCTATGTGTGTATAATGCGCTCTTAATTGATATACATCGTCTTCTCGAAATCCATTTGTGTTGTGATTGTTCTATGATGCGTAAAACTTCCTTTATTGCCATGGTCAGCTTGCTGCTGCTGGTGGGTTTCTCCTCGATCAGCTTTGTTAGTTATTATGTCGCCAATGACTCTCTAAATCATCACATTCGGACGAATACCTTACCGCTGACCAGCGATAATATTTATTCCGAGATACAGCGTGATCTGTTACAGCCGGTTTTAGTGTCGTCGTTGATGGCCCACGATACATTTGTGCACGATTGGGTTGCAGCAGGTGAACAAAACTCTGAAGCCATTGTGCGTTATTTACGTAATATACAAGACAGCTATAGCACGGTTACGGCTTTTTTTGTGTCGGAGAAAACCCACAATTATTATCATTCGACGGGTGTGCTGAAACGCGTTGAAGAAAACAACAAAGCCGATGCTTGGTACTTCAATCTACCGAATCTAGAGGGCGATTTTGAGATAAAACTTGATGTCGATACGGCTGATAATAGCCGTACAACTTTTTTTGTTAATCATAAAGTACTCGACGAGAGGGGCACATATTTAGGCACTATAGGGGTTGGGCTGGCGTCGAAAACGGCACAAAACCTGATCGATATGTATCAACGTCGCTATGGTCGCCGTGTGTATTTTATTGACCGTGTTGGTAAAATACGCCTGCAAGGGCAATCGCGCGAGGGTATGGAAACCATTCATCAAGTGGAGGGTTTGCGTGACATCGCCACGCAGCTGTTAACCACGACCGGTGGTTCCTATAGTTATCAGAGCTACGGTAAAACCATATTGCTGAAAACACGCTTTATGCCCGACTTACACTGGTACCTATTGGTTGAGCAACCTCAAGAAACGGCAGCGGAAGTAGAGAGTGCATTGTGGATTAACCTGGCCATGAGCCTTGTTATTACACTGGTCATTATGTGTTTGGCGCACTTGACCCTGGGTGGTTATCAACGACGTTTGGAGGCGATGGCAACGACCGATCTACTAACCGGTACCGCCAGTCGCCATGTTTTTGAAGTGAATTTCACCCAGTTAATCAACTTCGCAAAACGTCGCAAACAAAATCTTTCGGTGGTGTTGGTCGACATCGATCACTTTAAACGGGTGAATGATAAATTCGGTCACCTAGAGGGTGATCAGGTGCTGATCCGTGTCGCGAAGTTGCTGCAGGTTCATCTGCGTAACTCGGACATTATTTGCCGTTGGGGCGGCGAAGAGTTTTTGTTGGTTTTCCCTGAGTGTGACTTGAATGCGGCGATGACGCTGGCGAATAAAATTCGTGAGCTGATAGAACAGTCATTAAAGGATGTGAGCGGTCACCCAATGAACATTACTGCAAGCTTTGGTGTTGCTCAGTACAACGGGCAAGAGTCAGCGGATACCCTTTTTCATCGCGCTGACAAAGCGCTCTATCTAGCCAAAGAGTCGGGGCGTAATAAAGTTGAAGTCAGCCCTGAAGCAAGCTAATACGAGCCCGCTGTTGATCAATCCACCAGCATAAGAAAAGGGTGTCTATCTAGGCATCGACTTTCTTAATGCCTTATTTTTATGTCTATTACACACTGCGGTAATGATTAACTTGTCTAACCTAGAGACAATCTCGGACATCATTGCTTATCAACTAGGAGTACCCTTGTCTTTGATGCAGCCGCTTTGGCGATTGTTATCTGCTCTGTGCCGTTCATTTTTTTGAACAAAAGAGGTTTACCTCTATGTTTAGATCGTTTTCGATGCCTAAGGCTCGTTTAGGGGAGCTGTTGGTCGAAAGGCACCACATAACCCAATCACAGCTGGACGACGCCGTACGGCAACAAAATATTAATCCCCTACCGCTTGGTGAGCTTCTCATATTGAACGGCGTGATTAGCCGCCAGCAAATGCAGCGAACACTTAAATGGCAGTCTTTGGTGCGGGTTGCCGCGGTGGTGACCAGTTTTACCCTAGCGCCGGTGGCGTTTGCTCAGGGTAGCGGCTTGGCTATGCAACAAACACCAGTGGCCGCTGAGGAGCACGAGCTCGAATATGGCCTCCGTCCGGCAACCACACAAATTCTCAGCTTACTGTTGTCACTGAACGGCATGGAATCCGTGGGTTACGCTATTGATCGGTCATACGCCCTGGAGCCATCGCCAGCAGACGATAGCCTGTTGTCATCGTTCGCCACTGGGGTGAAGTTCCATGTGGGGGCGCCATTGGTGTCGCTGCTTAAAGGGCGCTATGACGGAGGTGTTGATGCATTCACGCATGGCATTGCCTATAAAGCGCGCTGGACGGAGCAAAGTCTTAAGTTGGGCGTGCACTATCAGTTTTAGGGCAACATCGCTAAAGGGTGTTGTCCCGCTTTTTGATGGTGCTAGACGCTGGTGTGACTGCCCATTGCAAGGTTAAGCGCCGTAAGCCCGGCTGGCCAGAGAGGTGCTGGAGCTGTTTGCGAATGGATCTTGAGAGGAGCCACCTGCATAACTAATACCTTGAGCGTTTTTGGCCGTAGCACTTTTGGCCGCATTGACTAACCATTGTCCCGCCACGTCTTCGCTAATCCCGCTGGCCAGTTTGTCGGCCCACTGTTGATTAAGATTGAATAATTCCTGGAACATATAGAAATTACTGGTTTGTACCAAACCATTGCGTAGATCCATGTCCTCGGCAAACACCGCTTCTATGGCTTCTTTGTTTGGGTGGTCATTCTTAACGGTGACTCGGCCGTCATAACTGAACTTAAAGTCTATGGGCTGGGAGGTGTCTATGCCGTGGCTGGCCAAGGTGTCCATTAAGTGTTTGTCATAGGCATCGACATCGTCCTGATTAAAAAGCATTATGGGCGGTAGGTCGTGGATAGAGATCGGAGATTGAACTTCATTATTCGCCTCTGTTGTACTTTTGCTGCGGGCCAACGCCTGTTGTGATTCGTCGCTTAGGCGGATTTTCGCATCGCTGCTTTGAGTTACTGTTTGATCGGTGTGATCGACGCTGCTCGAGACGTTAGCTGCCCTTGGCGATCCGGTGGTGGCTGCTTGTGGTAGGCCTTGGTACGTCGTGTTGATCATGGTGCTTATCCTTAGCGATGAATGCGACAGTCGTTGTTGCGGGCTCACAGAATGTATGAAGAACTAAGCAGGTTCTGTGCCGGTTTATGGGCTCAGCACTGGGGGGGGGGTATTATGCTGCTTGCGCGTACTGTTAAGGGCTCGTGTGTATTCGACATGAGTCAGAAGGCAGCGCGCGGTACAGGTCGGCGGCAAAGATTTGCCGCGTGGCATACTCAAGGCGGCTGTGAGCAATGGGGACCGCCGCGCGGATTATGCGTCGTGGCGGCGGTTAAGCCTTGACCTTACCCTAGGGGGTGGCTTTAAACTGCTGGCTACTTTCATCAAATGTTAACGTCAATATGACCTTTGCGTTGCACAAACCTCATCATCAACACGCCACCCAGCAGACATTGCTGAGCCGGGTATGTGATGCTGCGTGCTTTAAACGTGCACTGATGTTCTTTGTGTTGTTGGTGTTTGTCGGTAACTGCCAAGCGTTGATGCAAGGGCAGGGTGCATTAGGTCAAGCGGCAGATCAGTTCGAGTCTGTTTCAGACATAACCGATGGGCATAAGTGTTGTCCCGCCGATGAGGCTGTTGAGGATTGTCCGAATTGTCTCGATGACCGTGCCGTTAAACCCCGCGTACTTGAATTGAGCGCCGAGTTAGAAACCCAGTTTTTTTTCCCCTACTTCTTTCTGACCGGTTCACGTGTTGTTGTTACGCCCGTTGATTCGTCCGTTCTTCATGTACCTCCACGCTTTTCCAGTTACCCCGCGATCTACCTGACACAACTGCACTTTTTGGAATGATCCCCGCTTTTCTTTAACCTTGGTCATCTTCTGCGTAAGCAGGGTGTGTGGTTTTTCTGTGGGTGCTTTTCCATGACGTTATTTTCTTTTGTTCGACATCTTTTCTCTCACTTGTCGTTGCCTGCTATCGGCCGCGCTCTGTTTTTTGTATTGCTGGGTACGGGCGCTGCTTTTTTGTATTCGCATACGCCGATTGTTAATTGGATGGCCGATGATCGGGCGGAATCGGTGAATACCGTTGAACGGACGGTTCTCTATTGGGCCGCACCAATGGACGTTAACTACCGCCGCGATGCACCAGGTTTGTCACCGATGGGCATGGACTTGATTCCTGTTTATGCCAGCTCAGCGACGGAGCCAGCCGGTACGGTGACAATATCTTCGGCGCTTGAAAATAACCTAGGGGTGCGCACGGCAGCGGCCATGATTGAACGCTTACAGCCACAATTGAGCGCTGTGGGTTTAGTTGGGCACGACGAGAACAGTCGCGTGCGGATTACGTTGCGTGCCGAGGGCTGGATCGAGCAGTTACAAGTGGCTGAGGCGGGGGATCATGTTCGTAAAGGTGGAAAGCTTTTTGAATATTACTCCCCTGAGTTGGTTCACGCACAGGAGGAATATGTGTCGGCCCTAGGCTCACGTGATGAACGTTTAATTAACGGAGCGCTTGGGAGATTGCAGGCATTTGCGATACCTGAAAGTCGTATTGAGCTATTAAAGACAGGGGGGGAAGTGCCGCGGACACTCACGTTTTTTGCCCCAGCCGACGGTCATGTGACCCAGTTGAATGCACGAGAGGGCAGCTTTATTGACCCCTCGCAAGTCGTGTTGGAGCTGGTTGCGATTGACCGCGTTTGGGTTAGAGCCGACGTGCTTGAACGCCATTCGGCGCAGCTTACCGTTGGTCAGACTGCCAGTATGACGGTTGACTACCTACCTGGTCGTGTTTGGCGTGGTGAGGTTGATTACGTTTTTCCTATGCTGGATATGAAAACTAGGACACAACCTGTACGCCTAAGGTTCGACAACCTCGACCGACAGTTAAAACCCAATATGTTTTCCCACATTACCATAGACACACCCGCGTTTAACGCCCTGACGGTGCCACGTGAAGCGGTCATCCGGATGGGTGATCACGCGCGGGTTGTCAAAGCGTTAGGGCGGGGCCGTTACCGCTCGGCTCGAGTTGAGATAGGACGTGAAATTGGCGAACGTGTAGTGGTGCTCAATGGACTTACGGCCGGTACCGACGTGGTGATTTCTGCGCAATTTTTACTGGATTCTGAATCGAGTGTAAGCGCCGATTTATCCCGCTATGATGAGCCTAGCGTTATGGAGAAAACGCCGTGATTAAGTGGCTTATAAACCGTTCGCTAAACAATCACTTTCTGGTAGTGCTAGCCGCTGTGTGCTTACTTTTTGGCGGTACTTATGCGGTTAAACAAACACCGGTTGATGCGCTGCCAGATTTGTCAGATGTGCAGGTAATTATCAAAACTGAGTATGCAGGGCAGGCACCCCAAGTGGTTGAAGATCAGGTGACCTACCCACTGACGACGGCACTGATGTCCGCGCCGGGCGCAGTGGATGTGCGCGGTGTATCCCTGTATGGGTCTTCACTTGTGTATGTATTGTTTGAAGACGGTGTTGATATTTATTGGGCACGGGCACGGGTGCTTGAGTATTTAAATCAAGTGCGCTTGCCAAACGGCGTTAGAGCGTCATTGGGGCCCGATGCGACCGGTGTTGGTTGGGTATTTAATTACGCCCTCGTTGATCGCTCGGGACAGCATGACTTGGCGCAACTGCGCAGCCTTCAAGATTGGTATCTAAAGCCTCAATTACAGTCACTCAAAGGCGTCAGCGAGGTAGCGAGTGTTGGCGGTATGACGCGTCAATATCAGGTGATTGCCGACCCAGATAAATTGCGTGCGTACGGCATCACTCTGGCGCAGTTAGAGGCTGTGCTGAGCGCTTCTAATCGCGAGTCTGGGGCTTCGGTGGTGGAGTTGGCTGAGGCGGAATACATGTTGCGTATCAGCGGTTATCTCAACGGCCTAGAAGATTTGCGCGCATTGCCTGTTCGGGTAACCGCAGGGGGTACGCCGGTGTTGGTGAGTGACTTAGCCCAAGTGCGCCTAGGGCCGAGTATGCGCCGGGGTATCGCCGAGCTCAATGGTGAGGGTGAAGTGGCCGGCGGCATTGTGGTGATGCGCTTTGGCGGAAATGCGCAGCAAGTTATTGCGAGGGTAAAAACCAAATTACTCGCATTGCAATCGGGTCTGCCCGATGGCATTGAGCTGGTGACGACCTATGATCGATCAACCTTGGTCGAGCAGTCGATTCAAACCCTCACACGCACGTTGATTATTCAGCTGCTGGTGGTAATGCTTATTTGCGCGCTGTTTCTTTGGCACCTGCGCTCCTCGTTGGTGGTGGTCATCAGTTTACCTCTGGGTATTCTAGGGGCTTTTATGCTGATGCAACTACAGGGCCTCAACGCTAATATTATGTCACTGGGCGGGATTGCAGTGGCCATTGGCTCGATGGTCGACGGGGCCATTGTGATGTTGGAAAACTTCCATAAAACCTTACAGCAACACCGTGATCAATACGGCGTTGAGAGCTCTCAGCAGCGCTGGAAGTTGGTGCGGGTATCAAGTTTAGCGGTGGGGCCCCCACTGTTTTTCTCGCTGTTAATTGAAGCCGTGAGTTTTATGCCGGTCTTCAGCCTACAGGCGCAAGAAGGGCGTTTGTTTGCACCGCTGGCCTTTACTAAATCCTATGCCATGGTTGTCGCCGCAGGACTGACCATTACCTTGGTGCCGGTATTGATCGGCTATTTGGTACGCGGTCCGCTGCGCGCTGAACTGAGTAATCCTCTCAACCGTGGTTTACAGATGATGTACCGGCCGCTGTTACGCTGGGCGTTGCGCTCGCCGAAGGCTTTGTTGTTAATAATTGGTGTCTCGCTGTTCTCGGCGGGCTACCCGTTGGCCAAATTAGGCAGTGAATTTATGCCGCCGCTTGATGAAGGGGATCTTATGTATATGCCCACGACTCAAGCAGGTATCTCAGTAGGTGAGGCGCGTCGTCTGCTGCAGGTGACCGACCGCTTAATTATGACCCAGCCCGAAGTGCTGCGCGTGTTTGGGAAAATTGGCCGAGCCGATACCGCAACAGACCCCGCGCCATTGACGATGATTGAAACGCTGATTCAATTTAAACCTCGCGCGCAATGGCGCGCGGGTATGACACCAGAAAAAGTACGCGCCGAGCTCGATGTTCGACTGCAACTGCCTGGCGTCAGCAACGCTTGGGTTATGCCCATTCGCACGCGCATTGATATGTTGGCCACGGGTATTAAAACGCCATTGGGGTTGGTGGTAACAGGGCCTGACCTCAATGAAATATCCCGTTTGGGTCAGTCGCTCGAGGCGCTTTTAATGTCGCTGCCCGGCAGTGTGTCTGTTTATGCTGAGCGTGTGGTCGACAGTCGTTATATTCAGGTGGAGATTGATCGGCTCAAGGCGGCGCGCTTTGGTTTAAATATGGACGAGTTACACGGGCTGGTTGCCACGGCGATTGGGGGCCGTACGGTGACGCAAACGGTCGAAGGCATAGAGCGTTATCCTGTGAACCTTCGCTACCCTCAAGCCTATCGCGACAGCGTTCGACGCTTGCGGGACATGCCTATATTGACCCCACAGGGCCAGACCATCGCTCTAGCGGATGTGGCGCAGGTTTATATCGAGCAAGGTCCGAGTGTCATTCGCACCGAAAACACTCGGCCTGCTGGACGTGTATTGATTGATATTCAGGGGCGAGACTTGGGTGCCTATGTTGCCGAGGCTAAGCAGCGAATTGATGAACAGCTGAGTTTGCCTGCGGGTTACTCGCTAGAGTGGAGTGGCCAGTATGAATACCTGCAACGGGCCACTGAGCGTTTGCAGTTGATCGTTCCGGTAACCCTTGTGTTCATTATCATGGTGTTATTTTTAACCTTCCGGCGTGGATTTGAAGTCGTATTGATTCTGGCGATTATTCCAACGGCGTTACTGGGCGGTTTGTGGCTGATTTACTGGCAGGGGGTGAACTTATCTGTGGCCGTTGGTGTGGGCTTTATCGCGCTGGCCGGCGTTACGGTGGGCAACGCCATTATGATGTTGGTGTATTTAAATCAATCCCTTGAGGAGGCCGTGAGTGATCGTACTGCAGACGAGAATAACGATCTTCTTATGCGTTTAGAACGCGGTGCCTTGCAAAGATTACGGCCGATTATGATGACCGTATTGACCGTGTTGTTGGGCCTGCTGCCGTTGCTGCTGACCGATGGTGTGGGGGCCGAAGTGATGCAGAGTATTGCGTTGCCGATGGTCGGCGGTATTGTGACGTCGCTTTTGTCGACACTTTTGTTGATTCCCAGTCTTTACGGATTTTATTTGATTTCTTGGCGCCGACGTTAAGCGATCGACGTCGAAGTTTTCAATGAACGTGGGAGGTTTGCACGGACGGACCGCACATTATTGAGTGGCCGTCCGTTAAATTTGAGCGTTATGTTTGAAGCAGGCTTGCGCTATTGATCAACTTCAAAATCGTCGGGCATACCCTGATAGGTTGCTTCATCGTGGCTTAATTTCTCTTCGATAACGGTTTCGAGCTTAATTCCAAGCTTTTGTGACAAGGTTAATAAATGGAAGAACGAATTGGCGAGCTCTTCTCCAAGGCGGACTTTCCTGTCTGGAATTCTTGCCAGGCTGAGAGATTCTTCCTCAGTGATCCACTGAAAGTGTTCCAGTAGTTTGGCGGAGCTGACGCTCAAGGCTGAAGCTAAATTTTTGGGGGTATGGAAAACGTTCCAGTCGTTATCCTCACAGAGCACGCTGTATTGGCTGCGTATTTCACTTATATCCATGTTCTTCTCCATACGGGACGCCGAGCTTGCGGCGTCTAACTAAAGGGAATACGAGCTTCTTACCGAGCACAAGGTTCCGTAAGAACTCACATTATCCTAGAGAAGAGAAGGGGCGTAGGTCAACCATATTGGTTGCGTTTAAGCGCCGTACTTATACTTTAAGCTTCGACAATTGCTCATTAAACACGATGGCTACTTGATTCAGGTCGGTACTGACGTTTGTGACGGCTTGCGCTTGATCACTGAGTTGATTGCTCGCATCACCAATACCGGCAATGTTGCGATTGATCTCTTCGCTGACTTGGCTTTGTTCTTCGGCGGCGGTGGCAACCATACTGGCATTGTCCGTGATGGCTAGCAGTTGTTCAGAGACCTGCTGCATCTGTTGATAGCTTTGGGTGGTTTCTGCAGCGGCTTTGTTGACGCGATCACGATCCACTTCAATCTGGTCAACGGTGGTTTGTACATCTTGGTGTAAGCCGACAATCAGGGTGTTAATTTCTTCTGTCGACTCCTGCGTGCGCGCCGCTAAATTACGCACCTCATCGGCTACTACTGCAAAGCCTCGCCCCTGCTCACCGGCACGCGCGGCTTCAATCGCAGCATTAAGCGCCAGCAGGTTGGTTTGCTCCGCAATGCCTCGAATGGTTTCCAGGATGCTGTTGATGTTCTGGCTACGCTCTGAGACCTTAGCAATGCGAACACTGATGTTCTCCATATCATCGGCGACTGACTGAACCTCTTTTACGTTACGCTCAAAGGCTGTCTGCGTTGTTTGGAGAAAACTGTGTGCCTCGTTGGATTGATCGGCACTTGAAGAGGCTAATTTAGCCACTTCATTGCTGGTCATAGACATTTCTTCCATGGCGGTAGCGACGCTCTCCGTTTCACGGGTTTGACTTGCAATGGCGGCGCCGCTGGCTTCAGCGGTAGCGCCAAGCAGGTCGGCCTGCTGTTGCATGCTGGCAGACTGCTGTTGAAGGTTGCGAATCATGTCCCGTAGCTTTTCGGTGAAGGCGTTGAAGCCACCGGCGATATCAATTAACTCTTTGTGGTGCCCTATGTGTAGCTGTTGCGTCAGGTCACCGTCACTGGAGGCTAAACTGAGCATTTTATCGCGCATTTCGTTCATGGGCGTAACAATACTGCGCACCAGCATGACGATGAGCACCAGTGAGACAGCCGAGGCCAGCAAGCCATAGAGTGCCATGTTACTCAGTGTTTGAGTTGTGCCTTTCTCTAATTCGATGTTAAGAGCGGTGAGGCCACTCATGGCGGCCGCCTTAGGAACCCTCAGGATGAGTTGCCACTGGGTGTTTGAAGCATCAATTTGCACGGGACTCGACACAATAAGTGAGTCGCCTAGTTCAAGCTGCTGCTTGCTGTTGCTGGCAGTTACCGCGCGTGCGAGATCAGCGTCGGCTTCGCTCAGTGGGCGAGTGAGTTGATTGGCAAAGCGGGTACTGGCAACCAAGCGCTTGCCTTCGCTGAGCAGGTGAACTTCACCGGCCCCTCCGTAGAGGTTCTTGGCGATGGCTAGCATGTGTTCTTGAATGACCGGTAGGTTGATGTCGACGCCAACGAGACCTGTGAACTTTGAACCCTGCATAATGGGTACGGCTAGGGTGGTCATTAACTCTTCGCGCCCTTCTTCAATTTCATAGAGGTAGGGCTCGATAGTACAGTTCTGGCCGCTATCGCGACTGCACAGATACCATTCGGCTTCACGTTGGCCGAACTCATCTCTTGAGTCGATGTATTTTTCTTGGGGATCTTCAGTTGAGTAGTGGGCCAGCTGACCGTCTTCTCTGACCCAGTAGACTTCCAGGGTGCCGATGCTGGTGCTGTGCTCGTTGCTGGCGTCAAACTCGCTGTCTAGGCCGTCGTAACCGTTTGCCTCAAATTGGCTATAGAGTGAACTGATTTCAGGGTTGGCGGCAAGGGCTTGTTGATTAAGGGACTGCACTTGCTGGCGTGTGAGCGGGGTGGCGCCACCGTGTCTCGAGGAGGCTTGCAGTACCTTGGCGATGGTTAACGGTAGGTCAAAGGCTCGGTTTATGTAGGCCTCAACATCGCTGGCAGCGCTCTCGGCGGCCAGATCAAGGTATTGGGCGACCTCCCGCTCAAGGTGAGTTTTGACGGCTTCTTGAGCCTGCTCACTGGCGCTGTTCATTGAGTTGATGCCGACGCTGGTGATCAATCCCTGTGAAAGCATGAGAATGGATACGGTGATGAGCAGTAGTTTGTTGAACAATGACCATTGTGCCATTGTGGCCCCCTGGGAATGATAGACAAATTATGTACGCAACTCAAAGTACATAGCATAGTCAGTCTGTCGGCCACATGAGGAAAAGGTAGAGGCAATTGAAAGTATTTAGTGACGGAAAGCGTAAAGAATAATCTGTTTCTACGTTTTAGGGTCACTTGCGAGTATCATGACTAGGAGAAATTACGCAGGTAAGCGTAAGTCGTTTTATGAGTGTGTAAACAGTAACTTTTTAGCCAGTTCTCTGAGGGGGGTTGTTCGGTCTCAGAGGGGGCGTGCTGAGTCATTTGGTTTGGTTATTTAATGACGATTGAAATTGATGAAAGGATTGGGGCAATGGCAACAGCACTGAGTAAATGGCTGGGCTTGGTTGGTTTGAGCGTTAGCGCAAACCTTTGGGCGGTGTCGGTCGGTGAGAGCCTGCCGGTCGTTGACAATCTCACAGGCTTAGAGGAAATACGCTTTGAGGCGGGCGATATACATTATGCCGCGGCGCAGCTAGACGATCTGCAGGGAAAGGTTCTATCTATCTATCATCTGGCACCACGAATTGGGATTGACCTGCTGCATAAACCCTTCTTTGATGAGCTGCGTACGCAAGACTTCCCCGAAGGTCGTTTTCAGGGCGTGACGATTGCCAATATGGATGAAGCCGCTTGGGGTACCTCGGGTCTGGTCAAGTCTAAGTTTGAGGACGAAGTAAAGCAGAATCCAAGTGCCCGCTTTATGCTGGACGAGGACTCTAAGCTACGGGACGCCTGGAACCTAAAAAAGAACGGCGCGGTGGTTATTATTGTCGATGCAAACGGTAAAATACTGGCGGTCAAAGAGGGCGAGGTTAAGCCTGAAGAGGTCGAGCATCTATTGGCGTTAATTAGAGCTCAGTTTTAGCGGGAACTGGGTTATTACGCTCACTTCTTGTGGGGTTTAGCTCAAACGCCTGCGAGTAGCTTGTTGTTGAATATCTGGTTGATGAATGCCGTGTTGTTTAGAAGACGATTTTTGAAATGTTAGAAGTGGGTCATCACGTTTACATTTATGATTACGAGCTGGATCTTCAAGCGATCCGGGCTCAAGGTGCGGGTGGGCAGAACGTAAATAAAGTTTCGTCGGCTATCCACCTGCGATTTGATATCAAAGCCTCATCATTGCCTGAACATTTTAAACGACGCTTGTTAACACTAAGTGACAGCCGTATTAATAGGGATGGTGTCCTGGTTTTAAAATCCCAGGAACATCGCACCCAAGAGCGCAATCGCGAGGCTGCGGTCGAACGCTTGGCCAGCATGATTAAAGAGGCAATGGTGGTGCCTAAGCGACGTCGTGAAACACGCCCGACCTTCGGATCCAAGAAACGTCGGTTAGAAGGTAAAAAACAGCGGGCCGTGGTTAAAAAATCACGTGGGAAAGTGGACTATTGATCTCGGTTGTTCGTCGTTTTGAGCGTTTGCTCTGCTTACTTGTCGGCAGTTGACTAAGGCTTGGTTCGACTAAGTAACACCCAGTAACGCATCTCAGTCGTTATTCCTTCAGCTTTCTGCATGCAGCTAAAAACCGGTCGCGCTCGGCCGTGATCTCTATTTCTTCCGACAGACGCTGGTAAAGCTCCGGGAGGTTTTTAGCCTTTTCGGCTCTTTTCCTTATCAATATTTTTGCCAAAGGCCCAATGAATTCAGATAGGCATAGCTCGATTTTTTTGAGCTGGTCTGAGTTCAGTGCAATGGAGGTAGCGTTTTTTTGCCCTGTGAGTGTTGTGCTTATCACGCGCTGAGGGCTTGCATCAGAGGACGGAGGATTAGTAGAGGACTCACTTGTAGTCGGGGTGCCTGTGCTGACGGTATACAGGTCATGCTTGCGCACGTGCTTGTCCTCGCGTGTGCCGACAAAGTCAAACATATTAAAGTATTCTTTCGAAAGGTGACTGACGACCTCGTAGTAGGAGCGGGAAATATACAATTCGTTGGGGCCAGCAAACCCCATGATGCGGTTAGCGACGTTGATTGCATCGCCAATCACCCGCTTTTCTCCCTGTAATTCCGCTATTTTTACCGGTCCAAGGTTAATGCCCAAGCGAACTTCATAATTCACTCCGTTTTGTTCAGTTTTTATTCTTATAAACGCATCGCGCAGGCTTAAAGCCATGAGCAGTACGTCTTCTGGGTCCCCTAGGTAGCAGATAGCCATGCCGTCGCCAGCGTCGAGGGTGATGTAGTCATCGCGGTTATAATTCTTAAGCTCTTCTTCGACCAAGTCATAAAAGTGCCGACGTATATCCATCTGTTCTTCGACATCAAATTTTGTATAACTCACAATGTCTGTGAAAAGCACGCTGCATAGCCAGGTACGGTGTTTTTTATCCGTGCTCATTATTATTCGTCCAACAATTTCATGGCTTTATCTAGGCTTACGCGCATGCGTTTGAATGAGCGGGCAAGCTCGGCAACCTCGTCATTGCCCTGCGTATCGAGTTCTGCAACGTCGGTCTCACCTTTACTTATCTGATCGGCTATTTCAGCTATATTTTTAATTCTTTTGGTGATGAGGCTACGCAACATAAAGTTTATGAACACGGCCAAAGTGATGAAAATAGCGGCAAGGGAAAGCATGAATGTACTGAAGGCACGTTGAGCTTTTTCCTTGGCGACAGAGGCGGGGACATTAATGATCTGGCTGCCGACCACCTCGTTGTGCTTCCAACCAAAACCATTGGCTGGCCCGTAGAGTTTGACCATTTTCTCAGGTGCTTGATCAACGGTGCTGTGGCATGAAAGGCAGGCTTTGTTGGTGATTTTTATGGGGCGGGCGAGGTAAAGTGAGGTGCCGGTAGGTGTCTCTCTTTCGCCGACTATCTCGTCGATATCAGCGTGGTTTCGAAACTGTATGATGATGTCGCTTTCCCAGTCTGTAGCCTTGTCTCGAGGATTTGTAGGGTTTAGGACCGCTTCTTTGTAGCTGTAATCGGGGTTGTCTTGCTGAAGTGTTTTGAAATTTTGTGTGGCCGCATAAGAGGGCACGGCTTGGGGTAAGAACTCAGCGTGGTCAAGCTGTTCAAGCAGCGGCCTGATCTCTTTGATGGTGTAGTTGCGAACCGCCATGGCCGACTCCATCATCATGCGAGCATGTTCTATGACTTCATGGTCGGCGTGCTCTTCAAGCACGGTGGACGAAATAAGCCCTGCGGCAACCAAGCCAATCGCTGATGTCAGGCTTAACACCAGATTAAATTTTATGATGAGTTTCATTGCTTTCCTTGAGGCGGACCGCATCACCTGAGGTGTGATGTCCTTGATTGCGACGTGAAGGCTTTTTATTATAGTTAGTCGATCGTATTCAGCGATTAAATTAAGGTCAATCGTTTTTTTCAAGTAAGGCGGTCAGTGTGCTGATTTACTGGGGTAGGGCGAGGGGTACAGGTCGAAAGTATGAACGATGACGAGGGAAAGGCAGGCGCTAGAGCAAACAAACCTAGGTGTTTGGGCTTGTTTGCTCTTTAAAGTACTTAGAGGGTGTGAATCTTTAATCCAAGCTGTTCAACGGCTTCTCGATTTCCTGCATGGGTGACGACTCCGTAACTGGCGTTTTCCTCTATTAAGTAGGTGCGGGCAACGCGTTGTAGGTCATCGAGGGTGACGGCCAGCACGTGCTTGCGGAAATCTTCACGTTTTTCACGGGTTCGATCAAACAATTCGGCGTGAAAGGTCTGCTTGGCTTCGCCAGCGGGTGAACTGGGTTTGTCGAGTGAACTGATGACGCCCAAAACGGCTTCTTCCAACGCCTGAGGCTCGTGTGCCTCGTTTTGGAGCCACTGCAGTGATTGTTCAAAATCGGCAAAGGTTTCAAGAAGGCGAGGGTCGCGGTAAGAGAATAAACGGAACGCGGCGATGTTGTTGTCTTGATTGGCGCCGCCACCGTATGCCCCACCTTGTTCGCGAATGGTTCTGTGAAGGTTACCGTTGCGCAGAAAACCGCCGAGCACCGTCAGTGCGGCAGAGTCTGGGTGCTCAACCGGTACGGTTGGGTAGGCCTTGGCACAGAAGTTTACCTGGGTGTTGGTGAGCCATGCTTGCTTCTCTTGGCTCGTGACCGGTGGCAAGTTGAATGCTTCAAAGTCACTTGCCGCGCAGGCAGACCATTGTTTTTTGATTTCAGCTTGGCTGCTGTCGAGGTTCTCACGATCGGATATCAGAAGGTATTGACGCGGTGCGGTTAATATCAGCTGATGTACCTGCGCAATCTTGTCGCAGAAGGTAGTCAGCGCGGTGGCATCGTTGAGTGAGTCGTCCAAACGCTTGAGAGACTTGATACCTTCGAGGCCATTGAGCTGGTGGGAAATCAGAGCGGAAGGACTCATGCCGGAACAGGCGGCTGCCATGGCTAAGCTGTGGCCGCTACCGGTCACACTTTGCTCACGGCGCGCGCGGCCTTGGGCAATCAGCTCGCGAATTCGAGAGTGTTCATCAAAGCGTGCTTCAGTAAGTGTGGCCCACATGAGCTGCGTCAATGCAGCCTGCTCAGACTGAAGGCTCTTGGCCGACAGCGTGAGATTGGCACTGATATTTTGTACGTTATCGCTGGCGCCACGAATCGTGGTGAAAGAGCTGATGCTGCCGGCAACCTGTGCTTGCCAACGTTGAACTTCTAAATAGTCCTTGTTGGCGATACCGACCTCGGTCAGGCAAACGCCGTAGTAGGGCAGAACCTCTAACAGCTCATGACTCATAGACGGCAGGTCAATGACTATTTGTTGATACACTAAACCGTTAGTACCCGCTGCGTAACGTGTGAGTGGCTCGGGTAGCGTGTGAATGCTTTCTGCCGGGGTGTAGTGCATATGCGTTGGAATATCTTCAAGGCCAACTTTCGGCAAGATACTTTCGTCGTCTTTCTGCTGCTGGCGCTCTTTGAGTGCGGTGGCAAGATCGATCACCTGCTGCTTTTCATCAGCCGACATATTGGCTTTGATGTTTGCAAGCTTGGCGGCTTCAGCGGCGTCTTTGTGCTTGGCGAGATCTGCGTCGGGGCGCATGACGAGGCGCACTTGGTGTTTGTTTTCGAGTAGCAGCTCGCGCACTAAACGCGGAATAAATTGCGGGTCTTTGACTTCTTCACGCAGTTTCACCAGTACGGGGTCAAGATTCAGGAGGGCAATCGGGTCACCGCGGTGGGTTGCTGAGGAAAGCGCCGTCATAATGATTTGCAGCCCGTAGGGGTATGAATCACCACCGACTTCACGCTGCTGTAACTCTAGTTGGTGCAAGGCCGCGTCCAGATGTTCCTGCAGTACGCCGTCTTTCTCGATGGTCTTGAGTGTATCGAATATCAGCGCTTCGATGGCGTCAGCTTGATCGACTTCAGTGCCTTCAATACCGCAAATAAAGCTCAATTCTTTTTGCGAGTCGTCGAGGCCACACAGAGGCGATGGCGCGCTGCCGAGGTCGGTGGTTTCCAGCGCGTGCTGCAGTGGCGAGGCACTGTTGTCGAGCAAGACGCTCGACAACAGTTGGGCTTTTAGGGACGCTTCTAGGTCGGTGCTTTTACCCAATAACCAGCCGAGTATCACATGGGTCTTGTTGTTTAGGTCTTCCTCGCCGCTGAGCGGGTAGGCTTCTTCAACGCGGATTTGTGCGTAGTGGCGCTTTTCATCCTCGACGCGTATTTGACTTTCAATTCGCTCGAAGCGATTTAGGGCCTGGGCTTCAAATTTAGCCTGATGTTCGAAGGCAGGGATATCACCGTAGGTCATGAAAATTGCGTTACTGGGGTGATAATGGGTGCTGTAGAAGGACTTAAGTTGCTCGTAGCTAAGGTCTGGAATCGCTTCCGGGTCGCCACCACTGTTGAAGTGATAGGTGTTCGTTGGGAATAGGTATTTACAAATATTCTGCCACAGCTGGGATGAAACCGAGCTCATGGCGCCTTTCATTTCGTTGTAAACCACGCCTTTGTAGACGAGATCGGATTCGGCGTTGCCTTCTTCGGCAAACTCTAAACGGTGACCTTCTTGCGCGAAGTCGAGTTCGTCAAGCTTGGAAAAGAAAACCGCGTCCAAGTATACGTCGAGCAGGTTGTTAAAGTCTTTGGTGTTCTGACTAGCAAAGGGGTAAGCGGTCCAGTCGGAACTGGTAAACGCGTTCATAAATGTGTTGCAAGAGCGGCGCACCATCATAAAGAAGGGGTCGCGCACGGGGTACTTTTCGCTGCCGCACAGAGCGGTGTGCTCGAGGATATGAGCAACGCCGGTGGAGTCTTTAGGCACGGTACGCAGTGCAACCAAAAAAACATTTTCATTGTTGTCGGCATTTATGTGGATGTGCTGAGCGCCGGTTTTAATGTGGCGATATTCTTCAATAGTGACCTGTAAAGAATCAATAGCCTGACTACGCAGCTTTTCAAAAGCTGGGTGGACGTCTGTCATACGAAACCTCGTTGGTAAATTGTTCCTCTGTGGCCATGGCAACAGGGGTAAATCAGGGGTGTTCAAATTGATCTAGAAGATCAATTTGTAATGAGTAAGGGCTTGGGCAGTTTTTTGGGCGGGCTCAAACAACTTCAGAGGCGGCCGGTGTGCCGACGTTGGCAAGGGTAAAAGCTAAGCCGACGCATAGAGCGTTTAGTGTAACCCTTAATTTGGGGCGGGGTGATTTTTTTCAACCCACTAATATGGGTTCTCAGTGTATTTGCGGCTTTGTGGGCTATTTCTGCGTTGATTTGCCGGCCCTGGGGATGAATTGTTGGAGGCGTTCAATGTATTGGTCAAATGCGCAGAGCAATGGTTGGTAGCGTTGCTGATTGCGTTCAATGGCCATTAGAGCGTAACAACAGGCCTCAAGGGTGGATAGCTGCTCAGCTGTCTCAGCCTTACGAATCCGATAGCGACTAGGTGGCAGATCAGGCAGGTGTAATCGAGGTAGGCTTTGTAGCCAAGGGTTTTGGTAGAGTATTTTTCGAGTTTTACGCCAGGTACCGTCGAGGGCTAATAATTGGGTTGTGTTGGGATCAAGTTGCTCAGGGTGAAGCATCAGGGGAGAGGGGCGCTGTTCCGGGGTTGGGGGGAATAGGAGGACAAGTTGGCGCGCTGGCTGGATAATGCTCTCGGCGGAGAACTGTTCGCCAATTTGTAGTTCCGCTTGATCAATACTGTGCGCCAACAGCGCCGCAGTGCCTTTAGGGTGCAGAGCTTCATTGGGGTGTTGCAGCACCGTCAGGCTGGTCTGTGATTCGATGGCTGGGAGTAAATCACAGTAGCAGGTGGGCGTTGGGCGTTGGCAGTGGGGACAGCGTTGGCGGGTCACAGGTTATGGCTCTTTGGCAACGGGTAAAGGCAGGTGTTGGTGCCAGTCGGTGGCCTGCTGCGCAATCAACACCAGCTTTTCACTGCGTGACAGTTGCTTGATGGCGTATTCTCGCTGGCTAGCGCTGCTGCGGGTGTGCTCCGTCTCTATGTACTGGATGCGTCGAGGGCTGCGGCCTCGGAAAAATTTCGCACCTTGCTTGGTGTGCATGTGTGCGTGCCAGCGTTTGGCCATGTCATTGGTAATACCGGTGTACAAGCGCTCATCACTGGCTTCAATCATGTACACCAACCAGCTTTTGGGGGGGGGAGCCTGCTGTGTCATGCGAGCAGAGTATCTTTGGCTTGGTTGATTTGCGCCGCTAGGTAATCGCTGCCGCCCCTGTCTGGGTGGAGCTTTTGCATAAGTTTACGGTGGGCGTCGGTGATCTGTTTAGCACTGGGGTTGCTGCTGAGCCCAAGTATGGCGCAAGCTTGCTCTCGGCTAATCTGGCCAGTTGGCGCTTGAGCGGATTCTTGATGCTGCTTGCTACTCGAAGGGTGTTTTCTTTTCCAAAATCGCAGCAGTGGCCAAGCTTTAAGTGCCAGTTGTAACAAGCGTTGCAGAAAGGGCAGTAGCGCGGCAATGACTGCGCCCAACCAGTGCAGGCGCCCGCTTAATGCTAGGCCAATCAACGCCAGCGCTAATACATAGAGTGCGTAGCGGGCTATGAGTTTACGACGTGCCAATGGTGGTTGGCTGCGCAGGTAGCCAATGCCATAGAGGCCCATCGCGAGCAGTGAAAGTAGCAGTATGACGCGTATCAACGCAGTTCCTCGATAATCATCTTTGTCTTCGGATCGACCGCTACAACTTAGCTTCAGTCGGTTGCTTTGCGATGATTATAAGGAGAGGGGTGCTTGATGGCCAGTGTCAGTGAGTATTCGAGTCGCTGGCGTTTAGCTCTCCTTGCCATGCTTCGTTTTCTTGGCGGTAGCGGTAGCGCAGTTCGAAGTGTAAGTGCTCTTGCTGTAACCAGGCGATCATAGCTCGCACGGTACGCAGGGGCGGAGAGTCTTCGCTTTCAAACTCAATCGTCAACGGTTTATCATGCGGGCCTTGTTGATCAGCTGAGGTTTGGCCATCAATCCAGTTGGTCCATATTTGTGCGAGTTCGGAGGCATACTCGTCGACCCGTGAGTGTTGGGTGGCCGTGACAAAGGGTCGAAAACTGAAGTGTTGAGGGTTGATGTCTGGGTCACCTGAAGCGCAGTTTTCAAAGCCCTTATTGAGGACTTTTTGGGTGGTGTCCGGCGATGCGGTTAATTGCAGTGAGTTGAAGCAGATGCCCATGGAGGCTCCAGATTCTTGTTGCTACTCACACATTATAGCCGATGGTATCGTATGGGGTTCAGTCTGCTCAATGTTCGCGCTGGGGGCTAACATTGAGCGTTCGAAAGGCTAGGGATCATGAGGCGCTAAGGAGGATCCTACACTATCACTGGAGGCAGAATCCTCTGCTGTTAAACGATCACTGATATGGACACCGTTGCGTCCATTACGCTTAACCCAGTAAAGAGCTTGGTCTGCAGCGTGGAGTATATCGAGTGGCTCGTGCTCAGGCTGCGGCACTATACCGCAGACACCAAAACTTGCAGTAATTGAGATGGCATCTTCGTTATAGATGACGGGGGTTAACTCAATCATGTCCCTGAGCTTCTCTGCTCGAATGGCTGCCTGCTGCGGCAGGGTATTTGGCAGCAAGATCACAAACTCTTCGCCACCATACCGGCAGACTATGTCATTGCCACGTTGAAAGCCTTTGCGCAGCAGTTGTGTAATAAGTTTCAGGCCCTCATCACCCGCTAGGTGCCCATAAGTGTCGTTAAGTTCTTTAAAGTGGTCGATATCGACCAATATAAGCGATATAGGTTCTTGTTCACGCCTGGCCCGCTGCCACTCAGATAAAAACTGACGGTCAAAGTAGAGGCGATTATAAGCGCTGGTGAGTGCGTCGGTAAACGACAGTGCTTTGAGTTCCAAATTGGCGACTTGTAGGTCGTATTTGATCTTCAATAATTCTTTATTACTGGTCTCTAAACTGGCGGTTTTTTCGCTCAGTTCACGCTCGAGTTGCAGGTCAAGTTCACGGCGTTGATGCAGTATTTGAGACCTTACGTTATTAAGGCTAGCAAACAGTAATCCTGTGGCCACTAGGAGCGGTAGCCCAGAGCTTCCTGTCAGTGGGGTGAGAAAATCGACTAGCGCTAGGCTGTAACCGCATACCAGCATGGCTATAACGGTGAGGCGGCTGCGGCTCTCGGTGACGTTTGAGGTGCGAGCGAGCCCACACAGGAGCAATAAGTTACAGGTGATGACACTCGTAGTTAGCAAGCCGCCAAGGCTGAGCAGTTGTTGCTGGCCAGTAACGTGTAAACCCATCATGAGTAAGGTCGCGAGGCTTTGGATTATGCACAAGCTACGCAGTGTGTGGTGCCAACGGTGTTGGGTGAAAAACTGGCCGTATAAATAGCAACCCACGGTGCTTGAGATAGCAAAAAGTACGAGTTGCTGCAGTTCCCTAGCGGAGAGGGAGGTGATGTTCAACAGCTCGGCGAGGGATTGAGCGAATCCCGCGCCAATAAGGCGGCTGCTAGCGCCAACCCAGATAAGCGTGAGCAGCAGCACGGCACTGAATAAAGAGCTGTAGCCGTAATTTCGGCGTGCGTGGCTAAGACCATATAGGGTGAAAATAGCCAGTAGAAGGATCAGCGCTGGCAGTAAGTCTGTGGTCAGAATCAGTGCGAGATGTTTATAGAGCTGATTTGCTGTTCCCAGCCAAACTTGAGCTTTGGGCTCTATGTTCGCGTGCAAGTTGTCTAGGCTGCCTGGCTTGACGGTGCTTAATTGTGGCCAGATTACGTGTGCAGTGAGTGGCTCATTGGTGCGGGCATGACGCTGAGCGATCTGCTGTGCTGGTAGAGTGAAAGAAAACAGTTGTGCGTCGTTTTGCTGAGATATTGATTGAAGCTTTGTGGCGTCGCTTGCGCTGGTCAAGGTCTGAAATTGAGACAGTTGAACCATCGCATAAAAGCCAATAGCTAATATGGAGCTCATGATCAAGGTGCCGGTGATCAGAATAGAGCGGTACATCGTGTGGGCTTCCATGCATTGGGTTGTGTCGAGCGGCTTAAGTTATTGCGGCTCTTTTACGTCACTCATTCTTAATCGGAGTAAGCCAAAATTCACTTAGATAATTAAGGGATATAGCAAGGTGGCAATATGGCACGTAAATCAACATTGATCAAGAACAGTTAGTTTGCACTTTTGTTACACTTATACTCGATTTGTGAGGATTTTGACGAAAAACAACGCACTTAGTGTGGCGTTACCGCCAGCGACACACGCTGTTTGTTTCCAGACGCATCAATCCTAGCTCGCCAGTTGGCGGGTAGGTTGGCGAGTATGTCCTGTGGGTAATTCCCTTGCAGTGTCATGGAACTGAACTGGTCCTGTTCGTCGATCTCGAACAGGACCGTGTTTTGTTCGGGTGGATATACACGGCAACTGAGGCTGTCTAATGGTGGGGCGGCGCGAGGGTAAAAGGCTTTCTTTTGTTGGCAGAGGTCCTTAAATTGCAAATAGGCCTCTTGATAAGAGCAGGCTTCTAAGGTGATCTCACACTCGGTCGTGAAGCGAAACGTTATGCTGGCCATACGGCACCCTAATAAACGTTGAGGCTTTATAGCAGTATAGGCTCTAAATCTTGCGCTGAATGATCATGGCTTTCGTTCACCTAGTTCTGATCTGCTTACGCTTCGCTGAGCAACTTGGCGCGGACATTCATCAGTGCCTTCCCGTAGCGGTTTTCACCTCGGCGATCGCGGCCGCAGCCCCAGAAGTAGTCGTAGTTACTGCTTTCAACCAGGCGGAGCTGCTCGGTTGCCAGCAGCGCTTGGGCAACCTCAGGGTAGGTTTTACACTTGATGTAGAGACCACGGGTCATGACGGTGGTTTGCACTTTTTTCCAGTCTTTACGGACTTTTCGCAGTCGTGCGCGGCCCAGCTTTCTAGCTTCTGCGGGCGTGTTGGCGAGGCGGACTTTCTCCCGGTAGTTTGGGTTCTCAAATTTGATGGCTTGAAAGTAATGTTCGACGGTTGGCCAGTCCTGTTCGTCTAGGTGGAACGGGTGGGCTGAAAAGCACCCCAGTACTTCGTCTGGGTTGGCGCGGGCTAGGTAGAGCGCGTCGCTATCGGCTTCTGAAAATAGGCCTGAGCTCATGGTGATTTCCTGTAAGTATAGAGGGGCGGCTGCCCCTGGCTGAGCGTTATGATTTCGTTCTATTTGGCTGGCTCGGTGTGGTGTGTTGTCAGCATGCTGATCAATAGACCATCTTTTAGTGTGGCATTGGCCACCACCAATTGATCAATGCGCAGTTGGTCAAAAATGGCTTGCAGCATGGCGAGGGCCGCCGGTAGTACATCGTGGCGCAAGTTAGCAGCCAGATCATTGCCTAGTTCACCAGTTTTGAGCAGCTCTTCAATAAGTTGCATGAGGTCTTCGCGTCGAATGAGGTGTGCGTGGCCAATCATCTGGGCGATAACGGCCATGGTGCCTGATGCGCCAATACTGACGTCCCAGCCACAGCGTAAATACTGCTCGCTAATCTGCGCAAGTTGTTCGCAGCTGTGTTGGTAGGCGGCGCTCATTTTGGCGTGGGTCACCGTTACCGAGCCCTGCTTGAAATACTGTTCGGCAAGCGTCACGCAACCCAAGTGAATGCTTTCAAGGCAGTAGATGTCTTGCCCTTGGCCAATGATGAATTCGGTGCTAGCACCGCCAATATCGATAACCAATTTTTTTTCGGTTGAGGTTTTTGGGCTGCAGTAAAAATCTATGCCGCGGTATGTGAGCTGGGCTTCTTCTGCACCGCTGATGATCTCGATTGGGCAACCCAGCGCTTGCTCGGCGCGGTTGATGAAGTTTCTATCGTTGCTTGCCGTGCGCAGTGCCTGTGTGCCGACGGCGCGAATTTGAGCGTTAGGGTAGCGGCTGATGATGGCTTTAAAGTCGTGGAGGCAGCGCAGGGCTCGATCCTGAGCCTGTGGGCAGAGCTCCCCCTGCGCACCAACTCCACGGGCAAGCTGTACCACTTGTTTGTTGCGCGCCACTTCTTCTAAGCCACCCAAGTGCCAGCGACTCACCAGCAGGTGGAAGCTATTGGAACCGAGATCGATCGCGATCAAGTGTGGGCTGTGGGCGCTCGCCGTGTCTGCGTCTGTCTTCATAAGCCGTTAAATTGTTGAGTCCTGCCGCATTGTAACACTTGGTTTTTATAAGGGAATGGAGCGGGGCAGCGTCTTGGGTGTTAAACACACTTTGTGCTGCTGGGTGGATAAAAGCCTAGGACGCAATCATCGAGAGCAGCGTAGAATGGATTGTAAATAAAGGAAACTGCCATGTTCTCACTGTCAAAGAAAATACAATTGCCCACACCCGATCAAGCCCCTCCTGGTCGCGAACAAGCGATGTCCGTTGTCGACCAACACGCGGTCAATGGCCATTCATTATTGGCGCCGTTTCCTGCGGGGTTGGAACAAATCGTTGTGGGGTTGGGGTGCTTCTGGGGCGCTGAGCGCCGCTTTTGGCAGCAGGAAGGCGTTTATTCAACCGCCGTGGGTTACAGCGCGGGTTACACCCCGAATCCGAGCTACCAAGAAGTGTGCTCAGGCATGACTGGCCACAATGAGGTGGTGCTGGTGGTATTCGATCCGCAGCGTGTCAGTTTGCAGGCGCTGTTGGCGGTTTTTTGGGAAGCGCATGACCCCACTCAAGGAATGCGTCAGGGCAATGATGTGGGTACTCAGTATCGATCGGGTATTTACACCACTAATGATCAGCAGCACCAGCAAGTGCTGGGCAGCGCAGGGCAGTATGCGGAACGCTTAAAAGCGGCAGGTTTTAACGCTATGACCACCGAGATACAGCCGCTCGATGCGTTTTATTACGCGGAGGGGTACCACCAACAGTATTTGCACAAGAACCCTAATGGGTACTGTGGGTTGGCCGGTACCGGTGTTCGCTGTGAGTAGGGTTTTAAGGGGGGGGGTCGGTTAAACCGGCAAGCCAATTGAGCGACTCGGCACTGCTACAGCCCAACGGGCGGTATTCTGCCGCAAGCCAGAAAGGGTAGTTGAGGTTTGTCAGGGCTTGAAATATGCGCGGGTAATCCAGTTGCCCGCTGCCCGGTTGCCCACGTCCCGGGCAGTCGGCAAATTGTATGTGGCCAACCTGCTCGATAATGTTGGGTAACTGTTGCAACAGCGGTTCATGCATACGCGCCATGTGATAGCAGTCGTACTGCATAAATAGGTTTGGGTGGTTTACTTCCGCCATTATTCGCTGCATGTCTGCGAGGTTACTGACGATAAAACCCGGCATGTCGTGGGTGTTAATGGCTTCGAAGGTGGCGCGGACGCCTATTTTTTGAAGTTCACTGGCCGCGAGGCTTAGGTTGCTTGCCAGTGTGGTGAGGTACTTCTCGCGCTGAGTGTCATCAAAGCATACCCCCGGTAGGATGTTGACGGCGTCTACCCGTAACGCTTTAGCGTATTTAAGTCCCAGCTGTAAGGCCTCTTCAAATTCGGAGCATCGCTCCGGCACCACCGCCAAACCTTCCCCACCGCTCATCAGGTCGCCTGCGGGCAAGTTAATCAAGGCCAGTTTCATGGAACTCGCGGTGAGCAGGTCTAACCATTGCTCACAGGGCAACTCATAGGGGAACTGTACCTCAATGGCGTTAAAGCCCGCTTGCCGTGCAGCGGCTACGCGCTCAGCCAGTGGGTGCTCGGTAAACAGCGTGGAGATGTTGGCGCAGATGTTCATAGGTAAAGGCTGGCTTCTGATTATGTTTTAGGGCGGTTGTAGAGCTTTATTAAGGTAGCTGGGTCCTGATCGTTATAACCGGCTTCTGCGTGGCTGCGCAATAGTGATTGGGCTAGCTCGGTCAGGGGCGTTGGGCTCTGGGTGTTGTGGCTGAGGGCGGCGGCTAGGTCGAGGTCCTTCAGGAGTGTGCGCACGTGCCATTTAACCTCGTCGAAATCTTGATCGACCATGCGTTGTCCAGTGATTTGCAGGGGGATGGAGTCGGCAAAGCCGCCTTTTAACGCGCCGGGTAATTTTCTAGCGTCGACACCACTTTGTTCGGCCAAGGCGAGCACCTCGGCCATGGCCAGCAGGTTGCAGCTGACCAGCATTTGATTGCAGACTTTAGTGGCTTGCCCAGAGCCAGCGGCGCCCATATGCGTCACCCGTTGGGATAGAACCTCCAGCAGTGTTTGTACTTGCTTGAGTGCCGCGCTGGCACCGCCGACCATAATAGCCAGCGTACCCTCGGTGGCGCCGGCCACGCCTCCGGATACTGGAGCGTCTAGCCATTGAGCGCCAGAGTCTGTGTGCAGACGTTCGGCAAAACGGCGTGTTGCCGCTGGATCAATACTGGAAAAGTCGATCAATACTTGCTCTGCGTGCATGTGTTGCGCTATCCCTGCGTTTCCAAATATCAACGTTTCGACGGCCTCGGTGTCACTCACGCATAGGCACACGATGTCAGATTGTTGGGCCAGTTGCGCCGCTGATTGAGCCACGTGCGCCTGCTTCAGTGCCGGGACTTGGCATTTCTCTATGTTTCGATTCCAGACGCTCAGATTAAAACCGGCTGCCAGTAAACGTTGGCACATGGGGACACCCATTAAACCCATACCGATAAAACCAATACGTGGAGCGGATTTTTTCATGCGTGGGTGTGTTCCTATTGCGATGGTTTGTTATGGCGCTGGTGCATCAAAGCCTGCAGGGATTTTACCCTGCATTTCGTAGGCGAAGGCAATGATGTGTGCAATAGAGATATAAAGGGCTTCGGGGATATTGTCGCCTATCTCTAGGGTGACCAATAGATCGACCAGTGGCGCGTTATCGCACAGAGGTACTTGGTGTTGTTTGGCGACCTGCAGGATCGCATCTGCCTCAATACCGACGCCCTTGGCGGTGATGGTCGGCGCACTTTGACCGTCATAAAATAGGGCGACGGCTTTGCGCAGCTGATCATCGCTGTAGGGTGTGTCATTGGTCTGGGTGTTGGCGGCAGGCATTAGGTTTTTATATCCACGAGGTTATAGCGCAATTCGATCGCGGCGAGCGGTGGACTGCCGGCAAAGCAGTCGAGAGTTTTTACTTCTAGGCCGTCTTTAACCATGCGCTCGCGCAGTTCGGCTAAATGTTCACGGGCCTTGCTGAGCAACTGAGGGTCTTCTGCCCACAGGCTGGCGTTGACGCTTTCGTTAATAATGGACAGGTGCGCGTGTAAACGGCCGCCTTGCGGAAGGTCAAAAGCGAGTTTTACCTGCCATTGGCGCACCTGTTCACGCTCGCCGTCACGTTGTTTGTCCTCATCCTGTTCTTTTTCTTGGTAGTGGATCTCTTCATCAATGTGGATGGTCAGGCTGTAGAGTTCGGTACCGTGTCGAACCGGTAGCTCTAGCTGTAAATGTTGTAGGGCAGGTCCGCTCTCAGTGCTTTGCAGCCGTTTGTTGAGCGCCTGCAGTTGTTGCAGTTGCACACGCCCAAGCATTTTTTGCAGTTGGTGTTGCAGCAGCGCCAGCAGCTTTTCACTGCTCAGTTGTGTCATGTCCTGCGGCGTGGATGGCAGGGGAGTATTGCGCTGCAATAACGGCGCCAGCAGTTTCGCCAAAGCCTGATCCAGTTCGCTTGTTTTAGCGGGTGTCGGGGCGCTGCTCAGGGGGGGCTGGCTGAGCTGTAGGCTGGCCAGAAGCAGGGCTTTGAGATCATTGCTCAGCAGTTCTTTTGGTTGAGTTGTTATCGTTGGCTGGGCTTTTCCCTGAGTTAAGTCTTGCGCTGCATGATTCTCTGTTTGTGTATTCTTTGTCGTGTTTAACCGGTTAGCTTTTAGCCCTAGGTTGGGCGTTGCAGGCAGCAGAGGTTTGTCGTTGAGTGGCTGCAGGGCGGTGCTAGGTTGTGCCGTAAGCGATTTAGTTGGTCCCGCCAACAGGCCTTTTAATTGGCTTTCCATCGCCGGTCCGGACTTGGTCAGTTGCTGTTTAAGCTGCTCTGGCTGGCTTAACTGTTGGGCACTGGCGGGCTGCTGTAATACTTGTTTAAGGCTGTGCAGTAACTGCTGTTTGAGTGCGGAGTCCATGCCGCTAGGCTGCGACTGTATAAGTTGTTGCAGTAACTGAAGCTTGCCCAGTTGGCCGCTGAGGTTTTCCCCCTGGGCGTGCTGAGGCAGAGCTGTTTTGAGGGCTTGGGTTAAACGCCCTTGAGTCTCTAGGGTGTTGGCATTACTGGGTGTGGTGCTAGTGACTATTTGCAACGCGCCACTGGAGGTCTGTCGAACTTCGACGGTTTGCCCCGCTTTTAGCGGTGCGGTGGCCAGGGCGAGTTGAAGCTGCCCCTGCAGTTTCAGTTCGACGAGCGCGAGACTAGGCGATTGCAGCAGGCTCTGTAGGCGTGCGGGTAGTTGGGTCAATCTATCTTGGCTGGGCGTTTGGGGCTGGCTACCGGGCACTTCAGTGTAGAGCTTTATAAGCCGCTGGCGTTGCGCGTCGGAGGCAGGCGTTGTTTGTATGACCTGCGCGAGTGCGCTGCTGCCAGGCTTTAGTATGGTGGCGCTGAATTCTCGCTGGGCTGGGGGGGGCTTGGCTGTCTCCGTACGCTGGCCGCCCGTATTGGCAGGGCGGGGGTACTCCGGACCTAGGCTGGTGAACGTGGGGTGCATGTGAGATACCACTGAAATTTATTCATTGTGATCGTTATAATCACAGCTTATGGGAGGTAAGTCTCTGAAAGTTATATGATAACCGCCAGAATTATCTGGAAAATCTCCCTAAATATAATCACTATAGCGGCCTAGATTCGTAAAACTTTTTTGGGCTGAGCCCATGGAGCGACCGTTTGAGCCAAACCGCTATCGCAGAGCCGACCCCCTCCGCTGGGGATTCGCCGTTATTAGAGTTGCGCAACCTTCATTGTGAGCGCGATGAGCGGCTGCTGTTCAGTGGGCTCAACCTGCAGCTATACCCTGGCTCCATTGTGCAGGTTGAGGGCCCCAACGGCAGTGGTAAAACAAGTTTACTGCGCCTGATGACCACCACCTCGATTGACTATCACGGCGAGATCCTCTGGCGCGGCGAGTCGTTGGCGCAGAGTCGGCTCGACTATCTAAACCACCTGTTGTTTGTCGGGCATCTGCCGGGCATTAAAAAAGCCCTCAGTCCCCGTGAAAACCTGGCGTGGTTTAGTGGGTTAAATTCTGGTCACCAGCGCTGCAGTGCAGAAGAGGCGCTGAGCGAAGTCGGCTTGTATGGGTTTGAGGATGTACCCTGCCATCACCTATCGGCAGGTCAATTGCGACGTGTAGCATTGGCCCGTTTGTTTTTAACGCCCGCACAGGTATGGGTACTGGACGAGCCGTTTACGGCGATCGACAAGCAGGGGGTGGCCAACCTAGAACGTTTGATGAGTGAGCACGCTGCTGGTGGTGGCTGTGTCGTATTAACGACGCACCAAGAGCTGGCTATACCGCAGGTGCAGAAGTTAAACCTGATGGATTTCCGCGAGCGCTGCGCTGATCACGAGCTAGAGGCGGAGGACAGTCTCTATGAATAATAAGAGCTCAGAACAGCCGGAGACGCTGAATAGTCCAGTGATGGTACAGCCGAGCATCTACCAAGGCTTTGTTGCGACGGTCAAACGCGACAGTTTGATTGCAGTGCGCCACAGGGGGGAGATGGCCAACCCTTTAATGTTCTTCTTGATGGTGATTACCATGGTGCCGTTGGGCATCAGCCCGGAGGCGGCGGTGTTGGCCAGTTTGGCGCCGGGCATGATCTGGGTGGTGGCATTGTTGGCCACGCTGTTGTCCCTCGACAGTTTGTTTCGGGGCGACTTTGAAGACGGTGCGCTGGAGCAGTTGTTGGTTTCGCCACAACCGCTTTATTTTCAGGTGCTGGCCAAGGTGTTGGTGCACTGGCTGACCACGGGCTTACCGCTGACACTGATGGCGCCGGTTTTGGGTGTGATGTTGTCGCTACCTGAAGCCGGGTACTGGCCGTTGATGGCGTCTTTGTTGCTGGGTACGGGTTGTTTGAGTTTGGTGGGGTCTATTGGTGCGGCGTTAACCGTAGCGTTGCGCAAAGGTGGCTTGTTATTATCGTTGATCATTATGCCGCTCTATATTCCGATTCTGATTTTTGGTGCCAGCGCGGTCAGCAGCGCGATTGATGGTTTCCCCATCGTTGGGCAACTAGCCATGCTGGGTGCCTTTTTGGCCTCAGCGGTGGTCCTCGCACCTTTGGCGGCCGCTGGGGCCCTGCGAATCAGTGTTAATGGCTAGCCACCGTAGGAATTTATTGAACGGCCTGTATTTTTTGCTGTCACAAGCCGGTCGTGTGGCCGATTGTTCGAGACGGCCCATTAATTAATCGTTAGTACCGAATAATATTTTGTATTGAGGAGTGAGTGTGAATTGGCAGTGGTTTCACCGTTTAGGTTCACCGCGTTGGTTTTATGAGAAAACCAACGCTTGGGTTCCTTGGTTGGCCGTCATCAGTATTTCGCTGCTGGTGGTAGGCGCAGCGTGGGGGCTGGGTTTTGCCCCAGCTGATTTCAAGCAGGGCAATAGCTACCGCATCATCTATATACACGTGCCAGCCTCCTTTCTGGCATTGGCGGGTTATTATGTCATGGCCATCAGCGGCGCGGTGGGACTGATTTGGAAAATGAAACTCGCCGATATGGTGATGAAGTCCGCTGCACCGATTGGGGCGACGCTGACTTTTCTCGCGTTGATCACGGGAGCCGTCTGGGGCAAACCTACCTGGGGCACTTGGTGGGTTTGGGATGCGCGCATTACGTCTATGTTGGTGCTGTTGTTTTTATACTTGGGGGTTATGGCGCTGCAGAGTGCTTACCAACACCAAGATACTGCCAACAAAGCCAGCGCGATTTTGTCGCTGGTGGGCATGGTTAATATCCCGATCATCTATAAGTCCGTGGACTGGTGGTTTACCTTGCACCAGCCTGCGACGCTGAAGCTGACGTCAGAGTCGACGATCCACGCGAGTATGCTCTACCCGTTATTACTGATGATAGTGGCTTTTTATATGTTTTTTGCGCTGTTGTTGCTGATGCGCACGCGCACTGAAATTCTTGAGCGTGAAAAGAAAACCAAATGGGTAAATGCATTGGTGCAGGCGGACAACCGCTAGGCGCCACAACGAGCAAATACGATGATGGATTTACAGTTTCAATTTGAAAGTATCGCCGGTTTTTGGCAAATGGCAGGGCATGGACCTTATGTTTGGGCCTGCTATGGGCTTACTTTTACGTGCCTTGGTTTATTGTTTTTAGCGCCTCTGCGTCGTCGACGGGCGTTGTTTGAACAGCTGCGCAGGCAGCAGCGTATTGCTGAATATGAGCAACCATCAAAGCCCCAGTCTGCGGCTTAGTATTGAAAATACAGTGTGTGGCGTTATTCACGTAATGCCGACTCGCCAAGTTTTGTAGCGGCGAAATGACCGACTTTAGGAGTAGATGTTTAGATGCACCCCGTCCGAAAGCAGCGCTTAATAATAGTGCTATTTGTTGTGGCTTTTACCAGTGTGGCGATAGGCCTCGTGGTGTTCGCTCTGCGTGAAAACATTAACTTGTTTTACCCGCCCTCTAAAATTGTTGAAGGCTTGGCACCGGTTGATAAACGTATTCGCGCTGGTGGTTGTGTTATGCCTGGACAAGTGACACGTGCCGGCGATAGTCTCAAAATGAGTTTTATGATTACCGATGGGGCGGCCTCTGTAGAGGTGCGTTTCGAAGGCATACTGCCGGACTTGTTTGCCGAGGGTGAAGCCGTTGTCGTCAACGGTATGCTCAACGGTGAGGGGGTCTTTATGGCGACGGAAGTGTTGGCCAAACACGATGAAACCTACACGCCACCTGAAGTTGCCGAAGCTGTAGCTGAAACCTCCGGCGAGCACCAAAAAACCTGTGAAGGCATGACTTATGGTTCCTGAATTTGGGCATTACGCGTTAATTTTAGCGCTGTTTTTAGCGGCCAGTCAGGCCATCTTGCCACTCCTAGGGAGCTTTTCTGGCAACCGTGTATGGATGGCTTCTAGCCGTAGCTTGGCGGGGGGGCAGTTTGTCTTCGTCGCTCTGGCGTTTGTGTGTCTGACCTACGCCTTTTTAACCGATGACTTCTCGGTTGTCTATGTGGCTAACCAGTCCAACACCTTGCTACCGACTTTTTATAAAATCAGCGCCGTTTGGGCGGGGCACGAAGGCTCGCTGTTGTTATGGGTATTGATTTTATGCGGCTGGGGCTTGTCGGTGGCTATCTTCTCGAAAGGCATACCGCTGGAGATGGTCGCCCGCGTGCTGTCGGTAATGGGTATGATTGCCGTGGGTTTCTTATCATTCGTGTTGTTCACGTCTAACCCCTTTGATCGACACTTACCGAATGCACCCAGTAACGGCGCTGACCTTAATCCATTGCTGCAAGACCCCGGACTTATCATTCACCCGCCTATGTTGTACATGGGTTACGTGGGTTTCTCCGTTGTGTTCGCTTTTGCGATTGCCGCGTTAATTTCTGGACGTCTAGATAGTGCTTGGGCTCGTTGGTCTCGACCTTGGACGACCGTGGCGTGGATCTTCCTGACCGTGGGTATCGCACTGGGCAGCTGGTGGGCCTACTACGAATTAGGTTGGGGTGGTTGGTGGTTCTGGGACCCAGTAGAAAACGCTTCTTTTATGCCTTGGTTAGTGGGAACGGCGCTGGTGCATTCGTTAGCTGTTACGGAAAAGCGAGGCGTGTTTAAGAGCTGGACTTTGCTGTTGGCCATTTTTGCATTTTCACTGAGCTTGTTGGGTACTTTCCTTGTACGTTCTGGTGTATTGACCTCGGTGCATGCGTTTGCAGCAGATCCAGAGCGTGGGGTTTTTATTCTGGCGTTTCTAGCGTTGGTGGTGGGTGGTTCTTTGACCCTTTATGCATTCCGCGCGCCGAATGTTAAAAGCTCAGTCCGCTTTGGTTGGTGGTCCCGCGAAGCGTTCTTACTGCTCAATAATATTTTGTTGGTTGTCTCCATGCTGACCATCTTACTGGGCACCCTCTACCCACTGATCGCCGATGCGCTCGGTTGGGGGAAAATATCCGTTGGCCCGCCGTATTTCAATTTCTTTTTCGTACCTTTGATGGCGACGATGAGTGTGTTGATGGGCATCGGCAGCATGATGAATTGGAAGCGCAGTGATCCCCGAATGATCGCTGGCTGGTTGACACCTGCGTTATTGATGAGTGTCTTGATTGCGCTGATCGGCCCTGTATTTATTGGTGATAGCGGTTACGAGTGGACGGCGGCCTTAACGCTGTTTCTCGGCAGTTGGTTGATACTTTCAATGCTCTCTGATTTACGTTATCGACTGCGTAACAGTTCAAACCGTTTGACGGGTGTGAGCAAGCTGTCGAAGAGTTATCAGGGCATGCTGATTGCGCATATAGGTGTCGCTGTCTCGATACTGGGTGTGGGCTTAAACACCATATACAGCGATCAACGGGATCTATTAATGATGCCGGGCAAGGTGGTTGAGCAGGGTGGTTACAGCTTCCACTTTGATGGTGTGGTTAAGGTGCGAGGCCCCAATTATTTAGCCGAAGAGGGCCGTATTCGTATTTTCAAAGACGGTGAGCTCTTCGCGGAATTAAAACCGCAAAAGCGTCGTTACTTGGCCAGTGGCAAGATGATGACTGAGGCCGCTATTGATGTGGGTTTTTGGCGTGATCTTTATGTCGCTTTAGGTGAGCCTTTGGCAGACGGTGCTTGGGCGGTACGCTTGCACTACAAGCCTTTTGTGCGCTGGATTTGGCTTGGGGCTATTTTAATGGCGCTGGGTGGTTTGTTGTCGGTGTTCGATAAGCGCTACCGCCGCAATCCGCAGAGTGAAACGGCTGGTGATTCTGTTGAGGCGAGCGTGGTACCTGGATGATGAGTGGAATGTCGGAAGCGAAATGGGCGCGTTTTAAATTATTCATACCGCTGTTGGTGTTTGTGCTCTTGGCGTCTTTTTTCTGGCGCGGCCTGAGCCTTGATCCCACGCGTATGCCCTCAGCGCTCATTGATCAGCCGGTGCCGGAGTTCTCGCTGACAACGGTGCTCGATGAACAACGGTTGGTGACGCAGGATGAATTTAAAGGACAGGTCTCCCTGCTGAACGTGTGGGCTACTTGGTGTATTTCCTGTCGGGTTGAGCACCCCTACCTTGTGCAGTTGGCTGATAGCGGTGTGCCTATTTACGGTGTTAACTACAAAGATGAGACCATTAAGGCTAAACAGTGGCTCAAGGATTTGGAAAACCCCTATGTTTTGAGTGTTGTGGACATCGATGGACGCTTGGGGATCGATTTGGGTGTGTTTGGCGCGCCGGAGACCTATATCATCGATAAGCGCGGCGTTATCCGTTATAAACATGTTGGGGTGATTGATGATCGAGTGTGGAAGGAAAAAATTCAACCTATCATGACGGACTTGCAGGCCCAGTAGTCATTTAGCGTGGCTCAAGAAAAAAGCCCCGGACGTTTGTAGCGTCTGGGGCTTTATCCTTGGTGCATCAGAGGGAGGCTAGTTCGAGAGTTTAGACAACTGCTTACTCAGTACATGGGATAGCCGTACGCCTATCACCATAACGCCAGTGGTGGTACCGGTTTCTATATAAGCTAATACCCGCTGGGGATGGATGTGGACGTGATTGAGGTTTGTAATCGCGCATGGGGCTTGTTTGGCGTAGAATCGCGCTCTGCCTTCGGCGGCGTATCTGCTGCCCTATGGGCAACTA
>Ga0209081_1000063_pt1 | contig 55900 bp, 54 predicted proteins | sample GOMGulsemesocosm_4_FD_184636 | JGI IMG/M metagenome (GOLD analysis project Ga0209081, IMG submission 184636) | Methane-oxidizing microbial communities from mesocosms in the Gulf of Mexico - GOM15B Gulf of Mexico (SPAdes) (version 2) | ecosystem: Environmental > Aquatic > Marine > Cold seeps... | reverse complement strand
ACCATGGGGATAACCGATAGCCCGAGAAACCAAAGGAAGAGGTTTTTTTGTAAGGAGTGTTTGGTTTTTTTTTCAAGCATTATCTATTCACCATCAAAACGAGTGTCGGCAAAGGCATCGATATCAATCGCTTCAGCGATGATTTTACCCTCGACAGCGAGGTCCATAATTTGTTTTAAGCCGGCTTTATCAATATTTAAGTGCTGGTAGTTAATCACCTTCAAGTCGGGGTTTAAGCTGGCGATGATCGCCTCAGGATTATGTTCGGGAATATGTTTGCGTACGATGCTGACGATCTCATCTAAGGCTGGGCCGCCTTTAAGCCGAGCTTGTTCAATATCGTCGCCTGCTTGGCGAATATAGTGCATCACCTCTTTAGTGGCAGCAAACTTATTGGCAATGGCTTGGTCGCTAGCCAATGCGATGCACTCAACATGGCCGTTGGGCCAAGGCATCACATCTTTCGAATACCAAGCAACATGGCCAAAGTTTTGGGTTTCCACGACATCTGCCCAGGGTAACGACTGTTCGAAGGCCGATAATTCCGCTCGGTTATTTCTTGCTTTAATAAAAGCCGGTGATTTCGGCGGTGCGACGGTAATGGCTAGTACCTCGGCGGGCCGATTGGTGGTGGTCGACATGCTAACGCCGTGTTGTTTTAAATAGCGGTAAAGCACCACGCTGTGGGTGGATAATACGTGGGGCATGCCTATTTGCACCGCCTGTGCGGTGTTTTGGTAGTGTTGTTGTAACACCTTCGCCACATCAGCGGTGGGTAGGCGGTTTTTACGTAGCGGCGGCAGTTGTATCTGTTGCCTGAATAAGTCGTTAATGGCTAGCGCGTTACCATCACGGTGCATTAAGCCGACCCAGCGGAAGTTTGCTTTTTGTCGATACATGTCCATCGCTAAGGGGCTCATGACGAAGGCCATATCGGGCTCGCCGGTTTGGAAATAGCCGCGTAATAGGTCCCAATTGCCCATTTTTTCGATGATAAAATCAGCGTGAATCATTTTGTCGCGATACCGTTCATAGGCGACTAGCGCGGCGTAGTGATCGGCGAGGGGGATGTATAGCGCGTGGATACGTTGTTTTGTCGCGGCGCTACTGAGCGTGCTGAATAGCAGGCAAAATATGACGAGGATTGATGTTTTTAGTAAACCGCGTGCTTGTCGAATATCCATTCTGTTGCATTCCCGTATCGTTTACATGTTTAATGCGCCTTGCCTAGACGGCCGCAGGGCTTACCCCTCGGCTACAGTCACGTTTTAACCGTATTGATACGAGTTAGCTTCGCTGACAGAGCAATATTTTAAGCCTAGCATAAATAAAAAATCCTGTTAGTTGGATAGCATAAACCAGCACAGTAGGCTGATGATGAGCGTGCCGATGAGATTGAGGATCAGGCCTTCGCGCGCCATCTGTTGGCTATGCACTTGTCCACTACTAAAAACGATGGTATTGGGTGCGGTGGCAACCGGTAACATGAAGGCGCAGCTGGCGCTGAACGTGGCGGGCAGCATGAGCCATAAGGGGTCGATTTGCGCATTGAGCGCGGTGGCAGCTAAGATTGGCATCAACATCGCGGTGGTGGCGGTGTTGCTGGTGGCCTCGGTCATAAAGGTGACGGCTAGGGCGATAAGGCCCATCATCGCGATAACACTGAGGGAGGTAACGATCGATAATTGTTCGCCTAAGGCCGCGCTTAAACCCGAGATGACGAAGGCTTTAGCGAGGCAAATACCGCCACTGAATAATAATAAGATGCCCCAAGGAATTTTTTGGGCGGTTTGCCAATCAAGTAATTTTTGTTGTTTGCCGTTGGGAATAACAAACAGCGCGACTACCGCGAGTAAGGCGATGGAAGCATCATTGGCTTGTGGCATATTCAGCCAGCCACTCCAGCCGCCAAAAGGTTCGCGGCGAGTAATCCATAATAGCGCGGTGATGATAAATACGCCCATGACACGACGCTCGTGAGTCGTCCACTTTCCCACTTTGGGTAGTTTGACCTGACCCTGATCGCTTAACTGGCGGCTAAGCCAAAGCCAGCAGATGGGGATTAATAGAATAACAATGGGTAAGGCCCAGCTCATCCATTGCCCGAAGCTAATTTGTAAACCGGTGTTTTCTTCATAAACTTGCATGAAGATAAGGTTCGGCGGGGTGCCAATGGGGGTGCTCATACCGCCAATACTGGCAGCATAGGCTAGCCCGAGTAATAACGGTAGGCCCAGTTTTTTGTTGTCGGCACTGTCAATAACGGCGAGTGCTACGGGTAATAACATGAGGGTGGCGGCGGTATTGGAGATCCACATACTGAGGCTAGCTGAGGCCAACATAAAACCGAGTACTAAGCGTTTCGGGTTGTTATGGCCACAGCAATGTAGCATGCTGAGTGCAAGTCGGCGGTGCGCGCCGCAGTGGGCAATAGCGGTTGATAGAATGAAACCACCGAGCAGCAGTAATACCAGTTTATTACCGTAGGCGCTGCCAATTTGTTCGGCATTCAGCACACCGGCTAGCGGAAACACGGCAATCGGTAACATTGAGGTCACCGGAATCGGTACGGGTTCAAATATCCACCAGATAATGCACCAAGCAGCCACCGCTGCCGTTATTGCAATGGCGTCAGCGCTGCTATTGTGTTGCAGGGTGAAGAAAACAAGTAAGGCAGCGATCGGGCCAATAATCAGGCTAAGTTTTTTTAATCGCTGCATGATGCCTTATCGTTTCTTATGGGATGACTTTCGCTGTGGTTTATAGCCTTGCGAGGTGTGCTTGGTGATAAACTTTTTGACCCCGGCTTTATGTCGGCTGCCAGCCTTGGGTGGTCGGCTGGGAATCAGGCAGTGAGGCCCGTCACCAATCAAACTTTTTTTGCCCATTTTCAACAGCAATTCTTTAATTAGCTGCCAATTTCCCGCATCGTGGTAGCGTAATAAGGCCTTATGTAAACGACGTTGTTCAATTTTTTTAACCGTATTAATCTTTTCGCTTTTATAGTTTAGCCCTTTCAGCGGATTTCTACCGGTATGGTACATGGTGGTCGCAGTCGCCATCGGCGAGGGATAAAAGGTTTGTACCTGATCGGCTTGGAAGTCATTTTTCTTCAGCCATAACGCGAGGTTGACCATGTCCTCGTCTTCAGTGCCTGGGTGTGCGGCAATAAAATAGGGAATAAGGTACTGTTTTTTACCCGCCTTTTTGGTGAACTTTTCGAACATGACTTTAAATCGGTCATAGGTACCGATGCCGGGTTTCATCATTTTAGATAACGGGGCTTGTTCGGTATGTTCGGGGGCAATTTTTAGATAACCGCCGACGTGATGGGTGACGAGTTCTTCCACGTACTCGGGGGACTCGACGGCTAAATCGTAGCGCAAACCGGAGGCGATAAGGATACGCTTGACGCCGGGTATTTTACGGGCCTTTTTATACAGCTTAATGAGCGGGTCGTGGTCGGTGTTGAGGTTTTCACAAATTCCTGGGTATACACATGAGGGCCGACGACAGGCGGCTTCAATGGCGGGGTCTTTACAGGCCAATCGATACATATTGGCGGTAGGGCCGCCGAGGTCAGAAATAGTGCCGGTAAAACCGGGTGTTTTATCGCGGATATCTTCGATTTCTTGCAGAATAGATTGTTCGGAGCGGCTTTGGATAATACGGCCTTCGTGTTCGGTAATAGAGCAGAAGGTACAGCCGCCAAAACAACCCCGCATAATATTGATCGAGAAACGAATCATTTCGTAGGCTGGAATGCGCTGGCCATCGTATTTAGGGTGTGGCACACGTTGGAACGGTAAGGCAAAAACCTCGTCCATTTCTTCGGTACTCAAGGGAATGGGCGGTGGGGTTAGCCAGACATCCTGACCATCGTTATCTTGGATTAAGGCGCGAGCATTACCGGGGTTGGTTTCGAGGTGTAAGACCCGTGAAGCATGCGCGTAGAGCACCGGATCGCTCTTAACCTTTTTATAGGAAGGCAGGCGAATAACGGTGGTGGCACGGTTCGTTTTACTGTGTTTGGGCAGGAACGTGAGCTGTACTACTTGGCTATTATTGTCGCTGTCGGTTTTATTGCTGATTTGGCACTTGCCACCGGTGGCGGCGGCGAGCTCTTCATCGCTACTGTAGGGGTTATGGTGCGGGTCAATTTTTCCGGGGCGATCAACTCGAGTCGAGTCGATTAGGGTCCAGCCGTCGGGTAATGATTCACGCACGAAGGCGGTGCCGCGAATGTCGTTGATCTCATTAATGGCTTCGTTTTGTGATAAGCGGTAGGCCAGTTCGGTGAGCGCACGCTCGGCATTGCCGTATAACAATATATCGGCTTGTGAGTCGATTAAGATCGAGCGTCTGACTTCGTCTCCCCAGTAATCATAATGGGCGATGCGGCGTAAACTGGCTTCGATGCTGCCGATGACGATGGGGGTGTCTTTATAGGCTTCTTTGCAGCGTTGACTGTAGACGATAACCGCGCGGTCGGGCCTGCGGCCAGCGACATCACCGGGGGTGTAAGCGTCGTCGGAGCGGGCGCGTTTATCGGCGGTATAGCGGTTGATCATCGAATCCATATTACCGGAGGCGACCCCAAAAAATAAATTCGGTTGGCCGAGGGCGGTGAAGTCTTTGCTGCTTTGCCAATTAGGTTGATCGATGATGCCAACACGAAACCCTTGTTTCTCTAGCAAACGCCCGATGATGGCCATGCCAAAACTGGGGTGGTCGACGTAAGCATCACCGGTGACGATGATGATGTCGCAACTGTCCCAGCCCAAGGCGTCCATTTCTGCGCGGGAAGTCGGTAGAAATGGCGCAATACCATAACACTCGGCCCAATATTTGGGTTCTGAAAAAAGTTGGTTTGCGAGTGGCATCATAAGATAAGTCCTGCCTGTTGTAGGCTGTAGCGAAGTTTTTCTATTCGGCGTCGATTGACGCCAAAGTCGTAATAGCCGGTACGAGCGGCAGACCTGACGTGGATCAGGCCCTGTGTTGGGTCGATAATAAGGTCTAACTCGTCGACAAATTCAAATACACGGCTGCGAATGTCGGCGTGCAGGTGTAGTTTATCAATGTTTAGGCTGATACGGGGTTCCAGTTGCTGTAATACGGTAGCGAGTTGTTGGGCGGTGGTGTCGATTTCGGGTTTGAGCTGAAACGCCGGGGTATGCTGCGAGCCTATGGCATTGCTAGAGACGCAGTTAGGTTTGTTCGGGCAAGCCTTTAATAGGCTTTCGTCGGCGGAGGCAGAGGCGCAGAGTGTCATGAGTATTATCAGTAATTTGTTCATTCATTAGGCTGAGCGTTAGTTTGGGTAACAAACTTGCGTGACATCAGCAGGCCGATTTCAAATAATAACCACATCGGTAAGGCGAGTAGGGTTTGTGAAATAATATCGGGGGGGGTCAGCAACATGCCAACGATAAAGGCACCAACGATAATATAAGGTCTTTTTTCAGCCAGACTTTGTGGGCTGGAGACACCCGTTTTGACCAATAAAAAAGTTGCGATAGGTACCTGGAAGGCGACCCCAAAGGCAAAAAATAAGGTTAAAACAAAGTCGAGGTATTTGCTGATATCGGTCATTACTGATACGCCCTCTGGCGCGGTTGCGGTAATGAACTGAAAAATCAGCGGCATCACCACAACATAGGCAAACAGCATACCGGTATAAAATAATAAGGTGCCCGCGCTGATCAATGGTAACGCGATGCGTTGTTCGTGTTGATACAGGCCGGGGGCAATAAACAGCCATATTTGGTAGAAAATCCATGGAATGCTGATAAAAACAGATAGCATGAGACTCAATTTTATCGGGGTTAAAAAGGGTGAGATCACCTCGATGGCGACCATGGAGGTGCCTGCGGGCATATGGACGAGCAAAGGGTCGGCCAGTAAGCTGTAGATCTCGTTAGCGTAGATTGATAACGGTAAAAAAATAACGAGCATCCCGAGCAGCGCGTGGATCAAACGCGTGCGTAATTCGATTAGGTGAGAAACAAAGCTGCTCTGCTGGTCGTTGGGACTGTGTGCTGACATGTGATAAGCCCGTTATTTGGGCGAAATAATCGAGGGCTGATTATTATTTTTGCTCGGTATTGCTGGAACTGTCTTCAACGGATTTTTGCTCAGAAGACGTTGTTTCTTCGCCGTCTTTCATCGCGCCTTTGAATCCTTTGATGGCGCCACCGAGGTCGCCGCCGAGGTTACGCAAACGTTTAGTGCCAAACAGCAACAGTACGATAACAAGAACAATAATTAACTGCCAAATGCCGATTCCGCCCATGAAGATTCCTAGTTAAATTAGTGGAAGTAGGCTTATTCTACTTGATTCTATTAGCTTTTTCATCCAAGCCGGATAAACCAAAACGTCGTTCGAGTTCTTTTAATACATCGGCTGAGCTTAAATCTTGCTGCGCGAGTAATACCATCGTGTGAAACCAGAGGTCGGCGGTTTCATAGATAATTTGTTGTTTATCATCCGATTTGGCGGCAATGACCGTTTCGGTGGCTTCTTCGCCAATCTTTTTAAGAATGGTGTCCAAGCCTTTGTGATATAGGCTGGCGACGTATGATGAGCTAGGGTCTTGTTGCTTGCGCTGTTGTAATACGTCGTCGAGTTGTTTTAGTGTGTCGCTCATGCTGAATAAATGCTCTTAGGGTCTTTTAATACGGCCTCGGTTGAAACCCATTGCTGATCTTGTAGTTGTCGGTAAAAACAACTCTCACGTCCAGTATGACAGGCGATACCGCCTTTTTGTTCAACCGATAGTAGAATCACGTCTTCGTCACAGTCTAAACGAATATCACGGATGATTTGTTGGTGGCCAGACTCTTCGCCTTTATGCCATAGCTTATTACGTGAACGCGACCAATATACTGCATGACCTTGTTCGGCGGTTAATTGTAGGGCTTGTTTGTTCATCCACGCGACCATCAAGATCTTGCCGGATTGGTGGTCCTGCGCAATGGCGGGAATTAAGCCCTTATCGTCCCAGCGGAGTTGGTCTAGCCAAGTGCTCATAAGCGAACCTCAATGCCTTGATCTTGCATGTGTTGTTTGGCTTCACCGATGCTAAATTCAGCAAAATGAAAAATACTCGCAGCCAATACTGCATCAGCCTTGCCTTTGGTGACGCCTTCGGCAAGGTGATCTAGGGTGCCAACGCCGCCTGAGGCAATAACGGGTACGTCTACCGCCTCGCTAATAGCGCGGGTTAATTCGAGATCAAAACCGATTTTGGTGCCATCTCGATCCATGCTGGTGAGTAGAATTTCACCGGCGCCAAAGGCGACCATTTTTTTTGCCCAGTCAATGGCGTCTAGGCCGGTTTCTTTACGCCCACCGTGGGTGAATATTTCCCAGCGTTTCGCTTCGCCATCGCTGCTGACGCATTTTGCATCAATCGCTACCACGATGCACTGTGAACCAAAACGTTCGGCGGCTTGTTTGACAAATTCAGGGTTGAAGATTGCAGCGGTGTTGATGCCAACTTTGTCGGCACCTGCTTTTAACATGCGGCTAATGTCTTCTAACTTGCGTATTCCGCCGCCAACGGTAAGAGGAATAAAAACTTCTCCTGCTACCTGTTCGACCATATGCACCATCGTTTCGCGATCATCTGAACTGGCGGTGATGTCGAGGAAGGTTATTTCATCGGCGCCTTCACGGTCGTAACGACGAGCGATTTCTACTGGATCACCAGCGTCGCGGATATCAACAAATTTAACCCCTTTGACGACTCGACCATTGTCTACGTCTAGGCAGGGGATGATGCGTTTAGCGAGCCCCATCGTTAAGCGTAAGACTGTGCTAGTTTTTCGCCTTCGGCAAAATCTAGGGTGCCTTCGTAAATGGCGCGGCCGGTAATGGCTCCAATGATGCCGTCGTCTGCGACTTCGCCGAGTAATTTAATGTCTTCAAGGTTGGTGATGCCGCCCGATGCAATCACTGGAATTTTAACCGCGCGTGCTAATTCTGCGGTGGCTTCAACGTTGACACCTTGCATCATGCCGTCACGGCCGATATCGGTATAGATGATGGATTCAACCCCATCCGATTCAAACTGTTGTGCGAGGTCGATGATGTCGTGGTTTGACAATTTTGACCAGCCATCGATGGCAACTTTGCCATTTTTTGCGTCTAGTCCAACAATGATATGGCCGGGGAATTCTGCGCAGACGTCACCTACAAAATGGGGTGCGCTGACCGCTTTAGTGCCGATGATGACGTACTGAACGCCGGCATTTAAATAGGTTTGAATGGTGTCTTCATCACGGATGCCGCCGCCGACTTGAATGATTAAATCAGGGTGGGCTTGGGCGATATCATATACCACACCTGCATTAACGGGCTTTCCTGCAAAGGCGCCATCTAGGTCGACCAGGTGCAGTCGCTTAGCACCTTCATTGACCCAGCGGGTCGCTACTTCTACGGGGTTATCTGAGAATATGGTTTCGTCTTCCATGCGGCCTTGGCGTAAACGAACACACTTACCTTCTTTTAGATCAATCGCGGGTATAAGAATCATGTTTATAGTTCCTTGTTGCTTAGGACTGGCCGTCCCAATTTAAAAAGTTTTTTAGGAGTTGCAAGCCGGCGTGCTGGCTTTTTTCGGGGTGAAACTGTACTGCGAGAATATTATTCTGCTGTAGCGCACAGGGGAAGTCATCGGGGTAGCTGCTATTGGCAGAAATAATAGCCGCGTCGACTTGGCTGGCGTGATAGCTATGCACAAAGTAAAAACGTTCATTTTGCGCAATATCCTGGAAAAGTGGGTTTTTGCCATCGTTATTGACTTGATTCCAACCCATATGGGGGATCTTCAACTTGTCGCCGGCGGGGTCTTTTAGTCCTTTAGGGAACTTAATAACCTTGCCGTTTAATAATCCTAGGCAATCAACCCCGTCATTTTCTTCGCTATGCTGTAATAAGGCTTGCATGCCGATGCAAATCCCTAAGATCGGTTTATCGCGGGCGACTTGTTTGATGGTTTCATCTAGGCCACTTGCGCGTAACGCGGCCATGCAGTCGCGGATTGCCCCAACGCCGGGGAATACGATGTGGTCAGCGGATAAGATTAGCTCTTTATCCGCGGTCACGTGTACCGTTGACTCGGGGGATACAGATTTTAATGCTTTTTCAATGGAATGCAGGTTGCCCATTCCATAATCGATAACGGCAACAGTCGCCATAATAGGGGTACTCTTAGGTGGTTATAAACAGCCTTTAGTTGATGGCATAATGCCTTCCATGCGGGCGTCTTTTTCTAAGGCGAAGCGCAAGGCGCGGCCGAAGGCTTTGAAAATTGTTTCGGCGACGTGGTGAGCGTTGACGCCTTTTAAATTATCGATATGTAAGGTCATATGGGCGTGGTTGACAAAGCCTTGGAAAAACTCTCTAAAGAGGTCTACATCAAAACCGCCGATACTGGCGCGCGGGAAGTCTACGTCGTAAACTAACCCTGGACGACCAGAGAAGTCGATAACAACACGTGATAGGGCCTCGTCGAGTGGTACGTAGGCGTGGCCATAGCGGTAAATACCCTTGCGATCGCCGAGCGCGTCGGTGACGGCTTTGCCCAAGGTGATGCCGATGTCTTCAACGGTGTGGTGGGCGTCAATATGTAAGTCACCCTTGGCATTGATGTCTAAATCAATCATCCCGTGACGGGCAATTTGATCGAGCATATGCTCTAAAAAATGAACGCCGGTAGAGAAATTGGTTTTACCGCTGCCGTCTAGATTAACGCTGACCGTAATCTGGGTTTCTAGGGTGTCGCGATTAACAGTTGCTGTTCTGTTACTCATGTTATATAGGTATCTTGTTGCCGATAATCTATTATTTTCCCAGTTACCGCAGGTGATAGCAAGTTTAGTTTTGGTGGGGGCATCGCCGGCTAGACAATGCTTGTAAGCATATGCTTACAGACAATGAGGTTTTCGCTGATGTTGCTTCTAGCTTCGCAGGCCTATACTTTAATCGTCACTTAGGAATTCACGAGAAGGATCTCGTAAACAAGGATTGTTTGCTAAGGAGATACGATGGACTGTATCACGACATGGATGTTGAGATGGACTGATTTGCCGATCAATCTGAGATGACATAACCGACGGATTCAACCCCGTCGGTTTTTTTATGCCTGAAATTTACTGCTGATCTTATTTGAAGCTATCGATCAGGCCGGCGGTTTGAGGCCGCCGGCCTTGTCGCGTTAAATTAAGACTTAGGCCCGCGAGACGCGCGTTTGCGTTCGTTTTCGGTAAGGGCTTTCTTTCTTAAACGAATAGACTCCGGTGTTACTTCGACTAATTCATCGTCTTCGATAAATTCTAGTGCTTGCTCTAGAGTCATCGAGATGTGAGGAGTCAGGGTTAACGCTTCATCGGTACCTGAGGCGCGAACGTTAGTAAGCTGCTTGCCTTTAGTTGGGTTAACCACTAAGTCATTGCCGCGAGAGTGTAGCCCAACGATTTGACCTTCGTAAACTTCTTCCGCGTGACCGAGGAATAATTTACCGCGCTCTTGCAGGTTAAATAGACCAAACGCTAGGGTTTTGCCTTTAACCATCGATACCAACACGCCATTTTGTCGAGAGGTGATTTCACCGACTTTTACTTCGCCATAATGATCGAAGATGCTGGTCATGATGCCTGAGCCAGAGGTCAGTGTTAGGAAGTGGCCACGGAAACCAATTAAACCACGTGATGGGCTGATGAACTCAAGACGCATACGGCCTTTTCCATCCGGTTCCATATTGGTTAGTTCGGCTTTACGCAAGCCCATTTCTTCCATGATGGAGCCTTGGTGCTGCTCTTCAATATCAATAACCACTTGTTCGAAGGGTTCTTGCATTTTGCCATCGATTTCTCGACGAACTACTTCTGGACGGGCAACACCCATTTCGAAGCCTTCACGGCGCATGGTTTCAATTAAAACGGATAAATGAAGTTCGCCACGGCCTGATACGACAAATTTGTCAGGGGTATCGCCGGTGGCTACGCGTAATGCTACGTTATGAATGAGCTCTTGGTCTAAACGATCTCTGATGTTTCTTGAGGTAACAAACTTACCTTCTTGGCCAGCAAACGGTGAGTTATTAACCGAGAAGGTCATGCTCACTGTTGGTTCGTCAACCGATAAGGCAGGTAAGGCTTCGAGGTGATCTGGGTGGCATAAGGTATCTGAAATGCCGAGGCCGTCAATACCGTTAATGCAAATGATGTCGCCGGCGAAGGCTTCTTCTACGTCGATGCGTTCGAGTCCTAAATGACCTTTTACGTTCAGCACCTTGCCTTTACGTTGATTGCCTTCGGCATCGAGAATAGTCACGACTTGGTTTGGTTTTAAGCTACCGCGGGTGATGCGGCCTACACCGATAACACCAATGTAGCTGTCATAAGCCAGTGATGAAATTTGCATTTGGAATGGTGCTTCCACATCCACGGTTGGTTGTGGCACACGATCTCTGATGATTTCAAATAACGGAGTCATGTCGTCAGCGAGTTCGTCAGCTTCTGGGCCGGCAACACCGTTAATCGCAGAGGCGTAGATTACTGGGAAATCAAGCTGTTCGTCGGTTGCGCCTAGGTTGTCGAATAAGTCGAATACTTGGTCGATAACCCAATCAGGGCGTGAGCCGGGGCGGTCAACCTTGTTGATAACAACAATGGGCTTCAGGCCTTGTTCGAATGCTTTCGAGGTTACGAAGCGTGTTTGCGGCATTGGGCCGTCAACAGCGTCAACCAATAAGAGTACGCAATCAACCATCGATAATACGCGTTCTACTTCGCCACCAAAGTCGGCATGGCCTGGGGTGTCTACGATGTTAATGTGTAGGTCGTTCCATTCGATCGCAGTGTTTTTCGCCAGAATGGTTATTCCGCGCTCTCTTTCTTGGTCGTTTGAGTCCATGATACGTTCAGTACCTTGGCTTTTACGATCGAGGGTGCCTGATTGCTCAAGTAGCTTATCAACAAGGGTGGTTTTGCCGTGGTCAACGTGGGCAATAATGGCGATGTTACGGAGGTTTTGTTTCACGAGAATAGATTCCTATAAATTGTGGTGGCCTGGGCCTGGGTATAAAAAGGTTAAAGTGTGGTTTAGCTCTGTTCCCACGGTAGTTGGTGAAAACGCCAGCCGCTGAGGGTGCCGCGATGATTATTATCATCTTTGTCGCCTTCAAAGCCCTCGTCCATATTGTATAAAGACTGGTAGCCCGCCTGTTCTAATATGTTGGCGGCGGCCATTGAGCGAGCGCCGCTCCGACACATCAAAACTAATGGGGTCGAAGAGTTGATGCCGTGGCTTTCGAGTTGTTCAATGAAGTCTGGAAGTACGTCCCAGTTAGGCGGTCTTTTGAACGGCACGTGAATCGCCCCAATGGGGTGTCCAACAAACGAATATTCAATGAGCGTGCGGGTGTCGATTAGCTTACTTTGTGAATCGTTTTGCAGTATTTCATAAGCCTGGTTGGGCGAGACACTTTTAATCGCAGACATAACCGCTCCAAAATTGAGTTTAACTCACCATTATACATGGTTTTTTGTAAATCGTTGGATTAGCGTTGGGCGATCAAGAGCGCCTCATTTCTAATCCCTAACTCGGTATTACCTAAGCAGCCTTGCTCGTGATAGACAATGGGTTTGAGATTGGCAAACAAACTGAGTAGCTCGGCTTGTTTTAATAGGAACGCAGGGTTTGTTGGGCCACCCGCACGAGCCTTTTCAACGGTAAATGTTTGATAAAACAGTAGGCCGCTAGGTTTTAAGGCATTGATCAATTGCGGAATAATTTTCCGCTCGAGGAAGCGTGAAACGGTAATCACGTCATAGTGGTTTGCAGGCAGCTTAGCTCGGCTAATATCAATGGCTAGAGCATTAATGGACGATCCGGCAGGGGTGTTTTGTTGGATTTCAGCGATGGCGTGGGGCGATATGTCCCAGGCATCAACCTCTAGCCCCTTTTTAGCCAGTAAAAAAGCGTTCCCACCTAAGCCGCAAGCGAGATCGAGTGCCTTGCCGTGTTTGGGTAATAAATGGGCATACAGCGAGACAACGGCGGCGGGCTGGGCATCAGATATGCTTTGTTTGCGGTAGATGGCATCCCATTTTTGTTGTGAGTTGGCCATTTTAGTCGCGCCAAAAAACGGGGCTAAATAACACCAGTAAGGTAAAAATTTCTAATCGGCCGAGTAACATGGCAAAACAAGCGACCCATTTGCTAGAGTCAGGCACACTGGCAAAGTTACTGCTGATATCACCGAGGCCAGGGCCTAAATTATTAAGTGTTGCGGCAACCGCAGAAAAGGCGGTGACTTGATCGAGGCCGGTGATCATCATTAACACCATTAATACGCCAAAGGCGAGGATATAGGCGGAAAAGAAACTCCATACCGCATTAATAATCGGCCGTGATACCACGTGATGATCCAGCTTTATCGGCATATCCGAGTGGGGGTGGATGAGGTGGGTTATTTCCTTGCCGAGCTGTTTAAACATAATCAAGATACGAATGACTTTGATGCCGCCGGCTGTGGAGCCGCCGCAGCCGCCGTAAAAGCTTAAAAAGATTAAAATGACGGGGATAAAGGAAGGCCAACTGATGTAATCGCTGGAGGTAAAACCCGAGGTGGTGGCAAAGGAGACGACTTGAAACAGGGTGTGTTCAAAGATCATCGAGTCGCTGAGGCTGGAACCGATAATTAACAAGGCGAGGCCGACGATAACAATGTGACTGAGCAGGATCGAGCTATAGGTTTTTAATTCACTATTTTGACTGTAAAGCTTTAGATTTAAACTGCGGGCGGCTTTAAAGTGCAAAGCAAAGTTAATGCCTGAGATAAACATAAAGCCGACGCAAATATAGTTGAGGCTGGAGTTATCAAAAAAGGCAAAGCTCGCATCATGGGTAGAAAACCCGCCAATCGACACGGTACTAAAGCTGTGAGTGATGGCGTCAAAGAGGCTCATTCCACCGGACCAATACGCGAGGGTGCAGGCGATGGTCAAACCGAGGTAGATTTCCCACAGCGCTTTGGCTGTTTCGGTAATACGTGGGGTCAGCTTGGCATCTTTGACGGGGCCTGGCGTTTCTGCTTTATACAGCTGCATACCACCGATGCCTAACATCGGTAGGATAGCGACGGCGAGTACGATGATTCCCATGCCGCCTAGCCATTGTAATTGCTGGCGATAGAACAGGATTGACTTGGGTAGTTGGTCTAAGCCGGTGATGACGGTCGCACCGGTGGTGGTGAGGCCCGAAATGGACTCAAAAATAGCGTCGGTTAACGATAATGACGGCAGGGTTGAGACGTAAAATGGAATGGAGCCGGATAAACCTAGGCTAAGCCAGAAAACCACTGCCACCACGAAACCATCACGGGTTCTTAGTTCACCGGTCGCATCCTTCGCACTTAACCAGAGCGCTAGGCCGGTGAAAAAAATAGCCAGAAAACCAATAATAAAGGGTTGGTGGTTTTGTTCTTGGTAAATAGACGAAACAATGATCGGCGGTAGCATGGTGATGCTAAATAAACCCAATAATAGGCCGGAAATTTTCCTAATGACGTTGTAGTGCATGGTTAGTGAATAAATCGACTCAATAAGGATTTTGGCGGTTGAAACAGCGCTTCAACTTGGTGAACTAGGCTCTTGTCGGCGACGAATAAAATCATATGGTCGGCGGCCTGGATGACTACGCTGGCCCGCGTTGGGATCGATTTTCCATCCCTAACTAGGCCAATGATGGTGCAGCCTAGGGGGAGTTTTATCTCACGAATTTTTTTACCGGCTAGGCCGCGTTTGCCGCCATTGTCAGGTACGGTGGCTTCGAAGGCTTCGGCTTTGCCGCGTAATAAGGAGTGTACGCTGGAAATTTCCCCTTGCCTTACCCGGCTGAGAATTTTTCCAATGGTGGTATGTTGAGGGTAGATGACGTTATCGATTGAGCCATTATCCACCATATTCATATAGGCGTTACGGTCGACTAGGCTCATCACCACTTGTGCGCCTAAGCTTTTGGCAAGCATTGAGCAGAGAATATTAGTTTCGTCGTCGCTAGTCAGGGTGCAGAACACGTCGGTTCTATCGATGTTTTCATCCAACAAAAAGGCTTCATCGGTGGCGTCGCCAGATAATACGATGCTGTGATCTAATTGTTCGGATAATTGATAAGCATTGGTTGGGTTTTTGGTGATAATTTTAACTTGTAAACTGTTTTCTAGCGCGCGTGCTAAGCCCAGGCCGATGCGCCCGCCGCCAGCAATAATCAAACGTTTATAGGGTTTGTTTTGGTTGAATAGAATGCTGAGTACTTGTTTGATATCTTCCGATGGGGCAATAAAAAATAAGCGGTCACCTTCTTCGATCACGGTACGGTAAGTCGGTTGAATGATGTCACCTTGACGATATATCAGCGCTATTCGGGCGTAGATGCCTTGTAAGGAGACGGTTAAGTCTCGTAAGGTTTGGCCGATTAAATCACTGTCCCGTTTGCAACGCGCTTCAACTAGGCTGAGGGCGCCATTTGCGAAGGATAAAACTTGTTGTGAACCCGGATGAAGAATCAGATTCTTGATGAAATTAACGATCTCATTTTCGGGATTAATAATGAGGTCGATGGGTATAGCATCGGCGTTAAATAACTGTTCTTGGTAGTCTAAAAAGGAGCGTGAACGAACTCTAGCGATTTTTTGTGGCACTTGAAACAGGTGGTGAGCCACTTGGCAGGCCAGCATATTGGTCTCATCACTATCGGTCACGGCGATAATAATATCGGCGTGTTTAACCCCAGCGCTTTCTAGCACGTCGGGGTGGGAAACGCTGCCACAAATGGCGGAGACGTCCAAGCGTTCACAAGCGGCATCGATGACGCTTTGGTTTTTATCGATTAGCGTGATGTCGATATTTTCACAGGATAGATTACTGGCTACGGTAAAGCCGACTCGACCGGCACCTAAAATAATAATTCTCATCAGATAACAGCTTTATTGGGTTAGCGTTTGGCCTTAAATTCAATGCCTAAGGTGTGTAGTTTTCGATACAGGTGAGTTCTTTCGACACCCGCTGTTTCGGCTAGTTTGGTGACGCTACCGGCGTGTTGATCTAAATGGTAATCGAGGTAGGCTTTCTCGAATTGTGCACGGGCATCTTTCAGCGGTAGGTCATAAAATATCGGTAGATCGTCGTTAGTAATGACCGACCTAGCGGCTTCACCGAGAGTGGTTTTGACTTCGCTGAGGCCAATTTCATCGCCGAGGCCTAAAATTAATAGCCGTTGCACGACGTTTTTAAGTTCGCGGATATTGCCTAACCAAGCGTAAGCACTGAGAAACTGTTGTGCGGCGAGGGTGAATTTTCGCCTCGGTAGGTTTTCTCGTTTAATGTAGTGTTGTAAGTAAAAATCGAGCAATAAAGGGATATCATCCTTGCGCTCTCTTAGTGGTGGTAGGTGTAGGCAGGCAACATTCAGTAAGTAGTATAAATCTTGGCGGAACTGCCCTTGCTGAATGGCTTCTTCAAGGTCTTGTCGAGTCGAGGCGATGACTCGTACGTCGGCTTTCACTTCCTCGTGTCCGCCAATGCGTTGAAACGAGCGGGATTCTAAGGCGCTCAATAAGCGGTGCTGGACTTCGTTGTCCATGTCACCAATTTCATCAATAAATAAGGTGCCGTGATTGGCTTTTTCTAATAAGCCGTAGTGGATGGCGTCCCCATCTTCGCGACCAAAAAATTCTTCTAGGGCATTATGTGAGGTGATGATGCCGGTGTTGAGCTCGATAAACGGCCCTTGTTTTCGGTTGCTGTGTTCGTGAATATACCTGGCCAAGGTTTCTTTGCCGCTGCCGGGTTCGCCGGTTAATAAGACTCGTGTATCGTGTTGGCCTAGGCGACGAGCTTGTTCCAGTAATTGCTGGATTTGGTTACTGCTGCCGAGGGGTTCTTGGTGGTTCGCGGAGAATTGACGAAGATCGATATTTTCTTGTTTTAGCTTTTCGGCTTCTAGCGCACGCTCAACGGTTAATAATAACTTGGCAATTGATAACGGTTTTTCTAAAAAGTCATAGGCACCTAAACGGGTCGCCTCTACCGCGGTTTCTACCGTGCCATGCCCAGACATCATGATGACCGGGCAGGATAATTCACCGCTGCTTGACCATTCCTTTAACAGGCTGATGCCGTCAGTATCGGGCATCCAGATGTCGAGTAGGATTAAATCATGTCGGCATGAGTGCCGAGCCTGTTGAGCCATTGCTGCATTTTCGGCGGTGGATACTTGGTAATCTTCATCCTCTAGAATGTCGCAGACTAAGTCGCGAATATCAGGTTCGTCATCAATGACAAGAATGTGAGGTTTTTTCATGCGAGTATTTCCGTAGATCGGTTGCTTTTATCGGTCATAACGGGGAGCTGGATGATAAAGTTTGCGCCTTGTGGCTGTATAGGTTTGAGGCTGATGCTGCCGCCATGTTCTTCAATAATTTTTTTAACAATTGCGAGCCCTAAGCCGGTGCCCTTGTCCTTCGAGGTCGTATACGGCTCAAAAATTTGCGTTAGCATTGAATTATCTACCCCTGGGCCATTATCGGCAATACATATCTGTACTGATTGCAGTTCATTTAGGTGCGACACCGAGATGTCGACTTGGCCATTCTGCATATCGTTAATGGCTTCTTGGGCATTTTTAATGAGATTAATCAGTACTTGCCTGAGGCGAACGGGGTCAGCAAAAATGGCTGGAATAGCCGGCTCTATGTGCAACTTAAGCTGTTTTATTTGGCCGCGGTATAGGCCACTAATATCATCGATGAGTTGATCGATATGTAGCGATTGAGGGCTTGGTTTTGGTGGGCGAGCAAAGTCGGAGAAGTCATCGACCATGCTTTTCATAGCACTGACTTGGTGAATGATTGTATTGGTGGATTTAGTCAGCAATTTATCGTCAGCGGGGTCTAGCTTGCCTTGTAATTTTCGATGCAAGCGTTCTGCTGATAATTGGATCGGTGTGAGTGGATTTTTAATTTCATGTGCCAAACGTTGCGCCACTTCGCTCCACGCGGCATTGCGTTGAGATTGGATAATCGGTGTCATATCATCAAACACCAGCACATAGCCTGTTATCCGTTGATCGGCGGCGTATAAAGGCGCACCTTTTAATAATAGGGTTTTATTTTGTTGCCTGATGCTGAAGGCGTGTTCGTGTTGCCATTGCGCCTTGGCAGAGGAAAACTTATCGATCAATAATTCGCTGAAACCCTGTAATTCGGGAAATTTAACCGCGATGTCCGGTAAAGAATACTCTATACAGGCGCTGAGCGGGCAATCGAGAATTTGTCCGGCGCCGTGGTTGACCATTTTTAAACGTAACGATAAATCAAAGCCGAGTACCCCATTGGATAGGTGGCTGAGAATGGTTTTTAAGTAGGTGTGTTGAGCTTCGGCTTCGCGCTGGGCGGCAGTGGCTTGTTGTCGTGCGCTGGCGATGCGTACGGTCATATCGTTAAAGGAGTTGACTAAGAAACCCAGTTCATCTTGTCGTTCAACGGTTAATTTTTTCTCATAATCGCCGGCGGCGACGTCTTGAGTGCCGCGGACTAATTGGCGGATCGGCTCGATCAGCTCGCGTGCAAACACAAAGGAGGCCCAACTGGCGGCGAGTAGGCTAAACATCAGCACCATCGATAGGGTTAGGGTAAAACTAAATTTTAAGGAGCCGCGTAAATAATTAAACTCTTGGTAGGCGGTGTAGGCATTTTCAACTGAGCTGGCGAGCTCGCTAAGGTCCTCGGGTACGGTATAGATGGCTTGCAGGTAACGCTTGGGTGAGGAGTGTTTAATTTCAATCAGGGTGCGTACGATGAGGCCGTCGTGCGAGTTCGGCTCTAGGCTGACAAATTCACTATTTTGTTTGGCGAGTAGTAACATTTCAGGGTCTGGGGTGTTGGGCAGTAGTACGCCAGGGTCTAGATTGGTGGTGGCGATAATTTGCCCTTGTTTGGAGAAAATGCTGAGTTCGCTGGCGCTGCTCTCATCGCGCAAGCTGGCTAGGGTGAGTGACAACAGCATGTCGGACTCGTTTTCTAATTGATTGGCTAGCTGGCGAGTCTCCTTCATCAGCGACAGGGTTCGGTTATCGAGCGAACGTCGGCTGAGGCTGAGTGAGTCTTGCACGGCGTTGTCAATTTTTGCATCAAACCAGCTGTCGATGCTTTGGTGTAATAACTGATTGGAAAAATAGAATACGATGCCCGTTGGGATGACCGAGATAGCAAAAAACAATAAGACGACTTTGGCGGTTATCCGTGAGCCAATGGTTTTATTTTTAAATTGTCGCCAAAGTTGCAGGGTGTTGCTGACGAGCAAGCCGAATAATATCAGTGAGCCAATAATATTAATCAGCAGTAAAGTTGAAAATAGGCTGTTAAATTGCGACGAAGATTGTGTCGCGTGACTCATCAGGTAAAGACTGAATAGTAAGCTAAGTAGTGCGGCGGCGGGCAGCAGGTAGGTTCTTTTTTTTATTGTTTGGGAGACCATAAATAGTGATTGCTTTGTAAATGCCAGCCGGGGCTAAGGTAGGCGAGTGGGCGCATGGGTAGTGGTAGGGCTTCGATATTTAAATAGGCGTCTAAGGCTAGATAATAATCCGTGAGTTGGTTTCCTGACATGGCGTGAATGGGTATTTCGTTAAGGTTGCCCATGGCGTGTAGCGCCGCGTCAAGGCTGGCGAAATTGTGCTGGCCGATGTCTTGCGGTCGGGATATTTGATATATTTTGGCGAGGGTGTGGTATTTAATTTGGTAACTCAACTGGATGTTGTGGTGGTGTTTGCTCCACAACCAGCGCCGCGGTTCAATAATCGATACGTCGACGTTAAAGTTAAGGGTGACGCCGTGATGTAAGGCCTCAATGGCTTCCCCGCTGAGTGAATAATGGATTCGACCATTCAAAAAATAGCTGTCTTGCTGTTGCGATAAGTTCGCCGTTTTTATCGCAATGTCGACGGGCTCGCTGGCATGACTGGCGATAGCCATCACGAGCAGACATAGAGCGAATAATAAACGCTTGATGAGCATTGACTGAGTGTTAGGCCTTGCTTAAGCAGGCGTAATAAAAACCATCCATTTGTTGCTCTCCTCCGGGTAATATTTGCCTACCATGCTCACAGGCTTGGCCCCAAGATGCATCGATATTGACGGCTTTTGCATCGGGGTGGCGCTCGAGAAAGCGGCTGATTTGCTGGCTATTTTCTACCGATAATATAGAGCAGGTGGCATAGATAAGTACACCCTTTTTATCCAGTAGCGGCCAGATAGCGTCTAGTAGTTCGGCTTGTAGCTGAACCAGCTTGTCGATATCGGATTTTTTGCGCAGCAGTTTGATGTCGGGGTGGCGACGAATAACGCCGGTTGCCGAGCAGGGGGCATCGATTAAGATTCGCTGGAAAGCTGAGCCGTCAAACCACTCATTCGGTTCCAAGCCATCGACGGTTAGTACTTCGGCATTGAGCTGTAAGCGTTCGAGGTTTTCGAGAACACGTTGGTTACGCCTTTCATCGATATCGATGGCGGTTAGGCTAATATCGTCGTTTGCAGACTCTAAGATATGCGCTGTTTTTCCACCGGGTGCGGCGCAAACGTCTAATACGCGCTGTCCCGCGTGCACGTCGAGTAGGCCTGCGGCGAGCTGGGCGGCGCCGTCTTGTACCGAACAAGCACCTTGCCAAAAATTCGGTAATTGCTCGACCCCGACTGGGCTCGCGAGGATTAGCCCGCAATCATTAAAGGGGTTTATCGAGGCTTCGATTGATTGCTCTTGCAGCTGCGCTAAGTAGCTAGCACGGTCGTTTTGTTGGAGGTTGACTCGTATCGACATCGGTGGGTGCTGGTTGTTGGCTTGCAGTATGTCAATGCTACGCTCAGCCCAGTCTTGTTGTAGCTGCTTGATGAGCCAGTCTGGGTGTGAGTACTTGGCATCGCCATTATCGGCGGTGCTTTCGAGTGCTTCACGTTCACGCAGAAAACTACGTAATACGCCATTTAACAGGCCTTTCGCCCAGCTTTTACGGCTTTTTGCGCAGGTGTTGACAGTTTCTGAGACCGCTGCGTGGTCGGGGGTGCTGAGGTAGATGATTTGGTATAAACCCAGTAAAGCCAATACCTTGATATCGGTATCTTTCGGTTTGAATGGTTTTTTCAGTAGCTGCGCAAGAATTGCATCTAGACGGTCATACCAGCGAATGGTGCCGTAACAGAGCTCTCGACAAAATGCACGGTCTCGCAGGTCTAGGTCCTCCGTTAGCGCGAGGGCTTCGGTGAGCGATTGTCCTTGCTGGACCACAGCGCAGATGATGTTAACGGCTGTTTGCCTAGCGGATAAGGCGGTTTTTTTATTAGAGCTCATAATTAACCTAGTTGAAGCTTGTCGATTTTGTGTGCGGAAAGGTAGTCGCTGGCGCTCATGCGTCGTTTATTAGCGGCTTGTAATTCGGTGACTTCAATGTATTGATCTGCGCAGGCAACGAATAGTCTATTTTTCTCTGTTTTAATCTGCCCAGCCGTTTCCACTGAACTATCCGGGTAGCTGCGTGCGGCCCAGATACGTAGGGTCGCATCGTTGAGTGAGGTGTGGGCGACAGGCCATGGATTATAGCCTTGAATGGCGCGTAATACCTCGGCGGCGGGTTTGTTCCAGTCAATGCGTGCTTCCTGCTTGCTGAGCTTGTGTGCATAGCTAACTTGGTCTTCTGTTTGTGCGACAGCTTGTAATTGTTGCTGTTCCACCGCCGGTAATAGCTCGATCAATGCGGTTGCGCCGAGGATAGATAACTTATCGTGCAAACTGCTAGAGCTATCTTCGGGGAGGATCGTATAGTCTACTTTTGCCAACATATCGCCGGTATCGAGCCCTTCATCCATTTGCATTAGGGTGATACCGGTTTTTTCATCGCCAGATAAGATAGCACGTTGAATGGGGGCGGCACCACGCCAGCGAGGTAACAATGAAGCGTGAATATTAATGCAGCCGAAACGCGGTGCATTGAGTGCGCTCAACGGTAAAATAATACCGTAGGCGACGACCACGAGCAGGTCGGCTTGGTAGTTATGCAGGGTTGCTAGCGCATCGGCTGAATTGAAATTAAGGGGTTGCTCAAGCGGTATATCGTGTTCTAGCGCACATTGCTTGACCTCGCTAAATTTAATCTTTCGGCCTCGTCCAGCTTGCCGGTCGGGTTGGGTGTAGACCGCGCAAACGCGGTGTTCACTGGCGATGAGTGCTTCGAGAGCGGCGACCGAAAATTGCGGGGTGCCGGCAAAAATAATATTCATGGTGGGTATCGGCTCAATAGGTGATTATAAGGTTGAATTTGCTCGAGTCTTTTGGGCGGCGAGCTCTTTTTCCATGCGTTCAAGTTTCTTGCGAATCCTATTGCGCTTCAGTGGAGACAGGTAGTCGACAAATAATTTCCCATCTAGATGGTCTATTTCGTGCTGTATGCAGACGGCAAGCAAACCATCGGTGGTTAATTCAAACGGTTCACCTTGCTTATCGAGCGCCTTCACGGTGATGGCCTCGGCTCTTTCCACGTCTTCATAAAAACCCGGTACGGAAAGGCAGCCCTCTTGCATCAGCTCGACCCCTTCTTTATGGGTAATAACGGGGTTGATAAAACACAGTGGTTGATCTTTTTCTTCGGAAACGTCTATCACCATCACGCGATGGTGGAAATTAACTTGGGTCGCGGCGAGGCCAATGCCAGGGGCTTCATACATGGTTTCGAACATATCGTCGATGTAGCTACGCAGCTTATCGTCGATGTTGCTGATTTCACGTGCCTTGCTGCGTAGTCGTTTGTCTGGAAAGTGGAGAATATCTAGTTTAGCCATAGTGGGGTTTGATGGAATGCTGTTGTATGGGGGGAATCTTAACGTTTTTCGCTTAAACTTTGAATAGTGAATATTTTAGGCTATCCTTAAAGGATTAAAAATTTGCCAATCAATAAGGAATATCATGGCTATAAAAAGAGTATTTGGGGTCTTGCTGGGAGCGTTGCTTTGCTTGAGTGCTTGGGCTGATAATATAGAGTTAAACCCATCACACCCTGAGCGTTACGTTGTTGTTAAGGGGGATACCTTATGGGATATCTCTGCGCGTTTTTTGCGGACGCCGTGGCGTTGGCCGGATATTTGGCAAGCCAATGAGCAAATCGCAAACCCGCATTTGATTTACCCAGGTGACATCGTTGAGCTTTCTTTTGTCGATGGCCAACCTAGACTGAGCGTTAAAAGAGGGGATGGTAAGCTGTCTCCGAGCATTAGGCGCTCAAGTTTAGATGATGCCATCCCGATGGTTCCGATTGATGCGATTGATGCGTTTCTGAATAAACCTAGGGTGATGACCCAGGAAGAGTATGATTCCGCTCCCTATGTGGTAGCATTTTCTGATGAACATATCTTAGGTAGCGCGGGTTATAAGGCTTATGTGCGTGGTTTAGCGGCGGGCGCTGCCGAAGGTTATAGTATTGTTCGCCAAGGTGAAGAGTACTTCGATGGGGAAACCGGTGAGTCACTGGGTTTTGAGTCGGTGTTTATTGCCGAGTCAGAGGTGAAACAGTTGGCTGATATCACCACGGTTATGCTGTCAAAGACGAGCCGTGAGGTACGCAAAGCTGATCGTTTATTGCCTGCTACAGAAGGTGTGATTGTACAAAACTATTACCCGCATGCACCCAATACCGACATTAGAGGGCGTATCGTTGGGGTGATCGACGGGGTTTCTCAAGTCGCTCAATATGATGTGGTCGTTATTGATCGGGGTGCGCGTGATGGCGTTGAAGAAGGTCATGTGTTGCAAATTGATCACGCGGGAGAGACGATCAGAGATGTCGTGATCGGCGGCGGTGCGGAAGTTACTTTACCAGATGAGAAGGCCGGCGTATTAATGGTTTTCCGTGTGTTTGAGCGAGTTAGTTATGGTTTAGTGATGGAGAGTCAACGTGTGATGCATCGCCTAGATGTAGTCCACACACCATAAGTTTGAATAATATGTTAGGGCCCGATGAGGAGCGATCTTCGTCGGGCCTTGCTGTTTCTGAGCGCGAGAGTTGCCTGGCTTTATGGCGGGTTAGGGGCGTGGGTGCAAAAACATATTTAGCTTTGTTGGATACCTTTCCTTCGGTATCTGCGGTGTTTTCGGCATCCGGGGATAGCTTGAAAAAAGCTGGCATCAAGCCGAAAACGGTCAGCAATATAAAGAATTTTGACTGGGCTGAGATAGTGCCTGACCTAGAGTGGTTGAAGAAAGAAGACTGTCATTTGATGTGTTGGCAGGATGACGATTACCCGGCTCTGCTGCGAGAAATCGCTGACCCACCCCCGTTGCTGTTTATCCGTGGTGAGCGCTCGTTGTTAGGGGCTTTGCAGATTGCGATAGTTGGCACGCGCAAACCAACACCGATGGCTTCGCGTACGAGTCACGCCTTTGCCAAACATTTTGCGGGTGTCGGTTTAACGGTGACTAGTGGTTTGGCCTTAGGGGTTGATAAGGCGGCACACCAAGGTGTTTTGGCCGGAGGGGGAAAGACGATTGCGGTGGCAGCAACGGGATTGGATCGGGTTTATCCGGCTGCTCACCGAGAGTTAGCAGGGGAGGTGGTTCAACATGGCGCGATGGTGTCTGAGTTTCCCATTGGTACCCAGCCCAAACCGGGTTATTTCCCGCGACGAAATAGAATTATCAGTGGTTTAAGTTTGGGGGTGTTGGTGGTTGAAGCGGCGATTCAAAGTGGTAGTTTGGTGACCGCGCGACACGCGATGGAGCAGGGCCGCGAGGTGTTTGCAATCCCAGGGTCGATTCATAATCCACTAGCGAAGGGTTGCCACCAGTTGATTCGACAGGGGGCTAAACTGGTCGAAACAGCGGATGATGTGTTGGAGGAATTAGCAAGCTTATCGGTGTTTGCTGCAAATGATCAGCCAGCGACGAATGTTACTGAGGAACAGAACGAGCCTGTTTTAGCGGCGGATTATCGGGATTTACTTGAAAAAATTGCTTTTGACCCCATATCAATTGATGAGTTAATCACTGAAACTAGTTTTACAGCCGAGGAAATTTCGTCTATGTTGCTAGTATTAGAGCTGCAAGGTTTAGTATCATCTGTGCCGGGCGGGCTTTTCTATCGCTGTGGAAGCGACTAAGAGAGATAAACATTAAATAAATGAGTGAAATGAAAGAAACAATTTTTGAAGTTCTTGTGTATTTATTCGAGCACTATATCGACTCGGGTGAAGAAAAAGTGCTTGAGCAAAAAAAATTAAAAGGCGAGTTGTTAGAAGCCGGCTTTACCGATAACTATATTGACCGTGCGTTTGATTGGATGGAAGAGTTAACGCGTCAACCATCGACGGCGGTTGAAAACTATGTTGGACAAGGCTCAATTCGGATTTATTCGCCGGAAGAGCGGTTGCGCTTCGATGTTGATGCACAAGGTTTTCTACTGTTTTTAGAGCAGGCGGGAATCGTTGATTCGACGCGGCGTGAGTTGATCATCGACCGGGTGATGGCCCTAGGTGACCCAGTGCTTTCAGTCGAACACATTAAGTGGGTTGCGTTAATGGTGTTATTTAGCCAATCCGGAATGGAAGGGCACTATTCACAAATGGAAGAGCTGGTGTACGGCGATATTCCATTCGACTTACATTGAGGGACTGATGTTAAATTTAGTTATTGTAGAATCCCCGGCGAAGGCTAAAACAATCGAGAAGTATCTCGGTAAAGGTTTTCATGTGCTGGCGTCGTACGGCCACGTAAGGGATTTGATTCCGAAGGAAGGGGCGGTCGATACCGAAGCCGACTTCAAGATGAAGTACTCCTTGGTTGAGCGTAACCAGCGACACGTGCAGGCAATTACCAAGGCGATGAAAAAAGCCGACGCCCTATATCTCGCGACCGATCCAGATAGAGAGGGAGAGGCTATTTCTTGGCACGTGTCGGAGCTGCTGAAAGAGAAAAAATTACTGAAGGACAAACCCGTGTACCGGGTGGTTTTTCATGAAATCACTAAAAAATCGATTCAGGCAGCGATTCAGCAGCCACGTGAATTATCGATGGATATGGTTGATGCGCAACAAGCGCGACGTGCTTTAGATTATTTGGTGGGCTTTAATTTATCGCCGCTATTATGGAAAAAAATTAGACGAGGTTTATCGGCGGGCCGTGTGCAAAGCCCAGCGCTGCGCCTTATCGTCGAACGTGAGCTTGAAATTGAAGCCTTCAAAAAACGCGAGTATTGGTCGATTGAGTCTAAAGTGTCAGCCAGTGAGCAGCCCTTTAAGGCGAAATTAACTCACTATGCTGGTGAAAAGTTAACTCAGTTCAGCGTGACCGATGAGCAGCGAGCAAAAGAAATAAAAGACGCCATCGAGTCGGTTGCAGTGGGCCAATTGTTGGTCAAAAAACTGCAAAAGAAACAACGTAAACGAAATCCAGCTGCACCCTTTACCACCTCGACCTTACAGCAGGAGGCCTCACGGAAACTCGGTTTTACCACCAAAAAGACCATGCAAATTGCCCAGCAGTTATATGAAGGGGTGACCATTGGTGGTGAATCGACGGGTTTGATTACCTATATGCGTACGGACTCGGTGAATTTAGCTGATGAAGCGATAGATGATATTCGCCAGTTGATTGAACGACAGTATGGCAAGCAAAATGTACCGGCTAAACCGAATGTCTATAAAACCAAATCGAAGAACGCGCAAGAGGCGCACGAGGCTATTCGACCCAGTGCGGTAACGCAAATCCCGGAAGAAATTCGTGGTTCATTGAGTAATGACCAGTACAAACTGTACTTGCTTATCTGGAAAAGAGCGGTTGCTTGTCAAATGGCGCATGCGGTTATTGATATGGTGAGCGCGGACCTAAGCTGTGGTAATGATCATGTCTTTAGAGCGACCGGCTCAACGGTTAATAAGCCAGGTTTTATGTTGGTTTACCTAGAAGGTAAGGATGACAGTAAAGACGATGATGATAATAAGGAAAACCTGCTACCGCCGATGAGCGAAGGCGAGTTGATTGATTTATTAGAGGTTTTACCGAATCAGCACTTTACTGAACCACCACCACGATATGGTGAGGCGAGTTTGGTGAAGGCATTAGAAGAATTCGGCATTGGCCGACCTTCAACCTATGCATCCATTATTTCTACCCTACAAAATCGCGAGTACGTAGAAATTGAGCAAAAGCGTTTTTATCCGACGGATGTGGGGCGTATTGTTAATAAGTTTTTAACCCAGCACTTCACAAACTATGTGGATTATGACTTTACCGCTAAATTAGAAGACGATCTCGATGCCGTTTCTCGTGGAGAAATGCAGTGGCTGCCACTGATGAAAAAATTCTGGCAACCCTTCAAAAGTCTGATTGACGATAAGGAAAGCAGTGTTCAGCGCAGCGATGTCACTCAAGAGGCGATGGATGAGAAGTGCCCGGAATGTGGTAAACAGCTGTCTATCCGCTTAGGCCGAAACGGGCGCTTTATTGGTTGTACTGATTACCCGGGTTGCAGCTATACACGAAACCTGAATGAAGACGCCGCGGCTGCCGAGCCGGAAGTTGTGGAGGGCCGTAGTTGCCCTAAGTGTGAGTCTAATTTAATTATCCGCAGTGGCCGTTATGGTAAGTTTATCGGCTGTAGCGCGTATCCAGACTGTAAACATATGGAGCCGTTGGAAAAGCCGAAAGACACCAATGTGGTTTGCCCTGATTGTAAAAAGGGCACGATTCTTGAGCGGAAGTCGCGGAAGGGTAAAATATTCTATTCTTGCTCAAACTACCCTAAGTGTAAGTACGCGTTATGGAATGCACCGATAGACGAGGCTTGCCCGAGTTGTAGTTGGCCTATTTTAACAGTTAAAACAACCAAGCGGCGTGGTACCGAAAAAGTCTGCCCGCAACAAGAGTGCTCTTATATCACACCCTGTGAAGAAATAGCCAAACCTGAATAAGTAGAAAATATTATGAATAAACAAACATTTGTCGCCGTTTTAATGGGCTCTGATTCTGATTTCCCAGTGATGCAATCCACCTTAGATGTGTTGAAAAAACTGGATATTCCGTATGAAGTACGTATCACCTCGGCACATAGAACACCGGCTGAAACGCATGAATATGTGACCAATGCCGATCAACGTGGTTGTGCGGTATTTATCGCGGCAGCAGGCCTCGCGGCGCATTTAGCCGGTGCGGTAGCGGCTAATACGGTTAAACCTGTTATTGGTGTGCCCTTGGATGCGGGTTCGTTACAAGGTAAGGACGCACTCTTATCGACGGTGCAAATGCCGGGTGGTATTCCGGTTGCTAGTGTGGCAATTGGTAAGCCGGGTGCGAAGAATGCAGCCTATCTGGCGGCGCAAATCTTGGCCTTATCTGATGCTAACGTCGCGCAGAGAGTGCTGGCCGAACGGAAAGCGGCTGGCGAAGCGGTAGTCTTGAAAAATCAGCAATTGCAAGAAAAATTACAGCAAGCTTAAGTCGCCAAACAAAGTGCCATCAGCTTGGCAGAAAAGGCAGTTTGTCCGCCAGCTGAGGGCTGGTGGGCTGGTGGCCTATCCAACCGAGGCGGTTTATGGTTTAGGCTGCGACCCCTTGAACACAGCTGCGGTATCGGCCTTGCAGGCCTTGAAAAGGCGCTCGAGTAACAAGGGGCTAATATTGATTGCGGCGGATTTTTCGCAGTTGAAAGACTACCTGCAAGAGCTGCCTGCGGAGTTATTGAAAAAAATTCAACAGCCATCAGAGCGGGCTACTACTTGGTTATTACCCGCGCATGAGAGCGTGCCGCGCGGCTTAACCGGTGGCCGTTCGACGATTGCGGTACGCTTAGTTCAACACGCTTTGGCCAAGGAGTTATGTGAGCTGGCGCAGATGCCGTTGGTTTCAACCAGTGCTAATATATCGGGTTATCGTGCGTTGAGTACGGCTCATCAGACTCGTTTAAAATTTTCCCAGCAAGGTGTGTATACGATTAATGGTCAGGTCGGTAACGCGAACCAACCAAGTCAAATAATAGACGCCTTATCAGGCAAGCAACTACGTTAGGGTTTAATGATGGAAATAACCAATATACAAGCAGTTAAAGAGTATTTACTCGGTTTACAAGACGCTATTTGTGCCGCTATCGAAAGCTTGGAAGAGGGTGCTTGTTTTGTCGAAGATGCTTGGGACCGTGGCAATGACGCGGGTGGCGGGCGAACCCGGGTATTAGAAGATGGCCCTGTTTTTGAACAGGCGGGGGTTAATTTCTCGCATGTACGCGGTGACTCATTACCCGCTTCAGCAACCCAACACCGCGCCGAACTGGCGGGTCGGCGCTTTCAAGCGATGGGGGTTTCCTTGGTGGTTCACCCGCGTAATCCATACGTGCCAACCTCGCATGCGAATGTGCGTTTTTTCATCGCGGAAAAAGACGGTGAAGAGCCTATCTGGTGGTTTGGCGGTGGTTTCGACCTCACCCCTTATTATGGTTTTGTGGAAGACGCAGTGCACTGGCACCAGCAAGCAGATCGGGCCTGTCAGCCGTTTGGTGAAGAGGTGTATGCAGAATATAAGAAATGGTGTGATGATTACTTTTATCTCAAGCACCGTGATGAACCTAGGGGCATTGGCGGCTTGTTTTTTGATGACTTAAATGAGGGCGGCTTTGAACGCTGCTTTAATTTAATGAAAAGTGTCGGCAACCACTACGTTCCAGCCTACCAGCCGATTGTTGAGCGACGTAAAGGTATCGCTTATAGCGACACAGAGAAAGACTTTCAGCTGTATCGTCGAGGGCGTTATGTGGAGTTTAATTTAGTCTATGATCGCGGCACCCTCTTTGGCTTGCAAACAGGCGGTCGTACCGAATCTATTTTGATGTCATTACCGCCTCAGGTTAGCTGGCGCTACAATTGGTCGCCAGCGCCGGGGACGGCTGAAAGTGAGTTGTATGAGGTGTTTCTGCAGCCGACGGATTGGCTAAACAAAGCTTGAACCCTCGGCTAGGGGTGTTTATTTGCGCTTTCAATGCGAGTCTTATTCGCTTCGGATTTTTCTCGAGAGCGTTTGTTTTTATCGGCTAATTTCTGAATAACGTTAGCTAGGCCCCCTTTCTTTTTAATGCTCTTAGCAAAGCTGCCTTTATAATTAGTGACCATGCTGATGCCTTCAATAATTACGTCGTAGGCCTTCCATTCTCCAGCTTTGTTCCTAGCCATTCGGTAGTTGATGGCAATAGGCGGGCGTGAAGCCAGGATCATTTCAGTTTTAACGACGACACGTTTTTTACTTTTTGTCGCAGACGTAGGTAGAAATTTAACGGTCCAGTCTTCAAACTCGTTAAATGCGGTCGCATAGGTGTTGATGAGTAAGTGTTTGAATTCTTTTTGGAATTCAATTCTTTGTTGTTTAGAGGCTTTGCGCCAGTACTTACCGAGTACAAGTTTGGATACTTTATTTAAATCAACCCGAGGCTCAATCACATCGTGTACGAGCTGGAAAACATACTCGCGGTCGTTTAGTTTGTCTTTGTCCGACTTAATAATGCTGTATAAGAGGTCAGAGGTGTCCTGAATGACTTGCTGAGGTGGGCTCAACTCTGTCGCGCTGACGGAGCTTGCGGCAGTGATTAGTAAGCTTAAAAGTAAACTAGCAAAAAATCCTTTTAGTATCTTCATGTAAATTGTGTCCTGTTTCTTTATGTTAACGATAGTAATAGACCTGCTGAGCTGCTATTCCATTGCGGCATCAATCGCATCTATTACGGTTTCTTCAATTTCAGTTAATATGGCTAACGCTGGACTGTCTTTGCCAACAACGCTAGGCCTAACGAAAAGTATATGGCTCTGAGCTGAATGCTCGATGACTGTGAGCCGTAACGGGCATAATGCCAGCATATTGGGGTCGACATTGCTCACTCTATTTGCAAACCAGCCATTACAGAACACCATGCTGCGAATGCCGCTAAGTGTATTCTGGTTGTATTCTTTGCTCCACTTATCTTTGAAACGAGCAATGTTTTTGCCAATATTGACTTCAAAAATGACATGAAAATTACGTTGTTCCAGCTCGAGATATACCGCGTTATAGGCTTCTTCTAAGGGTAGCTCGGCGGATTTTTTATAGACGCTAAGCTCCTCTGCGTATGCACTAGAGGTAGACAGTAGGCAAGACAATAATAACAGGGAGATAACTTTTATCATATCAAGGGCGTGAGTGGCCAGTTAGCCGTGGTGTGCAAAGTATAGTGATTCATTTGACTAAATCTACAGTCAGCTAAGCTTTAAATGGGTAAAATGGAAAGCCGAATATTATAGCTTGAAAAGGTGTGCTTATGAGCGCAAATAGATCAAATGAGATTCTTCCTACCCGGATGCGACGGATGCGTTCAACTGATTTTAGCCGTCGTTTGATGCGCGAAAATAAACTCAGCGTAGATGACTTGATTTACCCCGTGTTTATTATTGAGGGTGAAAATCAGCGGCAAACAATTGATTCAATGCCGGGTGTGGAACGCTTAAGCATCGACTTATTACTTGAGCAAGCGGATAGTATTCATCGTTTAGGTATTCCCGCGATAGCACTTTTTCCGGTGACTGAGGCGGCAGCGAAAACAGCCTTAGCCGAAGAAGCGTGGAACCCGCAAGGTTTGGCACAAAGAGCGGTGCGAGCGTTAAAGGAAGCGGTGCCTGATTTAGGCGTGATCACCGATGTTGCATTAGATCCTTTTACCTCACATGGGCAAGATGGCTTACTAGATGAAACAGGTTATGTGTTAAATGATGAGACGGTTGAGGTTCTGGTAAAGCAAGCGTTATCTCACGCCGAGGCTGGGGCGGATATTGTTGCCCCCTCGGATATGATGGATGGTCGGGTGGCGGCTATACGCGATGCTTTGGAAGTTGCAGGTTTTACCAATACTAAAATTTTGGCTTATTCGGCAAAATATGCTTCAAGTTTTTATGGTCCGTTTAGGGATGCGGTGGGCTCGGCTGCGCAGCTTGGAAGTGGCAATAAATACAGTTATCAAATGGATTGTGCGAACAGTGATGAGGCACTGGTCGAAGTCGCTCTAGATATTGAAGAAGGCGCGGATATGGTGATGGTTAAACCCGGAATGCCATATTTAGATATTATTCGCCGAGTGAGTGATGAATTTGAGGTGCCTGTTTTTGCTTATCAGGTGAGTGGAGAGTACGCGATGATTAAGGCCGCAGTAGAAAATGGTTGGTTAGAGGAAAAGGCGGTGGTGATGGAAGCTTTGTTGGCATTTAAGCGCGCGGGTGCTGATGCGGTATTGACTTACTTTGCGAAAGACGTCGCTAGCTGGCTACAAGTTAACACGGAGCACAACAATGGATAATTATGCGGTGATGGGCTTTCCGATTGGGCATAGCATGTCACCACGCATTCACCGTCAGTTTGCCGAGCAAACGGGGCAAGCGCTGAGTTATACCGCGTTGGAAGTTAAGCCTGATCATTTTGATCGAGCATTGGCTGAATTCTTTGAAACTGGCGGTAAGGGGCTCAATTGTACGGTTCCGCTGAAGGAGCTTGCATTTGCTAGGGCAGATCAATTAAGCGAGCGTGCGAAGTTTAGCGGTGCAGTGAATACATTGAAGTTGCTGCAAGATGGCAGCCTATTGGGCGACAATACCGACGGTGTTGGTTTGTTAACTGACCTAGTTGATAACCTTGGTTTGAACTTAACGGGAGGTAGAATTCTCGTGCTGGGTGCAGGCGGTGCGGCTAGGGGTATTTTAGGTCCCTTATTAGAAGCTGGGCCAGCCGAATTGTATTTAGCCAATAGAACCGTTGCTAAAGCGCATTTGATGGAAGACTTGTTTGCGCCGGTTGGGCGTATACATGCCAGTAGCTATGAGTCTCTAGCGGGGCGTCAGTTTGATTTGATTATTAATGCAACCTCGGCCAGCCTGAGCGGTGACCTGCCACCGTTAGCCGATGGCTTGCTGGCAGACTCAGGGGTTTGTTATGACCTCGCGTATAGCCAGCAACCGACGGCCTTTATTCAATGGGGGCAGCGACAAGGTGCGAGCCTGTCGGTCGACGGTGTGGGAATGTTGGTAGAGCAAGCGGCGCACGCCTTTCAGCTTTGGCGAGGGGTGATGCCTGATAGCCAAGCGATGTTAAGTCAGCTGAAGGCTAAGGCTTGAGCTAGTGCAAATTTTGCTGGCGGGTGAATTTGAGTAGCTCTTGCAGGGTGTGAAAGATGGCTTTGTTTACTTGTAGAAAAGATATTCCGATGCCATCGGCTTTAGTATGAGCGACTCTTGCATTAATACTGTGCCACTTATTGCCGTTACTTTGCTGTAGTGAAAAGCTGATGATAGTTTCAGCTCCAAGGCTAACAAAGGCATCGTCAGCCTCCAAATACATACCGCCTAAACTAAAGTCTCGGCTGGTACAGTGGATTTCTTTATCCTTGAAGGTCAGTTTGACTGGTAACTTCAGCGGGGATCTTAAACATGAACGAGGCTCCATGGTTTCTCCTTTATCTTATTGTGGATAACTGGCTGTATTATTTAGCGAATACCACAATTACCATACCCGCTTTTAACAACAAACAACAGGTCGCTCCTAACGGAGCACCACATAGGGTAGACAACGCGAAATGGAAAAAGATCCTTAGTGTCATTATTTCTAATGGGGGGGCTTAGTCGGTCTGGCTGGGAACTATAGAGATTTCATGATTTGGTCGGCCCATTCGCAGGCCTCAAGGTAGTTTGCGGCGAGTTCTTTGCTGGTGTCCAGTGGGTTTGCCTCATGTCGGATAATACTATCGAGGGTTTTACCCATTTCGCCCTCACGCTTTAGCAGCGCTTGGCTAATGTCCAAATCTAAGGGCATCGATTTAATAATCGTTGTTAGCGGAGTATCGAGCAGGGCGTCGAGCACCGACAATAAGCCGCTGAGAAAAAAACCGTTACTATTGGGTTGTTTATTATGGTTGGCGAGCAATTCAGCCAGCTTAGCCCTAACTAAGGCCAAACGGAGAAGTTCAGGAGGTTTTGACGACATTTCACGTAGGGTGACCAAGGTCGACCACCTTTTTATATTGTCTAGGCCAAGAATCGTAACCGCTTGTTGGATTGACTCGATCGGGTTTGAAAAAGAAAATTGCGCGGAGTTCAGGTATTTAAGCAGTAAAAACGTCAAGCTTGGGTCTTGCTGAATGGTTTCCTGTAGTTCTTTAAAGGAAATGTCCGGCTGGTTAATCAGCGATAATAATTTTGTTTTTGATAAGTTACTGGCATTAAGTGAGCTGCCTTTAATTACTTCGGGTTTGCTGAAGAAGTAACCCTGGAATAGGCTGCAACCGATATCACTATAGGCCTTATAATCGGCGTGGCTCTCTACCTTTTCGGCCAAAAATATGATGTTTGTGTGTTTTAGCTTGTCGATTAAAGCGCGATTTTCTTCAAGTGTGGTGATGCTTAAGTCAAATTTAATGATTTCGGCTAGCTCAATGAGTGGGTCCCAGTCGCTACTGTAAACAAAATCGTCTAAGGCAAAACGAAAACCTTGTTCAGATAAGCTTTTAACCCTAGCAATGAGTTTTGGGTCGGGCCTTATGTCTTCGAGAAGTTCGAGTATGAGTTGGTCAGTCGGTAAGGCTTCTATATGTTCACTCATGATGTCTTGATAAGACATATTAATGAAAGCCAGCTTATTATTACTGGCTTTATCTAAACCCATGTCGACAATCGACGATACCAGCACTTCGCTGGTAATCGAGTGGTTTCTATCTAGCGCATCGTCGGTTGGCCGATATAAAAATTCGTAAGCATATAGCAGCAATGACTTGTCGAGGATGGGCTGTCGCGCAAATGAAAATTGATCCATTGATACGTATTTTGTTAAGGGGTTTAAACCGAAGTGTAGTTTAAACGGCTGGTTCTTGTTGTTCGGCGAGGTATTTGTTTTTAAGACGGACGTAGTTTTGCGGTGAATAACTGAGAAATCGCTGTTCTTTTTCATTGATGGGGCGGGCTTTTTTAACCGGTGAGCCGACGTATAAATAACCACTTTCCAGAACTTTACCCGGTGGTACGAGGCTACCAGCTCCAATCATCACATTATCATTAACGATCGCGCCGTCCATCACGATGGCACCCATACCAATTAAACATTGGTTACCAATATTACAGCCGTGTAAGGTGACGTTATGGCCAACGGTGACATCCTCACCAATGATTAAAGGATACCCGCCTGGGTTAAAGTCACTGGCGTGAGTGACGTGTAAAACGCTACCGTCTTGTACATTTGAACGTGCACCAATTTTTATACTATGGATATCACCACGGACTACCGCCAATGGCCAAATGGATACATCGGCGGCGAGTTCAACATCGCCGATGACGATCGCGCTTGGGTGAATAAATGTGGAGGAGCTGAGTAAGGGGGTGTTGGAGTCAAATGGTTTAGCGGGCATATCAGGGTTCCTGTTCTATACTGTAGCGAATAATATTTAAAGGGATAAAATATGAGTGTATCAGGATTTGTCGTGCTGGCTGTGATTGTCGTTACCGCAGGTTATAGCATTGCTTTATATAACAGCTTAGTAAGCCTGAAACACAGCGTCTCTAAGGCGTGGTCAAATATTGACGTATTACTCAAACAGCGCCACGACGAGTTAGCGAAATTGGTGGCGACCTGCCAGCAATATATGAAACACGAGCAAGAGACCTTAGAAAAGGTGATGCTGGCGCGCTCGGGTGTGTCGAGTGCTTTAGGTCAGTCGAATGTAGCTGCCTTAGGTCAAGCGGAGACTAAGATGCGTCAAGGTTTGATGAACCTGTTTGCGGTGGCCGAAGCATACCCTGAGCTTAAAGCGAATGAGTCTTTTCAGTCACTGCAACAGCGTATCACTCAGTTAGAGAATAATATTGCCGATCGGCGTGAGTTTTATAACGAAAGCGTGAATATTAATAACGTACGCATCGAACAATTCCCTGATATTTTCATCGCGCGTTTGTTCAATTTTAAAGACTTTGAATTATTGGAATTTGAAGACTCAGAGATTAAGGATGTCAATATTAAGGCGTTGTTTGAATGATAGATGGATTGTCTGTGGCCATCGCAGGCGCCTCGTCGAATGAGTTTTGGTTGGCTTTTACGTTAGTCTGTTGTGCCTCGCTGTTCAGCTTATATCTTTTTTTCCGTTACCTTTGGCGTTATCGAATGATGCAAGACACGCCAACCGCGTTAATTCGTTCGGCGGCGCAAGGATATAACGAATTCAGCGGTATTGCCAGGATGTTAGGCGGTAAGCCAATCATTGCGCCACTAACTAAAAAGCACTGTGTTTGGTATCGTTACCAGGTTGAAGAGAAGCAGTCACGGTTTGTGCGTGGCAACAGTCGAACTAGCTGGCATATTTATGAAAAAGGCGTGAGTGATGGGGTTTTTTCTCTACAAGGGTCTACCGGACAAGCTCTGGTGGATCCCGATGATGCCGAAGTTATTCATTCGGTGTCCGATACTTGGTACGGCAGCACGGCCTCCCCGAGTGCTGGGCCGAGAGGTTTAGGCTCTAGCCGTTTTGCGATGGGTCGGCGCTATCGTTATAGCGAGCAGCGAATTCATCACGGTGATCCCTTATATGTTCTCGGGCACTTTAAAAGTTATAGTGCGATGGAGTTACCGTCAGAACATGAATCATTGGCGGCCCTATTGCGCAGTTGGAAAAAGGACCCGCGAGGACTTTTAAGGCGCTTCGACCAAAACCAAGATGGTCAAATTGATGCCGAGGAATGGCAAGAGGCGGTACTACTAGCTAAACAAGAAGTTAAAATATCGGCCGGTGCCGAGCTCAATAAGCAAGCGGATAGCATCATTGAAAAACCCACAACGGGGCGTAAGCCGTTTTTAATTTCAGCAACATCAGAGGTGGAATTACTAAAGCGTTTCCAGCGCAAATCTTATGTTGCTTTGCTGCTGTTTTTCATCGCTGGCACCGCCGCTATTTGGGGTTTAAATGTCCGTTTTTAATTCGATCAATAGTGGGGTTGGCGGTTTGATGACACAAATATAACATTTGATTATTCACACGTTTTTATTTTTTAACGGGCTTGGATAGCTGTTACGAAGCATGCGAAGATAGTAACTTTGATATAACTGGTTTAAATCCATGCGCAACCCATTATTAGACGATTTTTTATTACCTCCTTTTTCTGCGATTAAAGCGGAGCATATTGAGCCAGCGATAGATCAGTTATTGGCCGAAGGTCGGCAGAAAACAGCCGCTTTACTGGCGAATGAAGAACCTTATTCATGGGCGAACTTGGTTCAACCCCTAGAGGAAATTGATGATCAGCTAAGCCGTGCTTGGTCTCCGGTGAGTCACTTAAACTCGGTGATGAATAATGAGCCTTGGCGCGAGGCGTATTCAAATTGTTTGCCTAAGCTCAGCGAGTATTCGACTGAAATGGGGCAGAATAAACCACTTTATTTGGCTTATCGGTCAATAAAGGAAGGGCTTGAGTTTGCTCAGTTAGCGACGGCACAGCAGAAAATTATTGACAATGCACTGCGTGATTTTGAGTTATCAGGGGTTGCCTTGTCCGCCGATAAAAAACAGCGTTATATGGAGATATCGCAGCAGTTATCAACATTAACCAACCAGTTCGAAGAGAATTTAATGGATGCGACGAATGCTTGGAGTCAGTTGATTACTGACGAGGCGCAGTTAGCGGGGTTACCTGAGTCGACCATGGATTTATTGCGTCAGACGGCGCAGCAAAAAGAGCAAACGGGTTGGATGTTAACCCTAGAATTTCCCTGTTATATGGCGTTGATGTCGTATGCCAGTAATCGTGAATTACGTTATGAAATACATCGGGCCTTCGTGACTCGAGCTTCTGATCAAGCCGATAATGGGGCGTCGTGGGATAACGCGGAAATAATGGATGACATCGTCGCCCTACGACACGAAAAATCACAGTTACTCGGTTTTGATAGTTATGCCGATTTATCCTTGGCAACAAAAATGGCAGAGGCGCCAAGTGATGTCTTGGATTTTTTAAATCAATTGGCTGAACAGTCATTACCGATGGCGAAACAAGATTTTGCCGAATTAACGGCCTTCGCTCAAGAGCAGGGACACGATGGCGAACTTGAGGCCTGGGATCTAGCGTATTACGCGGAAAAGCTACGAGAGGCTCGTTATCAATTTTCTCAGGAGCAGGTAAAAGCATATTTTCCCGCTAACCGTGTCCTCGCGGGTATGTTTTCGGTGGTGGAAAAGCTTTTCGGCATTAATATTAGCGAAGTGGACCGCTTCGATAGCTGGCATGACGACGTACAGTTTTTTGAGATACGTGATGAAACGGGTATTCTACGCGGTCGTTTTTATATCGACCTGTATGCGCGTGCGCATAAACGCGGCGGTGCTTGGATGGACGAGTGTGTGACGCGCGTCAAACGAGCTGATGGTGTGCAAACCCCGGTGGCTTATTTGACTTGTAATTTCACCCCACCGATAGGTGATGACCCTTCTTTATTGACGCATGGTGAGGTTGAAACCCTGTTTCATGAATTTGGCCACGGCTTGCATCATATGTTGACCTTGGTTGATTACTTGAGTGTCTCGGGTATTCATGGCGTCGAGTGGGATGCGGTAGAACTACCGAGTCAATTTATGGAAAACTGGTGCTGGCAGCCTGAAGTGATGGCACTGATCTCTGGGCACTACAAAACGGCGGAGCCTTTACCGACGGAGATGTTTGAGAAGATGTTGGCGGCAAAGAATTTCCAGTCGGGGATGCAAATGGTGCGGCAGATTGAATTCTCCTTATTTGATTTCCGCATGCATTTGGAATTTCAGCCTGAGCAAGGGGCAACAATATACCCGATCTTGCAGCAAGTCAGGGATGAGGTGAGTGTGGTAAAAACGCCGGAGTTCAATCGCTTTCCGAATGGTTTTTCGCATATTTTCGCCGGCGGCTATGGCGCGGGTTATTACAGTTATAAATGGGCTGAAGTTTTATCGAGTGACGCTTTTTCCTTATTCGAAGAAAATGGCGTGTTTGATCAACAAACGGGGCGTTTATTCATGCATAAGGTGTTAGAAAAAGGCGGCAGCGAGGATGCTTTGGCGCTCTTTAGCGCATTTAGAGGGCGTAAACCTAATATCGATGCCTTGTTACGGCACAGCGGTATTACCGCTTAAAAATGTATAGGGTAATACTGTTTGTACTTCTGTTCTGCCCAGCGGTTGCTAGCTCGGCACACATCACCGATCGTTTGTTGGCGGGGCTGTATCTTTCCGCCAATAATCAGCAGCAACCTATTCAGTTGTTACCCAGTGGCACGCCTGTGGAGTTACTCGCTAATAAAGGTGGTTTTGTAGAGGTGCAATTAGTCGATGGTAAAACGGGTTGGGTGGAAAAACGTTTTCTATCGGAAGATACGCCGGCAAAGGTGCGCTTGTTGGCTTTGCAAGGTAAGTATCGGCAACTACAAGCTCAGTTAGACCTTGCCGAGGAACGTTTAGCTGATAACGCGAAAGCTTTGCCGGACTCTAAGGTGGAAACGGAGGTTGCTAGAGAGCCATTAGCCGAAGCCTTGCCTTCTGCGGAGGCTGAGACCCTTGTTTTACCGCAACAACGAGCGGAAGAGGGTGTGAGTAGAGAGAGCTCGACGAGTTATTCTATTGTTTTATTGGCACTGTTATTTCTTCTTTGTTCGGGCTTGAGTTTCTTTTTTGGTCTACGCTTACAAGATCAACGGCAATTAAAGCGTCATGGGGGATTTAGAGTATAGCGAGTTATTGGTTATGTGTATATTCCCGTATGGAATAAGACGTGTGGTTACGGGCCTTAATTGATTTAATGGCTCCGCCTTTACGGCTTCCATCTGCTTGTTTTGCAACGTATAGTTAGGATCAACTGGACTTTAACAAGGAGACATTTTCAATGTCAGAAACACACCATCAAATCGTTATTATTGGTGCTGGAGCAGCAGGGATTAGCGTGGCAGCCAGTTTAATGCGGCACGCAGAGGGCAAGCCACTAGATATAGTCATTATTGATCCCGCGCAAACGCATTATTACCAACCTGAGTTCACCTTGGTGGGCGGTGGGGAGATAAAACTAGATAAAACTCGTAGGCCGATGAAAGGTCTTATTCCCGATGGAGTGCCGTGGGTTCAACAGGCTGCGAGTGCGATAGACCCCGGTAGCCAGCAGGTGAGCTTGCAGAATGACGATGTCATCACGTATGACTACTTGGTTGTTTGTCCCGGTTTGGTGCTGGATCTTGATGCCATCGAGGGGCTTCGCCAGGCCTTGGGAAAAAATGGTGTATGCTCCAATTATTCCCCAGATTATGTTGAATATACTTGGCAGTGCATCCAAGCCATGAAGGCGGGGGATAAGGCGTTGTTTTCTCAGGCACCATTACCGATTAAGTGCCCAGGGGCACCGCAAAAAATTGCCTATTTGGCAGCCGACCATTTAAGGCGGAAAGGTATTTTAGACGACTGTGAACTTCATTTTACCAGCCCAGGGCCGTCGATGTTTGGGGTGCCTTATTTTGCTAAGGCCTTGGTGAAAGTGGCAGATGGTTATGGAATTCATAAGGACTTATTACATAAATTGATCAAGGTGGATGGCGAGGCGAAAAAAGCGACCTTTGAAATTGTTGATGGTGAGTATAAAGGGGAGCTAAAAGAGCTAGAATTCGACATGTTACACGTGGCCCCGCATCAAACAACGCCGGCGTTTCTGCATGGTTCGGAAATTTCGAACGAGACGGGTTTTGTCGAGGTGGATCAACATAGTCTGCAGCACGTTAAATACCCGAATATCTTTTCCTTGGGGGACGCCTGTACGACACCCAATTCGAAAACTGCGGCGGCGGTGCGTAAACAATCACCTGTGGTGGTACAAAACATTAAAAGTTTGATCGCCGGGAAAGCCTTAGTCGGTAGTTATAATGGTTATGGTTCGTGCCCGTTAACCACGGCGCGTGGGAAGGTGATGATGGCGGAGTTTATCTACGGTGGAAAGGTGACCCCGACACTACCCTATCTTGCGAAACCCAATGTTGGCTCGGCGATTATGTGGCAGGTGAAAACAAAATTTTTACCGTTGTTGTATTGGAACTATATGTTGAAAGGATACGAAAAATTTGTCGAACCACAATACGACTATGATATCGAAGAATAAACAAAACAAGGCCGTTGCACGGTATCTTCTCCCGAACAAGGTCCGCAAATTCTAAGAGAAAAAGGCGTTCAAATGAGCGTCTTTTTTATTTTTATATAACGGCCTTAATGTAAAAATACTGAATATCTTCATCGCGCTCGAATAGCAACATTTGGTGTGCTGATTTATCAATAAATACGCCAATATCTAAGTGGGCGGCGGGATCTGTGGCGAGCACCTTGACCACTTCTCCGTTGTTGACCTTGGAAAGTAGTTGTTTCAGTTTTAATAAGGGTAATGGGCAGTTTAAGCCTTTTACATCAAGAACAGTGTCGTATTGCATATCTTAGTTTTTCGATAAATGTTATTTTGTTATCTTACATAAAGTGAGCAATTTAAGGCAAATAATGAAGTACAAAGACTTACGTGATTTCATCTCTAAACTAGAAGATTTAGGCGAGTTGAAACGAATTTCTGTGGAAGTCGACCCTTACTTAGAGATGACGGAGATTTGTGACCGGGTGTTACGCGAGAAAGGCCCAGCTTTATTATTTGAGAACCCAAAGGGTTATTCCACTCCGGTACTGGCGAATCTATTTGGTACTCCAAAGCGTGTTGCCTTGGGGATGGGGCAGGATAGCGTCGATGCCTTAGCCGACGTGGGTGAGGTGCTAGCGGCGCTTAAAGAGCCCGAACCACCTGCCGGCATGCGAGATGCTTGGGAAAAACTACCGGTGTATAAGCAGGTATTGAATATGGCACCAAAACTGGTGAAAAAGCCGGCGTGTCAGCAAGTTATCATCGAAGGTGATGCGGTAGATCTAGGAGCTTTGCCGATTCAAACTTGTTGGCCGGGTGATGCAGGGCCATTGATTACTTGGCCCTTGGTGATAACCAAAGGCCCAGAGGCTAAACGGCAAAACTTGGGGATTTATCGACAACAAGTCATTGCGCCAAATAAGGTGATTATGCGTTGGCTGGCACACCGTGGCGGTGCGCTAGATTTTAAAGCTTGGCAAGAAGCTCACCCCGGCGAACCGTTCCCAGTAGCGGTTGCATTAGGAGCCGATCCCGCGACTATTTTGGCTGCGGTCACCCCCGTCCCTGACCCGTTGTCAGAATATGCCTTCGCCGGCTTATTACGCGGTTCGAAAACCGAGGTGTCGAATTGTATTACGCATGGTTTACAAGTACCGGCAAGCGCTGAAATTGTCTTAGAGGGTTATATTTACCCCGATGAAATGGCCGATGAAGGCCCGTTCGGCGACCATACCGGTTATTACAACGAGGTAGAGCGTTTCCCCGTGTTTACCGTGGAGCGAATCACCCAGCGTAAACAGCCGATTTACCATTCGACGTATACCGGTAAACCACCTGATGAGCCGGCGGTACTCGGGGTGTCGTTAAATGAAGTGTTCGTGCCCATTTTAAAGAAGCAGTTCACCGAGATCGTCGACTTTTATCTGCCGCCAGAAGGTTGTTCATATCGAATGGCGATAGTGAGCATTAAAAAACAATACCCCGGGCACGCGAAACGGATCATGTTCGGTATTTGGTCGTATTTGCGCCAGTTTATGTATACCAAGTTTGTGGTCGTGACCGACGATGATGTCGACATCCGTGACTGGGAGTCGGTGATTTGGGCGATTACTACGCGGGTCGATCCAACGAGGGATACCACGCTGATAGATAATACCCCTATCGATTATTTAGATTTTGCCTCACCGGTCTCGGGTTTGGGCTCTAAGATGGGTATCGATGCGACCAATAAGTGGCCGGGTGAAACGACTCGCGAATGGGGTGAGCCGATTGAGATGGATGCCTCGGTCAAGCAGAAAGTTGATGCCTTATGGGAATCTCTAGATATCGACTAAGTTAGTCGATGGCCTAGCGAGGCTGAGTTCAAGCCCCTGCTTATAACATTCGTGAGCCTTATCCTTGGTGCTGGCTTGCTGCTCGTAAGTTTTTCCTAACAGCAGCAGCGCAGGACTATTGGGCGCAATGGCTAGGCTCTGCTCGAGGTGGCTTGTGGCCTGTGTTAAGTCAGCCTGTTCTAAATACAGCTGAGCGATGGCATTAAGTAAATCGGTGTTGTCGCGATAGTTTTTTAACCACTTCGTTAATTGTTTAAGCTTCTTCGCCTGGTCCGTCTTCAGCTGGCAATATAACGCCAGTAGGCTGGGCTCAAATTGGTTGCTGAGTGCTTTCACTAATAAATTTTCGGCGCTACTGTCGTTCGCTGCGTTGATCAGCTGCTGGGCATAGGGTCTGAGGTATTCAGCAGTGAGTTTTTGTTTTTTATCGACAGCTTTCCACAAGCTTTCTAGGGCGTGCCCTGTTTGGCTGTGGAGTAGCTTAATAATCGTTTGTTGTTCAACCGCTTGCCATTCCTGTTGAGGAATCTTACGGTTGTTCTTGAGTGCCGGTAGTAACTTATAGAGCGCTTCCCAATCGTTGAGTTTTAGGTGGCTCTTCATCAATAAGCTCAGTACCACAGGGTGGCCGGGGGTGGCTGTTTTAAGCTGCTGCAAGCTGGCGAGCGCTTGTTCAACTTGGCCGGCGGCGAGCTGCAGTTTTGCCCGCGTTAGCTGAATCGCGTGGAGCTGATCGGGTAATGCTTCGCCGGCTTTAAACAGGTAGTCATCTCGGCGATTATAGGCGCCTTGAGATTGTGCGGCGTGAGCGGCACTCAGGTAGTTCAATAAGGGGGTATCGCTTTGTTTGGCGTGTTTAATCAACTGTTTTTCTGAGCGCTGCCAATTACCTTCCGTCGAATCGAGAAAGCCGTTATTCAGCGCCTTGGTCGCACGCTGCTGCTTGCGCTTACTATTCCATGATGAAAGGTTTTTTGGCACCCGTTTAACCGTCAGTAAGGTGCGTAGGGCGACATAAAAGCTAAGGAAACACAGTAGGCTAATAAATAGTAATACCGCGAGCGAGGTTTCAATCGATAGCTGGCCGTAAGTGAGTAAGGCGTAACCGGGGTCTAGATGTACTTGATAAGCGAGGCCGGTGGCGATAATTAGCGCGAGGGTGGCGATCAGAATGAGTTTCATGGTGCGGCCTAGGGAGTTGCTTTAATCGGGGTAGTGCTTGCGGGTTCAACCTTCGCTGCCTGCGGGCTTTCACTGGGCTGCTTGCTTTCTTCCTCGGTGGTGCTTTCCACTGGGGCGGTGATGGTTTCATTCATGCTTAGCAGGGGTAACTCGCGTAACATCTTCAGCGACAAACTAATGCTCGGCAGCTGGGCCTTAATCGGGGTGTTTTTTAGTGATTCTAATTGCTCGATCGCTGCTTTTACCCTGGGTTTAGCGGCATCAAAATAGTCACTTAACCAATCAATAGAAATGGCGATGCTTGCGTTATAAAGGTTTTCATCTTTATTGATCAAAGCGAGTCTAGCGGCTTCCAGTTTAAGCGCGAGGTTTTTCCTAATCAGCTCGATTTGCTCTGGGGTCATTAAGGCAGCGATGGGTTTATCGTGACGGCGCACGACGACCAGTTTGCTGAAATTTGACCAGGCTTCATTGAGGGTTTGTTGGATGTTTTCCGGTATCGGCGAGGCTTCGCCTTTGCCAATTTCGGGGGCTTGGGCGGTGCCTGCGTGAGGCTCACTGATGCCCATTTTGGCGACGGCATTTTCTAATGCTATCAACTGCGATGAGATGCCGACGGTATCCGGCATCGCGGTGCTCTTTAGGATATTAATTTCTTTTGCGAGTTGTTCGCGTACGGCAAAAGTTGTTGGGTCGCCGTTTTCTTTCAGTCGTTGATCAGCGGCTTGTAGGGCAATGATCGCGGTGTTGATATCGCCAGCGAGTTGTAAGCGGGTATTGGCTAAGCTGCTCAAGTATTCAGCTTCGGCGATAAGCCACTGGCGGCGGCTTTTGCCCACTTGATTTTGCAATAACTCGAATTTCTCGCTAGAGCTTAGTTGTAAGTTGCTGAGTTGTCTTGATAGCCCTGCATCTAAGGAGGCGATATTGGCATCCAAGCGCTGTGATAGCTGTTGATTATCGTCTTGTAAGCCCTCGCTTTGCACGGATAATTGTTTGATCTGTCGTTGTAACTGGTCGAACGCCCAATAGCCGGCGACGGCGGTCGCTAGGACTAAGCCAATCGATAATAACGCTAGGTTAGAACGACTTTTTGGTTGCACGGCGGTGTCAGTGCTGCTCTTGGTGAGGGTTTTCTTGTTATTGCTGGTTTTTTTGTTCGCTGAGCCGCTTGCTGTTGGCTCGGTAGCGGTGCTTGATTTGTCGTTCATGGCGGTATCCACAAGTATTAGGGAATAGCGGGCTGGCACACAGGCTAGCAGGCTTCTCTCAACTGAAAAATTAGGGCTGTTTAATAGTATACCGTTGCCGGCTTAAATATGTATTAAAACTGATTGGCTTTTTCGATCCGGAGAATGGTCGATACGAGGCCCTCATCGCTCGCTTCTGGGCTGGCATCGACGTGTTGGCAGCCTAGGCTCCGCGCATACTCGGCGATACGTTGGCTAAACACAATAAAGTGACTGTGTTGTTTGAGCTGCTCTGCTCGCGTGGGCAATAAGGCGAATAGATTGCTGAGTGCCAATTGGCTGCTAATGGTGATGTAATCGAGGGTCTCATCAGGAAGAGCGGTGTATTCGGGGCGGCCACGGCGGTATACATTGATATTCTGAAGCGCGAGGCCTCGTTGACGTAATTGATCGGCGAGGAAGCTGCGGCCACCTTCACCCTTGATGATCGTCGCTGTTTTAGCGTCAAGCTGAACGGGAAATTTATCGAGCAGGGATTCGCTAGTGAACGGTGCTTGGGCGATGATGCTGGGGTTTAAGCCGATGCTACGAAGGCTATCGGCCGTTTTCGGCCCAATCGCCACCAGCTGATTGCGCAGCTTTGGCCAGTGCCGGTTAAGTAATCGATCGGCGTGTGAAACCGCGTTGGCACTGGTGAAAATAAGATAGTCTTGCTCGGCTAACTGGCTTAATTGCTGGCGAGCCTTTGGGTCAGCGTCTACGGTTTGAATTTCAATGCTGGGATAAGGAATAGCTGTTAAGCCAGCAGCGCTTAATTGCGCGGATAAATTAAGCGCTTGTGATGCGGGGCGAGTGACTAAAACACGAATACCGCGATCATTTGTCGGCATCTTGGTAGAGCTTATCTAATATCTGCTTGGCGCCAGCGGCTAATAGGCGATTGGCGACCGTGCGGCCAATTTCTTCGGCGTGTTCGATAGGGCCTTCTAATTGTTCGCTGATGAGTACGCTGCCATCAGGCTCGGCGACTAGGCCGTGTAAACGGATGGAATCACCCTTGATTCGCGAATGCCCCGCGATAGGGGCTTGGCAACCGCCTTCTAAGGTTAAGTTCATCGCGCGTTCGGCAGTAATTCGGCTGGCTGTTGCGGGGTCGTGGAGGCAGGCGACCAGTGCTTGGGTGGCGCTATCGTTTGAGCGGCACTCGATGCCAATAGCGCCCTGGCCAATAGCGGGCAGCATGGTGTTCGCGGGCAACGCAACCTTGATCCGTTGTTCAAAACCTAGGCGGATCAAGCCGGCGGCGGCGAGAATAATCGCATCATATTGACCATCGTCTAATTTTTGTAAGCGGCTGTTGACGTTACCTCTCAGTGATTTGATTTGTAAGTCGGGGCGTAAGTCTAATAACTGACACTGGCGTCTAAGGCTGGAGGTGCCGACAATCGCGCCCTGTGGTAAGTCCTCGATACTGGCATAACTATTCGACACGAAAGCGTCACGTGGGTCTTCACGCAATAAAATAGCGCTAAGTTCTAAACCATCGGGAAGTTGTGCCGGCACGTCTTTCATCGAGTGCACGGCAATATCGGCGTCACCGTTTAACATGCCGAGTTCTAATTCTTTAACAAAAAGGCCTTTGCCGCCAATTTTTGCTAATGGCGTGTCGAGAATTTTATCGCCTTGGGTGATCATTTTAACTAACTCAACCCGCAGCTCTGGGTGTGAAGCGGTTAATAAACGAGCGACGTGTTCGGCCTGCCAAAGAGCGAGTGGGCTGCGGCGAGTGGCGATTCTAATCAGGGTCATTATTACAGGCGGTTTGTTTAAGGTGGCTTGATTATAGCAGTGCTAACGGGGCTTTTTGTCAGTAGCCGAGTGTTTTTGCTTGAGCAGGCGGTTTAGCTCGGCTTGGTGACGACGGCTAATGCTAAGGCTGTCGCTGCAGCCGTTGAGTCGTAGTTTGAATCGGCCCAAGCCGCATTTAACGATGCCGTTAATTGCGTTTATATTCACCAGCGCATTACGATGGATACGAAAAAATATCGAGGGGTATTCTTCGGCTAGTTGCTTCAAGGGCTCGTCTAATAACACGGCGGTCTCAGCAGTCACCGCTAAGGTGTACTTATTATCCGCTTTAAAATAAATAATGTCGCTGACGGCCAGCAGTTGCAAACCGCTGTGGGTCTGCGCGCAAAGGTATTGGCGTGGGCCGAGTAGTTGTTGACTGAGGCTTGTTAGCTTGGCGATTTGAGCGGTGTTGGTGAGCACCTTGTCTAAGCTTTGCTGTAAACGCTGTTTTTTCACCGGCTTTAATAAATAATCGATGGCGTTTTGCTCGAAGGCTTGGATAGCGTATTGATCGAAGGCTGTGACAAAAACCACCAGGGTGGTTAATTTCGCTTGTTGTATTTCAGCGGCAACTTGTAGGCCATCCATCGCCGGCATACGGATATCTAATAAGGCCAGGTCGGGTTGATATTGCAGGCATTGTTGTAGCGCCTCTAGGCCATTACCGGCATCGGCGTAAATGTCGTGTTCGGGGTTGATTTCTTCGATCAGTGATTTAAGGCGTTGCCGAGCGAGCGGCTCATCATCGGCAATAAGAATCTTCATTCTGCCACGGTTTGGTAGGGGAAGCGTAATGAGGTGTGAAACTTACCATCCGCCTCGCTACTGAGTAATTTGCCTTGTTCTGGGAAGCAGCTTTGGATGCGTAGGCGAATGTTCTCTATCGCCATGTTATTGCCTGAGCGAGGGGCGTGAGCCGAGCCGCTGGGGTTGCTGATATTTAAGCTGATCAGCTGCTGACGCATATTGGCGCTGATGCGTAGAGTGCCGCCTTGCGCACGTGGTTCTATCCCGTGATAAACCGCATTTTCAACTAACGGCTGGATGCTGAGTGGGGGGATTAAGGCGTCTGCTGGAATGGCTGACACCTCGAGTTCTATTTTGAGTCGATCACCCAAGCGGGTTTGTTCGATATTTAAGTATTGTTGAATTAAACGAAGTTCTTGTTGAAAGGGCACCAGCCGCGTTGTCATTTGCATATTGGCGCGGAATAGTTCGGCTAAATCTTCGGTGAGAGTTTCCGCTAAGCTGGGGTTCAAACGGGTCAAACTAGCGATGGTATTGAGGCTGTTGAATAAAAAATGTGGGCGTATACGTGCTTGCAAGGCATCGAGTTTTGCCTCGGCTTCGGCGCTCACTTGTTGACGCCACTGAAATTGAATATATAAAAAACGCAATAAAACCCCACTAAATATGATGCTGATGCCGCTATTTCTAAGATAGATATTCAGTGATGTCTGGCTGGGGCTGGGGAATAAATCAAATGCTGGTAATACCGAGCTGATTAACCAGCTGATAAACACCGTCGTGAGGTTGATGACCAGAAATATCAACAAGCAAGATTTTAGCGCAGAATATTGTCGAATACGCTGCTTGCAGCTGCAAAAAAACGCGGCGCAAGTAAAGGCGACCCAGAGAATAAATAGCGCATTTAAACTCAATGCAGACCAGTAGTTACCGTTAATAAAACCACTGTTGAGTGCTAGGGTGATAGCTAATAACAGGGAGATAAGGGTGATATACAGCACGTTAAGCGGCCGACAGGTGTCAGGTAGAAAATAGGCTTGCGCGGGTGGTGAGCGTTTATCCATGAGGCGGGGCTAGCTTGTTTGTTAGAAGCTACAAAATTAGCGAATCTTAAGTGATATACTAGGTGAAAATTCACTTTTATCCACATACCATGTCACAAGATAAACAAAATAAACTGTGGGGCGGACGCTTCACCGAGAGTACTGATGCCTTTGTTCAGGCCTTTACCGCCTCTGTTAACTTCGACCAACGTTTAGCGCGTTACGATATTGAAGGCTCTGTTGCACACGCCAAGATGCTCTGCAAAGTCGGTATTTTGAGCGAACAAGAACGTGAGCAAATCATCAAGGGTTTGGCCGAGGTGCTAGAACTCATCGAAGCGGGTCAGTTTGAGTGGTCTATCGAACTCGAAGACGTGCATATGAACATTGAAGCCGCATTAACCGAGCGGATTGGTATTGCGGGTAAAAAACTGCATACCGGGCGTTCACGGAATGACCAAGTGGCGACTGATATTCGTTTGTTTTTACGTGAGCAACTTGCATTGATTGATAGCGAACTGACACGTTTACAGCAGGGCTTGGTTGGCCTAGCCGGCGCGAACACCGACACGATCATGCCAGGTTTTACCCATTTACAGGTCGCACAACCGGTGACCTTCGGTCATCACTTGATGGCTTGGTTTGAAATGCTTAAACGTGATGCAGAGCGCTTTGCCGATTGTGCTAAACGGGTCAATATTATGCCCTTGGGTTCGGCGGCATTAGCCGGAACGAGTTACCCGATTGACCGTGTAATGACGGCTGAGTTATTAGGTTTCAGCAAACCGTGTGCAAACTCGCTGGATGGCGTGAGCGATCGAGATTTTGCGATCGAATTTTGCGCGGCCTCGGCACTGCTGATGACCCATCTATCGCGTTTCTCGGAAGAAATTGTGTTGTGGACCAGTGCGCAATTTAATTTCATCCACTTGCCGGATGCTTTTTGTACTGGCTCGTCGATTATGCCGCAAAAGAAAAACCCCGATGTACCTGAGTTGGTGCGCGGTAAAACCGGCCGAGTGAATGGTAATTTGGTATCACTGCTGACCCTGATGAAATCGCAGCCGCTGGCTTACAATAAAGACAACCAAGAAGATAAAGAACCGTTATTTGATACCGTTGATACGGTTCTCGGTTCGTTACGGGCGTTTGCCGATATGGTGCCCAATATCGAGCCGGTAAAAGAGTCTATGTTAAAAGCGGCAAAACAAGGTTTTTCAACCGCGACGGATCTAGCCGATTACTTAGTGGGCAAGGGCATTGCGTTTAGAGATGCACACGAGGTTGTTGGTTTGGCGGTGCGTTTAGGGACCGATACCGGGCGTGATTTATCAGAGCTGTCATTAGAAGAATTACAGAGCTTTTCGGCTGAAATAACCGCCGATGTTTTTGATGTGCTGACCTTGGAAGGTTCCGTGTCTGCGCGTGATCACCTGGGTGGAACGGCACCTAATCAGGTGCGTTATGCGGTATCGGAGGCAAAGGCTTTTTTAGCGGGGAAGCTTAAATAGTTGGCAAAGCTGATATTTCTATAGAATTCAGCAATACTGTTAGCCATTATCAATAAGAATGGTATGAACGAATAATGCTAGAGTCCTTATCAATGGGCTGGGGGCAGCAAGCGCTTGAGCAGGCAAGCTTTGGTGTGTTGTGGCTTAAGCCCGATAACAGTTATTACATGAACCCTTATCTGTGTTCGATACTGGGCGTGGGTGAAAGTGAGGTGGTCGGCGAGGAATGGCTTGAGGCTGGGCCGTTGGCGAGCGCCTTATTGGATGTGAGCAGCCCCTTACAGCTTATCGATACTAAGGGTCAAGCGTTATGGATGCAGCGAGAAGCTATAAATAAAGCCGAGTTAAGGGTTTATTTTTTCCATAATTGTAGCGATTGGGTGCTTATTGGTAACGAATGTCGTCGATTACAGGGCGAATTGGCGAATCTCGCGGCGACTAGCTCGGTACAAGGTTTGATTAATAATGATGTGATGTTGCAGTTATTAGATGGCCATATTAGTTGTAGTCGGCGTTACCTCAACCCATTATCGCTGTTGCGAATTCGTTATGAGTTCCCCAATGATATGGATGCGGCCTTGGTCGCACACTGTATTCAGCGTATCGCATTTTTTTTGAAAGACCAGTTACGCTGGGCGGATCAGATTGGTATGTTGGATTCGCAGAGTTTTTTAGTGATCCTACCGGAAACAGATTATCAGTCTGCGGCCAGTCTATTAAAAAAGTTTAATAATGAACCACATTTAGCCTTGTTCTCGAGTAACGAAGGGAAGCCATTGTCATTTTCGATAGGTTTGACCGAGTGGCGGAAGGGGGATGTGGCGACCAAAATGCTGAAGAATCTCCAGCAGAATGTCGATTTGACGGTGCTCTAAGGAATGACAAAACCGGTGCAAAGCCCAGCGCAGCAGCGCAACTTAAAAAGTATATCGTTACTGGCAGCTAACGGCGAAATAAGCAAAAAAGAAATCCGCGTTATCAAGCAGCGTTTTTTAAATTTACATAAGTTGAAAATGCAGCGCGCCTTGGATGCGACTACCCCGCGGCAAAAAATATTCTTAGAAATTCTGCCGCTATTGTTTCACGTCAACCACCCCGTGTTGCCGGGTTATGTATCGAGTAAAACCCCCGCTGGTATCGCGGACTATGCACCGAGTAAATTAGCGATAGAAAAAGCCAAAAAATTGGGTCAAGGGTTTGTTTATAGCAAACGTGCGCGGCGAATTTTTGGTATTGAATCTATTTTTCTGATGGGCAGTGTCGGCAGTATCGCTTACGTGAAAGGCAGTGATATGGACCTGTGGTTATGCCACGCACCTAATTTATCGGTCGAGGAATTAACACTTTTACAAAACAAGGCGACTGAGATAGAGAAGTGGGGCGAAACGCTGGGCCTAGAAGTGCATTTTTTCATGATGGATGCCGAGGCGTTTAAACATGGTGCGGCGACTCCGTTATCGGCTGAGAGCAGTGGTAGCACCCAACACCATTTATTATTGGAAGAGTTTTATCGTACCGCGCTGTATGTGGCGGGGCGTTACCCAGTTTGGTGGTTAGTGCCGCCAGAAGAAGAAAATAATTACCAGGCCTTCGTCGATAACTTAATAAATCAGCGTTTCATTGAGCGACACGACGTGATCGATTTTGGCGGCTTAGAAAATGTACCGGCAGAGGAATTCTTAGGGGCATCATTTTGGCACCTGTATAAGGCCATCGACTCACCGTATAAATCCTTGCTGAAATTGATGTTGATGGAATCATACGTCGCCAAGTACCCGAATTCACATTGGTCGGCCTTACGCATGAAAGAGCGTGTGTATGCGGGTGAATCGGATGTCAATAAACTAGACGCGTATTTAATTTTATATAGCGTGTTAGAAGAGTACTTCTTAGAACGCAACGAGCCCGAGCGCTTAAACCTGATGCGTTACTGTTTTTACAGTAAATTGAATGAACACGAGACCACTGCATCGAAGAATTTGAAGCAGGACTGGCGGCAAGATGTTTTTAAAGAGATGCTACAGCAGTGGGCGCCTTTACCTGATTATATGGACTTGGCCTTAGAAAATAAGGCGTGGAATATTTCACAAGTAAAACAAGAAAAAGAGCGCCTAACCAAGGAGTTGATGAATAGCTACCGGCTATTGATTCGTTTTGCCAAAGAGCGAATAGACGCCTCGAAACGCAATAGTGAAGAACTGACCCTGCTCGGCCGAAAATTGAATGCCGCGTTTGACAAACGACCCAGTAAACTCGAGCGTTCGACGATCAAGAATAAACGTATGCAGCAAGAAAATAAGGTGCTGTTAAAACAACGCTCGGGGCCCAATAATCAACCGTACTGGTTGTTGAATAGGCTGGATATCAATGGTCAGGAGCAATTGATTCGCCAAGCCCATGGTTTAATCTCCTTATTAGCTTGGTGTGTCGATTATGGTGTGCTGAGCGAAAAAACCAAAATAGCCCTAGACCCGGGCAGTAGCCAAATTAGCTCGCGTGAGGTCATACAAACCTTACGTAGCGTTGCGGTGTTTTTTAGTACCCTACCGAAAAAACCGGCGCACCTAGACGCCTATCGTTATAAACCGGCGGTGACGAACGTGATGTTGGTGATTAACTCCGGCTTAGACTCGATGAGTGATTTTACCGATCAGGGGATCAACCTCACCTCGGATCGATCCGATGCACTCAGCTTTGGCTCTCAGCGGCGCAATTTGGTGCATACCGTGGATATGATGTTTCGCAATTCATGGAATGAAATTGTGGTGGGTAAATATGAGGGTGTTGAAGGCCTAATGGCTAGCCTGTGTGAGATATTCGACCATAAAACCATCGGCGCTCGGCAACAACTGCCTCGGCTGGTGTGTACGAGTTATAACTCACCACGGGCGATGAGTGTAGCAAAACGTGTTCAGCGCTTGTTTAACGATATTGGCCTCAAGTTTAAGTCTTATAGCAGCAGTTTGTCGCCACGTTTGGTGATTCGAGTGGGGCGTTTGTTCTGCATCATGCAGGTGATAGAGCGGAAAATGACCAGCAAGATAGTTAATGAAAGTGAGTTCTTGACCGCATTGGGAAAACCGCAACCGAGTATTAGCCCAATATGTTTTGATAGCCTAGCCGACAAGAAGCGTTTGTTGCCAATTATTTGCACACACCATCAAGCGGGACGGATTCAAATTTATTACACCCATTTGGCGGATAATACGGCGTTGATTTATATACTGGATGAGAAGGGTTCCTTATTCTTTAAGCAGTTGACTTTTGTCAACGAGCGGGTGTTGTTACAGGCTTATAAAAAGCTTATCGATAATGTACTGCACCGTTGCCGTTTAGCCGCGTATGAGCTGGACGATATGGATTTTGACTTGGAGGTGGAATATTATCGCGCTGATAAGGCTCGAGGCCGCTGGCAACTTACCGAGGTGAAGCTCGCTGAGCAAACGGCGGAGAAAAGTCTAGACGTGTGTGTGTCGTACGATCCCTTGCTGAAACAAACCCAAATTGATTGTAATGAGCAGAGTTTCTCCAGTATCGAACATGGGGCTGACTTATACCGCGCGGTGGCCGATTTTATCCGTGCCGAGCGCTCTGCGCACGAGGACTATCCGGTGTATGTGAGCGATATCGACGTGCCTTTTGCACAATTAGGCGCGGCGACGCAGGCCGAATTGCAAACCATTCATTACTTGAGGTACAAACAAGCGATAGAAAAAAAACTGAATCTTTAAGGGTTCAGCTGATTGAGTCGCTAAGTCGCACCTAGCCCCGCGTCGAGTAGCTGGGCTAGGTGCAAATAACGGTCTGGTTTATCGTCTAAGTCGACCGCATATGAGCCAATAAGGTGTCCGCATCGCTACAGCTAAATGGGTCGTCTGGACAGTTATCCATTTTTCCTGGTTCGCTAAATAAAGCGCTGATAACCGAGTCTTCGACGAGCATCGAGTAACGCCATGAGCGCTCACCAAAACCTAGGTTTTCTTTTTTCACCAGCATACCCATCAAACGGGTGAAATCGCCATTGCCATCGGGCAGCATTTTCACTTGATGAATATCGAGGTCTTTGCTCCATTTGAACATGGTAAAGGCGTCATTAACGCTAAGGCAGTAGACTTCATCGACGCCAAGCTCTTTGAATGCTTGGTAGCTCGCTTCAAAACCCGGTAAATGGCTGTTGGAACACGTTGGGGTGAAGGCACCGGGTAGGGCGAAAATGATAATTTTTTTGGCGGCGAATAGCTGATGACTGGATACATCTTGCCAGCGGAAAGGGTTCGGCCCTGCTACGCTGCTGTCTCGTACACGGGTTTTGAAAGTGACTTCGGGGACTGTGGTGTTCATGGTATTTCTCCTATTGATTAGCGTGGGTCGCTGCTGCCTTATCTAAATAAGGATAGTAGGTGAAATAGCTCAATAAATATAATCGATTGATTTTATCGCATCAATAGTTTTTGCCTATGCTTGATGGGCGTTGACGATCAGCTGTTGAAACGCCTCTAACAAGTGCTGTCGGGGGCTGGTTTTTCGCCAGACTAGGTAGATACTGCGCATGGGTTCCGGTGGCTTGAATGGAATATATTTGATATGTGTATCGTCGTGCTCAATCGCCATGTCGGGAATGAACGTCAGCCCGGTGTTGGCTCTCACCATTTGGCGCAGCGTTTCAAGACTCGCGGCTCGAACATTATGCACCTCCTGTATCCCGCTCAGTTGGCAAAGTTGCAGCGCTTGGCTGCGCAGACAGTGACCTTCATCTAATAATAGTATGGGCTGGGCGATTAAGTCGGCCATATCAACTTGGCTACGCTGTGCCAGCGGGTGTAGGCAGGAGACGGCTAGTTTAAAGGCGTCGTTGAATAAGTGCCGCTGTTCGAGTTCAGGCTCATCGATAGGCCCCGCTAATAAAGCGGCATCAATTTCACCGCGTTTCAATTGCTGTAATAGGTGGTCGGTTTTTTCCTCAATAAGAATCAGCCGTAATTCACTGAACTGCTGGCTTATTAATGGTACGAGGCTGGGCAATAGATAGGGCGCCAAGGTGGGGAATGCACCTAATTTGAAGTCGCCGGCATAGGGGTTTTGTGCGTTTTTAGCCAAGGTTTCTATTTGCTTAACCTGCTGTAATATTTGCTGCGCGCTATCGATAATTTGCTGGCCGAGTTCAGTAATCAGCACTCGCTTATTACTACGTTCAAAGATTTGTACCGCTAAGGATTGTTCTAGTTTTTTAATCTGCATACTGAGCGTGGGCTGGCTCACAAAGCAGCTTTCAGCTGCCTTGATGAAGCT
>Ga0209081_1000061_pt1 | contig 56324 bp, 52 predicted proteins | sample GOMGulsemesocosm_4_FD_184636 | JGI IMG/M metagenome (GOLD analysis project Ga0209081, IMG submission 184636) | Methane-oxidizing microbial communities from mesocosms in the Gulf of Mexico - GOM15B Gulf of Mexico (SPAdes) (version 2) | ecosystem: Environmental > Aquatic > Marine > Cold seeps... | reverse complement strand
TAAAAATAGCCCCCTGATGAAATGAGAATTGATGTTCCTCGGGGTTGTAAATCGTTGCACCAATAATATCTGCAGGTAATAAATCACTAGTAAATTGAATGCGCTGATAGTGCAAACCCATCAATTTGGCCAAAGTATGCGCCAAGGTCGTTTTACCGACGCCTGGAATATCTTCGATTAATAAATGTCCGCCAGAAAGTAAGCTGCATAATGACAAGCGAATTTGTTGTTCTTTGCCTAAGATAATAACGCTTGCGGACTGAATTACTTGATTGAGTGTTTGTGTTTGATGCATTGAATGTCCTTATAGCTGCTCTAGTATAGTTTTAATATGCATAAAGGCGGACTAAAGCCGCCCCACATAGACTTTTATTTCCCTAATATACCTTTAACCGCATGAATTAAATCAGCTGGAATAACCACTGTTTTAGCGTTATCAGACTCAGATAAATCACGCATCGCTTCAATGTATTTTTCCCCTAACAAGTACGTAGCCGGTAAATCTTTATCTTGCAATGCTTCAGCCACACTTTCAATCGCTTTAGCACTACCTTGAGCTAATAAGATTTTAGCTTGCGCATCACGACGTGAAGCCTCTAAACGACCATCCGCTTCTAAAATTGCTGCTTGCTTTGCACCTTCTGCACGGGTCACCGCTGCACGACGCTCTCTTTCAGCAGCCCCCTGCTCTTCCATAGATGCTTGCATCGTTTGTGATGGGTTAATATCTTGAATTTCTACTGTTTTTAAAGTGATTCCCCAATCAGCAATATCATCAGAGATACTATCTTTTAATTTCGTTTTAATATGGTCCCTAGATGATAAAGCATCATCTAAAGACATTTCACCAATAATGGCTCTAAGTGATGTTTGAATAAGCTTTTCTATCGCCATTACAAAGTTCTCGACACCGTAAACGGCTTTTTCTGGAGAAACAATATTAATATAAGCAATGGCATTAGCGACAATCACTGCGTTATCTTTGGTAATAACTTCCTGCGAGGGAATATCTAAAACAATATCTTTTGTGGTAATTCTTTCTATGACCGAATCAACATACGGAATCACAAAATTAAGCCCTGGGTTTAGGGTTTGATGATATTTACCCAGCCGCTGAACGATGTGTTTGTAGCCTTGAGGAACAATCCTTACCCCTTTAATAACGGTGACAATCACTAAAACAACGAATGCACCGACAATATATAAGCCTTCCATATTAATTCCCCTTTAAATTAACTAACACTATCAACTATTATTTAGCTGAAACAATTAATGTATTACCTGAAAATTCACGCACAATCACTCGACTACCAACTTCAATGGAGTCAGTACAAATAAATTGCCACTCATCATTACCTAAAATAGGCGCTGGAAAACGTAATTTACCTCGCCCTTCATGCACAGAATTATAGTCAATCACCGTACCTGTTTGTCCAAGCATGCCTTCACGCGCCATACCGGAAAAAGTTTTATTCTTAAAATGGGGCGAAACCCACTTAAACCAAGCAAAAACAATAAAAATAGAGAGCACAATCCATATTAACAATTGCAGAGTAAATGAAACCGGATAAACCCATACCAGTAGCCCAACTATAATTGCACTTAAGCCAAACCATAAAGAAACAAAACTTAATAACATAATTTCTGCCATGGCTAAGCATAGCCCAAAAACTAGCCAATGCCAGTAAGCAATATTTGCATTTAACCACTCCAACATTGCAGTTCTCCTTAAAAATTATTTTCTTTCATTCTCGAATCAGTACAATATACGTTTATTTTTAAGTAACAGGAAATATTATGATTATCTGGGCGTTTAACTTGCTTATTTTAGCTGTTGGTATATTAGTGGTCGGCTTAATCAAGCCTAACTGGCTATTATTTTGGATGGAGAAACCGAGCCGATATATCATTGTTGGTGTAAGCGTGATCTTATTTATGTCTGGAATGGTGCTATATGGTGAAGGCAATAGACAAGGATCACCGTTATCTGAAGTAGCTCAACAGGACAAAACCGCCGCGACTGAGGTGCCTTCTGATTTAGTAAAATAAAGCAGGCTTATTCCACTTTTAAGAACCGATTGTCATTCCCGAAGCCTTTTATCGGGAATTAATTTTTAGCTACGTCGCTTCTTACTAGATGCTAGGCAAGATAGTCAATCACCGCAGAGTCATTATACTAGGAAGCAATCACACACTGATTGCGACCCTTTTTCTTTGCTTCATAAAGCGCCTTATCCGCACGTACAAACAAAGTTTCTTGAGTATCACCCTTTTTCAGTTCAGTAATACCGCAAGAAATAGTAATACTAATCGCCTTACCTGCATAGTTAAAACCAGTTTTTTCAATAATCCGCCGAACTTTATTTGCGAGTACTAATGCCGCTTCACAGTTGGTATTAGACAGTAACATAGTGAACTCTTCACCACCAAAACGCGAGACAAAATCAGTTTCCCTGCAATACTTACTCAATAACTTAGAAATAATAATGAGAGTCTTATCGCCAGTTTTATGGCCGTAACTATCATTAATTTTCTTAAAAAAATCAATATCCCAAACCAATAAACTTAATGGCTCCTTATTTCGGTGCCAACGTGCGTATTCAGCCTCAAAACGCCGACCATAAGCTAAACGATTAGGTAATTGGGTCAACACATCAGTCATTGCTTCAGTCGAAGCTTTCTTAAGACTTTCTTTTAAAGACTGTGCTTCCGCTTTTACCGCTTCAATTTCAGCCGCCATGCTAGCGACCAGCTGGTCAGCCTTAGCTTGTTGTTTTTTCTCTTCTTGCTTATGTGTTTGAATTTGTGCACTGATATTATCTAGCTCTGACTTAATCAGCTGTTTTAATGGCTCTAGCTTAGTCGCACTTGCCGAGCTTGCTTGTAATTCCTGCATTTTCGTAGCAACAGTCAGATCTAAATTATTCCTTTTAGCCCGTATTTTTTCTGTTGCGTCAGAAACGCCATTAGCACCTTGCCCTAAGCTCGCCAATTGTTGTGTAACATGAGCAAGAAAGATTTCCATTTCTTTTTTTTCAAATTGCTCATATTTTTTAATACTTTGTAACAGCTCTAATGCAGCATCCACATTGTCCCGAAAGCTCTCTTCTGTCTGTGGCTGCTTTAACGCTTGTGTGATTTTCTTAGCATCTGCCAGTGATGTATCAGGCATATCCATATCTTGAATAAGTTGGATAAGCTGCTCACTAATAAAATTTACATCCAAATTAGCGCCAAATGCGCCTAAATCACTCGTACAATGATCGATTTCAAGTGTTTCTGGAGCACATAGCTCTGTCAACAGCCTAAGTAACTCTTTCGCGTCCGCTATCTTTTCCGATTCATATTGCCCACGTAATAAATTTAATGCACTAACTTTTTCGGCATTTGCATTCTGAGATATTAAAAATCCAAATAACAAACTCGCATCCTGCAAGGGCTCCTCAGCACTACCATCCTCAAAGCGCAATAAAGCTTCAGAGAATTTAGTTAACTCATTGCTAAGTTTAGAGTTAGCAATGCCTTGCTTTAATTGGTTCCGTAACCTTAATAAATGCGGGTCCAACTGCTGGTTAAAGCCCTTTGTCGCCAGCGATAGTCGAATCAGCGCTCGACAAAAAAGCGCACCCGTATCTTTCTTTGAGGCCTCAAGTAACTCTAACTCATCTAATGCATTATAGTATTTATCTTTCCACTTAGTAATTTCAGAGCTTGACGGACTCATTTTCCAATTCTTCCTATAATTTAAGAAAACCAAAGGCGCTGTAATGCGCCTTTGGGGTCAATCTAACACATAGATTATGCAGAAGTTTATTTGCCTTCCTGTGCGATTAATTCATTGACAACTTTAATCATACCCTTGTCACCAGCACTACGGCCATTAACCAAGTATTTCCCGTTAACAACTAATGCAGGAACACCTGTGATGCCGTAACGTGGGCTCATTGCTTTCGCTTGGCGCATTTTAGTATCGACAATAAAAGAATTATAAGCATCATGAAACGCGGCTTTATCTACGCCATGAGCCACAAAAAAATCAGCCAAATCACCTTCACTAGCCAATTTTTCTTTCTTAACTTGTATGGCATGGAAAAAATCAGCATGCACTTTATCTACTACGCCTAAAACTTCAGCGGTGAAATAAGCTTTGGCATGCTTGCCCCATAAACTACTAAATATAGCCGGCTGACGAATAAATGTAACATTTTCAGGAAGAGTTGCTTTCCAAGCTTCTATTTCTGGCTCAAATTGATAGCAATGCGGACAACCGTACCAAAAAAACTCAATCACTTCGACTTTATCAGCATCTTGAGTTGGCTGTATTGCCTTTAAATTTTCATAGCCTTGGCCTGCTGCAAAACTTAAACCAGCAAACACAAACAAACTTACTACAAACCCTGTTTTTATGAATCTCTTTAACATTCTTATATCCTTTCTTGATAAAATTCGCGCTTAATTACTTTTCATTACAGACACATGATAAGCAATGCCTTTGATTTCTTCTTCAGTCATTTTATGCGCGATCATGTGCATCATATTTTCAGGGTTATTACTGCGCACATTATTTTTAAAATCCGTTAAGGTTTTAATTAAATAATCTGCATGCTGCCCTTGCAATGCAGGAAAAGAAGCTGGTTTATTACCTTCTCCATAAGGGCCATGGCAGGCAATACATGCCGAGATTTCACGTTCTAAATCACCATTACGATAAACATCATAGCCTAACGCTAATAATTCATCCTGTTGCTCTTGCGCTGCTTGTTTATTCGCTTCCGCTTGCTCTTTAGATGCTGTCGCTGCCGCCAAAGCCTCTTCTTCAGTCAGTTCGGCTGCGGACTCATCTTCATCGTCGCCTAACTCAAGCGCTGGCAGAGTATTCTGGGTTACTTTTTGCTTTTCATAAAATGCCGCGATATCTTGCATGTCCTGAGTGCTCAAGCCTGCAACCATAGCGCTCATTGTCGGGTCTGTACGTGTACCGTCTTTAAATGCCTCCATTTGCTTGACTAAATACTCTTCATTTTGGTCAGCCAGCTTAGGAAATAATGGCATCATACTATTGCCATCTTCACCGTGACAACCTGCGCAAGACGCACTTTTTGCCTTTCCAGCAGCAACATTAGTAACCGCAGCAGCATCTGTTTTAGCTTGCGCAACACCTGAGATATTTAGCAAAGCAAACGATACCGACAACGCTAATAGACTTTTCTTCATTAGATTCCCCTTTTCGGAATAAAATAAACATAAGGTAATCTTATGTACAATACTAGGTTAAATTCTACTCTAATTTAATTAAACCCTCTACACGAGATAAGTATGAACTCTCTCTACTATCAGGCTAAATTTCTTCTTAGCGCTCCCGAATTAACGTTATCACCTGCCGATACAGGCAGGGAAATCGCTTTTGCAGGCCGCTCTAATGCGGGAAAATCGAGTGCTTTAAATACCTTAACCAACCAAAAAGCATTAGCTCGAATTAGTAAAACGCCAGGACGCACCCAGTTACTTAATTTTTTCACACTTAATGAACAACATCGCTTTGTCGATTTGCCCGGCTACGGATACGCTAAAGTCCCTGTCGCTATTAAAAAGAAGTGGCACTTATTAATGGAATCCTACTTAAGTGACCGTCAGTCTTTATATGGCATTATTTTAGTCATGGATATACGCCACCCATTAACCGAATTTGACTGGCAAATGATCAAGTGGTGTAACTACAATAAAAAACCACTACATATCCTACTAACCAAAGCTGACAAACTAAATCATGGCGCCGCCAAAAATTCCTTATTCGCTGTACAGCGCGAGTTAAAAGATTTGGAAATGCCCGTTACGCTACAGCTTTTTTCTGCACTAAAAAAGAGCGGTGTCGATGAAATCCATCAGCGCTTAGACGAATGGTTTCAAGCACCTAGTACAAATACTAGCGATGAAATAACGCCAGAAATTGAAGTGTAAATAAACCTGCCTTTTTATCGCAGCAGCTATCACTAGGTTTCCAGTACCCCCCTATGGAATATAGCGATAACACTTATGGGCGCGCCAATACATTGCCCATTTTCTGGCTATAGTTCAATCTCCAAACCTTCTTGAGCAATGAAGAGCTCACAAGCTAACTCTGGGTTATTTTTTAATAGCTCAGCATAAATTTCATCCAATGCGGCATCAGTCCGTGTTGGCTCATGATGTGTGAAAAATAATTTTTTCGCGCCTGCTTTTTTTGCCAGTTTAATCGCTGCACTATAAGTGCCATGTCCCCAGTTCTTTTTGTGTTGATATTCTTCCTCAGTAAAAGAACTATCCATAATTAACACATCAACACCTCGTATGAGTTCGACAAGCGTATCGACACATTCCTCAATCATCTGCTCAAATTCTAAATACTCTCTATCTTCAGGCGCATAAATATTAACTTGCTGCTCATAATCGCCAGTAAAAAATATGGACTTGCCGTCACAATCAATGCGATAACCAAAATTTATCACAGGGTGATTAAGCATAACAGGAGTAATTGTGGCGCTCTCAATGGTAAATTTCTCACCTGCTTTTACCGTTTTATAACTAACATCAGCTTTTAATTCATGCTCTTCTATAGGAAAAAAAGAATGCTGCATTTGAACTCTTAAAGTTCGCTCTATTCCTTCCCCTGTTTTTAAATCTTGGCCGCCATAAATCGTTAACTTATTACCTGCAATATAAATCGGCGTACAAAACGGTAAACCATGAATATGATCCCAGTGAGTATGCGTGATCAGAATATGCGCATCAATTGGCATCTTCGGCAAAAGCGTTTGCGTTAATTGATGAATGCCCGTCCCTGCATCAAGAATGATCAGCTCATCATTGGCCGTTCTAATTTCGATACAAGTGGTATTACCACCATATTTATTGGTTTTCGCTCCAGGGGTTGGAATTGATCCCCGCACGCCCCAAAACTTAAATTTCATTACCTTACCTTATGCCTGCATAAATTGTTGTACTTCAGATTTAATCAGCGATACGTCACCTAAACTAGCAATTAACTCATCTAAAGACATACCAAATACATTCGCTAATTCCTCCGGAAAAGAATCAATAATAGGATTCCCCGCATCGCCTATTTGCATTTTTTTAGCTATTTGATTAGCAGAAAATACACAATCGACCAATAATTCACCTCGCCCAACACTATGATGTAAATCAATCGCATTAGCCAAATTTTCTGCCAACTCCCATTTCAATGCTAGCATGCGTCCTGCTTGAGCATGATTAATACCCATAATTTCAAGCTCTGCTAAATGCAAATCAATCTGCTGCACTTTGCTTTGCTCTAATGCCAATTTAAACTCATGCGGCATAAATTCTGCGAAAACAATTTTTCCAAAATCATGTAATAAGCCAGCAACAAAATAATCACTACTATGCATCAAGTGCACCCCCATACGTTCTGCGAGTTTTTTACTCAACACAGCCACAGCCAAAGAATGCTGTAAAAACAAATCGGTATCAAAGCCCGCTTTATTATGAGAATTTAAAACCCCGATAGCAGCAACACTTAAAGCTAGATTTTTAATGGTGTTAATGCCGATATGCACTAAAGCACGCTGAATAGAAGTGATTTTTTGTGGCAAAGCATAAAAAGCAGAATTAATTACTTTTAAGATTTTAACCGTCATAATGGGATCGCTTTCTATTACTGCGACTATGTCTTTTGCTGACGAATCAACATCTTCTGCCAGTTGCATGACTTTATGCACACTTTTAGGAAAGGCAGGCATACGCTCAACATAGACAATAAACTTCTCTTCTGCGTCATTCATTATCGGGGTACCCCTCTCACACATAAAGATTCACTATAAACAGCGCTCTAATGCGCTTCATCCCAATTTATACCAACACCTATATCAACCACTAAAGGTACATCTAGGGTTGTTGCTGTACACATTAACTGCCTAATATTGGCACTATATTCATCAACCTTAGCTTCCGCTATTTCAAATACCAATTCATCATGTACTTGCATAATCATTTTAATGTCAGGCTGATCATCCTGTATCCATTGATCGGTTGCTATCATGGCTAGCTTAATAATATCCGCAGCCGTGCCTTGCATAGGCGCATTAATCGCTGTTCTTTCTGCATATTGCCGCCTAGCAGCATTTTTAGCATGGATCTCAGGTAAATATAAGCGCCGCCCTAATACAGTTTCAACATAGCCCTGCTGTTTCGCCAATTCGCGCGTATCATCCATATACTGTTTAACTCGCGGGTAACGAGAAAAATATAAATCTATATACTCTTGAGCTTGGTTACGCCCCAAACCTAACTGCTTAGCCAAACCGAAAGCAGACATGCCATAAATTAAACCAAAGTTAATCGCTTTAGCAGAACGGCGCAAATCATTGGTGACTTGATCAATATTAACACCAAAAACATCGGCTGCCGTTGCCTTATGAATATCCTCACCTTTCGCAAACGCATCTAACAAGCCTTCATCACCAGATAAATGCGCCATAATGCGTAATTCAATTTGCGAATAATCCGCAGCAACAACTTTATAGCCCTCAGGGGCAATAAAAGCCTGGCGAATTTTACGCCCTTCTACACTACGTACAGGAATATTCTGTAAATTAGGATTCGACGATGACAAGCGTCCTGTAGCGGCAACCGCTTGATGATAAGAGGTATGCACTCGCCCCGTTTTAGGGCTAATCTGCAACGGCAATTTATCAGTATAAGTCGATTTTAGCTTACTCATACTACGGTGTTTTAAAATCAACTCGGGTAAAGGGTAATCTTCCGCTAACTCCTGCAAAACTGATTCTGCAGTAGAAGGCTGGCCTTTGGGGGTTTTCTTTAAAATCGGCAAATTTAATTTATCATATAAAATTTCTTGGATTTGTTTGGGTGAAGCAATATTAAAACTTTGCCCTGCCATCTCATGTGCTTGCTGCTCTATCGCCATAATATGGTTGGCCAATTCCATGCTTTGCTGCGCCAACATATCACTATCAATTAAAACTCCTGTGCGCTCCATACGTGAAAGTACACTTAATATCGGAATTTCTATATTGTCATACAATACAACTAACTTTTCATGTTCAGCTAATTTAGGTGCTAAAACCTGATGCAAAGCTAAAGTAATATCTGCATCTTCTGCTGCATATTGTGCTGCTTGCTCAATAGGCACTTCGGCAAAACCAATTTGTTTTGCACCTTTACCCGCCACATCTTCATAATGAATGGTACTACGATTCAGGTACACTTTCGCCAAGTCATCCATGTTGTGCTTAGTGCGCGTGCTATCGATAACGTACGACTCAAGCATAGTATCTTGCGCTATGCCGCGTAATTCAATCGCATAATTAGCCAAAACATTAGCATCATATTTTAAATTCTGGCCGACCTTTTTATGCGCAGGATCTTCCAATAAAGGCTTTAATGCCTGCAAGATTTCAGTGCGTGATAACTGCTCGGGAACGCCAGGATAATCATGCGCTAAAGGCACATACGCCGCCTCCCCGACAGTAACAGCAAACGAGACACCAACAATTTCCGCCGCGGTATAATCAAGGCTTGTCGTTTCAGTGTCAAAGGCGAACAATTCTGCGGCTTTTAATTTACCTAACCAGTGATTAAATGCCTCCATGGTGACAATCATTTCATATTCAATACTTGATTCAGTGGCAGGCTCTTCTACCATACCCGCCGACTCTGATGGCGCATGTGATACGAATGATGTATTTTTCAGACTTTTCGACCAAGCGTTAAAACCTAACAGCTCTAGCTGCTCTTGTAATAATTGTTTATCTTCTGGAGTGCAACGCAAATCATCCATATGGTACGGCAAACCCAAGTCGCATTTAATGGTCGTTAATTGCTTCGATAAAGGCAACTCGCCAAGACTGGCACGCAAACTATCACCGACTTTACCTTTAATCTCATCGGCATGTACTACTAGATTTTCTAAGGTTTGATACTGAGCCAACCATTTTGCTGCTGTTTTCGGCCCGACTTTCGGTACGCCTGGAATGTTATCCGCGCTATCGCCCATTAAAGCAAGGTAATCGATAATCTGTTCTGGAGTTACGCCAAATTTATCAATGACTCCTTGCACGTCCGTTACTGTATTAGACATGGTATTTTCTAACGTCACCTGACCGCTAACCAGTTGCGCCATGTCTTTATCACCTGTAGAAATAACCACTTGAAACCCAGCATCTACGGCTAAATGAGTTAATGCACCAATAACGTCATCCGCTTCTACGCCTGACTCCATAATCAAAGGCAAGCCCATCGCTCGAATTAAGTCATGCAAAGGCTGAATTTGCACCCTGAGGTCATCTGGCATAGGTGGTCGGTGCGCTTTATATTCACTGTACAACTCATTTCTAAATGAACCGCCAGGCGCATCAAATACGACCGTAAAATAATCGGTTTTATGATCGCTGATTAATCGACGCAGCATATTCGCTACACCAAAAATCGCGTTAGTTGGCATGCCTTCAGCATTACTTAAAGGGGGAACAGCATGATAAGCACGAAATAGAAATGACGAGCCATCAATTAACAGCAGCTTTTTGGACATAAGTAGATTTTAAGAAACTGAAATACTTTCAGAGGCAACTTGCTCTTGCTGAGCTAAATAAGAACCACCGACGATAAAAACCATAAATAAAACAAAAATCACCGATGTAATATACCTGACCTTTTTGCTCGTTACATATACACTCATGTTTTCGCCTATCTATATAATAAAAATATAGATTATCGCTGATTTGTGGGGCAACTCAAAGCACCCCCGAATAATACCTTGAAAATCAACACTAAAAAAACACAAAAAAAGGGGCTAAAAGCCCCTTTTCTTTCTAAACAATTACGTTTAATCTTACATGCGTTTAGCTTTATAAGCTGCCATTAACTCAACTGGCTTTTTCTTTTTATTGCTCTTATTCAGAACGTAAACAAGTGTTTCACCTTTTGCGCCCGCACCAATATCTGTATAGCGGAATGTCGCTTCACCTACTTTTATGAATAACTGCAAGTCTGCCCACTCACTAAATACATAAACACGGCCCTCCTCAACAACTTCACCATAAAAGCCAACCGCTATTCCTTCAGCTTTGCCGTCATATAAATTAAGCACACCACTTTCCATTGGCTTTTTCTTGTCTGCTTTACGCAAACCAAAAACCACTGTTTCACCTTTAGGTCCAGCACCTATACGTGTAAAACGGAAAGTCGTTTCGCCAAGATCAAGAAACTCTTGGTACACTTTAAAGTCATCAAATGCATAAATACGACCACTTTGATACACAACATAGTAATCATTTACATTGTAAGCCACTGGACTAGCAGCAGCCTCTACAGCCGCTTTTTCTGCAACTTGTTTAGGCTTATTCATTGCACATGAAGCTAGCACCAAAGACAGCATAGCAACTAAGAAAGGGATTTTTTTCACAATAACAACTCCAAATAAAAGATCCAAATATATAGAGACTATTGTAAGGTTAAGATTATTACAGGAATATGACCGCGAACCACTTAACTGAGACTTGCCAAGATAATAAACATTATCAGCCCCGAGCAAAATGAACTTAACAATAAGGAGCGATACTTTGTCATTTGCCAAGCCATAATAATCCCTGAAATAAAAAGAAACAGCAGGCAGACCGATAATATAGCGGCATAAACCTTAAATGCTACCCCCCCCTTAGCTTTATGTAATTGCACAAAAAAACGATGTAAAGTCGTCTGCTTTATGGTCAATTTAGCTTCAAGTAACTTAGCGCTTGGCTCTAAAAGCACGTCAACCTCAGTCCCTGTCCACTCAAAATAAAAAGAATTTCCAGCTGTTTTTAGCTTTGCCTTCCCTGATGGCAGCGCTATAGATCGCTGAGCTAACTCATTAATGACTTTCTCAGTCAGCCATTCTTTATTCTGCTGCACGGCCTGCTTAAGTTGCAAAGTATACGTATCACTCGAATAGCCTCCTTTTATCCCCCAAGTATAAAGCGCTCCAGTGATAAAAAACATAAGCGCAACAGGTAGAATAAAAGCAGCAACAATCATATGTGCTTTTATTAAGAAAACACGGTTTAACCTTGGCATAAACAGCTCCTTTTAGCTAAGTTATTAAGTGCCTCTAGCACCAAAAAGCGCAGTACCGACTCGAACAATAGTTGCCCCTTCCGCTATTGCTGCATTTAAATCACCTGTCATTCCAAAAGAAAAGGTATCCAATTCAGGCCTATTAAGTGATTTTACAGTCTGGTATAACTGGCGATAAGGTTTCCTCTGCCGCGTAAAGTCAGTTTCCTGCTGAGGAATAGCCATCACACCTCGCAAATTAATATTTGGCAGAATACTCATTTGCTCAACTATTGCCGGCAATTCCGACAAAGAAAAGCCAGATTTAGTGGACTCCTGACTAATATTGACTTGAATACAAACATTCAATGGCGACAAATATGCGGGCCGCTGCTCACTGAGCCGCTGTGCAATTTTTAGCCTATCAACACTATGCACCCAAGAAAAATGCTCCGCAATAGATCGGGTTTTATTTGACTGTATAGGCCCAATAAAATGCCAAGTAATGTGATAACAGGCCAATTCTTTCTGCTTAAGCAATGCCTCTTGCAAATAACTTTCACCAAAATGACGCTGTCCTGCTTGGTAGGCTTGTATCAAGTCGATACTCGGTTTAGTTTTGCTAACCGCTAACAAGCCCACAGACTCGATTTCACGTTGCGCCAGTAACTCAGCGGCGCGAATTTCATAAAAAATTTTAGATAATTTTCTAGCTATTAAAGTCATTACTTAAGTATAAGATAAAATTAGTTAGCATTATTAGACACTACTCCTTTAAAAAATTAAAGACATAAGCTATGGTATAGCTAACAACTTTATATAATATTACCTGCTTGCAAGGAGCCTTTATGGATATTGCTGAATTACTCGCGTTTTCTGTTAAAAACAAAGCCTCAGATTTACATCTATCAGCCGGCCTTCCACCTATGATTCGTGTTGATGGTGATATCCGACGGGTTAATATCGACGCCTTTGATCATAAAGAAGTACATGCGTTAATTTACGACATCATGAATGATAAGCAGCGTCGTGATTATGAAGAATTTTTTGAGACGGATTTCTCTTTTTCTCTGCCTGGTTTAGCCCGTTTTCGTGTTAACGCTTTCAACCAAGAGCGTGGCGCAGCAGCCGTTTTTAGAACTATTCCTTCAGATATTTTATCTTTGGAGGACTTAAACGCTCCTAAATTTTTCGCCGAATTAACTGAAAAATCACGTGGTTTAGTTCTAGTTACTGGCCCAACAGGCTCTGGTAAGTCAACAACTCTTGCGGCAATGGTCGATCATATCAACCAAACTCGCTACGAACATATTTTAACCGTTGAAGATCCAATAGAGTTTGTCCACAACAGCCAAAAATCGCTGATCAACCAGCGAGAAGTTCATCGGGACACACAAAGCTTTAACAACGCCTTGCGTTCAGCCTTACGTGAAGATCCCGACATTATTTTAGTCGGTGAGATGCGTGATTTAGAAACCATTCGCCTTGCTCTAACAGCTGCTGAAACGGGTCATTTAGTCTTTGGAACCTTACACACCACTTCAGCCGCAAAAACCATTGACCGTATTATTGACGTATTCCCATCCGCTGAAAAAGACATGATTCGCTCTATGCTTTCTGAATCATTACAAGCAGTTATTTCTCAGACCTTACTTAAAAAAGTCGGTGGCGGTCGTATTGCTGCCCATGAAATTATGGTCGGTACTCCTGCTATTCGTAACTTAATTCGTGAAGCAAAAGTAGCACAAATGTATTCTGCAATTCAAACCGGTCGCCGTGATGGTATGCAGACATTAGATCAAAACCTTAAAGAACTAGTAGATGGAGGAAAAATCACATCTAAAGCCGCACAAGGCAAAGCTGTTAGCAAAGACCTTTTTCGTTAAGCATAACTAGACTTTAATCATATCTAAGGAGAGCCGCATGGATTTCGACAAACTACTGGAACTAATGTGTAAAGAAAAAGCATCTGACTTATTCATTACTGCAGGACGGCCTCCAACCTTAAAAATTAATGGAGCACTTACTGATGTATCCAAAACCACACTAACAGAAGAGCAGGCCTTAAACGTAGTCAAAAGTATTATGACTCAACGCCAGCGTGATGATTTTGATAACACTAAGGAGTGTAATTTCGCTATTAGTCGCAAAGGTTTAGGCCGCTTCAGAGTTAGCGCTTTCACCCAAAGAGATGCCGCTGGCATGGTTTTGCGCCGCATAGAGACCAATATACCTGACTCAGAAAGCCTCCACCTACCCGAGATCCTTAAAGAGGTCATCATGGAGAAGCGTGGCTTAGTTTTATTTGTCGGGGCAACAGGCACCGGTAAATCAACTTCGCTCGCCTCTTTAATTAAATATCGTAACGAACATAGCACTGGGCATATTATTACTATCGAAGACCCGATTGAATTTGTCCACCCTCATTTAGGCTGTATTATCACCCAACGAGAGGTCGGCATGGATACCGAGTCTTATGAAGTTGCCCTAAAAAATACTTTACGCCAAGCGCCAGATGTCATTCTTATCGGTGAAATCCGTACCCGCGAAACCATGCAACATGCTCTTGCTTTCGCTGAAACTGGGCATTTATGCCTTGCAACCTTGCATGCTAACAACGCTAATCAAGCCATCGACCGCATCCTACATTTCTTCCCAGAAGATATGCACAGGCAGGTTTTTATGGATTTATCGCTGAACTTAAAAGGCATTATCGCCCAACAGCTAGTTTCCAGAATTGATGGTCAGGGCCGCTACCCTGCAATGGAAATTTTATTAGGCACACCTTTAGTATCTGACTTAATTCGTAAAGGAGAGGTTCATAAATTAAAAGAACTGATGCAAAACTCACGAGAGCTAGGCATGCGCACCTTTGACCAAGCTTTATTTGATTTATACTCCGAAGGAAAAATCAGCTATGACGATGCGATTAACTCTGCCGACTCTAAAAATGAAGTTCGCTTAATGATTAAGCTAGGTTCTCCATCTGAGTTTTCTGGCACTGATGAAGACATTAGTCTGGCAAGTCTTGATCATGAACAAGGCAACCACAACATTCTCAACCGCTAAGTTATACCATCCCCAATAGATAATCACTGTACTGACCATCATTCCTGAAACCTTTAACCAGGAATCATGCATACACTATAGATTCTTGCTAAAATTTGGCTTGAGTAGCAAACAGAAATGACCATTTCTCTTGGTTATATGAGTTTAAGTAAAACCTATTAGACTTAGCCTTGACCAGTAAATCCAACTTGCCGCCAAGCCTCGTATAAAGTTACAGCAACCGTATTAGATAAATTCAGGCTCCGACTTGCTGGTAACATCGGCAGCCGAACTCGCTGCTCATCAGGAAAACTAGTCAAAACACTACTAGGTAAGCCTCGAGTTTCAGGGCCAAATAGCAAAGCATCCCCATCCTGAAACTTCACCTCAGAATAACAACGTTTACCTTTCGTCGTTAATGCATAAACCTTATTGTAACTTTCATTCTCTAAAAAAGCATTAATGTCTACATGCACCTTTATTTCAGCCCATTCATGGTAGTCCAAGCCAGCTCTGCGCAACTTTTTATCATCTAACTCGAAACCTAAGGGCTGCACTAAATGCAATTTAGCGCCAGTATTCGCGCACAAACGAATAATATTCCCTGTATTTGCAGGTATTTCGGGTTCAAAAAGCACAATATTAAACATATATTCTCTAGCCAAGAAAAAAGGCAAAAAAAAGCCTAATGGCTCGCCTCTAATATCTAGAAGCGCGCCCATTAGGACACTTATTTATTTACTAACGGCAACTGGCTCTAAACTCCAGATTTCATCACTATAATTTTTAATCGTACGGTCAGTCGAGAATTTGCCACTGTTTGCAGTATTAATAATACTCATGCGTGTCCAAAGGTCTTTATCTTGATAAGCAGCTTCAACTCGCTTTTGCGCATCAACAAAACCACGGAAATCAGCAATTGTCATCCAGAGGTCATCTGGGCTTTTAATGGAGTTAATAACATCATCAAAAATACCAGGTTCAAACTGATTAAAATGACCACACTCAAGTAAGTTCAATACTCGCTGTAAATCTTCATCCTGATTAATAATACTCACAGGATCATAATGATGACGTAAATCTTCCACTTCAGCTTCAGTTAAGCCAAATAAGAAGAAATTATCATCACCCACTTCTTCACGAATTTCTATATTAGCACCATCCAAAGTACCAATAGTCAAAGCACCATTCATCATAAACTTCATATTGCCGGTACCTGATGCTTCTTTACCCGCTGTAGAAATCTGCTCAGACAAGTCAGCTCCAGGACAAATTTTTTCCATCGCTGAAACGCGATAATTAGGCATAAAAACTAGCTTTAACTTCTCGCCTACATCAGGGTCATTATTAATGACATCGGCAATATTATTAATCAATTTAATAATACGTTTTGCCATGTAGTAGCCAGGCGCAGCCTTACCACCAATTAAAACGCAACGATCAGTCCAATTTGCTGTATCACCACGTTTAATACGGTCATACAGGTGAATTACATGTAAGACATTTAATAGTTGGCGCTTATACTCATGAAAACGCTTAACTTGCACATCAAATAAAGCATTTACATTCAGGTCTATATCAAACTCTGTTTTTTTATAATCAATAAGTCTTTGTTTGGCATTTTGCTGTAATTCATACCATTTCTTACAAAACTTTTTATCATTAACAAATTTTTCTAATTTTTTTAATTCTGATAAGTCGGTAATCCATTTATCACCAATTGTTTCAGTAATGAATTTAGCTAATTCAGGATTACATGCAGCAAGCCACCTACGTGGCGTGACGCCGTTAGTTTTATTATTAAATTTTTCTGGCCATAAATCATAGAAATCTTTAAATAATCCCTCTTGCAATAACTTAGAGTGTAATTCAGCCACACCGTTAACAGAGAAACTACCGACAATAGCAAGAAACGCCATTCTAACCTGCTGCCCTTGTCCCTCTTCAATTAATGACATACGAGCTAAACGTTCATTATCACCCGGCCAATGAGAAGAAACCTCGGCAAGGAAATGCGCATTTATTTCATAAATAATTTCCATAATGCGCGGCAATAATCGCTCAAATAAACTAACTGACCACTTTTCCAGGGCTTCAGGTAATAAAGTATGATTTGTATAAGCCATTGTTTGACGAGTAATTTCCCACGCATCAACCCATTTCAAACCATGCGTATCCATTAAAATACGCATTAATTCTGCAACAGCAACACTAGGGTGCGTGTCATTTAGTTGAAAGCAATTTTTCTCTGCAAAATTGGAAAAATCATTGCCGTGCCGACCCACCCAGTTAGCAACAATATCCTGTAAACTAGCTGATGCCAGCAAATACTGTTGCTGCAAACGTAACGACTTACCGTTTTCATTAGCGTCATTCGGGTAAAGCACCATACTGATGTTTTCTGCAGTATTTTTTGCTGCAACTGATTCAGCGTAATCACCTGCATTAAATTCTTCTAAATTAAACTCTTCCGTAGCAGTTGCTTTCCATAGGCGCAAGGTATTGACCGTGCCGTTTTGATAGCCAGGAATTGGCGTGTCATAAGGCACAGCAAGAATATCGGTAGTATCAACCCAAGACCTGCGCGTGATACCCTTCTCGTTTACAGATCGCTCAACACGACCGCCAAACTTAATTCGATGGGTATATTCAGGACGCTCTATTTCCCATACATTTCCATTTTTTAACCAATGATCTGGGCGCTCGACCTGCTCACCATTAACAATAGTTTGACTGAACATACCGTACTCGTAGCGTAAACCATAGCCCGTAACCGGCAATTGTAAGGTTGCGCAGCTATCAATAAAACACGCTGCTAGCCGGCCTAAGCCACCATTGCCTAACCCAGCATCTGGCTCACTATCAATTAATTCTTCAATTTCTAGCCCCAAGTCATACATTGCCTCAGCAACAGCATCCGTTATACCTAGGTTAAGCATGGCATTACTTAAAGTTCGGCCCATTAAAAATTCCATGGACAAATAATAAGCCTTCTTGCAGTCAGACTCCCTGTAAGTGTTGTACGTATTTTTCCAGCGCTCCACTAAGCGATCACTAACCGCCAAAGAAAGGGCTTCATAAGCATAATGCGGAGAGCGACAATGCTCATCACGACCTAAGCGGTGACTGTAATACCGCTTAAAATCAGCGATAAAGTCCTTTTTCTCTAACCCTAAATCAGGTAGATTAGTAATGCTCTCGCATGGCTTACTTTTAGTGAAAGTATTATGTGGCATAGTATTCCAGAATTAAAAGTTAAAGATTATTTTATTACCTAAATAACTGACTGTCATTATAACGACCAGCTTAGTTTAGGTCTTATGGAGAGGTAAACTTCTGCGCTAATTAAAAAACCGAATCACCAAAACTCCAGACTATATTGAAGGAACCTTCAAGCTAATGCGTCTAGCTAGCTACTTCCTTTAAATATTAAATACAGGATATCTTTCAAGTTCAACCACTTGAATTTTAATCCTTCTACTACTTCGTCAGACGGAGGTTCAATATTTTTTTATTGCGAACCAACTCATATGCTAATTCATAGTACTCATCAAATAAACGCCTAAAATGATCACTTTTTATTTTTAACTCATGAGTCCTGTCATTGTATTCCGGAAATTCATGACGTAAATCGTGCAGCTCCCCAAACATACTATATCTCCTAAATTTTAGGCTTCATACACTCAAAAATATCACTTTAAGAAAAATAATAATTTAATTTTCTGCAGCTACTAACCTAGCCCTTTTTTATAGCACTAGGTATCAGCTCTACATAAACGCCCAATATAAGTTACAGTTTCCCATGACACTGCTTGTACTTCAGACCGGATCCGCAAGGGCAAGGCTCATTACGGCCTACTTTTTTATCTTCACGTACGAAAGGCGCCTCTACTTCAGCTGTACCAGCTTGCGACTCTACTGCTTCATCAATTGAGTCTAAGGCACTTTCTGCGTCCGCATGTTCAAAATGCATTTCTTGAGGTGCTTGTCGCTGCTCGTCAATCGCATCTATATCTTCTGGCTCCGTGACTTTAACTTTAGCGATAATACCGATTACTTCATGTTTAATTTGATCCAATAAAGCAGTAAACATATCAAATGCTTCACGCTTATATTCTTGCTTGGGGTCTTTTTGTGCATACCCTCTAAAGTGAATCCCTTGGCGTAAACTGTCCATTGCAGCTAAATGCTCTTTCCAGCTATTATCCAATACTTGCAACATGACCGATTTTTCGAAATGTCGCATCACATCAGGAGACGCCATCTCCTCTTTAGCACTATAATCCTGAGCAACAAGCTCTATAATTGCATTTCTCAATGACTCTTCATGTAAGCTCGCATCTTCTTCAAGCATTTTAGCTACCGGAATAGCGACACTAAACTCATCTTGCAAATGTGCTTCTAAGCCACTTATATCCCATTGCTCTTCCATGGTTTTAGCAGGAATATACTTAGTAATGACATCACTAATTACATCAACTCTAATAGCTTCAATAATTTCACTAATATCTTCAGATTCCATTAACTCATCACGCTGCTTATAAACAACTTTACGCTGATCATTAGCAACATCATCATAAGCAAGAACCTCTTTACGCATGTCAAAGTTTCTTCCCTCTACTTTTTTCTGTGCATTTTCTATAGAGCGTGTTACCCAAGGATGTTCAATTGCTTCACCTTCGTCCATGCCTAGTTTTTTCATTAAACCACCGACTCTTTCGGAGGCAAAAATGCGCATTAAATCATCTTCTAATGATAAATAAAATCGAGTAGACCCGACATCACCTTGCCTTCCAGAGCGCCCACGCAATTGATTATCAATTCGACGAGATTCATGCCTCTCTGAACCAATAACGTGTAGTCCACCACTCTGCAATACACGCTCATGCAAGTCTAACCACTCACCTTTAACTTTATCAGTTTCTGCCTGCGAAGGACTTTCGCCTAGCGCAGTAATTTGCGCCTCCATATTTCCACCGAGCACAATATCTGTCCCACGCCCTGCCATATTGGTCGCTATAGTAACCGCTCCCGGCATCCCTGCTTGCTCAATAATATTAGCTTCACGCTCATGCTGTTTCGCATTTAACACTTCATGCTTAACCTTAGACTGATTCAAAATATTCGAGATTAATTCAGAGTTTTCCACCGACGTTGTACCGACTAAAACAGGTTGCCCTCGCTTAACACAGTCTTTTATATCTTCAGTAATAGCCAAATATTTTTCTTTTGCCGTTAAATAGATCAAATCCCCTTTATCCAGCCTAGTCATAGGGCGATGAGTCGGAATAACTACAACCTCAAGTCCATAAATTTTATTTAACTCAAATGACTCAGTATCAGCAGTTCCTGTCATCCCAGATAATTTTTCATATAAACGAAAATAATTCTGAAAAGTAATTGATGCAAGTGTTTGATTTTCACTTTGAATTTTTGTGCCTTCTTTGGCCTCCATTGCTTGATGCAAGCCTTCAGACCACCTTCGTCCCGGCATTATGCGCCCAGTAAATTCATCCACAATAATGACTTCATCATTTTGTACAATATAGTCAACATCACGATGAAATAAAACATGTGCCCTAAGTGAAGCATTCAAATAGTGCATCAATCGTATGTTCGCTGGCTCATACAAGCCTGAACCTTCATCCAACAATCCATGCTGAACCAGTAATAACTCTATGTGTTCATGACCTGCTTCAGTTAAATGTAGCTGCTTAGATTTTTCATCAACTGTAAAATCACCAGGTCCCGACTCTTCACCTTCTTTCTCGCCGTCTTTTTTCTCTACCTTTGTTAATAGAGGAACAATTTCATTGGTTTTTAAATAAATTTCAGTACTATCATCTGTTGGTCCTGAAATTATTAAAGGCGTTCTTGCCTCATCAATTAATATCGAGTCAACCTCATCCACTACTGCAAAATGCAAACCGCGCTGGACTTTTTGCTCAATACTGAACGCCATATTATCGCGCAAATAATCGAAACCAAATTCATTATTAGTTCCATAAGTAATATCTGCTGCATAGGCTTGTTTGCGAGCATTATGACCTAGCTCACTAACAATAACACCCGTTGTTAAGCCGAGAAAATCATATAATTGCCCCATCCATGCTGAATCTCGCGCAGCCAAGTAATCATTCACGGTTACAACATGCACACCCTCACTAGGAAGGGCATTTAAATATGCCGCCAGGGTAGCCATCAAGGTCTTACCCTCCCCAGTTTTCATCTCAGCAATTCGGCCATCGTTTAACACCATGCCGCCAATCAGTTGCACATCAAAATGACGCATATTGAAAACGCGCGATGATGCTTCACGTACAGTTGCGAAGGCTTCAGGTATAAGGCTATCTAACTTTTCACCTTGCTCCAACCGATCTCTAAACTCTTGTGTTTTTGCCTGCAATGCTGCATCGGTTAATTGCTCATACTCTTCAGCCAACTTATTAACAAGCTTTACTATTTTGCTTTTCTTCTTAACTAACCGATCATTACGGCTACCTACGACAAATTTAACGAGCTTACCCAGCATCCTTCTTTCCCAATGTGAAATTCTTAATTAGACTTTATATCAAACTTCAATTATATCCTGTTTACTTACTGTCGGACATACCATTAATAGGTTTATATCTATATAAAGTGTTTCTTTATGCTTCCAAAACCAAATTCTCGGCCATTATCGCGATAAATTTTGGACATAAAAAAACCCCTGCTACTTGCGTAACAGGGGTTCTCGCTTTATTTAATTCCTACTTAGTAAACTAAGTATTCAATCAATTAGATGAAAGATGGAATTAATGGAGCATCTACCATAACCATTTGACGGTTACCTTCTTCATCAAAGAAGAATAGTAAACCAGCAAAACGACTATCTGGATCGTAGATCAAATCAGCTAAACGGTAAACTTCCCATGCAGCATCAGAAGCAGTAACTTCAACAGTTCTAGACTCACCTGGAGCAATAGGGCTGTTATCAGAAACAGTTAAACCTTCTTCAGCTAAGATATCATCAGGGTAACCTGACTCATCTTCAAGAACGTCAGCATCTAAGAAACGAACAGATGCAGTGTTGAACTCACCTAAACGAACAGCTGAATCGCCATTGTTAGTAATAGTCAACGTCATTTGCATAGCACGACCTGGAACACGGTATGTAGCATCTTCTACTTTAACTGTAACCGAAGTTTCAGGCATTTCGATAGGCTTGATACCACGCATTAAACCAGCTTGCAGAGGAGTAGTAATTGGATACTCTTCGTTAGTTGCACCCATTGAGTACATTAGTAAACCTAATGTAGCAACAGCGAAACCAATTGCAACTTTCTTATCAGTAGCGCTAACTAAAGTCTCAGCTTTACCAGAAGTTACTGCAATGTGACGAGGAATAAACATTGGACGTTTGATCCAGAAGATCAACCATGCAAGACCAATCGAATACCAAAGCGCATGCCAGAAATATACGTTATCTAGAGCGTAAGTTTCTAAGTCAATTGTTTGACCAGTTAATGTAGTTAAAGGGTTAACGAAATCGCCCATAGTACCAGTAATAGTTACCCATTTACCTGGTCCAATGATCGGTCCACCACCTTCAACGTTCATCATAGTATGTACGTGCCAGTCACCTGGACGACGTGCTTTTAATAATACTTTGAACTCATAAGTATCGCCAAGCTCTAAAGAAACAGAACGTGGAACTAACTGACCACCAATCCAAGAACCTGCACGAATAAATACAGGACCAGGAATACCGATGTTCAAGAAAGATACTTCAGGCTTATCAACAGTTTCAGGCCATCCAGCGAAAACGTGGAATTTACCAGAAATTGTCATAGTGTCATTAACAGCAACTTCATCTTTTGACCAGTTAAGATCAAACCAGTGAATAGTACGCATACGCATAAACGCTGCTTGAGACTTTTCACCATGTGCAGATGCAGTAGGCGTGTAGAACATCGCTGATGTTAACGCCATTAGCAATGCGACAAACGATAGTTTAGCTACCTTGTCTTTAATTGTTTTCATATATCTCCTCCAAACTAGAGAAATTAATTTTCGTTATATTGGCAAACAAACAGTCTTTTACCAATTTATAATTATTATTAGATGCCTTCGCCAGCTACGAAATCAGTTTTGTTAAACCAACGTCCGAAATAATGCCACAAGAAGTAAATAATAATACAAACGAAAGCTGAGAAGAATGCTGATACAGGAGCAACATCTTTACCAAATGTTCTTAAAGTACCTTTCTCAACCATTCTGATGTACTCAGGAGTACCAGTACGTACGTAGTGGTAACCTTGTAAATCAGCTAATGTAAACATCATACCGTTGTATTCAACAGGTACGTGTAAAGGAGCAATGATTGGCCAGTTACCTGGATAGAATACTAAGCCCCAAGCCATACCACCAATAACAGCTGTTAATACAAAGCTGCTAGAAAGCATTAGTACAACATCAAGAAGGATAGCACCAGGAACTAAGTTAGAAGGGAAACAGAAGTTTACTGGGAAGTAAGTCCATCCCCAGAAGTTTAAATATCTGTTGATCCACTCACCTAACATAAGAGCAAGAACACAAACTACCGCACCAAAAGGCAGACGGTAACGGAACCACAACATTGCTTGAACAGCAGCAGGGAAAGTGATTGATACGATTGGCGCTACAGTTACCCATAAACGTCTATCTTTCCAATCTGTCCAGAAATCCCAGTCACCACCAGTCAACATGTAATGAATATGATATCCACCAAGTACCGCAGTGAATAATGTAAAGAGAATCATCCAGTCTAACGCACGTGAAACTTGAACCGCTTCAGCGCGAGAGCGTACAGCTGATTGAGATGCACTCATTCGCTTACCTCCAAAAAATTATTTTTATTATCATTATCTCTCGTCCACCTCGCCACCCGTAGATGGCGAGACAAGGAGATAACAAGTTTACTACTATTTTTCTAAAACCAGCTTTAAATTAAGCTAAGTCTTTTTTAAGTAGTTTAGTTAAAGCATTTACTTCGATATTTACAACACCCATGATACCTAGAGCAGCCCATCCGAAGAATACGAAGCCGTAGTGTAGAGGTGCAACAAATAACTCTTCCATAAACCAGAAAGTGTGACCCCATTCGTTCAAGCCTACGTTAGGTAGAATCATGAAAGGACCAATTACTGATACCATGTACATTAGAGACAAACCTTCTTGGTAAGCAGGTAGTCTAGTTTTAGCATATAAGAACGCAGATACACCAGTGATGATGTAAATTGGGTATGCTAAGTAGAACTCAATAATGTGACTTGGTGTAAAGTCAGTATCACGAACGATAGTTTGGTGCCATGTACCATCTTGCTCTGTGAAGTATGAAGCACCCCAGTAGATAGCCCAACCGTACATTACTAACCATGTCCAGTGAACGAAATGTCTTCTTAACTCTTCACGAGGAGTGATAGACATAACTTTACGATCACGTGTTTTCCAGATATATCCCCATAGCGTAGAAGCGATTACCACTTCCATAACTAATTCGATATATAACATATTCATCCAATATGTTTCGAACTCAGGTGCGAATGAATCTAAACCAGCAGACCATCCGTAAACACCTTCGTACCAACGAATAAATGAATAGAATACCAAATAAAGCATTAAACCTGCCCACAGGTTAACTTTATTAAGTAGTGGGGCTTCTGAAGCATCAGCTTTCACTGAATCAGTAGTAGCAGCCATTATTACCTCCTAAAAGTAAATATATAACCTTTCAACAAATGTCGAAAGCATTGTTTACATCCTGTAACATCATAATTAATGATGACACCATTCCATTTGAGTGGAATCAATTTTATCAACTTTAAACATCATGTCAAGATATTCTACACTTCGATTAGCATCGAGCCGACACAAGCACGCTATCTTATTGATAATAAAATTGTTTTAAAAAAAAACACTTTCTCTCACAACCTTTAAATTACCGCCTCATTTACATCTTAACTGTACAGTCACATTTATTCCTTAATATACTCTCCATTCTTTTCTGCTAAAATGAGCCAATTTTTAAACCTAAAACTCCTACATAAACATGAAAAATTTCCTTCTCCCCACTCTATTTCTCGCGGCACTTATTGGATTAATTATGTTCCAGAAAGAAGCTGTTATGCCCTTAGTTATGAAGGTAGTTGCCTCTGATCTTTTTTTGGTTGATTCCGACGACGAAGGTAGCAGGTATGCCAGCAGCACATCTATGACCAACTATGCTTTCATGCAGTGTAATAAGGAAATTAGGGAGGAGACCGACAGCGAAACGAATATTACATTCCCCTCACAACCACTACAATCTTGGTCGCTAGGAAATTATAAGTATATTATTAATGCAGAAATTGAATTAAGCCCACCTTCAGGTGCTGCTTTTTTCAAAAAATATGCTTGCCAAATACAATACGAGGAAGAGTCAAACTTAGAGGGCATTATGGACCCAGACAACTGGTCAGTGACGGGCATTTCCGGACTTTAGATTAGCGTCTTCGTTTATAATTTTACGACCAGAAAGACAGCTCTATCCACAAAACAAAGGCAGTATTCAGGCTCAACCATGAATACTGCCAGCTCAAACTAACAATCTTTAATATTTACTATAGTTTTTATAAACTTTTAATTGACCACCTGCATCAAAAGCAATCACTTTGAAAGGAGACCTTCGATCTCCCATCTCCATTCCTGGCGTTCCCGCCACCATTCCCGGCACAGTCAACCCCCTGATATTATCTTTGCTTTTTAACATAGCCTTTATATCGCCAGCAGGCACATGCCCTTCGACAACATAACCATTAATAATAGCAGTATGGCACGAAGACAATGACGAAGTAACACCGTATTGCTCTTTTATTCCCTGCACATCATCCACGACATTATCAGTCACATTAAAGCCATGCGCATTTAAATGCGCCAACCACGTACCACAACAACCGCAAGCAGGACTTCTGTAGACCACTATATCCGCATTATCCTTACTTAGATTCTCCGTCTTTGCATCCCAGACACTTTGGGCATAACTTACGCTAACACTATGAATAATTAGTGCAGCCCACATAAACCGTTTCATTTTTATCCCTACCCGTGATATTTAGCACTCAAATCGTGCACCGCATCAACCATTGCTTTAACATGCTCTGGATTAATGTCAGGCAAAATACCATGCCCTAAATTAAATACATGCCCTGATCCAGCACCATATTTCTCCAATATCATGCCTACTTTTGCTTTAATAACCTCTGGGTTAGCATAAAGCGTAATCGGGTCCATATTACCCTGCAATGCAACTCGACCACCGACTCTGGCACGAGCTAATTTTATATCCGTCTGCCAGTCTAACCCTAAAGCATCATACCCAGTATCCGCCATTGACTCTAGCCACTGCCCACCACCCTTAGTAAATAAGACAGTAGGCACTTTCTGACCATTAACATTAGTATTTAGCAAAGATCGCACTTGCTGGGCATAGCGCAAAGAAAACTCCATATACTCTTCCGTACCCAGCGATCCGCCCCAGGTATCAAATAGCATAACTGCTTGGGCACCTGCCGCAATTTGCGCATTCAAATAAGAAGCAACTGACTGAGCTAACTTATCCAACATTTTATGCATCAACTGTGGCTGTTCGAACATCAAGCCTTTTACTTTAGAAAAAGTTTTACTGCTGCTGCCTTCAACCATATAAGTAGCCAATGTCCACGGACTACCGGAAAAACCAATTAAAGGCACGCGACCATTTAAATTCTTTCTAATTAAACGCACTGCATCCATAACATACTTCAATTCCATTTCTGGATCTGGAATTGGCAGTTTATCGATATCCGCAGCCGTGCGCACTGGCCGCTCAAATTTTGGTCCTTCTCCTTCGGTAAAATACAAACCCAACCCCATCGCATCGGGAATAGTTAAAATATCCGAAAATAAAATAGCTGCATCAAAATCAAAACGCTCTAAAGGCTGTAAAGTCACTTCACATGCCAACTCTGGATTAGTACAGAGATTCATAAAACTGCCCGCTTGTGCACGCAACTCACGATACTCCGGCAAATATCGGCCAGCTTGACGCATCATCCATATAGGCGTTTTATCTACAGGCTTCCTTAATAAAGCTCGAATAAATCTATCGTTTTGTACTTCATTCATTTCCTAACTCCTTATACTATTTATCTATCGTCTATACGTGTGAATTACAAATCTTTCTGGATTGCAGAAAATTCTCTAGGCCATGATTTTTGCAAAGCTTTAGGTAATTTTTTCATTTGCTTTTTTGCTTCATTCATAGAAGCAAAAACGCCATAAAATAATACATAGCTTTTTTTCTGCTTAACCTTCCTTTCTAAATAAAAAGTTTTAACACCCAAACGCCGGTATTTTTCTTGCTCATCGAACAACTTCCCTTTTGCCGATAAAGCCATTAACTGTAAAGTGTATTGCCGCTGTTTTTGCACCAAAACCCACTTTCGGTCATCTTGCGCATTTAGCTCAGAAACAAGGGGTTCAGCTTTTTTTTCTGGCTCAATTTTAATTGCTTCGACCTGGCTCTCTCGCTTGCTCAAGGCCTCACCCGCCATCAACTCATCGACTTTATCAGGCGCTTGCTCAACTTTAACAGCACTACCTATAGGTGTAGCGTTTACCTCACCTACTACTGGCTCCAGCGCCATTTCTATGGGCGGGGGCACACTAACAGTTACAGGCACCTCGATCACTTGTTTTTCAAAAGGTAATTCAAGCTCTTTTAATTCAGGCGGCACTTCAATTTCTATTGCTTGCTGTACCGCCATTTTTGGCGACGGCTTAATTAATTCAACCGTAGCTTGAGTAGGCCTTAGTACTGGTGTTGAATTTTCTTGCTCGGCCTCCTGCCACAAAAACACACTAACAAGAGTCGAACAAATAAACACAGCAACAACAATAAAAGACAGCATTGCGCTGTTAGAAAAACGCCTCTTATTAACCGATTTTATAATGGCACTTATTTCTCCAGGATTTCCTTTTGTTTCTCGATACACTTCACTAACAAAAGTGCTATCAATATCCTGAATCGTATATATACTTGCCTCTTGCTCAAGCAAAGAGCGAATAAAAGCCTCGCATTGCAGGATATTTAAGGCAGGCAACACAACAAAGTGACAGTCAGCCTGTACTTTCTCTAATTGACTCTTTTCTTCATACTCTTCAACTGTAAGTGCAAACACCAAACGTAACGCTGGATAGTTTATCCCAAAGTCAATTAACGCGCTCATCAACCCAGAAACCAATTGACTGGCATCGTCAACCAATAAGACTAATTGCAAATCTTGCTGAGCATAGGCTTCCAGTGCATCAGCCATTGTGTGGTACTCTAATTGACGAGTACTCTTTATAAATTCAACTACTTGAGCCTGAATCGACTCAAAACTTGCTTGCCGTACATGATTTAATAAAAATGTATCGATAGAACTAGTCTTTCTCGATTCAACCGCAGACAGTAATGTTGTTTTACCAACTCTCAATGCACCTTGCAATATCAGAGGCTGCTGTAAATTAGTAATTAAATGCATCAACAAATCTAACTTTTGCTCACGCTCAATACTTAGTAAATTAACCGCCTGCTTATGGTTTACGTATTTCTGCTCATCAGTTTGCATAGTTTCTAAATGCTTAGAAAAGTCACTTACTACGCCCGTATTCATTTAAAGTTTCAAGCAACTGGTTTTTGCCAACGCCGATAGGCAAACTTGCCTCACCTATAGACTTTAATAAAATAAGCCGGATATCACCATCAATATTTTTCTTATCAACAGCCATTAACTTCATACACTCTTCAGCGGATAAATTAACTGGCGGCTCTGTAGGCAACAATGCTTTCTTGAAAAGATCAACAATACGCCTAACATCAGCATCATTTAACCAACCCATACGTCGCGATAAGTCTGCAGCTTGACAAGTTCCAATGGCAACAGCTTCACCATGCAAATAAGTCCCATAGCCAGCACCTGTTTCAATAGCATGCCCAAAAGTATGGCCTAAATTTAAAATGGCGCGAATACCAGACTCCCTTTCGTCAGCCGCAACAATTTCTGCTTTACTCAAGCAGGACTGCTCAATAATATAAGCTAATGCCTGCTTATCTCGTGCCAATATTTTCTCAATATTAGCCTCTATCCAAGCAAAAAAATCCGCATCACGGATTAAACCATATTTAATTACCTCAGCGATACCTGCGGATAATTGACGATCATCCAGTGTATCTAGCACCTTAATGTCGATAATTACACACTGCGGTTGATAGAATGCGCCTATCATATTTTTACCTAAAGCGTGATTTACACCTGTTTTCCCGCCAACCGAAGAATCTACTTGTGCTAATAAAGTAGTTGGAATTTGAATAAAAGGAATACCCCGCTGATAGCACGCCGCAGCAAAACCAGCGACATCCCCAATCACTCCACCGCCTAACGCAATTAAAGTAGCATTACGGCTAAATTGTTTAGTCAACAGTGCATCAAAAATAACATCCATACTTGCCAAAGTTTTATACTGCTCTCCATCAGGTAAAATAATGGTTTCAACTTGATATTGCTGTAAATGCGCTATAACATTCTGTAAATACAAGGGAGCAATAGTCTCATTAGTTACCACTACCACTTGCTTAGACTTAATATGCTCAGCTAATAGTTCTGGGTTATTTAAATTACCTTCACCCATATAAATAGGGTAGCTTCTATCGCCTAAGCGAACCTGTATTGTATTCATTATTTAGTTATATTTTTCTGAGTATTCTTTAAGGATTTCCTTCACTGCAAGCTTGCTCTGCATTTGTCCACTATCAATAACAAAATCAGCGCAAGACAAGTACAGCTCCTCTCTCTCATTGAGTAGTGCTTGTATTTTTTCTTTTGGGTTATCCACATTCAGTAAAGGGCGCTGTGAATTACGTGACGTTCGGTCCACAATTCTATCAACAGAGCACTGCAAATAGACAACAAAGCCATTTTCTTTTAAATACTCTCGATTTTCTTGGTCTAAAATAACTCCACCACCTGTGGCTAAAACAATATCTTCAAGTTGCGTGAGCTCCTTAATCATCTTACTTTCTCGAATTCTGAAGCCTTTTTCGCCTTCAAATTCAAAGATAGTTGCAATATCCACGCCAGTTATATCTTCAATAGCTTTATCGCTATCATAAAATGCTAAGCCTAGCGACTTTGCCAATAAACGGCCAATCGTCGTTTTGCCAGCGCCCATCAATCCAATTAAATATATACTTTTTTTATTCATTAACATTTTATTATTCATAAAAAAAGGGGCATTATGCCCCTTTTCTTGTTGCAATTGAAGTTTACTAACGCATTTTCATCGAATCTTTAACAACTTTCGGCGTAATAAAGATTAATAGTTCTTTTTTTGAATCAGAATCAACCGTCTTTCTGAACATCCAGCCAACTAGAGGCAAATCAGCAAACCATGGCACTGTACTTGTTAAATTCCTTGATTCGCTCTCAAACACCCCACCTAACACAACCGTTTCACCATCTTCAATACGCACACTCGTCTCAACTGAACGCGTACTAAGAGCAAGCTGCCCATCATTTAGAAACGCACCTGGAGTATCTTTTTTAACGTTCAGCTCCATAATAACACTGCCACTCGGCGTAATTTGAGGCGTTACTTCCAAGCTAAGCTTAGCATCTTTAAATTCAATATTAGTTCCATTTTGACTCACCGTGCTATAGGGAATCTCACTTCCTTGTTCTATAGTCGCCTTACAGCGATCAGATGTCAGCACTTTTGGGTTAGAGACAAATTCAGCTTTATTATCATCCTGCAAAGCTGTAATTTCCAAGTTAAGTATATAGTTTGCACCATCAGATAAAGTCATACCTAATGCACCATAAGGATTTGAAGCTGCTAAGTTGGAAAGAATTGGCCCAACCACATCACCAACACCTCCATCATTCCCTCCCGTTGACCCTCCAATTGCAAAATCTCCACCGGTATAAGCAGCGCCAAATTTAACCCCCAACTCCTGAGCAAAACCCTCCTCAGCAATCACAATTCGCGCCTCAATCAACACTTGACGTACTTGCCTATCTAGCAACTGTATCATTTTGCTAATTTCTTCTAAATTTTTAGAGGTATCTTTAACAATTAAAGTGTTAGTTCGCGAATCTACAATAGCCGTCCCTCTTTGAGATAACAGAGAAAAATCATCATCTCCTGAGCTATTATTGCCGCTGCTGCTATTGTTATTAGATCCAGAACCGACATTACCGCTACTACCTAAACCGCCTCCGCCTCCAGAGCCACTTTCTCCTGCAGCTACTGTACAACCATCAGCACTGATAGATGAGTTGCCCAGCAAGATATTTCTGAAGTTTTCTGCTTTTGCATAATTAATTTGGATATATTCAGTCTTTAAAGGCTCTAATCGCTTAGCAACCTTTTGTGATTCAATTTCCTCTTCTTCCAGTTTACGTATCTCCGCAGTAGGTGCCACTAAAATAACATTACCTGCTTGGCGTTTCGCTAACCCTTTAGATTTCATAACAAAATCTAAAGCCTGATCCCAAGGCACATCATTTAAACGCAAAGTCAAGTTTCCAGTAACAGAATCAGATGCCAAAATATTGAGGTCAGTAAAATCCGCTAAGATTTGTAATACTGAGCGAATTTCAATATCCTGAAAGTTTAAAGACAAACGTTCACCAATATAAGGAAACTTATTCCTACGTTTTTCTTCTTCCTCAGCTACACTAATCGGTCTAACTTCAAGCGTTAATACGCCATCCGCCTGAAATGAAGAATAAGCATAATCAACATCCGCTGGTGTAATGATCACTTTAACTCTAGAGCCCGCTCTTTTAGCTTCGATCATTGAAACAGGCGTTGCAAAATCAAGCACATCCATTTTTTTAACATAAGCCGAAGCTAAAGTAGTATTTAAAAAGCTTAACTCTATTTTTCCGGCCTTTTCTTGAGTATTCACAACTGTATTTGGGTTAGACAAATAAATCAATAAACGCCCTTCACCTTTTGCTCCGCGCCGAAAATCAATTTTATTAATCGCTTGTTCCGGAATTAAACTAGCAAACTGAGTTAATGTTTTCTCTGTTAATTTTTTATGACTGTCTCGTGCCATTTTTCCCGAACTATTTAATGTCACAATAACGCGGCTATCAATCAGCTTAACATCATAAGAAACAAGCTTTAGTAAGTTAATCACCACCCTTAACCTATCTCCCGACTCGACGGCAAAAAAGCTATTGATCCCACCCGCATTAATCACATTTTTCTTTTGTTTTAAACCGCTTTTAACACCATCAAAGTCCAAAACGATTCTTGCGGGATTATCGGTATGAAATACTTTTGGCTTAGCAACATTACCTGTCATTTCAAAAGACAGCTGCAAGTTATCCCCAGACAAAGCATTAAAATCAACAGCACTAAGTACAACATCTTCAGCAGTGGCCAAGGAAACTTGCCCCAATAATAAAGTACTTAGCAACAATACACGTAATAACGACCATTGCTTTAAAAAGCTCATACAAAAACCACCTTGCTCAATATTCATATTAATCCCCAACTCACTCAGATAGCGCTATTGTTGCTTGATTCTCACGCCATGCCCCAGGTTGATCCGGAACAATCTCCATTATTTCTATTTTATCCTGAAAAATACGTAATATACGTCCGTGATTTCTGCCCAAATAATTCCCGCTCTTAACGCGATGAATTGTACCATCATTGGCTTTAATCAATCCCCACAAAACATCCTTCATTTGTACCGTCCCCACCATTCTTAAAGTGTCCAAAGAAAAACTTTCTAGCTCCTCTTTATGACGATTAAAGTCCGGGTGTATGCCATTCGCCGTAACTTTCTGCTCAGCAGCATTTTCGATACTTTTTTCAAGTGCTCGAAATGGATCCCTTAAACCTTCAGGGTTAAATAAAAAATTATTCACAGGAGGAACAGGCTCAATAGGCTTAATATTTATCGGCTTAATATTGCTTCTTTTTTCTTTCAAGCTGTCATTAAGTTCTGGATATGACACAACCACCGCACTTTGTTTTTTACACCCAGGCACCACCAACCCTTCACGTTCAAGACACACTAAGGCGCTGTTATCCATTACATTTGACTCCTTATCTAATTTTTCACCACCATCTCGATAAGTCGTAATCACAGCATTCATAGCTAAAAGTGAATCACTTTTTGTCGGAGAAATTTGTAAGTTTTTAATGGTAACAATTCGAGGTAAGGTTGCTAAGCCACTAATAAAAAGGCCTAGCTCACTGTATTCGCCTAGCACTTTAATATCGATAGGTAATTCAATAACATCACCCTTCTTCACCTCTCCTACAGGCTTAAACAATTCAAACTCTAAACCACTTGATAGCCCTGTTTGTGAAATATCAATCAATAAGCTCGCAACTTCAGCTTTAGTAGGCATAAGCTTCATCATCTCAGCCAAAGATGATTCTATTTGCTTAAACTGCTTTTGGTGCAACTCTAAATTTAAAGCCATACGCCATGCATGCTGATAACTATTCAATGCACCAGTTACCGCTTTTTCCTCGGCCTCTAATTTAGTTAATTGGTCACTAGTAAACTGATAAAACCCACCGCCCAATATTAATAAAAAAACCAAGGCGCCCGCTACAAGCTTAATGGGATTAGGCCAAGCTCCGGCTTCATTTAAATCCCAATTAATTTCAGAAAGATCCATTACATATCCTCATCTTCAGCTTTACTTTTCCACTGCTTAGTATGTAAAGTAAAATCACTTAACTGACTATTCTTATTAGTACCCTTAATAATATTGAGTGTTGGGTCAACCAACCAATGAGACGCCTCAACATTTCTCATAAATGCTGATACCCGTGCATTTGATTGCGTTTTACCATTCAATATTACCTGACTATCCGTTTGCTTCAGCCTAGAAAGGAATACACCTTCAGGCGTCACCTTAGCAATCTCATCGACAAAATGAACAATTTCAGGCCTACTTTTCTGTAGCGCCTGTATAGCCTCACGTTTGTTTTGTAAAATTAAATTTTGTGCCTGAATATCTTTAATTTTAGCGGTAATCAAATTAAGCTCCGCGGTTTTCGCTATAACAATACGCTTTTTATCTTGCTGCTCAGCAATACGCCCATCTAAATACATTTGTACAGCAAACAAAATAACAACAGCCACGATGGAAACGGCAGCGATGCCTACAATAAATTGCTCTTGCCTTTGCTTGCGTAACTCATCACGCCAAGGCAATAAATTAATTCGAGTCATGAGTCAAAACCCCTTAATGCTAAACCACAAGCAATCATCATTGCTGAAGCATCATTACTTAAGCTTTGTGGTTTAATTTTATTAGATAGCGCCATATTTATAAAAGGGTTAGCGACAAAAGCAGGCAACCCTAATTCTTGCTCAACTAATTTATCGATTCCCGCTATAGACGCACAACCCCCAGCCAAGACTACACTATCTATACTACGGTTGGCACTCGATGAAATAAAAAACTGTAGTGACCGAGCAACTTGCTGTACTAAAGCACGCTTAAAAGGCCCTAAAACATCACTATTATAGTTATCTGGCAATCCGCCATGTCGCTTAGCTAAGCCTGCCTCTTCATAAGAAAGCCCATATCGACGCTGAATTTCTTCCGTCAACTGCTTACCACCAAAACCCTGCTCTCGGGTATAAATTGCACGCCCTTGATGCAAAATATTCAATGTAGTCATCGTTGCGCCAATATCCGCAATAGCAATGGTTTGCTCATCGTCACCACCTGGCAGTTGATCTCTTAACAAAGAGAATGCATTTTCCATTGCGAACGCTTCGACATCAATGATACTTGCCGTCAAGCCTGCTTGCGCTAAGACATCAACCCGCTCATCAACATTTTCACGGCGTGAGGCAGCCAATAAAACATCCACTAATTCAGGATTCGCTTCATTTACTTTCTGCACTTCAAAGTCTAAACGAACCTCATCTAAGGAGTAGGGAATATACTGGTCAGCTTCAACCATGATTTGCTCTTCCATTTCATCTTCCGATAAATGAGCTGACATAGTGATCATTTTAGTCATCACCGAAGAGCCGGCAATGGCTACACATGCGTGACGGGTTCGTGCTCCAGACTGTTTTACTGCTGCTTTGATAGTCTCAGCAATCATCTCAGCATTAGAGATATTATTATCAATTACCGCATTTTGAGCTAAAGGAGCAACAGCATAGCTCTCGACTTTATATCTTGCACCGGTTTTGCTTAGTTCTAGTAATTTAATAGCAGCAGAACTGATATCGATCCCAAGAAGATGATCATGCTTACGATTTAACCATTTCATGTAGAAACTCTTTTATTTTAGACAATGACATTTCGGAATTGACTAGTTAACTTACCAACAATATTCCAAGCTAATAGGAAGTATAGCCACCTTTTTATATTTTGAAACCATCTTTACAAAAATACTTAATAACTTAATACAAGTAATAAATATAACACATTGAAATCATGATTATTTTTATTTTTCTTCTTTTCTTATCTTAAGATTTATAAGTCTCACTACGCATTTAATCAAGCCACTCTATATTACCTAGCCTAAAGCTTTAACCCCCCAAATTACTACTATAAATTTAGAGTAGCGCTCATCTCTCTAAGGAGCTGAGGTTTAATAGTACGCGAAAGTATGGCGCAAGATTTTGGTTTTACGAGCGCGCTAGGCTAAAGTTATCACAATACAAACTTAGCATACTTAGTATAATGCCTCATATTTATAAATTATTGCGAAAATAACCGATGCGTTTAATAAAAATCATCAAATGGGCCGGCACAATATTAATCTCCTGCACCGTCATAAGCTTATTAATTGGCTATTTTGCTTACCAACAACTCATTACTGAACTGCCTGACATTAACGTATTACGCAACGTCCAATATACACAGCCCTTAAATATTTACAGTCAAGATGGCTTATTAATAGAACAATTTGGCGAAAAAATACGCACGCCCACCACCATAGCCGAAACACCTAAAACACTCACTAATGCCTTTATTGCTGCTGAAGACGGCAGTTTTTATAGTCACTATGGCGTTGATTTCAAAGGCCTGTCTCGTGCTATCGTACAGCTAATACTTACCGGTAAAAAGAAACAAGGCGGCAGCACAATCACTATGCAAGTTGCACGTAACTTTTTACTGAGCAACAAAAAAACCTACACCCGAAAAATAAAGGAAATCATCCTTTCCTTTCAAATTGAACAAGAGTTTACTAAAGATGAAATTCTCGAGCTATATCTCAATAAAATCTACCTAGGCCAACGCGCTTACGGAATTGCCGCTGCTGCGGAGATCTATTACAACCGCCCTCTCGCTGAATTAACATTAGCTGAATTAAGCATGATTGCCGGCTTACCAAAAGCCCCATCAAGCTACAACCCAATATCTAACCCTAGTCGCGCCTTATTACGCCGTAACTATGTATTAAAGCGCATGCTAGACTTAGAGTATATCAACCAACAAGATTACAGTGCTGCAACTCAAGCACCTATTACAGCCAGCAGCTACACCACACAAAGAGAGCTCTATGCGCCTTATATCGCAGAAATGGTGCGTAATGAAATTATCAACCTCTATGGCGAAGAGACAGCCTATAGTGCTGGCTTAAAAGTTTATACAACAATTAAATCAGATTTACAAAACACCGCAGTCAACGCCTTACGTAACAATTTACATAGCTACTCTGAACGCTATAGCTATCAAATTAACAAAGCACAAAAGCTGACACTTAAAGCTAGCAATAAAATTGGCGACACCATTCCCGCTACCGTACTAGAAATTAACAAAAAACAACTCTCAGCACAAACTCAAGAAAAGGAAATCGTTACGCTCTATTGGAAGGATAGCCCATGGAGCACAAAATATGATCCGCGCAGCAAAAAAAAGCAAACCATAAGCTCATTCTTAGATATTATTGAATCCCAAGACACTATTCGCCTTAGAAAATCTGACGGACAATGGCGACTCGCACAAATCCCACAAGCAGAAAGTGCATTCATTGCGTTAGACCCGAAAAATGGAGCTATTTTAGCTCTCTCCGGTGGCTACGCTTACTTTAATAATAAATATAACCGCGCAACCCAAGCAAAGCGTCAGCCCGGCTCAGGATTTAAGCCTATTATTTATACTGCAGCACTTGAGCATGGCTACACTGCCGCCAGCATGATTAATGATGCACCTATTGTTGATACAAGCAACTCTAGAAAAGAAAGTGAATGGCGCCCCGAAAACTACAGCCATAAATTTTATGGTCCAACCAGTATTCGCACCGCTCTACGAAAATCACGTAACTTAATATCGGTGCGCTTACTAAGATCTGTTGGCATTCCAGCGACCATAGAAACCGCATTGCGCTTCGGCTTTACCGCAGAGCAACTACCGCAAAAACTATCCCTTGCTCTAGGCAGTGGCTACGCTTCGCCACTTCAGATGGCACGTATGTATGCGGTTTTTGCCAATGGAGGCTTTCTAATCGATCCATTTTTTATTGAACGCATAGAATCCAGTACAGGAGAAATCTTATTCCAAGCCGAGCCTTTAACTACTTGCATAAACTGCGCAGAAAAAAGTGCTCCACAAATTATTACGCCACAAATAAACTTCCTGATGAATACGCTTTTACGTGATGTTGTCCAACGCGGCACTGCAACCAAAGCAAAAACATTACAGCGCACTGATTTAGCAGGTAAGACAGGCACGACTAACGACCAAAAAGACGCTTGGTTTAATGGCTTCACACCGCATATAGTCGGCATCGCATGGGTAGGTCGCGATAACTCCCAAAGTCTTGGTCGCTTTGAAACTGGCGGTAAAGCCGCTTTACCGTTATGGATTGATTTTATGCATTATGCACTCAAAGACAAGGCCGAAGATGAGCTTGTCATGCCAGAAGGCATTAGCAAAGTCCTTATTGACACCGAAGAGGGTCTGTTAGCACATGAAGGATCAGAAACCAGCACTTGGGAATATTTCCGCAATGAATTTTTTCCAACCCAGTACGTACCTTTAAAAGCACCTGCCCTCGAAATAACCGGCGATACTATTGATGGAGAGCAAGCTGCTCCTGAAGCTCTTTTTTAACAAGCAACTATTGAATTTATTTGCTTCCTTAATTTAAAATCGCACAAGCTATGCTTACTGATAACAATTTGATAAGCCGAGCTTTACAACACCTTATTAAACCGCACTAGGATGAATCAAAAACTATGTCAGATGTCAGCACTAGCGATAGCCTTATCGCCATTCAACAATTAAAGAGCACGATCAGCGAGCAGATTATCGGCCAAGATGGATTGGTCGAGCGCATGTTAATTGCTTTACTGGCTGACGGACATATATTAGTAGAAGGTGCGCCGGGGTTAGCAAAAACTCGTGCAATTAATGCTCTAAGCAAAGGCATACAGGCCGATTTTCATCGCGTGCAATTTACCCCTGATTTACTACCAGCCGATTTAACCGGCACCGAAATTTACCGCCCAGAGCAAGGCAGTTTTGAATTCCAAAAAGGACCTCTATTTCATAACCTCGTTCTAGCCGATGAAATCAATCGTTCACCAGCTAAAGTTCAAGCTGCTTTATTAGAGGCAATGGCAGAAAGACAAATCACCGTCGGTGGAGAAACATACAAATTGCCCCCGCTGTTTTTAGTTATGGCGACTCAAAACCCAATTGAACAAGAAGGTACCTACCCTCTTCCTGAGGCTCAATTAGATCGATTTTTACTGCATGTAAAAATCGACTACCCAAAACCTGAGCATGAGAAAAATATTTTGCATTTAGCGCGCAACGAAGCAATGCAAAGTGAGAAACCTAAACAAAAAACTGCGCAAGGCATCAGCCAAGAAAGCTTGTTTACCGCCCGCCAAGAAGTACTCAATATTTTTATGGCAGATAATTTAGAAGATTATTTACTACAAATCATCCTCGCCACACGTAATCCCGCCGCTTATGGTGAAGATTTAGCCAGCTGGATACAATACGGGGCTAGCCCGCGCGCAAGCATTGCACTAGATCGATGCGCGCGCGCTAAAGCATGGCTAAATGGTAAAGATTATGTCGGGCCAGAAGACATACAAGAGCTAGCTTTTGATGTCTTACGTCACCGCATTATTTTATCTTACGAAGCTGAAGCAGAAGGTATTACTAGCGATTACTTTATTCAACAACTTATTTCCCGTATCGCTGTGCCATGAGCGATGCTAACGAACTCGTCAGCGTCAATTTAAAGATGCTGATTAACCTCGCCAAGCCAGCCGCCACATTAAAGTTATTCCGCTCGCGTATTCGCGCCCAGCAAAGTGGCGGCTACGTGTCTCGCACTAAAGGGCGAGGCATGGAATTTGATGAAGTTAGACCCTATCAACCAGGCGACGATATTCGCAGCATAGACTGGCGTGTAACCGCGCGTACTGGAAAAGCACATACTAAACTCTTTCGAGAGGAGCGTGAACGCCCCGTGTTTATCTCGGTAGATTACCGAGCCTCTATGCAATTTGCTACACGTGGTGTATTTAAATCAGTGCAAGCAGCCAAACTTGCCGGATTACTTGCTTGGGTTGCGCAACGCCATAGCGATCGCATCGGCGGACAAATTTTTACTGCCCACTCCTGTACAGAACTAAAGCCACAAAATGGTAAACGAGCAGTTTTGCATTTTTTTAATGCCTTGATTCAACAGCAGCCTGAACAGGCTGCATTGGATTTTGAACAAGTTATGCGCCGCTTAAGTCAGCATGTGAAACCGGGGAGCTTAGTTTATATTATCAGCGACTTTCGTGGCACAAATAAAGCCGTTGAACAATACTTAGCCAAATTAGCGCGCCACTGCGAAGTCGTTATGATTTTGGTTTATGACCCGCTAGAAAGCCAGCTACCTGCAAAAGGGCGTTATCGATTTACGGATAGCAATAGAGATATTGTCGTTGATACCAGCGATAAGCACCGAGTATTGAGCTATCAAGAAAATTTTCAGCAACACTGCGAAGCTCTACAGCAGCTCGCTAATAAATTAAATATCCGCTACTTACCTTGCGCGAGTAATGATGACCCAGTACAAATACTAAGATAATTTCTCAAAGGTACATTAAGCCCAGTGCAATCACTATGCTTGCATCACCTTATTTCGACCTGCACTTTTCGCGGCATACAAAGCTTGATCTGCTCTAGCAATAAAGCTTTCCACATTATCGCCTACATGCAATGCAGTGACACCGATCGATACTGTCACTTTACCAATAGACTGACCGTTATCTTTTTGCTTTAGCTCACTTTTTGCCAATGATGCCCTAATAGTTTCCGCGACTGCCTGCGCATTACCGATCTCAGTATTTGGCATAATCACGAGCATCTCTTCACCACCGTAGCGTGCAACTATATGATCTGGAGCAACATACTTCTTTAAAATTCCTGCCGCAAACCGAATCACCTTATCGCCCACAACATGACCGTAAGTATCATTAACCCGTTTAAAATTATCTAAATCAAGCATTAATATACAATGATTAGACCCTAGTGAGTTTTCGACTAAATCAGATAATTCAACATCTAGAGCACGTCGATTTAATAAGCCAGTCAATGCATCACGAGTTGCTATTTCCCTCGCTCTCACTAACTCACTACGCAGTACAAGCAATTCATCATTAGCGCTATTTAGTCTTGATTTTAATGTTTCCGTTATTGCCGAAAATTGCTTGGTTCCCTCCAGGATATCCGCGATAACAGCATTTGCATCGCTAAAATTATCCATTTTTTCTAACTGTAGAGCACTGTCTTCAAGGCTTTCACTAACACTCGCGACTCGATTATTAGAGTTTTCTACGCTCTCGGCAGTATCATTAAGTAGCGTTTTCAGGTTTAAATTAATTTTTTCAAATGATTCCGCCGAAGCATTACAAATATGCTGTTTGTATAATTCCAAACTAGCATCCTCAGTAAGCTCCAGGTTACTATTAATAACCTGATAAATAGCATCATTTAAGGCTGCATTATGACCCTCAGCATACTCATACCAGACAGCATAGTTAATTGGGTGTGGCGGAATGCTATTTTTAATCATCAACGGCAAACTTTTCCTCAACAAACCAGCGTTATATTCAGGATTAGCATCGTAATGTGGCAAAAAAGTAGTTGTTTTAAGCATAATATTCTCAACATAATAAAGGTATTGTTTAAGTATAGGCAAAGCCAACCAAAGTTCAAGCCAACAACAACTAATACCTTAAGAAAATAACGTAAATAAGCTAAAGCCATGACATATGGGAAAACACAGAGTCAAGCATCGACAAAATCACCCTATATAGTATTTATATTTTTATAAAACACAATATATTGTGTTATTATTGCCGGCTCGAAAAATAGAACACACGCTCATTAACTGCATTTTTTGTTATTTTCTGCAACAAAAAATTGAAAAATATCCAACAGCATTACACAGGAAGATAGATGACCAACAAACCTCACACCGACACCATGGAGATTGCATTACAAGATGCTTCTTTAGATATATGGGACACAAAATACCGTTTAAAAACCAAATCGGGTGAAGCCGTTGATGCAGATATAGATGGCACGTACCAACGTGTTGCTAAAGCCCTATCCAGTGTAGAAAAAGGTAAAGCTAAACAAGACAAATATTACCAAGAATTTCTATGGGCGCTACGTCAAGGTGTTATCCCTGCTGGACGGATTATTTCTAACGCGGGCGCGAATGAACATAAACCTGCCACATCAACGATTAACTGCACCGTTTCAGGCTCTATTGTTGATTCTATGGATGATATTCTAGGAAAAGTCCACGAAGCAGGCTTAACCTTAAAAGCTGGTTGCGGCATTGGTTATGAATTCTCTACATTGAGGCCTAAAGATGCTTATGTTTCTGGCGCGGGGGCTTATACTTCTGGCCCACTATCCTTTATGGATATCTACGACAAAATGTGCTTCACCGTCTCCTCTGCGGGAGGCCGTCGCGGCGCACAAATGGCGACATTTGATATTGGCCACCCTGATGTTGTGGAGTTTATCCGCGCCAAGCGTGAAGATGGTCGCTTACGCCAATTCAACTTATCTTTATTGATCACCGCAGAATTTGTCGAAGCTGTAAAAGCAGATAAACCTTGGCCGCTCTCTTTTCCGGTCATGCAAAGAGAGCTAGAACAAGATAACTTAGACTTAAATGATGGATCTCTCATTATCTGGCGTGATTTGCCCCACTCAACAGGCTATGTAGAAAATGAAGACGGCTTAGTGGCTTGTAAAATCACCAAAACACTGCCAGCACGTCGTTTGTGGGACATTATTATGTCCTCCACTTACGATTATGCAGAGCCAGGCTTTATCTTAATTGATAAAGTGAACGAGATGAATAACAACTGGTTTTGTGAAGATATACGCGCGACCAATCCTTGCGGTGAACAGCCGTTGCCACCTTATGGTTCATGCCTTCTAGGTTCAATAAATCTAACACGTTTCATTCAAGACCCTTTTACTGAAAATGCAGCTTTTAATTGGGATGCATACCGTAAAACGATCCGTATTTTCACGCGCATGCTGGATAACGTTGTCGAAATTAACGGCTTACCTCTAGAAAGACAACGAGAAGAAATCACGTCTAAACGTCGCCATGGCATGGGTTATTTAGGCTTAGGCTCTACTTTAACGATGTTAGGCATGCAGTATGGCGACGCTGCATCTTTAGGTTTTACTAGCGAAGTCACTAAAGTATTAGCCGTTGAAGGCTGGAAAGAAGCGCTGGAACTCGCCAAAGAAAAAGGCACGGCTCCCGCTTTAGAAAAAATGTATAACGTAACAGGTAGAATGTTACATAAACGCCCTGAAATGGTTGCGGATGGCTATAAAGTAGGCGATAAAATTGCAGGCAAAGTCTTACATGCAAAATACAGTCGCTATATGCAAAAAATTGCCGAAGCTGAACCTGAATTGGTTGCGGCCTTAATCGAGCAAGGTGCACGTTTTACACATCACAGCTCAATTGCACCGACCGGCACGATTTCTCTATCATTGGCAAATAATGCCAGTAACGGTATAGAGCCTAGTTTCGCGCACCACTATGCACGTAATGTTATTCGTGAAGGTAAAAAGAGCAAAGAAAAGGTCGATGTTTTCTCTTTTGAATTACTCGCTTATCGCGAGCTAATTAATAAAAAAGCAATGCCATACAGCGAAGCAGCAGACGAGCAATTACCAAGTTACTTTATCACTGCAGACGCTATTACCCCGAAACAGCATGTTGACGTACAAGCCGCTGCACAAGTCTGGATTGATTCATCGATTTCTAAAACGGCCAATGTCCCAACCGACTATCCATATGAAGATTTCAAATCGATTTATCAATACGCCTATGACAAAGGCTTAAAAGGCTGCACCACTTTCCGCTTCAACCCTGAAGTCTTCCAGGGCGTCTTAGTTAAAGAGTCTGACTTGGAAAATACCACCTATCAATTTACGCTTGAAGATGGGCACGTATTAGAAGTAAAAGGCAATCAAGAAATTGAATACGATGGCGAAATGCACTCGGCAGCTAATTTGTTTGATGCCTTAAAAGAAGGCTATTACGGGAAATTCTAAATAGGCAAAAACGATGACCATAAAAATAGATAAAAAAATTGTAAGCTACAAGGTAGTAACACCAGAAGATGAAAAGCCAGCCGTCGTTGAAGAAGTAAAAAACGACCTGGAAAGCATGCATGAAAATCTGTCTCGCCCAGAAATGCTGCTCGGCTCAACCTATAAAATTAAAACCCCGCAATCGGAACATGCCTTATATATCACTATCAATGACATGTTTCTAAATGCAGGTACAGAGCATGAAGAGCGTCGTCCTTATGAAGTGTTTATTAACTCTAAAAACATGGAGCACTTCCAGTGGGTTCTGGCGTTAACACGAGTTATTTCAGCGGTCTTCCGTAAAGGTGGCGATATTACTTTTATGGTCGAAGAGCTTAAAGCCGTGTTTGACCCAAAAGGCGGCTACTTCAAAAAAGGCGGTGTGTATATGCCTTCTTTAGTAGCAGAAATCGGCCATGCTATTGAGCAACACATGAAACATATCGGCATGTTAAAAGATATGGAGCTTGAAGCTCACCAAAAGCAATTTCTTGCCGAAAAACGTAAAGAATTTGAAACGAAACACGGTGCGCAAGCTGATGAAAGCGACAATTTCCCTGAGCAGGCGCAGTTATGCCCTAAGTGTCAGACTAAAGCTCTAGTGTTGATGGATGGTTGCATGACTTGTTTGAATTGTGGTGATAGTAAGTGTGGGTAGTTTGAGTTTTTTGGTTATCATTTATTCCGTTGTTTGATGCTGTTTTCAGGTTTGGTTTTTAGGGGGTAAGCCTGTGAGTAGCACACAAAGTTACTTTTATGATTATGGTTAAATTACACACACAAAACGGAACTTAGATGGCAAGAAATAAAACTACAAATGAGCCTAAGATACCTCTTGAGTTATTAACTCCAGCAGAGGAGGTTACAGCTAAGCTTACCGATAGAGTTAAAAAGGGGAAAGACATTAAATCTGCCCATATCAATTCTAATCAGGATCTAGATGTAACAAAAAAGACTTACTACAAATGGGATGATTTCAATACCGAATTGTTAAGGAGATTGTTTACAGCCGAAGAACTTTCTGACGAATATAGTAGCCGTACCAATATTGGTTTTTTTGCTTTTGACATACCGCCCCTTCATGAAGAAATTAATGGCCTTCATAAGGCTATTGACACCAAAATTCATCGCCTAGACTCGATCATTGAGCGAATTGAGCTTATACCTGAATCAACTAGAGTAAAACAGATAGAATCACCCATTTGTAAAGATCTAAGTAAGCAATTAGACAAGAGTAAAGTCTTCATTGTTCATGGACACGACAACGAAGCAAAGCTTGAGGTAGCTAGATTTATAGAAAAAATTGGATTCGAACCAATAATTCTGCATGAACAAGTTAGCGGTAGTAAAACCATCATTGAAAAAATAGAAACGTATTCCGACGTTGGCTTTGGAGTAGTTATCTACACACCGTGCGATGTCGGCTCCAAAAGCTCTGATTCATCCAACCTTAAAGGTCGTGCAAGACAAAATGTTGTTTTTGAACATGGTTTTTTAATAGGCAAATTGAATCGCTCTAATGTATGTCCTTTAGTAAAAGGAACAGTAGACACTCCTAATGATATTTCAGGTATTGTATACACTTCAATGGACACTGCTAACTGGCAATTAGTGCTTGCAAAAGAACTTAGAGCGGCTGGTTACCCCGTAGACATGAATATGGTTATTTAAGCCCCATAAAACAGCTAGCGTAGATTGAAATAGCGTAGCGTTTTCCTACATTTTTCTATGCCGCTTAAGCATTGGATTACAGCTTATGGTGGAAAACGCTAGCGCTATTCCACCCTACACTTTTTGTACCAACTGGTGTCAAACAACAAAAATAGCTTTTTCTTGCCCCAAGCTCAGGCCTAGGAATACATAAAGCAACAGCTCAGCTGTCAGGAACGATCAATATCGCTAAATAATGACTTAGCTTCTGCCAATGACAGATTCAACTTTGGTTCAAATATGATTGATACAATTTATATAGAAGAAAATATCCTACAGCACCCTCGCGTGTTAGATATTTGCGCGCGTTTCCCGAAAGCGCGACAAGTCACTTGCAGTCGCTATGGCGAAGTCTTTAATCCGAAAGCGCAAAATTTTCGCCTGCAAAAACAGCAGCCGGCTTTAATTCTTGCAGAAAAATATCAAGGTTTTATGCTTAAAGCACCGCCGCATTACGGTATCGGTGCTAAGCAGAATTATTACTTCTCGCACATGCTGAATTGCTTGTACGATTGCCGTTATTGCTTTTTACAAGGTATGTATCAATCGGCTAATTATGTGCTGTTTGTTAATTATGAAGACTATTTCGCCGATATTCAGCGCTTATGCTCTGAAACACCAGATGAACCGGTACACTTTTTCTCTGGCTACGATTGCGACAGTTTAGCCTTGGAGCCGGTCACAGATTTTGCTAAAGAATTTTTACCTGTTATCCGTGCCATTCCTAATGCGTGGATGGAATTACGCACGAAAAGCACGCAAGTACGCCACTTATTAGATATTGAAGCTTTTGAGCGCTGTATTGTCGCTTTTAGCTTTACTCCCGATGAGATCGCTTCAGCATTGGAACATAAAGCGCCTAATATCTTAAAACGGCTGGATGCACTGAATAAATTACAGGAAAAAGGCTGGCCGATAGGTTTACGTTTTGATCCGATTATTTACGAAGATGATTATCAGCAGCACTATCAAAGCTTATTCAAAACAGTATTTGCTAAAATTAATCCCGACTTGCTACATTCCGTTAGTTTGGGCGTTTTTCGTTTACCGGATAAGTATTTCAAAAAAGTACAAAAACTGTACCCTGAAGAGAAGTTATTTGCTAGTCCACTAGAATCTCGTGACGGCATGATGTCTTATAAAGCGAAACTAGAAGAAGAAATGATGCAATTTTGTACCCAAGAATTGCTCAACTATATTCCTGAAGATAAATTTTTCCCATGCAGTTTGTAAAACGTACGGTTTTAATTACCGGGGCAAGTTCAGGCATAGGTCGTGCCTGTGCTCGCACTTTATTAGATCAAGGTCATGAAGTGATTGGCGTTTCTAGAGATTGCCAAAAATTCACTCAAGCTCACCCGCGCTTTAGTTCGGTGCAAATAGATTTCAGCGATTTGGCTTCTTTGCCCGATAAAATCAAACAACTGAGCAAACAATATCCTATAATTGATGGCATTGTTTTCAGTGCTGGCAAAGGTCAGTTCTCCAGTTTAGAAGAGTTTTCTTTTAGCCAAATACAAGAAATAATGAATCTGAATTTTGTTAGCCAAAGTTTTCTAGCTAAAGGTTTTTTGCCGACCCTAAAACGCAAACCTTTAGCCGATCTTATCTTTATAGGCTCAGAAGCCGCATTATCTGGCAGCCGCAAAGGCTCGATTTACTGTGCAAGTAAGTTTGCCCTACGTGGGTTTAGTCAGGCGCTAAGAGATGAATGCGCAAAAAGCAGTGTGCGCGTTTCCTTAATTAACCCCGGCATGGTGAAAACCGAATTTTTTAATGCATTAACTTTTGGACCTGGCGAACAAGCAAGCCAACATTTGCTCGCAAGCGACGTAGCGGATGCCATTAGCTATATTATTAATGCTCGACTAGGTATTATTATTGATGAAATAAACTTAAATCCGGCAAATAAAGTGATCAATTTCAAGCAGTAAGTTACTCTTTTGAGAGTAACCCCTTAACCCTCTAGCCTAAGACTGCGACAATATGCCACATTTTCAATTGCAATGAACTTAGATATGATATATGCAACTCTTAAATGCACTCCAAACTGATTAGAGTTTACCCTCCTCCTTGAATGCGACTTAACTTAGTTAAGACGCATTTTTTTTGCCTAGTCGTTTTCAAGTAAGCAGCCTTTGCTACATCCCTGCTATCATAGTGTCCTTTTAGATACCTTAAAAACTAAAACTACAACAGAGCTTTTACAATAAAATCACCCCTCCCCAAACACATAAAATTACCCCCGTTACTTTACTGAGGAGTTGTTCATTTGCAGGTATCCCCTTTTCCAGCAAGATAAATAAAGTAATCAGAACCATAGCCGTTATGTTCATAACGCCAACAGCAAACATAATTAACATTTGCGCCCAGCAACAGCCCACACAGGTACTGCCATGAATAATCCCCATATTAAAGGCTCCTTGCCTGCCATTCTGCCAGGAATTTAATAAAAAACTGAACGGTGAGCGACAATGTTGCAAACAGGCATTTTTCAGTGCGGTGAACTGATAGATACCAGCCATAATCAATATACCGGCAGCTAAAAATGCATTACTGTTTTCCATCATTCCAGATAACCATTGCAATCCGTGTAACTGCCATTGCAACAAGGTTAATATCACACTGAATACCAACCAGACCAACAGGTAAGCGAGACTAAAAAGAATACTGAAAGGCGCATCATCTCCATAACGCTGTCGACAGCTTTTACTAAACGCCTTAATCATTGGTACTGCTGAAGGAAGCATCATAGCAGCCATCATGACCGCCCACATACTATAGACAACTGCAAAATCAGTGAGCTGCCATTGCCAGACTGAATTGGGGGGCATCCACATTTCCGACATAGGCAATGCATTCATTTGCCAATATTGATAAACAAGAAAACCCCATGCAGTGAGAGTAATAACAATAAGTAGAATAAGAATTTTCGGCACAGGTAATAAAGTTAGGGTTGATAAGTAAAAGGTGAGTAATAGCCGTTACGATCACTGAATTGCCAGTCTTTATCAAAATCTTGATATTGATAGTGATTGGATTTAGCAACGATTGAAGGGTGGCTACTGACAACACATAAAGGCGGGTTACTAATAGTCGATCCGCTCCCCGTGATACCTTGAATACTTTCTATTTCTGCTTGGGCAATACCAGGAATAGACATCCTGCGTTTTTTACCCTCTTCTTGATAATCAATTTTAACTTTTTTGATCCCTAAGACTTCAGTAACAAAGCTCATCAAAATGGCTAAATGCCCGCCTTGTTGACCACTAAAAATCTGGGTAATGGCATCAACTTGGGCATCATCCGCTTGTTCATCTATATATAAAGCAGCTTGCCAGTTACCCTCTTTCATATTACTCGGTGCATAACAAGCCAATGCGACATTAAGATTATCCAGAGTTTTGTTGGCAAAGTGACCTGTTTCTATATGCCAAGCGACCAATAATTTACAGTCACCTTCTGAAGGGTCTTGCAACCAAATACAAGGGCAAGCCGTTTCACAGTTACATGTTTCAAAATAACTACCCTGCAATTTCCAGTTGATTTTTTCAGTCATTATTTTTGCCTAAAAGGGCTCTTTAAAAGGCCTAAGGTCTAGTTCATGTGTCCATGCACTAGGGTGTTGACAATGCATCGACCAGTAAGTTTCAGCAATCGCTTCTAGCTTCAACATACCTTCTTCACCTTTAGACTGGTAATATTCTGGAAATTGTTGGGCAGCACGGTCACCATTAATCACACCGTCAATAATAGCATGTACAACATGAATACCCTGTGGAGAAAATTCACGAGCCAAGCCTTGCGCTAACGACCTTAATGCCGCTTTAGCCGAGGCAAAAGCAGTGAATGGAGGCTTTGCTCTCAGAGAGGCAGTGGCGCCAGTAAAAATAAGAGTACCCTGCTGATTAGGCTGCATACACTCTATGGCTTCTTTGGCGAATAAAAAAGCGCCCAAGCAGTTTTGCTGCCATAAGGCAGTAAACGTTTCTGATTTGGTTTCTAAAATAGGCGCAGGAATATTGCTGTCTACATTGTAGACAGCAAGTTGTAACGCTGACCCATCAAAATGAATAGCGTCGAACAGATGGTTAATGTCGTATTCTTGAGTCGCATCGGCCACCACAGAAGTAGCTTGTCCACCATGCTTCATAATACTATCAACCACCTGTTGCAGTTTTTCTTCACTACGCCCAGCTATGTAGACATGCAAACCTTTCGCAGCAAAGTGTTTTGCGAGTGTAGCGCCTAAGCCACGTTCAGGTCCAACGCCAATAATAACAGCTGAGTTTTGTTGGCTCATTATGCAGCCTTACCTGCGTCAGTTGCCGTAGGAACTTCAATTAAACTGCCGGTTTTAACATCATAAATATAACCATAAACCGGAATATCAGCCGGAACTAAGGGGTGAGACTTAATTCTGATAACATCTTCAGTCACACTTATCGCTTGGTCTTTTATGGTAAGCCAGTTGATATATTTACCTTCTGCAGAACCTGGACCTTCACAGCAATCATGCCAACCATCGGCATCAACTGACGCGGTTTTTAAACTATGATCAAGTAGCTCGCTCATAATCTCACTGGTAAAAGTTTCCATACCGCAATCTGTATGGTGAATAACAAACCATTCACGGGTACCTAAGAGCTTGTAGGAAATCACTAGAGAGCGTATAGCATCATCACTGGCACGCCCGCCTGCATTACGAATGACATGAGCGTCACCTTCAGCAAGACCGGCATATTTGGCAGGATCTAACCTAGCATCCATACAGGTCAGTATGGAAAATTGACGGCTAGGCGGCATGGGTAAGTCAGCTTTATCAAAATCGTTGCTATAGTCACGATTAGCAAGTAAAACTTCATTAAGTGTTTTTGACATTGTTAAATCCTTCCAAAGATAAGAGAAAAGTTATTTACTGGCATATTGATCTGCTCTTTTAATTCCAGACCATGTTTTGCGGCCGCTTCCTTTAAATCAGCGACATCTTTTAAACCCCATTCAGGAACGCCCGCAGAACTTAAAGTCTGATGAAATTCTTGGTTTGATTCTGTTGCAAATTTACCTTCAACCTGAAAAGGTCCATAAATTAACAAAAAACCATCATCACTGAGTAAGTGTTCTGCGCATCCCATCATGCCATCAGCAATAGAAATAGGGGCAACCTGAAAAATATTAATACAGAAAATAGAAGCAAAAGAACCTTTCATTTCTTCATTAAACCAAGTTTCTGGATTCGTTAAATCGAGATGGACTGGATCCGCTATATTGTCATTACCATGAGCATCACTCAGATCCTTAATATGATCAAAGACTTCAATATCTCTGTCCGAGGGATGAAAGTGCAAATGCTCAAAATGCGGAGCAAAGTAGTTGATATGCATGCCGCTACCGCTGGCCATTTCCAATACTCGTCCAAAGTCTTTGGGTAATTTCTCTTTTAAGACCCCTAAGATAGGCTCACGGTTACGGTTACCGGCCCAAGCGACGTATTCACTTAAGGGATGTGGATCTAAAGTGGGTTTTTCAGTGCTCATTATAGAAACCTCGTTTTGTTATAATTATTATTTTCATACCTTTAAGGCCGTGCAAGATAGGATTCTGTATTTTTCTTATGGCCTTAGCTAGACCTAAAAGCATATTCCATACCGTTTTACTTGACCATATAAAACAATAACTTATGTTTTTTGTTTGCTTGTATTGTGAAGCTATGCTTCAATCATTGAAAACAAACTTCAGGAATAAGTCATGCCGAATAGTTCACTTTCCGATTTAACACCTATTGCTTTTTTGCAAACTTTTATTATCGAATTGATGCATGCAAGTGAACAGTTAGGGCAGGAGCAGTCTCAGCAATTAATTGAAAATATTGCACTTACGGCAGGCTGTTTTTTTGAAGAAGTTTATCGAAACCAGTGCGCTAACAAAAAAAATGCACTGAATATAGAAAGCTATACCGAATTAATACTAGGACTTAAAAATAATATTGGCGGCAATTTTTCATTATCTTCAAGTAATCAAGAAGCTATCTGTGTGTGTAATACCAGCTGTCCTTTCGGTGAAGAAGTCGTTAACTTTCCTGAGTTATGTGGCATGACATCCAGCGTCTTTGGTGGTATTGCCGCACGCAATTTTGGCTACGCCAAAATAGAAATAGCGAAAAGCATTGCTCAGCATGATGGCTGTTGTGAAGTTTATATTCACCTCAACCCTGAAATAGCCAAAAACAAGCAAGGAATTGAATATCGAGACAATAGAAACGACAATAAACATGATCAAAATGTTGATGCCCTGCACTCTCGCATAGAAGAAAGTATGCTAAAAATCTGGCGCAAACAAAGTCAAAAGCTCGCCAAGAAATGCCAGCCGCCCTTAATTATTGCTAACTCAACAGGCATGAAAAAAGTACTGCAATCAATAGAAGTGATTGCTCCCACGACGGCAACGCTATTGATTCAAGGGCAAACAGGGGTTGGCAAAGAGTTAGTTGCACGCGCTATACATGCAATGAGTGGTCGCTGCAATAAAGCATTTGTGCCAATTAATTGCGGGGCAATAGCAGAAAGTTTACTGGAAAGTGCCTTATTTGGTCATGAAAAAGGCGCATTTACTGGTGCAATAGAAATTCATCAAGGTGTTTTTGAGCGCGCTGAAGGCGGCACCTTGTTTTTGGATGAAGTAGACTCACTATCACCCGCCGCACAAACACGTTTACTCAGGGTCATACAAGAAGGAGAGCTAGAAAGAGTTGGAGGAAAACAAACGATACAGGTTGATGTGCGACTTATCTCTGCAACCAATGCTAATCTACAGGATAAAATGGCACAAGAGCTGTTTCGCAAGGACTTATACTATCGTATCAATGTGGTCCAATTAGAAATCCCCCCCCTGAATGAAAGGCCAGAAGATTTGCCCGCCTTGATTGATTTAATTTTACAACGAATGAGTAAAAAACATAATAAGTCAGTAACCTCAGTGAGTGGTGCTGTTATGCAGAGGGTTCTGGCATATTGCTGGCCAGGCAATGTTAGGGAGTTAGAAAATACGCTGGAACGTAGTTTATTATTTACTACGGGTACAGAAATAACAGAATTAAAACTGGATATCGGAGAGCCCAGTAGCACAGTTATCAATTGGAAACAGAAAAGAGAGCAAGCCATTGCAGAAGTTGAACAGGCTTTTTTACAAGTTTCTTTGCAGCAGTATCAAGGCGATATTAAACAAATTGCCCTCTGTATGGAAATCTCGACTCGAGCTGTTTATAACAAATTGAAAAAATATAAAATCAATCCAGACGATTATAGGAACTCAACCACTATGGACTGAAAGTGCATAGTTTTAAACTAGCGAATTGAGACCAATAAATCAGCAATTACATTTGCCTCTGTAACCGTTAGTACCAGTATCGCCTAACCCGCAAGCTACACGGCTAGGAACCGCTTAGAGTTTCCTTTCCCTCCTACTGTATGACTACCTCTATAACACCAGATAACTATGTATCTGGCATTTTTTTGTTCTGCACTTAAGAGGTGTCACTATTTAGCACAAGTCTCATTGCCCAGTGAGTCCTTATAACAGCTTATAGCACTACCCAATCCGCCTTTATAATTTTTATTGCCAAAAGAATCTGTTCTGCCCTTAATAATTTCTCCGTTACTTTTTTTCCACGCTTCATTACCAAAGGAGTCTTTTTTTCCTCGTACCTGTCCCGAGCTATCTTTATAGGTTATATTCCCAAAAGAGTCGCGAATGCCATTGACCATATTCCCTTTATCGTCGGTCCACTGCTCATTACCTGAAGCGTCCGTTCGCCCAAACCATGTATTTCCCTGAGCATCTCGGCATGTTTTATTGGCAAACGAATCTGTTTGGCAGCTCATTTTCGCACTCGCACTATTGATTGAAGTTACCAATATTAATGCAGTAAATATTGCTAAACGTTGCATTCTTTTGTCTCCTTTTTAAATAACAAAGTGTATGTATTGAATTTCAGTTTAGAGCAATACTCTACTTTATAATATCGCACTTATAACGAAAAACCTTGATTGAATCAGACCAATAATCGGGACTAAATCCAGCCTTTTGCTTAAGGTGACGCAAAAAATCACCAGGCTCTGTCAAAGACTCCCATACCGAAGGCAAAAAAGTCCCTCTCTGATTGCCCTCTTGAAGTATTAAGCCATCAATATTCGGACGTATTTGACGCAATAAGTCCTCCTCAGAATAAAAACTTATGGGTTCTGGCTTAGTTAGTATAGATAGTTGAATTTCCAGTTGCGCATATTCCGCCTCTATTACTGGAGGAAAACGAGGGTCTCGAAAAGCCGCGGCAAAGGAATTTTCGGCAATATCGACAATTAAGGGCCGTACTGCCTCTAACATGCCAATACAGCCGCGTAGTCGATGATGTATTTCTAAAGTAACGAAGCTTGCACGAATTTCCTGTAATTCAGGATCATAATCTTCATTGTTCACCGGCAAAGCTTGCCCATGCTTTAAACCATAAGCAATAGAATCTTTCGCTGTTTGTAATAATTGCTGCTGTTGCATTTTAGTCAATAACATAAGCACCATACCCGACTACACGGCGTTTATCGCCGGCAGTATCACCTGAGTTTCTAAGGTCAATCGTTTTAATTTGTAATGATTTCTTTTTTGCCAGAGCAAGCAATCCACTAACTGGCACTCGGCCACAGGCACTATCATAATCTAAATGTTGATAATCAAGATTTTCGATTTTTTCGCTGGTCGCCTGATCAAGTCGTTGCGCTGTCGCATAATCATGGAAATGACTAAGATCTGAGCTAATAACAATTAAGGTATTTGGTTGCCCATAAAACAATTCCAGCACTTGCTCTATCTGTTCAGCAGCGCAATCTCCTGCCACTATTGGAATTAAGCTAAAGTCATCTAAGATCATTTGTAAAAATGGCAATTGCACTTCCAAGCTATGTTCTAAAGCATGCGCCTGATCAAGATATTCAACAAAGGGAAATTGTAATAAAGAAACTATCGCCTCTTTATCTAGTGGAATATCACCGAGAGGCGTATTAAAAGCACCCGCACTTGATAGTGCCAGACCGGAAAAGCCTGCGTGATGTGACGGGCCTAATAAAACTACACGCTTAATAAGCCTATGTTGCGATGCTAAGCGTGCATAAGCCTGAGCCGCACATGCACCGGAATAAATATAACCGGCATGCGGCACAATGACCGCTTTTGGTGTTTTAGCTGACGGTGCAGCTTGTTCAAGATACCCGGCAAGCATTGCGCTTAATACCTTCGGATTATCAGGATAAAATGAACCTGCGACTGCGGGCTGACGTATGCTTTGCATGACCTTGCTCCCCCATTATTAATATCTTTTTATTACCTGTATAAGCCAGTTAGTGTTAAATTACAAGCATCTAGCCTAGATTCCCTAGTAATTTAATGTTTCATTGCGTGAGGCGGACTTCAGCCCACCTTTCTCTGCAAACCGTCGGCATTGGCGGAATGGACTTAGGAATATTATGCTGCGCATCTAACGAACTGAGGTTTGCTATGGGTACTAAAATTAACTCAGAAACCACTGTCGCTACTCACTATTGGCAAGCCCTAAATGATGGCCGTATACAATGCGATTTATGTCCACGATTTTGTAAATTGCATGAAGGCCAGCGTGGCCTATGTTTTGTTCGACAGAATCAAAATCAAAAGGTCGTTTTGACCAGCTATGGTCGCTCCAGTGGCTTCGCCATCGACCCCATAGAAAAAAAACCACTAAATCATTTTTACCCAGGCTCTTCGGTCTTTTCCTTTGGTACTGCGGGTTGCAATTTAGCCTGTAAATTTTGCCAGAACTGGGATATTAGCAAATCTCGGCAAATGGACTCCATTATGAGTATTGCCAACCCCGAAATGATTGCTCAAAAAGCCGCTGAACTCGATTGCTTGAGTGTTGCTTATACTTATAATGACCCAGTTATTTTTCATGAATATGCGATAGATACCGCTATTGCTTGTCGTGAATTAGGTATAAAATCTGTTGCAGTTTCCGCCGGCTATGTTTGCCCCGAACCTAGAGCTGAATTTTATCAATATATGGATGCAGCAAATATTGATTTAAAAGCCTTTACCGAGCGCTTCTATCAGAAAGTAACAGGTTCCCATTTAGCCGCTGTATTAGACACTTTACGTTATTTACAGCATGAAACATCAGTTTGGCTGGAGTTAACCACCTTAATTATCCCTGGCGAAAATGACTCCGCCACTGAATTAGAGCAAATGACCCAGTGGGTTGTAGAAAATCTAGGGCCTGATGTTCCCATGCACTTTACTTCCTTTCATCCCGACTGGAAAATGCTTGATACGCCGGCAACGCCAACCGCATCATTATTATTAGCTCGCGATATTGCCTTAAAAAATGGCGTACATCATGCTTATGTGGGTAATGTGCACCATAAACCCGCTGAAAGTACCTATTGCCATCAATGTGGGCAATTATTAATAGGTCGTGATTGGTATCAATTATCTGATTGGAATTTGAATGCCACAGGCGCATGCACCGCTTGCGGAACTCAATGTGCAGGACATTTTTCGGAGCACCCTGGAGTGTGGGATACTAACCGGATGAATATCAACCTATCCTAGCGCTGTAATATACTTAATCTAGGAAATATGCCTTATAAATAGGTAAAATACGCTTTGTTTTAAAATTCTCTCTACGTAATCAATATGCTTTTCTCTGCTCATTATAAATTGCCGTTATTTATTGCATTATTTGCACTAAACTTATTAATGTCGCCTCTGTTTGCAGCCGATATTAGTGTC
>Ga0209081_1000060_pt1 | contig 56335 bp, 36 predicted proteins | sample GOMGulsemesocosm_4_FD_184636 | JGI IMG/M metagenome (GOLD analysis project Ga0209081, IMG submission 184636) | Methane-oxidizing microbial communities from mesocosms in the Gulf of Mexico - GOM15B Gulf of Mexico (SPAdes) (version 2) | ecosystem: Environmental > Aquatic > Marine > Cold seeps... | reverse complement strand
ATGGAGATATTAGTGAAAGCGATCCGAGCCGATTTTTACTTGAACTCCCCGAAGAAGATTTGGAGTGGGTGGCGAAAAAACCGGTTGATAAAGCCGAGCAAAAAGTACGTGGAAAAGCCAATCTCGCACATTTAAAATCGATGCTATCGTAAAGTGTGGGGATCAGTTAGAATACTAATTCAAATTACGCGCCCGTAGCTCAGCTGGATAGAGTACCGCCCTCCGAAGCTGAATGTCATTCAAAATTATGGGTGAGGGGTGAAAGTCAAAGCAGGCATTCAAAAAAACAGTTATAATTTGTCCTCAAAATATATGCGCCCGTAGCTCAGCTGGATAGAGTAACGCCCTCCGAAGGCGTGGGTCGGACGTTCGAATCGTCTCGGGCGCGCCATTTTGACATTCACCCTAAAATCGTATTTTTTCCTCTGTGACTTGTGAGTGACACATCTGTGACATAGTCATTAAAGCTAATTAGTGTAATTTAATGATTTTGACACCCGCCCTCAGTTTCATCTTTTACGGTCGATAATCGTAATTCTGGTATTTATTTTGATTAAGTATAATACTGGTGATTTACTTTTACATACTTGCCTAAGCAATAATTCTCAATTGTTCCTGTATATTGTCCTTAATTATTTTACATAAATTTTCCAGTTCATTTAATTGCTTACTACGCTCTTCAAGTACTTCTCTTTTTTTATCTAGTTTTTTCTGGGCATCATCGTCTTTATTAAGTTCTGCCTCGTAATGCTGGATAATGAATGACTCATGTGACTCACTAATATCAGATATGGCTGCCATCCAATTTTTAGTTTCTTCACTTACTGTGCTATCTAATGCCTGAGAAAAAGAAAACTTAATTAAGCTACGAGTATTTTGGTCTAAACTTCTTGCAATATTTACCCATAATGCAGCTTCCTCAGATAATGAGGTCAACTCTAGCTCAGATTCAGTATAAAAAAATGGACGTGAATTATCAGGATTTATGCGTTCAATTGCATGAAAAATTTCATCAAACTGTTCAAAAGGGCGTAGTCCTCTAGGAAAATAAGCTTGATGATGCCACAATTTTAATATTGTTTCGAAGCACTCCTTACTAGCCAATGTATTACCACCTTGATTTGCTTCAATGGTAATAATTTGTTCCGCAATATAATGCGCCATCCAATGGCTCGTTGCATCTTCACTGCCGGATTTAAAATTATCAACTAACTTTTTTCCTAATGCGATAATTTTTTCTTGTATCTCTGAGTTTTCCATCTTGAGAGAGGATATAAATTTTGTTGTATGGGAGTTGATATCCGGTTTCATCATCTGTTTTTCTAGAATAGTTTGAGTTAGTTAAACGTCTTTGAATCTGCACTTCTATAGCCAATTCGGAATTAGTCTTTACACAAAGGTCTAGCAAAAATGAAAATGAAGCCTGTAATCTATTACCTTGAGATATGTAATCATCATACTTCGAAATTTTGCGATCTTCACTCCAGATTTGATTGGTTAGTGATACCTTACCCGAATCAAAATTAGACCAGTTGCGATATTCTGAGTCACTTACCAAATGACACAGGTCAATGGCAGATTTAGATATTTTATAAGGTGGGTAGTCAATGCTCCCAGCGAATGGGTCATATTCATCTAAATATTTTTCTGTATCATCACGGCATACCCATTTTTCTAACCGAAAAGGTTTTTCAATTTCATCAAACTCGGACGCCATAAAATCAATAAGTTTATGGTATCTAAGGTCATCATTTGTAATGATAGCATTTAGTAAAGACTGCGATGTCCCGCTAGGAACTAATAATGTATGGATATAAAACTCTTCATTATGTCCATTAGAATAATGATTCCAGTGACCAGCCACATTTAACCAGGTTTCACTGTTTCGTTCAGTAAGCAAAGTTTCAAGAAAATCCTCTTGGTTAATTTCCCACCTCCAACTATCACTTTTTTCCTCATTAATGCAAGGTGGGCGCTCCAATGGCATAGGGTCTCTTCTATCTGAAAGCCATTTATTATCCATTCTGGTCAGTGAATGCCGACGAATCCAATCGCCCCATTCATCTTCTTCCCAATCATTAGAGTGAATAACAGGCATTGCATGTAATAGCTTTGAGGCGACACATAGCATTGCATGATAGGATAAATAAAAACTGTAATCATCGATTCTCGGATAGCTTCCATGACTATGACTTATTCCTCTATCTTCATCATAACGCCATAAATTTATCCGTGGGTCTAATATATAGCTATCATCTAATTGAATAGCCCAGTCTTTTAAAATAACCTGTCGAGCTAAATCTTCAATTTTTTTGCTGGAAATACCAAATGCTCGCCCTAAAGGTTCAAACCAATAAGGTGGAAAATCAATGCCAAATGATATTTCTTTGTTTTTTTCTAGCTCATTATTAATATGCCAAGGTGTATCGAAATTTTCTTTATATCTATCCGAATATTTGATGGGGAACGGGCTAGACAAAAGATTTTTTAGAATATCGATAGTCTGATGTTGATAAGTATTAGGAAAAGCTGTCTCAATTGCCAATGCAATATCAGTCGAATGTTTTTGTATTAAGACATGTGACTCACCCATTGCAATGGTAGAGAATAGTTCACTATGTGATTTTAATAAATTAGGGTTATCTATTACAGAGCGAGAAAGAGCAATCAGCAAGTATTGCTTAGCATGTAGCAAATAAAATGGGTAACCTTTATAGCCAAATGCATCGACTTTTCCATGCTGCATCCACTCCAATAAAGCATCAATCTCATCTTGACACCCAAGCTCATAAAGTCGTTTTACGGCATGAACTGCTCGCCAGCGTTCTGATGACTTAGGGGACCCTAAATTTGCCCAGATATAGCCAGTAAATGCCTTGCTTATATCAGGTGGTGGTAATAACGATTCACTCCATTCGCCATCAGCGTAATCTGAACCTATATGTTCCTCAAATCTAGACAATGAATAGCTCAATAAGCTATTGGCCTGCTCAGGAGTAATTAATAAAACTGAAGTCTTTGCAAAACCAAAAAATGTACTCGCCGAAACCAATTCGTGAGACTCTGAAAGTCCTTTTAAAATGCCTTCCTTTATCGCAATAAGAGTCTGTTCAGACTGACCAATGGTATCTAAAAAATGATCACGTTTATATGAATTTGTTAGTTCAAAGACAAACCGTTTTGCTATGAGTGAAATAGACTTTAGCCAAAGTTTTTCCACACTAGGTTTACTTTTCCAGCTTATTGGGAAATTATCTAAAGCACGTTGAATGTCATAAAAATCTGCACTTTCAGCATCTGCGATAGCAAGTAAAAACTTTCCAGCCTTACTAACCGTTATAAGCTTGAATAGTTCCTGCCAGAAACAATCAAAATCTCTTGGCACATCTGAGCTATCAAATATATCAATGGCTTCACTAAGACCTTCGCTACGAGTAAGCTCAACTCCGCAAAGAAGCTCAGTCCAGTTATGTTCTTTTTCTTTTTCCGTATCATCTCGTTGATAGAACCTTTCATCAGCTTCTTTTTTCTTCTTACTGAGTGCCTTTACGTTGTGTAACTCCGAATAATATAGGTCGTATTTTTCAGCTGACTTCTGTATGTCTTGCCAAATATTCCCCGTAACTCCTGTTATTCTCAGGTCTCTTACCAATGTATCAAAAATAATTTGTTGTTTAGCCTTATTGCCTTCCTTATCTATACATAAAAAAGCAAATTCTTTTAAATCATATTCCCATGAAAAGGCAGATAATGACCAGCCAACACCCGCAGGGATTAAATCTAAATTAACGGATTTTTTAGCTAAAGCAGGTAACAGCCTATCTGACCGACCTATTCCCCGGTCTTTCCAGCGACTTAATATCGCAAAGGCTGATTCGGGGGATAATGATAAGCATGTTTCAACTGTTTCATTACGGTTGAAATATTTTTCATTGTCCTCACCTATCAGCTCAGCACAACGCATAAACCGATACGCCATTTTTGCGGATTGAGTTTGATTCTCAGCACTACGTTGTGCAACAGAAACTATCGCTTCCCAGCGCTCAACAGCCTCGTCACCAAACTTTGATACCGATTCTATGGCATGGTCAAAATAAGCGGCAGCATCTTCTGCGTTTACGGGTAATACAGCGCGTGCAATCTTGATAAACCAATCAGCATTACTATCTGGGTCATCAGAACTTATTTTTGCAATGTTATAACAAAATTCTTCTAGCTTATCCCTAAGCTGTCCAAGATAATTTATTCTGTATACTACCCTTAGTTCATTAACTTTATCAGTTAAACGAAATTTTGGCTTTTCTTGGGATAGGCCCTCTAAGTAATGGTTAATTTCCATTTCATCAAGCTTACCCAAAAGAATTAGATTATTAAATCTTAGTACTGCAATTTCAAAGGGAAAAGGATCATATTCTCGGTAACGGTGGCTTGAAGCTCCTGCTGACTTTTTACTTGCTTCTTCATGAGCTTTAAATAAAGCTATATTTTCACCAGAAAGCATTCTTGCTCTAACCATATACCAAGGCAGTAGAATGCCTATGACTTCTGTGCACTTTTTGATTTCTTGGTTATTGTCATAGTCTTTTTCATTTTTCAACCAAGATTTAGGTAATAATGAGCTAATCTCAGGATTAAAATCATTAGAGATTGCAGCATTAATCATGGCAAAGCGCATAAACACAGTTCTTTGCCTATCGTTATGATCACTTGTTATTGAATGTGTTGTAGGCTCTTCAGCTGCATATATGATTAACGCTTTCTTAATTTTTTTAACGCAAAGTTGTTGAATTATACAAACTTCTAAAAATGAAAGAACGGCTTCAATTGTAGAATTTTCCATATAAGAAAACCGAGGAATATCAAGCTTTGTTTTTGTGTTAATTATTATATTAAGACAGCGACTTAGAACTTCTTTTTGAGGCAATTTTCCAACTGTTATTAACTCATTAGAAATGGCAATAACAAAGTTTGGGCAACCGCTGGCAAGTTCCAAAATACTTTCCAATATGGAAAAGTCAGTCCTATCAACTAACCTTTTTGCAAATAAACTGCCTACTCGAAATATGACTTCTGGTGGATTCCACCTCAATATAAATTGAACAGCATCTTCTACACCAAATAAATTTAAATGAGCGTTAGCCATTTCAACAATATCTTGATCTGTAAAGCCATCTTGGTGATGACGCTCATGCTCATCTAGTTTATCTCTAGCTTCAAAATAGAGTTTTATCCACTCCTCCCCTGACCTCAGATAAGCTCTTGCTTCTCCTTTATACTCACCCACATAAGATAAAAGAGATGCTGAATATATATTTTCTGAGCCTTCCCAACCGCCACGCAGTAAGCGCCGATGAGATAATTCTTGTAACCGCTCGTTAGATTGAAGAGGGGCAATAAGGTCAATATTATTAAATAACAGATTAAGTTGACGAGTGTCACCAGAAACTTCTTCGCCTGCCCGAAAAGCAAGCTTAGCTGCATCGGTATATTTCTTTTGCTTTAGTGCTGCTTTAAAAGAAAATTGCAAACGATATACCCTAATATTCCGGGCATTAATTGGGCTTTCAGGTAAAAGATCATCCGATAATGCAAGCTCAATTAATTCATCATATTGCTCAGCTTGCAATAATAATAAAGGTAAAACTTCAGCAATATATGGAAATTCCGTAGCAAGTGGTTTAAGTTTTGCAATATATTGGCTAATTTGATCAGTTGTCGTACGAAACCTATTTCGGAACCATGTTTCTGTTGGTTCATCTCTAAACTGAATAGCATTATCAGTTAGCCAGAGAGGTCTTCCTAAATCGGCAACAAAACTTTTAACTTTTTCTTCTGTTACACCTGATGCAGCTGATAATATGTGAACAGGTATAAAGGGGGGTAAATTTGCTAATCCAGTACAAATGGCATCAACATGCTCCTGAAAACCATCAGGTAGATCTTCTTTTATTTTTATAACAGCCTGTTCAAGTTGAAGTTCTATCAAATCATCGACCGTTGTCCCTAGTGGGCCTAATGATAGTAAAACACTGCGAATTGAATCTTCACCAAGATTTAGTGCATTTGCCTGAACGCGAGGGTTGCCATCGGTTAAGCGCTTAAACTCAACTCCATCATTTACTGTGGCATCAATAAATTTTGTTCTTAAATGCTCTAAGGTTTCACTTTCACTAAAAGGTCTAAGCTCTAAGCAAATAACAGAAGATTTTGGCTTTAATAGATAAACTCTTTCTGGGCGAGAAAAAAATATAATACGGCATCCATCAGGTATATCTTCCTTAAGCAGTTGACTCGCAAAGCAAGTATCTCCTGCTTCATTTGCCGCCATTTCAGCATTATCTGCTGCGTCGAACATAATGATTAACATTGCAGCACTATTATTTTGCTTTAAAGCATCGGCTGTTGATTTTAAGCGTTGCAAGAATGAGCGCATCAGGCGGTCATTTTGATCAGTGAGCTGTGGAATTAAAGGCTCACATAAGCCTTTTTTTGCGAGTTCATTTGAGATTTGAATAAAAGCGTCAGCAACTCTGTGGCGCTTTGCACTTGGTTTTCTATATTGTCCACCACCAAAACAGTCATAAGCGATAGCCAATGAGTCATTTGAAAAATCACCGGCTAGCTGACAGCATAAAATTGATTTTCCTACTCCACCACCTGCACTTATTATAATGGGTGTCTTTGCCTCTATGATGGCAGTGCGTAATTCGTCATGTTGTTCACGCTGGACATACTCTTCAAATTTTTCAAATAATGGAGGAGCTGGAAAAAGTTCTTTTTCAGAGGTCACTCCAAATATTTTTAGTACGTTTTCACGAATAATTTTATTATTATCAGGGGTAACAACTTTGTCCTGAACTAGTGCAACAAGGTTATTTATGATGCTCTTGTCAATAACAGATGAGCTTAATGTCACTAGCTCCTTATGTATTTCATGTTTTTGAGCATCATAATTACCTTCTCCATCAACAAGCTCTAACGATTGGCAGAATTTTTTTAGTTCGCCATCTGATAGTTTTGTATAGCTTTCAATAGTATTTTTGAAGCGGCTATCAGCATTTTTACCTTCAGATAATTTGTGAATATTTTCTTTAAAGTTTGTACTGATTGGGCGATTGGTAATGATTGCAAATTTTATGAAATGATAATCATGACTTTCTCTTTGTAGGGATTTAAAGCGTTTAGCAAAGCCTTCAATCGTATTTTTAAGGTGACTAAGGAGGAAGTCCTTATTGAGCTGTGCAGTTGAATGTTTTAATTGAAAATATTCTACAGACTTAGTATCGTTTGCGTCACTGCTATATTCAGCTACATCAATAACAAGTTCACCCGCAAGATCATCATTTGATCCTTCAATAGTAACTGTATCTAAAGGTGTATTAAAATCTAATAACTTAAGACAACGCCTAGCAGCCCAGCGATAATGAAATATATCGCCTTCCCTAGAGCAACTAACTGAATTATATGTTTCTGCCACAAGGTTAATCCTATCTAAGGTATGATTATAAAAACATAAATTTAGAAGTTAATTTACATTTAACAATTAAACTCTAAATAGCTTTATTAACCGTAATTTTCAATTGTATTCGTAGTTTTTTATCCATCGTCGCATCAGTCATTTATAAATTCAAATAACTCTCCAACAGTACAATCAAAATAAATACATAATTTTTCCATTGTTTCTAGTTCAACCCTAGCTGCCTCTTCTTTATATAAGAGTGTAATAGTATTGCGGTGTAAGCCTGTCTCCCGTGCTAAATCTGCAATCTTAAGTTTCTTTTTACCCATCAGTTCGGATAGATGGCATTTGATCATAAATCACCTAAAGTATAAAAATATCATTCTAAAGGAAATTAATGCTTGTAAAATGATATTTTGAGATATAAAATGTTATTCAAGATGAAATTTAGTCATCTTAAGTTGTTTTTTTATATCCAAAATACCAGAGGAAAGTCATTATGTCTTTAACTTATTTAACAACCAATGAATTATCAGAAAAAATTAAATACAACGCACGCACTATACGTAATGTTTTAAAAGATAGCGTACTACTTGAAGGGCGTCACTATGTTCGCCCTTTTGGCGGCCGTAAGATTTTATATATTTGGGAGCATATTGAAAATGATATGACGCAAGTACAATCTGAATTTTCTATCCCAATGAGTAAGGGAGGTGTATGCCATGGGTAATATTTGTCCACGTAAAGAAACAGGAAAGTTACTATTTGATTTTAAATATCAGAAAGTTCGGTGCAGAGAACAAACTACGTTAGAGGATACCAAGGCCAATCGAAAACGTTTACAAAACGTAATGGATAAAATTGATGCAGAAATTACACTGGGTCAGTTTAATTATGCAGCCTATTTTCCCAATAGTGCAATGGTTACGAAGTTTGACAAACTAGAAACCCAAAAGCGAATTATGAGTGGTGATATTAAACCCACCTTTAAAGCATTTTCTGATGAATGGTTCGATGAAATGCAAGTAGGTTGGCGACGCTCACACCAGCAATCAGTCAGACAACTATTAGATGGACGTATGATGGATTGGTTTGGAGATAAAGAGGTCAACCACATCACGAAAGCAGATATCTTAAAATTTCGCGCCTCGCTCGGGAAAGTAACGCGCAAAAATGGTAAATCGCTATCTGCAGAATATATTAATAAACATATAAAAATATTCAGAATGGTAATCAATGAAGCAGCTGACCGATTTGATTTTACAACACCCTATAAAGGAATTAAACCACTAAGAAGACCGAAACCACAAATTGAACCGTTTACTTTAAATGAAGTGAATCTGATTATTAATAACGTGCGTAAGGATTATAAAAGCTATTACACCGTACGCTTTTATACGGGGGTACGTACTGCTGAAATTGACGGCCTTAAATGGGAATATATTGATTTCGAGCGACGACAAATACTGATTCGAGAAACCTATGTACGTGGTCAAATGGAAGATACCAAAACGGATGGCTCTCAACGTGAAATTGAGATGTCTACACCTGTTTATGAGGCATTGAAAGAACAACATAAAGTCACAGGGCGTAGCCTTTATGTGTTTGCCAACCGTGAAGGTAACCCCGTTAATTACAATAATATATCCCGACGTATTTGGCACCCATTACTTAGGTTCCTGGATATTCCACGGCGTAAACCCTATCAAACACGCCATACAGCCGCCACTTTATGGCTCGCAGCTGGTGAAAATCCGGAATGGATTGCAAGGCAGCTTGGGCATACCAGTACAGAAATGTTGTTTAGAGTGTATTCACGCTACGTACCAAACCTAACACGGCAAGATGGCTCAGCGTTCGAACTCTTATTAGCTAAAACGGCTCAAACACGAGCAGCTCAGGAAATGAAGGAGTAATCAGATGCATAATCAAACCCCAGCCTCTAAAACACAAGTGGCAATACAGATTAAACAAGCTAATCAGAATAGCCAGCCTATTGATCTAAGTAATTCAAAGACACTCTCCCTGTTAGTGAATAGTTTGCTGCTATCTTGTGTCCCCGATTCCAGTATAAACCTGCGTATCATATTGGAACAGAACGAGTCCTGTTGTAACCAGCATGCTCTGTCATGCTGGGTCATACATGAGACACAGTGTGTCACCTTCCATCAGAGGCATGCTTTATTTACTTTTCTAGCCATCCAGTTAGACGCTATTATCTACGAAAGAGGTCAGTCACTATGAATACTACGACAATAACGACTCAAGTAACAAACTCAGGTATGCCAGTACCCCACTTTTCAAACTGGCTTGAATTGACTCAAGGTGACACAACATTACACGCTAAGCCAAAGACAGCCAAGCGAGTGTGTCAGCTTGAATCGATAGACTACCTCGACTCCAAAACAGAAATGGGCTATGTTTTCTTTGTTAAACAGATTGATGGGAGTCATAGCCAACTAAAATGGCAATGGAGCTTTAATGAAACAAAAAATCTACCAGAAATTGGCTCAAGCTTATTAATAGAGCATGAACTACCACGTCTTATTCATAATCAAGAAATGGCATTGATCGAGATTATTGACTGGCAGGCGATTCAACCTTACTACGATCACGCATATTTACAAATGCTATTCAATGAAGTGGAAAATGAAAAATACTTAATTAATCTGTTAGACATAATTGCGGGAATAACAGATGAACGATTGCAAAAATTATTAATGGATATCTTCAATGAGCCCACTATTGCTCTACCTTTTGTAAAGCTCCCCGCGAGTCATAACCATCATCACAGTTATTCTGGAGGACTACTGCAACACAGCGTAGAGTGTGCGCAATGGATAGATAATATCGCACGAACGACACTTACGCCTATCGAAGCAGAGCTAAGCATTACAGCGGCATTGCTCCATGATCTTGGGAAAATAGAAACGATGAGTCACAGTTATGGCAGTCAAATCGTATCACATGAAATAATGACACTGGCATTAATAGAACCGTTACTCAGTGAGTTACAGCAGCACTGGAAATCAGGTGCGCATGCACTAAGAGAAATGCTTAGTAGTTCACCCAGTAATGCAAAATTCCCAAAGCTCCCTGGCACACTGCTGATTAAAATGGCCGATCAATACAGCACTTCACTATCAGCAAGAGACATGGCTTTTACAGGGCAACCTGATTACTATTATTGGGCGAGCCTAAAAACACCTACCTCGGTCCAGTTCTTTAATCGGATATCCTAAATGGAGCCAGCAGAAACAAAGGAAAACCAAAGTACAAACTGGTTAACGTTGAGCGAAGCGCAAGCTTTACTCGGCGTCAGCCGTAAAACTCTCTACCGTTACATGGATAAAAAACAACTGCAATACAAAAAATCAACCAATGGCAGACGTTACATTGAACTACAAACACTACAAAATTTTATTGAACAATACTTGATAAGAACAGCGCAAACAAAATCAACGGCTCAAACTCAAAGCAAACAAACCCCAATACAAAAATGCCCTCAGCAACAAAACCTCCAAACAGCGCCACCAGATTATCCTGCTTTCGCCACAAAAATTGAACAGCTAACTCAACAAATAGAAAAACAAAATAACCTACTTGAGACCCTGATTAAGCTATATCAGCCACAAAATATGCATGATATTTTAGTTAAAAAAGGGATTACTTGAGTAAATCTCTCTTATGGATAGCAACGAGCATATATAATTATTAAACAATATATTCTGGTATAGACACTGTTCTGCTCTTTTTCTTTTTGCCATTATGAATCGACAGCATTAATCTGTTGGCCCACGCTTTAGCTTTTACCGTTTATATCTGCAGACTTCACCGGAGGTTAAAGGTACCAATTTTTTAATATCTTTAGTCAATTAGTTATTGCACTGATCTTAATTTTATTTTTCTTTATAAAATTTCTCAAAACAATTTAATGATAATTTACAGTGTAAATTAAAATTTTATAGTACACTTAGTTTGGTCGTTAAGTTGCTCGTGTTATCACAAGGAAAAAGTGAAATGAAAGTGAAAGGAAAAATCACATCTTGGAATGAGGAAAAAGGTTTTGGTTTTATCACACCTAATGGGGGTGGAAAGCAAATTTTTGTCCATATTAAAGCCTTTAATAATCGAAAAAAAATACCTGCGATAAATCAATTTGTTACCTTCACCCTCTCAACCGATAAGCAAGGGAGGCTTCGCGCTGAAAAGGTGGTTAGAGCAGGCGAAGTGTTATCTAAAGAAGCAACAAAGAGAAACGGCTCTTTTGCTTTTTTTGTTCCAATAATATTTTCTGTGTTTCTTGGTGTGTCTGCATTAACAAATAATATAGAATTTCTAGTATTTCCATTTTATGTAGCAAATAGCTTACTTACCTTTATCTTGTATGCAGTAGATAAATCTGCGGCCCAAAATGGGACATGGAGAACTCAGGAAAGTACTTTACATTTATTTTCATTGGCCGGAGGCTGGCCTGGAGCAATGATTGCTCAACAAACACTACGACATAAGTCCAAAAAACAACCTTTTAGAACCGTATTTTGGGTAACCGTTATGCTAAATATTGGAGGTTTGACTTGGCTGCATACCTCCGATGGCGGAGAAGTATTGAGTTCCATTATTAATAGTATTTGATAGTGGTAATAAGGCACTTCAGCTGACCGCAGGAAGCGTAGTTTGATTAAGACGGTTAATTTATATCAAGGGTTAGTGTGGAGCTGGAAGTTCACTGTATATCTTTCAGAGTCATTTTAGCTTGTTGTTAAGACTTAAATAACATTGGAGTAAATATGAAGTACGTAATTATTATTTTTAGTATTTTTATCATGAGTGGGTGTTCAACTCATATGACAAAAGTCACTTATAAAGGAAGTGGGTTCTCAACAAATGAATTTGTGCCTTTGATTAACAAGGTAATTGTTTCAGATGAGAGAGGAATAGATAGTAATTGGCTTGGTGCAATACGAGGTGGGTATGGAAACCGTTTGAAAACCTTGAGAACTGAGGAGCCTACGGAAATTGTAGTTGAAAAAATGTTTCAAGAGGCATTAAATAAAAGTAACCTTTTATCAAATTCAACGGAGTCACCTTATAAAATAAAGGTGCTAATAACAAAGTTTGATTGTAGTTATTACCTTAATAGGGAAGCTCATGTTTATATGAATGTTTCGTTGATTGATAGTACTAATTCAAATGTATATTTTTCAAAAGAATATAAAACAGATGAGAAGGAAGGGGGAATTGGCGCTGGAATATTTGGAAGTGTTGATACTCTGAGAGACCTTGCTGAGATGACAATGAACAAGACTATTGATGAAATATTGTCAGATGAAGAGTTTATTAAGGCTATTGCAGAGTCATATAAAGTAATAGCAACCGAAAAGGTCAGTCTAGATTAATTTTAAGGTGACTAGGTTTAATGGTTTTTCAGAGCTTATTAGATCAATCCAGTATGAGCAGTTTTCCCTATTTGCAGGGTATATTAAGGCAATCGCCCTGATAAATAAAAATATGTGCAAATATGCTTAATTTTATAGGAAATACTGGACTATCAGGGAAAAATTATCGCTAATAATATAGTTAGATTTTTAGGATGATTCTTAAAACCATCCTTATTTTAGAAAACTTAAAGAGGGAGCTATGAAAAATATATTTGTAATATTATCACTTTTAATTTCAGTTGGGTGCGCAACAAAAGTAACTATTCCTCTTGATCCAGAGCCAATTAAAAATTCTAAGTCAACCCTTATAATTTTCCACGAGCAAGGGTTTACTGATGAGTTTAATATTTTTATTGATAATAAACCTGTTGGTATTGTTACTTCTGATAAGCCTTTTAAAATTGGGTTAGAACCAGGGGCTCATAGTATTTATACCAAAGTTCCAATGAATGTAATTGATAGAGTAACTAATTTCAATATTAAAGATGGAGAGGTTCAGTATATGAGAATCTGGCTTGACTTGGGTATGTGGGCAAGCTCAATAAGAATTGATCCAACCTTTAAACGTGATGAATATAATACACGTGTCACAAGCGATAAATTAAAAAAACTAAAAGAAACAAATACAGGTTTTGAAGTTGAGTAATTATTTTTATCGCGTGTAAAATTATAATAAACTTATCGTAATGGTTTTTATTATAAGGAAACTTATAATTCAGGCAGATAAAAAATCTACCCCAAAAAATCCATTTGACGGTGAAGCGAACTCGTTTTTAACGGTCAGTTTTTTTTATCAAAGTTCACTGTGTTGTTGGAGTTCATCGTATATTCTCTCGCCTCATGTGAACTTGACGCTAGCATTAAAATAAGGACATTCATATATGGATTCTAAAAATAAAATAATTGCTGTACTAATAATACTTCTTGTAATTTCAGGGTGTGTAGTACTTCCGGAGCATATTTCAGAAACTGAAGCACAAAAATTTAAGACAGTTGAAAGTTTACTCAATACAAAAATACGAAATACTAATGATGTTAATTATGGGGTTTATACTAATAGAAGTATTACTCGTCCATATGTATATGCCTCTGATTATTGCTCCTTTAATGGAGGAGTTTTCTTTCAAGTAAAAGGTTTTCATCGACTTCCACTTGTTTCATATAGGCATACAGAAATCTTTAAACAAGATTTCAAAGAAACTCAAAATAAACTGGATCGTGCTTTTGGGGATTTTGAATGTCGAAGGGATAATAAAATATTGTGGGGCATTACAATTTCTCATAATGGTATTAGAAGCCAATTTGAAAGTATTAGAGCAACGGATATATTTTATAAAGTTAAAGGCCCTATTGAAATAGAATTGAAAAAATGGGAAATAGAAATTAAAAAACAGGATATAGAGCGTAAAAAACTGGGAAAAATGATTAAACAACTGGAGGAGGCTCCCCTTATAAGGCAAGTAGGTGCTAAAATCTGTCAAATTACACATTACAATAGTAGGAGGTTTATGCTAATTGGCTTTGTTGAACAAGTCTCGGAATCAAAGATAAAAATTCATATTGCACAAGCGAGCTTACCCAAAGATCCAAATATTCGCGCAGGTGGTTTTAATCCTTATGATATTTGGGATTACCCTTCTAATTGGAGGTTGTGCGAATAATGTTAATCAGCAAATCCAATTAGCATGAACCTCCCTCAGATCAAGTATGGTTGAGAAGCTTGCTGATTATAAATGGCCAAGCTATGCATAATGCTGTAATCCCCCCCCAAAAATTAATATCAGCCATAAGTAGAGGTTTATTGTAACTTTTTCAGCGTCAACTGACGCTTATTGTTATACGTAAAAATATGAATACGGCAGAACTAGCAAAACAATTGTCAGAAATAGATGCTCTTGAAACTTGGGCAGGTCGGTGCTCAGCGATTGATAAATGGGATAGATTAGAAGTATTTAAGGTGGCTGAGAAGTTGTGGTTAGAAAGGATGGCTGAATCTAGAAAGCTATTACTTCATCCAGGCGTTTTGGATCAATTGAGATCTCAATCATGGGAGACCAATGATATTCATAAGCGAATGATTTGGGCAAGTGTATTAGCTTCAGTCGAAGGAAGTGATAGTAAAGTGCGATTCAAAACAATAAAGAATTTATTGCTCAACAAATATGGACGAGATTGGTGGGAGGATGTGTACGAAAGGAAAACAAATGCCTGGGCCGCAAAAAAAAGAATTCGTAAACAAACTGCATTGCATGGTTCAGCAATGAATACTCTCATAAATAATACCCACCTATTTTCTGAGGCCGCAGAAGAGGAAAGAGAGCTGGCTCTAAGAATGATCTCAAAGGTATGAGGTATAAAAAGCGTATAACAAAAATTTTAGTCGATCGCTGGCAGTGCAGATTTAATTCTGAAGTCATTTTCATCAAAGTTCAGTATGGAGGGGATTCATAGAATATCTCCAACGGCTACTGAATTTTGCGTTTAAGTTGTAGAGACCCCAAAAGTCATCAGTTTCCAAAACCATATTTTTTATATAAAAAGAAGTTTTTCTACAGCCTCGATATGCCTAAATAGGCTTCCCATACTTTGCTAGATGAACTTAAAAGTCGTGTAAGATGCTATAGGCTATTTAATTAAGGATAATGAACAATGGACTGGGAAGTTTTTCAAAACAAAGTCTGTAGCTTTGACTTAGAGTCAGATGAAAACGGTGATATTTTTGCCATCGGTGCAGTTTTTCGAAATCAGACTTTTCAGCGTAAAGCCCCCTTTAATATCCGCCAAGTTCTCAGTGAATTTGATGATTTTGCCAAGCATTCCGAGTTTTTATTAGGGCATAATATTATTGGCCATGATATTCCCTTGTGCTCTGCTTTGAATTCTCAACTAGGTTTTCTCGATAAGCCGGTAATCGATACCTTATTTTTATCCCCATTAGCTTTCCCAGAAAATCCCTATCATCGATTAGTTAAAAACTATAAATTACTGCGCGATAGCTTGAATGATCCTTTAGCGGATTCTAAGCTTGCTTTATCCTTATTTCAAGATCAATGGCAGGCATTACAGGAACAAAACGCAGAGTCGGGCCTATTGTCTTTTTATCATTACGCTTTTTCTGAAAACGAACAGCTGCAAGGCTTGCAAGAAGTATTATTGTCAATGGGAGCTGAACCTATTAAGGCAAGTGCAGCTTTTGATTTGTTAAAGTCTTTAACAGAAGGCAGTGTGTGTAAAACTGCATTTAGCAAAGCTATTCTCTCTTATTTACCTAATCCCATGTTGCGTCCAGCATTAGCGTATTGTTTGGCTTGGCTACGAGTCGCTGGCGGTAATTCGGTTTTGCCTCCTTGGGTACGTGAACAATTTCATGATGTTGTTCCAGCTTTAAGGCAACTACGTGATATCCCTTGTCAGGCACCAGACTGTCGTTATTGTCAGGAAATTCATAATCCTGTTGCTCAGTTAAAACGCTATTTCGGCTTCTCTGCTTTTCGACCTCAACCTGAAAACTCGGAAGGTGGTAGCTTGCAACAAAGCATTGTTCAAGCTGGGATGCTTGATTCTCCTATGTTTGCTGTATTACCTACCGGCGGCGGTAAATCTTTATGCTTCCAATTACCCGCTTTGGTTCGTTATCAGCGTCGAGGTGCCTTGACGATTGTAATTTCTCCATTGCAAGCTTTGATGAAAGATCAGGTAGATAATTTACGTAGCAAAACGGGTGCGCCAAGCGCTGCAGCGTTATATGGGATGTTAACGGCTCCGGAACGAGGTGAGGTGATTACGGCGGTACAAATGGGTGATATTGCCTTGTTGTATGTATCGCCTGAGCAGCTGCGTAATGTTGGCTTTAGAAAAGCCATTGAGCATCGAGAGATTGGCTGTTGGGTTTTTGATGAAGCGCATTGTTTATCTAAATGGGGGCATGATTTTCGCCCTGATTATTTATATGTTGCGCGCTTTATTAAAGAATTTGCGGCACAGCAACATGCCATTTTACCGCCAATCCAATGTTTTACTGCAACTGCAAAACAAGATGTAAAGCAGGAGATTATTGATTATTTTAAGGCGAATTTAGCACAAGAATTAATCACATTTGAGGGGGGCGTTGAACGTAATAACCTGCAATTTGAAGTGCAAACAGTAAATAGTGTAGATAAATATGCACGTATTAACGCTTTATTGCATGAGCGACTTGATGGTTTAGAGTCAGGCAGTGCAATTATTTACTGTGCTAAACGCAAACAAACTGAAGAAGTGGCTGAATTCTTACAAAATCAAGCATGGCAGGTAGATGCTTTTCATGCAGGCAGGGATTCTGCTGAGAAAAAACATATACAAGAAAATTTTATCAATGGATCTACGCGAATAATTACTGCGACAAATGCTTTCGGCATGGGGATTGATAAAGAAGATGTGCGACTAGTTATCCATGCGGATATTCCTGGTTCGCTAGAAAACTACCTCCAGGAAGCTGGGCGCGCAGGCCGTGACCAGTTGCAAGCAGAATGTGTATTGCTTTTTGATGAAAATGACATTGATACTCAATTTAAGTTATCTGCTTCATCGCAAGTAAATAAGCGTGATATTTCGCAAATACTAAAAGGCTTACGCAGAACTCGTAAAGACAAGCAGGATAATGTTGTGGTGACCACCGGTGAGTTATTACAAAATGATGTGGTTGAGACTTCATTTGATGCTGATGATTACAATGCTGGGACTAAAGTAATTACTGCGGTTTCTTGGTTAGAGAGAGCTGGCTTTATTGAGCGTAATGAAAATAAGACGCAGGTTTTTCAAGGGCGGCCTCTAGTTAAAAATATGCAAGAAGCTAAGGAAAAAATAGCGAAGCTTAATTTATCTATTCGTCAGCAAAAACGTTGGTTAGCTATTTTAGATGCTTTATTTAATGCAGATAGCGATGAAGGCTTTAGTGCGGATGAATTAGCGCAGCTATCTGCTTTCTCAGAGAAAACACCAGAAGAAGAAAATAAACAGAATGAAACGGCAAGCCAGCGTGTAATCCGAACTTTATTTGATATGTCACAGTCAGGTATTATTCAGAAAAATTTATTGTTAACTGCTTTTGTACGTTACAAAGTTAAGAATGCTTCAAGCAGCCTTTTAGATATGATCTGCTTACTAGAAAATGCATTAGTGAAAATATTACAGGAGCAAGCTCCCGATGCCGATACCGAAGAATGGCAGATGCTCTCCTTGCGGCATATTAACCAGCGTCTACTTGATTTAGGATTTGAAGAGTGTAGTCCTGGTGTGTTGCAATTATTACTGATTTCAATGAGCAAAGACGGGCAAGGTCTAGCAGGTAATAAGGGAAGCTTTTTTCTCAGGCATGCAGGCTTAGACCAGTATCGAGTGAAACTCAATCGAGACTGGCATGCATTACTAGAAACAGTACGACGGAGACAAGCTGTTGCAACCCTCGTGTTAAATGCTATTTTATTGAAGGTTCCTGTTGAAACAAAAGCGGGAGCGGATCTGTTAGTGGAATTTTCCATCGAAGACTTACTCGCTGCAGTTCATCAAGATTTAGAAATGCACTCTTCTTTAAAAGATCCACTTGCAGCTGTCGAACGTGGATTGAATTATTTACATGAGCAAAAAATTATTACTTTGCAAAAAGGTTTGGCTGTATTTCGTAGTGCGATGACGATTCAAGTACTACCTGAAGCGAAAGGCCGACGTTATAACAAAGGGGATTATGAGCCCCTAGAACAGCATTATGGCGAAAGAACCTTTCAGGTGCATGTGATGAATGAATATGCAGTGAAAGGGCTGGAGAAAATAGGTCATGCGTTGAACTTTGTTGTTGCTTACTTCTCTCAGGATAAAAGTGATTTCGTAAAACAGTACTTTAAAGGGCGACGAGATATTTTAGAGCGAGCGACCAGTCAGCAATCCTTTCAGAAGATTGTCAGTGATTTACAAAACCCTGAGCAACAAGCATTGGTTGCTAGCCATGAAGATGATAATTTATTGATTTTAGCTGGACCTGGATCAGGAAAAACGCGTGTTGTTATTCATCGCTGCGCTTATTTGTTGCGTGTTAAACAAGTGTCGGCCAGAAGTATTTTAGTCTTATGTTTTAACCGAAATGCCGCGACTGAATTACGCCAGCGTTTATTTGATTTAGTAGGTCCTGATGCGAAATCGGTAACGATTCAAACCTATCATGGGCTGAGCTTGCGTTTGTCGGGACATGCATTGAATGGGGTGGACCAAGCAAATAGCGATGGTAACGAACATCCCTTTCAAACAATGATTCAAGAGGCTATTGATTTATTAACAGGGAAACAGGCCTGTTTGAATGTGGATACTGATGAAATGCGTGATCGTCTACTCGCAGGTTACCGCTTTATTTTAGTCGATGAATATCAGGATATTGATGAGTTGCAATACCAGCTTATTTCAGCCTTAGCAGGACGAAATCAAGATGAAGATAACCAGCTAAGTATTTTAGCGGTAGGTGATGATGATCAAAATATTTATCAATTCCGAGGTGCGAATGTTGGCTTTATTCGGCAGTTCGAAAAGGATTATCAGGCAGCACAACATTATTTAGTCGAAAATTATCGTTCTAGTTCACATATTATTCATGCAGCTAACCAGCTGATTCAGCTCAATCATGATCGTATGAAGCAACACCATCCTATTCGGATTAATCAGGGACGTAAGAGTTTGCCAGCTGGAGGGCGATGGGAAAAGCTCGACCCTTTAGCTAAAGGTCGAGTGCAAATATTATGTTGTGCAGATGAAATGCAGCAGGCTCAAGTTTTAGTGCAGGAATTACAACGTTTAAAGCAAATAGATAACAGTATGGATTGGTCACAGTGTGCCATCTTAACGACTGAATGGCGGATGCTTAATTCTGTAAGGGGCGTAATGGAGCATGAGAATATACCACTTAGTTTGGCTTTACCGAAACAAAGTCAGCCACCACCATTTCGTATTCGAGAAAATATTGCATTACTTAATGCCATAAAACAAAGTCCTAATAACGTATGTAAGGCCAGTGACTGGTTAGAGTATTTACAGCAAAACCGGTCTAATAAGCTGAATATCTGGGAACAACAATTACAGGGGTTATTAGACAATTGGGCAATAGAAACAGGGAATGTAGAGACAAGTAAGCAACAATTACTGGAATACCTGTATGAAGCACTTGCTGAGCAGCGGCGTGACAGCCGTTTAGGGCAAGGTGTTTATCTTAGTACTATTCATTCAGTTAAAGGCATGGAGTTTAGCCACGTGTTTATTCTTGATGGAGCTTGGGTGAACCCAGCAACAGAGGAGCAAAGACGATTGTTTTATGTCGCTATGACCCGAGCAAAAGAAACACTGTGTTTATTACAGCGACAAGATCAGCATAACCCTTATTTAGAATCACTCGTTGGTGACTTTGTTATACAGCGGGATAGGCAAGATTCTATAGAGCCAGGGTTAATGTTAGATAATAAGCAATATATCCTCTTGGGCCTGAAAGATTTTGATTTGAGTTTCGCTGGAAGTTTTATGCAAGATCAATCTATTCATCAAATATTAGCCAGTTTAACGGTGAGTGATCTTCTCGTTTTTAAGCAAATAAAGGGCAAAATATTCCTACAAAAAGAGGGAGTTAGTATTGCATCATTGTCGAAAAATGCTCAACAACAATGGCAAAATAAGCTAGAGAAGGTAAAGAGTGTGAGTGTTATCGCTCTCATTACACGCTACAAAACAGATAGTGAAGAGCAGTATCAATCACGCTGTAAAGTAGATCAATGGGAAGTACCTATACTTGAAGTCGTTTTGATTTAAGTGTTTAGAAAAGAAAATTATTCAAATTAATGAGTGCAATTTTTAGGTAATAAAATATATGCAGACTATTGAATTCTTTTGAAGATGAAGGGGAGAAGGTACAAGAACTTCTGCCGCAGCATCTTGTCCTACCCCAATTTCTACAATGGAGGCATATTTACATATACCTAATTTGTTTTAGAAGACATAGTAATCATTAATAATATTAAATTTATATCTTTATATACCTTTATTATTACTATTAGTGAGTTGGTTTTCTGTGAATAAGCCTATTTTTATATTATAAATTATGAAATTAAGCTGTTTATAACATTGTTATAAGGTTTAGTGTTAGTTGTTTTAACGCTGTTTATAAATAAGACTTATTTTTTAAATACAGAAAGTAAACATCTTGTGCTAGTTATAATTAACAGAGTTATCCACAATAGTGTTAATAGGGTTGAAAAAAAATTATTAAATACATATGTTATTTTTTATGTCTGCGGTAACTGAAGGATTATTGGCAAGCCTAAGTGAATTGTAAATTCTGTTCTGGTCAAATTAAGCCGCGTACATTGCCTTTACACTTTCATATTCAATCGGAAAATTACAGAGTGAGGTTACTGTGGTGAAGGGTCGTTAATTTTACGTAAATGTTATATCATCAAACGATCAAGTTACTTTAAATTAATGTGTCCTGTTGCATTAGAATAGAAATCATGAAAACCACAGCGCAGTGTAATGTAATGAATAAACAAATTCTACTATCTTGGCTTGGCATGACTGACCTTAAGGCGGGCGGTCAAATTCCTGTGCGTACTGGTGAGATCATAGGCGAAGGGCCTGTATTAGGTGCATTAAATAAATTACCCTTTGTTGAACTGCATTTATTACACGATCAAGAAAAATCGATGGTAGATGATTATACCGCTTGGCTTACCTCGCAAACCCAGATAAAAGTTATTCCAGTTAAATGTTCACTATGTTCCCCGATTGATTTTGGTGACATTCATCAAGCGGTAGATGGTTACCTTCATAAATTGACAACTACAGAACCTGATCTAGATATAAGTATTCACTTATCTCCAGGAACTCCATCAATGACTGCGGTATCAATTTTGTTGGGTAAAACTAAGTATAGCACTCGATTTGTTCAGTCAAGTAAGGATCAAGGAGGAGCATTTGTTAGCATACCTTTTGATATTTCAGCAGAATATATCCCTAAATTAATTAAGAAAGCGGATAAAAAACTCACTCAATTAGCTAACTCTGAAGTGCCTTTATCAGCTGCTTTTGATGACATAATTACCCAAAATATTGATATGAAAAGGCTTATCGTTAAAGCCGAAAAAATTGCAGCTAGAGACGTTCCAGCTTTAATAATGGGTGATTCAGGGACAGGAAAAGAATTATTTGCTAAAGCAATTCATAACAGTAGCTTACGAACAGGGAAACCTTTTATAACGGTAAATTGTGGTGCTATTCCAAAAGACTTAATTGACTCAGAATTGTTTGGTCACGTAAAAGGTGCATTCACAGGAGCAAATAGCAACAAAACAGGCTATTTTGAAGCCGCAGATAGTGGAACTTTATTTTTAGATGAATTCGGTGAATTACCTGCTGATGCTCAAGTACGATTACTTCGTGTTTTACAATCTGGTGAAATCAGTAAAGTAGGTGAAAGTAAAACTAAATATGTTGATGTTCGTATTATTGCAGCAACTAATCGCAACCTAGCGGATGAAATTGCTCAGGGGAATTTTCGGGAAGATTTATTTTATCGTGTGGCGATTGGCATTCTTACTTTACCCCCATTAAAAGATAGAATTGGTGACATAGTTTTGTTGACAGATTATTTAATGGATAAAATAAATCAAGAAGCATCTAATCAACCGAATTATACAAATAAAATAATTTCTGTAAAAGCAAAAAATATTATATTAAACCACTTGTGGCAAGGTAATATAAGAGAGTTACATGGTACATTGCTTAGAGCTTCTATCTGGGCAGAAGGTGAGGAAATATCAGAAGCAGATCTTCAAGATGCTATGCTAGAGCGTCCTCAAAAACAAACATCAGATGACACACTAGAAATAGGTGAAGGGATTGATATAAATGAGGTTCTGGAAGAAACAAAAAAGAAATATATCATGCAGGCACTTAAACAAACAGCAGGAAACAAGAAAAAAGCAGCTAAGCTTTTAAATATCAAAAATTACCAAACTTTAACTAATTGGATAGATAAACTAGACAGCTAATAAAAGTTGGCACACTCTTCGCTATGAAGAGATTATGGACAGAATCGATATTATGCAATCAAAGAACTTTGAATTTCTACGAAGCACATGGCCAGAGCTTTCAAGCTTAGCTGGATTTGCCGAGCAGTATGCTCAAGCAGACCCACAAAGTGCATTAACTAAATTACGCAACTTTGCAGAACGTAGCGTAACCATTGTATATAACGAACTCCGCTTACCTAAAGCTCCTCAATCTAATTTTAATGAATTACTGAATAATGATGCCTTTACTGCAATAACGCCGAAAGTTGTTGTTGATAAGCTCCATGCCATCCGCATTCATGGAAATAAAGCCGCTCATGGTGATACTGTTTCCGCGCAAAATGCGCAATGGTTATTAAAAGAAACCTTTGATATTGGACGCTGGTTATTTGCAACTTATGCCAATGGTGATATCAATAACATTGCAGACTTTCAACAACCAACCCCCACAGTTTCTGCAAAATCAGAATACAAAAAAGAACGTAAAGCTTTACTGGAACAATACGCAAAACAAGAAGCGCGTATGAAAGCAATGCTGGATGATCTGGAAGCAGAACGCGAAAAAACAGCGATATTAGAAAGCACACAAGAAGAGCTTAATCATCTAAAACAACAAGCCACCAGCAAAGGCCAACAAGTTGCTAATGCATTGGAGTTTAATGAAGCAACAACACGCAAACACCTTATTGATACACAATTGGCTCAAGTGGGCTGGAATATTGATGATAGCAATCAAGTTGCCTTAGAAGAAAAAGTACTGCATCAGCCGACAAAATCAGGTGAAGGCTTTGCTGATTATGTTTTATGGGACAGTAATGCCAAACCATTAGCCGTAATAGAAGCTAAAAAGACTTCAGTAGATGCTGAAAAAGGTCGCCACCAAGCTAAAATCTATGCGGATGGCTTAGAGAAAATGCATGGCCAACGCCCCGTTGTTTTTTATACCAATGGCTATGATATTTGGCTCTGGGATGATCATAGCGCACAAAACTATCCACCTAGAAAGTTGTATGGGTTTTATTCAAAAAGCAGCCTGCAATATCAAATTCGTCAGAGAACAGAGCGTCAGTTATTAAATAGTGTTAGCCCTAAAACTGAAATATTGGGTGATAGACTCTATCAGCACGAAGCCTTAAAACGCGTTTGTGAGCGTTTCGAAAATAAGCAACGAAAAGCTTTAGTTGTACAAGCGACGGGCACAGGAAAAACACGATTAGCGATTGCCATATCTGATGCGATGATGAAAGCAGGTTGGGTCAAGCGAGTCTTATTTTTATGTGATCGTAGAGAGTTACGAAAACAAGCTAAAAACGCATACAGTGAATTCTTATCCTCACCAATAACACTACTGACCAGTAAAAGTGTAGAAGATACCCATAACCGTATTTTTGTCGCGACTTATCCAGCAATGATAAAGTTATTTGCAAAATTTGATACGGGTTATTTTGATTTAATCATCTCGGATGAATCACATCGTAGTATTTATAATATTTATGGTGATATCTTCCGTTACTTTGATGCTATTCAGCTTGGTTTAACAGCTACACCCGTTGAAATGGTCAGTCGTTCAACTTGCCAACTGTTCGGATGTGACTTTAAACACCCGACCAGTCATTACGATTTAGAAAGAGCAGTAGAAGAAGGCTATTTAGTCCCTTATCAAGTAGTAAAACACACTACAAAATTTTTAAGAGATGGCATAAAAGGCCATGCTTTAACAGCAGAAGAAATTGCCGAACTTGAAGACAAAGGCATCGACCCAAATACCCTAGATTTTGATGGCAAAGATATTGATAAAGCCATTTATAACAAAGATACTAATCGTAAAATATTACAAAACCTGATGGAAAATGGAGTGCGCCAGGCAGACGGGCAAACATTAGGGAAAACCATTGTCTTTGCACGGAATCATAACCACGCCAAATTGCTGGAAGAAATGTTTGATGAGGTTTATCCACAATACGGTGGTAAATTTTGCCAAGTCATCGACAACTATAACCCCAGAGCTGAAGAATTGATTGATGATTTTAAAGGCGAAGGGAGTAATGATCAGCTCACCATCGCTATTTCTGTTGATATGCTCGATACAGGTATCGATGTACCAGCAATTGTAAATATTGTTTTTGCACGTCCAGTAAAATCGCCCGTTAAATTCTGGCAGATGGTTGGACGCGGTACACGCCTTTGTAAAAATTTATTTGGACAAGGTAAAGATAAAACTCACTTTCAAGTTTTCGATCATTGGGGAGTGGTTGAATATCACGGTATGAAAGCTAGAGATGTCAGCATTACCCAAAGTAAATCATTGATGCAACGCTTATTTGAAGAACGATTAAGCCTAGCTAAAACAGCTTTACAACAAGCGGAACCAGATTTTTTTGATGTCATGGCTAATTGGATGCATAAAACCATCAACAGCCTAGATAACGATACCTTAGCGGTACGCGATCATTGGAAAGTTAAACATCAAATGCAAAATGTAGAGCTGATCCGTCAGTTCTCAGCCAACACGGTTATTTTATTAGAAAATGAAATAGCCCCGCTCATGCAATGGCTAGATGTAAGAGGGCATAGTGAAGCCTATCAATGGGATTTGTTAATCAGTCAGATTCAACAACAAAAACTAAAATCATCAGCAAAATTAGATGATTTAGCCAGTGATGCGATTAAGCAATTATTAGACTTACCGATGAACCTTAATCAAGTCAAAGTAAAAGCGGATTGGATTAAACAGTGTCGTGAATTGACTTGGTGGCAAGCCGCCTCATTAGATGAGTTGGAACAAGCCCGAATAGAATTGCGAGATATTATGCAGTATCGCAGCAAAGGAACAGGAGAGCCACCTAAACCGCCAGTGATTGATATAACTGATGGTGATGAAGTTAGAGAAAAGCAATCGACCTATTTAACGTCAGTCGATATGAAAGTCTATATCATCAATGTAGAACAAGCTCTACAAAGCCTGTTTGACAATAACAGCATACTGCAAAAAATCCGTAAAGGTGAAGCAGTGACTGAACAAGAGTTAGATAATTTAAATGCTTTGCTTCATACCCAAAACCCAGAGGTTGATTTAGAGGTATTAAAAACATTTTATGATACCGCAACACCACTAGAACAAGTCTTGCGATCTATAGTCGGCATGGATAGCGAAGCAGTGAACCAACAGTTTGCTGAATTTATCCAAACATACTCCACATTAAATGCCAGACAAGTACAATTTCTCGGTTTATTAAAACGACAAATTGCCACCAGTGGAGCGATAGAACTCTCCAGCCTGTATGAAATGCCACTAGCCGCATTAGGGGATATAGATACCTTATTCGACAATGACCAACAAATAGATCATCTACTTAATATAGTTAAAAGTTTTGGAGTGAAGCCTGAAGTGAGCGCAATTAAATAGAAACCATCCATGGCACTGGATTTCGGCCTCCCTGCCGAAATGACGGGAAAAATAATAATGTAAAATACACGTCATTCCAGCAAGGAGGCTGGAATCCAGTCACATGGATGTGACATAAACAGAGAATAATAATGGATAAACAACCTTGTGTTTACTTGCTTGCCAGCCAACGGAATGGCACATTATATGTAGGAGTAACATCGAATATAGTTAAACGAATTTACCAACATAGAAATAATGAAGTAGCAGGCTTTACTAAGCGATATGGGGTACATCATTTAGTCTGGTACGAAATACATGAAACGATGGAAAGTGCAATTTTGAAAGAGAAGAAAATTAAGAAATGGGATCGACAAACTAAGCTTTGGTTAATTGAAAAACAAAATCCAGAATGGGAAGATTTTTGGGATAAAATTATACAATAAATCTTATGCCGTCATTCCAGCATGGAAGCTGGAATCTAGTTACAAGGAAGTAAAATATACGAATAACTAAACAACCATTCATGGCGCTGGATTTCGGCCTCCCTGCCGAAATGACGGTATAAATAATATTGCAAAATACATGTCATTCCAGCAGGGAGGCTGGAATCCAGTCACAGGGAAGTGACTTATAAAATAAACAATTAAAATTAGGCTCTATATAAATGATAACAGGCGCATTAAAAAATAAAATCGATAAACTTTGGTTAGAATTCTGGCAAGGTGGCGTAGCCAATCCGCTTAGTGTTATCGAGCAAGTTACTTTCTTGATGTTCTCTCGCCTGCTAGACATTAACGAAACACGCGATGAAAAACGTCAATCACGTACAGGTAAAGACTTTAGCCATCGTTTTAAAGAAAATGAACAGCATCTACGCTGGAGCCAATACAGCCATATCGAAGATGCAGAACGGTTATTACTTGTCGTAAGAGATGAAGTATTCAAACATTTCCGAGAACACACAGGCGAAAGTCAATTTGGCGACTATATGAAAGATGCGCGCTTAATTATCGAAAAGCCCAGTCTGTTAGTTAAAGCCATCGAAATGATTAATGAATTACCTTTGGAATCAGGCGATACCAAAGGTGATTTATACGAATACTTATTAGGTAAACTGTCTACTGCTGGCATTAACGGCCAATTTCGGACTCCACGCCATATTATTGAATTGATGGTGCGAATTACTGCACCGCAACCTGATGAAACTATTGCAGATCCCGCCTGTGGAACCGCAGGTTTTCTGGTCGGTGTAATGAACTATTTAATGGAACAACACAGTTCAGAACAAGGCACGATACGCGAAGAAATAGAGGTGGATGATGGTAAAAAACTCACTCAAATAACTTACACAGGCGACCAGCTTGATCAAGACCAATGGAAACATATTAAAAACGATATGATTCATGGTTTTGATTTTGATAACACCATGCTGCGTATAGCCGCAATGAACCTATATATGCATGGTGTTGATAACCCTGATATACATTATCAGGACACACTGGCACAAAGCTTTAGCGAGCGTTTTCCCGAGGTTGAAAAAGAAGCCTTTAATTTAATCCTAGCAAACCCACCGTTTAAAGGCAGTTTAGACGAAGACACCGTTAATCCGCCCATTCTAAGAATGGTGAAAACCAAAAAGACCGAACTGTTATTTATAGCGCAGATTTTACGCATGTTAAAAACAGGCGGACGCAGTGCAACGGTTGTACCACAAGGAGTATTGTTTGGTTCATCAAAAGCCCATCAAGCGGTAAGGAAATTATTAATTGATGATAACCAATTAGAAGCGGTGATTAATTTACCCAGTGGTGTGTTTAAGCCCTATGCAGGTGTCGCGACAGCCATCTTAATCTTCATTAAAGGTGGGGCGACTGATCAAGTGTGGTTTTATGACCTGCAAGATGATGGATTTTCTTTAGATGATAAACGTGATGCTTTATATCAAGATGAGCAAGGCAATCCACTGAACTTTGCAGGGGATTTACCTAAAGTTCTGGCAGGGTATCAAAGCCGTGATAAATCAATTGCGGATACCGAAGCTAACGATAAAACAAAAGCTAGTTTTTGGGTCAGTAAAGCTGATATTGCTGACAATAAATATGACTTATCGATTAATCGCTACAAAGAAGTGATTTATGAAGAAGAGCAGTATGATGACCCTATCGATATACTGGCTAAAATGCGTAGACTGGAAGACGAGATTATTCAGGATATGGATGAGCTTAATGAGATGTTGAAGGTAAAGTGAGATAAAGATGAATTATAAAGAGCATATTACGATAGAAGCAGGTAAACGCGGCGGAAAACCTTGTATCAGGGGAATGCGTATTAGTGTCTATGATGTTTTATCATGGCTGGCGGATGGCATGACAGAAGCGGATATTATCGAAGATTATCCCGAATTAAACCACGATGATATTAGCGCCTGTTTAAATTTTGCAGCCAATCGAGAGCATAATATCGGTGCATTAATGCAATGAAACTGTTATTAGATGAAAACCTGTCACGTCGAGTCGTGCCATTTATCCAACAAGACTATCCAGACAGTAGCCAAATTTCACTGCTCAATATGGAACACAGTACCGATAAAGAAATATGGGATTATGCCAAATCACAGGGTTATACCATTGTCACTAAAGACGCTGATTTTCTAGATATGTCTTTACTCTACGGACAGCCCCCTAAAATCATCTGGTTAAAAATAGGTAACCAAAGCAAAGCGGTGATGATTAATGCGTTAATGGAAAATAGAATAGAAATTGAACGGGTATTAATGACTGAAGATAAAGCTTGTGTGGAGATTTATTGATGGATAGTGATAGTTTAAAGGGGGACATGGGATTAGGTATGGGAATTCAGTTAGTGTTAGGGGAATTGGAGGAGATGTTGTGAGTTGGCAAGTTGAGAAGCTTGGTAATATATGCTCCTTCGTTAACGGTGATAGAGGGAAAAATTACCCATCTACTTCAGCATTTGTTGAGGAAGGGATACCTTTCATTAATGCAGGTAACTTGTCAGGAAACAAAGTTGATACTAATAAGTTAAACTTTATCTCGCGTGATAGATTCGATTTGTTAAGTAGTGGGAAAATTAGGAAGGATGATTTCCTTTTTTGTTTGCGTGGATCATTAGGTAAATTTGCAATTGTTGAAAACCTCACTGAAGGAGCTATTGCATCATCTTTAGTAATTATTAGAGGTAATGATAGAATCACTACAGGGTACTTGCTTGAATACCTGAGAAGTAGTTTATGCCAAAATGAAATTGAGAAATTTGGTAATGGTGCTGCTCAACCTAATCTTTCAGCTAAAGATTTGGGTGAGTTTAAAATCCCTCTCCCGCCCCTAAACAAACAAAAACGTATCGCCGCCATACTCGATAAAGCCGATAGCCTGCGCCGCAAGCGCGAGCAAGCCATCGAGCTCGCCGACCAATTCCTCCGCTCCGTATTTTTAGATCTATTTGGCGATCCAGTGACTAATCCGAAGGGGTGGAAGGTTGCTCCATTACTGGATCAAATGATTCATACTAATAATGGGCTATCTCGTAGACGAAAAAAAATGGAGAACGAAGGTGATATAGTGCTTCGGTTACAAGATATTCATTATGATGGAATTAGATTTAAAAAAGAGCTAAATCGAATTCAACTTGATGATAAAGAGAAAAGTCGTTATCTAGTTAATAATGGAGATATGTTGTTTGTTAGAGTAAATGGGAACCCTGATTATGTAGGTAGGTCAGCTGTATTTACTGATTATTCAGAACCTATTTATCATAATGACCATCTGATTAGAATAAAGCTTGGTAATGCCTATGATTCGGAGTTTCTATCTTATTGTTTTAATTTTAAAGGTGGAAGGAAAATCATTTCTTCACAGGTTAAAACATCTGCTGGGCAGCATACGATAAGTCAAGGGGGTATTGAAAAATTAGAATTTTATCGACCTCCAATTGAATTACAAGCAAAATTTGTTTCTATAATGAGAGCTACAAAAAAGGTACCCTTTAAAAACATTAATCTGGGTGATTTATTTAATTCACTAAGTCAAAAATCCTTCGCTGGTGAACTCTAATGCACACAATAAACACAATCCTACAAAAACACGTCATTCCAGCAGGGAAGCTGGAACCCAGTCACAGGGAAGTGACTCACAGCATAATAATGCCCTCCATGGACGCTGGATTTCGGCCTCCCTGCCGAAATGACGGTTTAATAAATAAGGGTCAAATTTAATGCCTACCCAGCAAAGCCAAGAACAACTTACCAGTCTATTACGCGAATTATGCAAATTATCAAAAGAAACAGAATGGGTAGAATTTAAACATAATAATGCTGATCCGCAGATGGTAGGTGAATACATCTCAGCACTGGCTAATTCAGCGGCTTTATTGGGTAAACAATCCGCGTATCTGGTCTGGGGTATTGCCGATGAAACACATGCTTTACAGGGAACAGACTTTAAACCATCAACCGCAAGGCATAAGCAGCAAGAGCTGGAAAATTGGTTATTACAAAAAGTAGCGCCCAAAATCCACTTTCAATTTTTTGAATTTGAAGTGGAGGATAAATCATTTGTTATTTTAGAAATAATAGCCGCCAGTCATACGCCTGTGCAATTTGATGGTGTGGAATATATCCGTGTCGGTTCATACAAGAAAAAACTGAAAGACCACTCAGCCAAAGAACGTGAGTTATGGCGCACTTTTGACCTTGTTCCTTTCGAAAAACAAATGGCAGCAGAAAATCAAAGTGAGGAGCAGATATTAAAACTACTGGATTATCCTGCTTATTTTGAACTGATGGAATTGCCCTTACCCGATAACCGTGTCGGTATATTAAATGCGTTAGAGGCTGATCAATTAATTGTTAAAAGTGATAGCGGCCTATGGCATATCTCTAATTTAGGTGCGGTACTGTTTGCCAAACAATTAAATGACTTCTCTCACTTGGCACGTAAAGCCGTGCGAGTGGTGTTATACAGAAGCAATAACCGCATTGAAACCATCCGTGAAATCGGAGGTAATAAAGGCTATGCCACAGGGTTTGAAGGCTTAATCGAGTTTATCAATAATTTACTCCCTGAAAATGAGGTTATCGGTCAGGCATTACGCAAATCAGTCCCCATGTTTCCAGAACTAGCCATTCGTGAGCTAGTCGCCAATGCACTAATCCATCAAGACTTTACCTTAACGGGGACAGGCCCTATGATCGAGATTTTTACAGATCGAATGGAAATCACTAACCCAGGTGTTCCACTGGTAGACACGCAACGCTTTCTGGATAGTCCACCAAGAAGTCGTAATGAAGCCATTGCCTCATTCCTACGCCGTATTGGTATCTGTGAAGAACGGGGCAGCGGTATTGATAAAGTCGTTTTCCAAACAGAACTATTCCAATTACCCGCCCCAGCCTTTTCAGTCACACCAGAACATACCCGTGCCATGTTGTTTGGGCATAAAGAATTTAAAGACATGGATAAGGAAGCAAGATTAAGAGCCTGCTATCTACATTGCTGCCTAAAATATGTCAGCAATGAGCCGATGAATAATGCCTCAATAAGAAAACGCTTTGGTATAGAAGAGCAAAATAAAGCCAATGCCTCCCGTATTCTTTCACAAACGCTAGAAGCTGGATTAATAAAACTTTATGATCCAGAGGCAGGAGTTAGAGCTAAGCGATATATACCCATTTGGGCTTAGGGCTTGTTGATGGTTTGTTGATTAATGGGTGTTTATGAATGTTTGTTTTAATTTAACTTGCTGATAAATAATGAGTAAGTTTTGTTGATGGTTTGTTGATGAGTTGCCTGTAATAATATTTAGGGTGCTTGACTAGTAGAAGAAAGTTGGAAATATAGAAATGAATAATGGAAAGAAAGAAATATATGAAGAACTTGATAATTATTTTTCCCAATCAGAAAAAGAATTTTGGATAGGTGTTCAAAACTTTCAGGGTATTCGAGAGTATACAAAAATACCATTAGCACCATTAACTTTGTTATATGGGCAAAACTCAGCGGGAAAAAGTACTATTCATGATGCTCAGCAATTTATTTATGGCTATTTTAGTGGGGAATGGGGGGATGAAAAAATTGCTAAGCACTTAGACCGTTGGGCAAATAATAGACGAATTTCAGACCCATTAACTAAAGGGTATTTAGGCAATTTTGATGATGTAGTATTTAGCATTAGTTCTGCCGCTAATCTGAGTGATCATGCTAAGTGGGAGTCTACACTACATCAGAACCAGAACTATGACGAAGGCATACCTTATTTTATTTTTGGCTCAAATTGTGGCTGTGAAGATGCGGTACCTTTTAAAATAGATATTTATTTCTCGCATGACATTGGTGAGTGGTATGTCAGACAATATTCTTTGTTTTTAGGTGGGGAATTGTGTGCTGAACTGATTTTTGATGATTTTGAAAACAGTGAAGGAACTATAGATGAATATGTTTTATTTAAGTTAAATAAGCAACACTTTGTTTATTCATATATTGACTCATGTTTTGAATATGAATTAGAACAGGTAATTAAGTCGACTTTTGTATATGAATTTGAACAGGCAATTATATCGTCTACTGAAAAAATTACTTTATCTGATGAGTGGTTTTCTTATCATGATATGGACATAGAAAATCGACTGAATATTCAGAATTTAGTGGGGTGGAGTGATGTGGACTCATCACCAGATATACAACCAACTCCTGAAATGCTGATGTTTAGAACTGTGATATTATCATTTTTACAAGTTCCTGCACATGCAGTAGCTCGTAGTTTTGACTTTAATTCAATACCCCCTCTTAGACCTATTCCATCTTCAGAGGGGGCTGTATTTCGTAGGCATTCCAATTCTGATAACAAATTATCCGACTGGTCATTACTAGCTGAGCAGGTTTGTCTAAAACTTATAAAGGATAGTTACCCTATAGAGTGCAACGATGAGAATAGCCCAGACAAGTATCAATTAGATGAAATTAATCGTATTCTTTCTCATCCTTTGTTTTTAAACACTGACTTTGAAGTAACAGGGGAATGTCAATTTCTAACATCTATTGATGTATTGATGGGGGGAGGTAAAAGCAATGAAGAGATGCGCAATTTATTGATGAAATTGGATGCGGAAATACATTTGAAATTGCGTCATAAATCATTAGGCTGGTTAACAGAAATTGAAGATGTAGGTGTGGGTATATCGCAAATTATCCCTGTTCTTGTAGCTATTAGTAAACCTCATAGTAGCTTTAGAAGTGATAAGTATTCAGTATTTATTCAGCAGCCCGAGTTACATTTACACCCTAAACTTCAGGCTCAGCTAGCAGATGCATTTATAGAATGTGTTAATGACAGAATGGCATCATTTTCTGCCTCGCCCTGTTTTATTGTTGAATCACACAGCGAGCATTTTCTTTTACGTTTATTACGTAGAATTCGTGAAACAAGTAATAGTGATATTAAGAATAAATTATTTAGCTTACATCCTGATAATGTCAGCGTGCTTTATGTTGATAAACTTGAAGATGGGTCAAGCAAAATTTTTCCTTTAAGGATCTCAGCTGATGGGGATTTTATTGACCGCTGGCCAAATGGTTTTTTCACTGAACGTGATGGAGAATTATTTGATGAATGAGGAACTTCTTGTTGAACCTAGTGCATTTAATAATGCAATGGAATTAAAGTACCTGCTAGAGAAATTTGGATTTCAAAAGGGGCGTTTTATTGGTAAATTTCCTAAGTCTTGGGTTAAAGAAATTTATCATCAATTAGGTGATTTATCCGATGTTGAGCAGGCAAGAGTGCGGGTATTATTAGAGAAAAATAAAAACTGTTTAGTACCTTCTGGACAGGCAATTGAACCCAATTTGTCTTGGATTGAAAATGCACATCAACAAGTTGAAAAGGGTAACTTTTCTGGTATTGTTGCCGCTAATTCTAATCAGTGGAATTACCCTATAGCAGCAGAGGTGAATGATGATTGTTTATTAGGTGGTCATGATGTTCGTGTTTTAGGGCAGGCAGAGAGTTATACCAATATAGCAAAACGACTATTACAGATGAGCCATGAAATTGTTTTAGTTGACCCATATTTGCACCTTAATAAACCAGCATGCGAAACAGTACTCGCTAGTTTTTTAGCAACAGCTCAGCAAGGCAAGTGCCGGTCATTCGTTATTTGGGCTAGAGACAAAGATGCAGGCATGAAAGGTTATGGGGGAATGTTGGAGCGCAAATATAAATCTAAGTTAGTTAAAGGATCTAGCCTGACAGTTAAGTTGATAAATGATGAGTTATCTACTGAGAAAATACATGCAAGGTTAATGCTATCAATTCTTGGTGGTTTTCGTTTTGACCAAGGTTTTGCTGAAATTCCAAATAATAGAAATGTTGATATTTCTATTCTTGCTAAAAATACACATGACCAACACTGTCGATGGTACCTAGACCCAAATTCTATAAATGATTTTGAAATTGTAGAAGAGCATGTTTTAAACAGTTAAATATAATTTATTTACTCGTAATCTAATGAAAAGGAAAATTCGATGAGCCTCCAAAAATACTCCGTTAACCAGCATTTAATTGAATCTTTGCTTACTTGGGTTAAGTCAGGTGAAATTGCCATACCAGAAATACAGCGGCCCTTTGTTTGGGATGCTGCACAAGTAAGGGATTTATTGGATAGCTTATATAAGGGGTATCCAATCGGCTATATCATTGTCTGGAAAAACCCTAATGTAAAACTAAAAGATGGCTCTTTCTCACAAGGTAAAAAGATTTTGATTGATGGCCAGCAGCGGGTAACAGCCTTGAGTGCTGCTTTAATTGGGCAGCAGGTAGTTAATAAGGAATATAAACAAGTTCGTATTCGAATTGCCTTTAATCCAAAAGATGAGCGGTTTGAAGTTACTACGCCTATTATTGAAAAAGATAAGGCATGGATTTCTGATATTGTGCCTATTATGCAGGGTGATATCAGCCTGTTGAAGATGATTCGCCAGTACAATGAAGCGAACCCTGAAGTCGATGAGGATAAGCTGGAAAGTGTGATCAGTCAATTGACAGGTATTACTAAAAAACAGATAGGCATGATTGAGCTGGATGCTGATCTAGATATTGAAACGGTTACTGAAATTTTTATTCGTATTAATCGTGAAGGTGTCACTTTAAGTCAGGCTGATTTTGTGATGTCAAAAATTGCCTCTAATGAAATCTATGGTGGCAATCAATTACGGAAAGCTATCGATTATTTTTGTCATTTAGCAGTAGCTCCCGAATTTTATAGTCATATTGCAAATAATGACCCAGAGTTTGCGAAAACAGATTATTTTCAGGCAATGCGTTGGTTGCGAAATGAAAATGATGATTTGTATGATCCGTCTTATACAGATATGTTGCGGGTCGCATTCACTTCACAATTCTCAAGAGGGAAGCTGGCGGACTTAGTTGGCTTATTATCCGGTAGGAATTTTGAAACACGGACTTACGAGCAAGATATTGAAGAAGCATCTTATGATAAGTTGAAACATGGTGTTATGCAGTTTATGAATGAAACGCATTTTAAGCGTTTTATTATGATTATCAAATCAGCAGGGTATGTTGTTAATAAACTGATTAGAGCGCAGGCACCATTAAATTTTTGCTACATTTTGTATTTGAAATTGCGCGCAGAGAAATATGACCAGAACAAAATTGAGCATTATGTCAGGAGATGGTTTGTACTTACCTCTTTAACAGGTCGTTATTCAAGCTCGCAGGAAACACGGTTTGATTATGATATTAAACAAATAGATGCGCAGGATTTTGGTGAGTACTTGGCGTCAATTGAAGCAGCAGAATTGTCAGAAGCATTTTGGGATGTTGGCTTAGTACAATTATTAACGACTTCAAACAGTACCCACCCTGCATTTAATGCCTTTTTAGCAGCTCAAGCGGTTAATAATGACAAAGGTTTTTTATCAACTCAGATTACAGTAAGGAGTTTATTGGAACATCGAGGAGATATTCATCATATTTTTCCAAAAAATTATTTGAAGAAAAAATTTAATTTAACTAGAGGGCAATACAATCAAGTTGCCAATTATGTTTATACCCAATCTGAGATTAATATTGCGATTGCAGATAAACCACCTGTTACATATATGGCTATAGTAGTTAACCAATGCCAGTCTGGTGAATTAGAGTTAGGTGGCATTCAAACAATGGAAGAGTTAAAGGGTGATCTTGCAGCAAATGCTATTCCAGAAAACCTTTATGAAAAAGACGATTATGAGTATCAGGATTTTCTTTGCGAAAGGCGTAAGCTAATGGCAGAGAAGATAAAGCAATATTATCTTAGTCTTTAAGGGGGAAAATAATTTATATTTACATAACTAAAATTACCTTATGCCATTGGGGTATGTAGTCGGCTGAGTAGTGAATTTTTAGCCAAGGCCTTAAAAATAAGGAATGTAAGGACTTGGCATGATTTCTGTATTGTGTTGAGTAACTTTTATTAAATTTACAAGGAGAAGTTTCATGTCTAAATATATTTCTGAAATTGTTCGTCAAAGTATTATCGGTATTGCAACTCAAAATGGTTTTGAGGCGCAATTAAAACCAAATGGCAAAGATTTGTACTCAAAAGTACTTAAATTCTATTCACTGAAGGTTAATCAAACTATTTATATTCGTAAAGATCGTGGGGTAACTTCAGCTCTAATTCCAGATTATTTTCAAGTAGCAGTGCATCCTGATTTTTTTAAAACTGAGCTTTGTCGTACAGATAGCGGGATTAAAGCGCATATTATTGCCAATAAACATAGAAATTTGAGTGCTAGCACTTATTATCAAGAATTTCCGGTATTTGAGGGAAATAAGTCGCCTTGTGGTATTTGTTATAAAGTTGATGATTATTCAGCACTAAATTTATTATTAAGTGGGTTGGCTGCTAATAAGTTAATGATTAACCCCATTGAAGTTGATTTGATAACAGATGAAATGGAAAAATTAGTTACTGCATCAGCAGAGCCAATACAGAAGTGTAATGAAAAGCAGGAAGAAACAATTGCTAATAATGTTCAGCCTGTCGAATCATTATCTTCTGTACCTATAAAAGGACTGATTATTAAAAGTCCTTTTATTGAACGTATTTTGGCAGGTACAAAAACATGGGAGATGCGTTCAAGTTCAACAACTATACGAGGTCCCATTGCTTTAATTAAGAAAGGAAGTGGACAAGTGATTGGTGTTGCAAATTTAGTTGCTACTAAAGGTCCTCTTAGTCGGCAGGAGAGATTTGATTCAATGGATAAACATCAAATTTCAGTAGAGCGTTTGCAATCAGGTGAAACAGATAAATGGACGACTGCTTGGGTATTGGAGAATGCTCAAGCATTAATTAGCCCTGTAAATTATCAACACCCTAGTGGGGCGGTAATTTGGGTTAATTTAGAGCCGCAGGTGCAGGAAAAAATTGGGATAGTAATGCAGTAAGTGAATAGTGCTGATATGAGCCTTTATAAAAGGTTGTTTAATGATGATAAAAAAGGATGAAAAATGTCTGATCCAATAATGATGATTGGTTCTATTGCTAGTTTGTTAATGTTAATGGTTTTATTTCTTCAGTTTTTTGTTTTGCGAAAAGTAAATGGATTAGCTAATTCGGATGCCAATCAAATTAAGGTTGAATTAGTTGATCGGCTAGATAAAAATGAGGAATCTTTAAAAGAAGGGTTGAATGAATCACGTAAGGAATTGCGAGAAGTTAGTGCTGAAAATCGTCGAGAAATAAATGAATTGTTTAAAGACTTTCAAGACACCCTGTTAAAAAGGGTTGGTGATAATAGTAGTGAACAAAGCCGCAAAATGGATGTTTTTAAAACAGCATTAAATGAGCTGTCAGAAAAACTTATTAATAATTCTAATGAGTTCAAGAGTAGTGTAAGTACATCATTCAATAGTTCCAGTGAAGCATTAAATAAAAAACAAGATGAATTTAGAGAAAAGACAGTTGAAAAACTAAATACATTTGATGAGAGCATTAAAAATGAGGCTAAGGACAATCGTGAAGAATTAAAAGCCAGTTTAACTTCATTCGAAGCTAAGTTTGCGGAATCAATTAAAACTTTTGGTGAAGAATTAAACACGCAATTTACAACCTTAAATAAACAGCAGGAAGTATTTGGTGAGAAAACAATCGGTAGATTGAATGGATTTGAAGAAGGTATCCAAAAAGATGCAAAGGATAACCGTAAAGAATTAAATGATGCATTAAAGTCATTTGAAGCTAAGTTCTCTGGTGGTATTAAAGATCTTAATGAGCAACTAAGGCAGAAATTTACTGATTTAAATAAACAGCAGCAGGATGCAAATCAACTGGCTAAAACTAGCATTACTGAAATCAAAGATGCAATAGAAAAGCAGTTGAAATCAATTAGGGAAGATAATACCCAGCAACTAACCGAAATGCGTAAAACAGTGGATGAAAAGCTGCATGAAACATTGGAGAAACGGTTGGGTGACTCGTTTAAATTGGTGAGTGAACGCTTAGAGCTAGTGCATAAAGGTTTAGGTGAAATGCAGACTTTAGCTGTTGGAGTGGGGGACCTTAAAAAAGTCTTATCGAATGTTAAAACAAGGGGTATTTTAGGTGAATACCAGTTAGGTAATATTCTTGAACAAATTTTATCACCTGAACAATATGCTGAGAATGTTGCCACAAAAAAAGGCAGTCAGGCTAATGTGGAATATGCAGTTAAATTACCTGGTAAATCAGATGAAAAAACAGTGTGGTTACCGATTGATTCAAAATTTCCATTAGAGCCTTATCAGCAGTTGTTAAATGCCCTGGATGATGGCGATGTTGTAAATATAGCAACAGCAGAAAAATCCCTACTTAAAACCATTGAAGGGTTTGCTAAAGATATTAGTGGTAAATACATCGACCCACCTAATACTACTGATTTTGCGATCATGTTTTTACCTGTGGAAGGGTTGTATGCTGAAGTATTGCGTCACCCAGAAGTTTTCGAAAAATTACAGAGGACTTATCGTATAACGATTACAGGTCCAACAACTTTATCTGCATTATTAAATAGTTTGCATATGGGCTTTAGGACGCTTGCAGTACAAAAGCGCAGTAGTGAGGTTTGGAGTGTATTAGCTGAAGTGAAAACTGAGTTTATTAAATATGCTGGGCAGTTAGAAAAAGTTCAGAAACAGCTAAATACTGCATCAAGCTCGCTTGAAAATCTGCAGTCAACCCGAACGAATGCAATGGAAAGAAGGTTACGAGGTGTTGAAACATTAGAGATTGAAAAAGATGTTGAGCCTTTGTCTTTACCCGAAATAGAACCTACAAAATAGGATGTTTATAGAATGAATAAAACGACGTTTGATTTATGGAGCTTGATTCCTGATTTTTCTTTGATATTGAACGGGGGAGTTAGTGGAGGTGGCGGTTTAAGTGCTTTGTTCGTCTTATTTTTATTAATCATAGGTGGTTCGTTCTTTATCTACGCCATTCTTGGCTGGGTTTCTGCAAAAACTAAAATTAGCTTTTACAGAAATTTAGTTTCTAATATTGACCAAAAGGAATTAGCAAAAAAACAAAGAGATTTACGTCATGAAGCCTTAGAGAATAAAGCGTATGGTCAATTATGGCGGGAGTTTGATGAATCGCTTGTTAAATCAAGTGATGGGGAGCGATTATTTAATACTTTAGATGCTGCGCATTTTTTTAATGTTTCGACATTAGCAGGGAGTTTAACTCAAAATCGTTTATTGGCAGCAGTACCTGGATTTTTAACAGCGGTCGGGGTTGTTGGTACCTTTGTCGGTTTACAGCTTGCATTATCTCAATTGCAATTACAACAAAACGCTGGTGTTGATGAGCTTCGTGATGGAATAGGAAGCTTAATTAATGGTGCTTCAATTGCCTTCATGACATCTGTTTGGGGTATAGGGACTAGTTTAATATTTAATTTCATTGAAAAGATTTTAGAACGGAGTGTCAGATCAAAAATTCATAAATTACAGAACCAGATTGATTATTTGTTTCCTAGAATTAATGCTGAGCAGTCTTTAGTTAGTATTGCTGATCACAGTAAATCGGCTGATGAAACTTTACAGGGGCTTGCGGAGAAAATTGGGGATAGACTGCAAGAGGCTTTGGTTGAAACAACGTCCTCTATTCAAACAGGATTGGAAAATAGCTTAAATCAGATTATGGCACCTGCAATTCAATCTTTGGTTGAAAATGTAAACCAAGGGTCTGAACAAGCATTAGATGGATTGTTAACAAAATTTATGGAAGGTGTTGGTGATGCAGGTGATTCTCAGCGACAAATGATGGAACAAGCCTCAACTAATGTTGAAAATGCAGTAAATAGTATGGGAAACCAAATGCAGGGGTTTGTTGGGCAGCTTCAGCAACATCAGGAAAGTGGGAAAGGGTTAATTGAAGAACAGAATAATGCAATATCACAAAATATAGAGAAAATAACTTCGGCTAGTGAACAGGCGTTATCTTCTACTACGGAGAATATACAGAACGTGCTTGAAAATTTACAGGTAAAGCAACAGCAACAAATGGAGTACATGTCAGAAAATATAGGTAAAACTGTTAGCGGCATGAGCGCGCAGTTAAGGGGTTTTATTAATGAATTGGGTGAGCAACAAAAAGAGAGTAAGAGCCTGATTGAAACTCAAGCTGATCAAATGGTTGCAAATATCCAAAATATTACAGATGAGAGTCAAAATACTTTACTGAAAACAAACGAAAATGTTGAAGCTGTTTTGAATGGCTTGAATCAGCAATATCAACAACAATATTTGAAGCAACAGGACGTTGATCAACAGCGGCAACAAGTTTTTGAGCAAGGGTTAGAGAAATCTACAGAAAGTCAGAAAAGTATTTTGGATAGAGTCAATCAATTGATTGAAATGCAAAATTTAGCATCAACTAAATTATTTGGGGAACTTAGTCAGTTATCTGACTCTTTTAAGCAAGTCGTTACTGAAAATGTTACTGCTAGTCAAAGTATGATGACATCTAGTCAACAAATGAATAGTGTTTCAAACCAGTTGGGCGTATTGTCGTCAAATGTTAAGCAAGCTGCTGACGCAATTTCAGAACCTGTTACACAGCTGATGGAAACTAGCCAACAGGTTGCTGAAGGAAATAAGGCGGTCTTTGAACAAAGTCAAAACTTGATATCAGAGATGGGGCGTTTAAATGAACAGTTTGGCGTGGTTAGCAAAACAGTATTACAGGCTGCTGAACATGCGGAAACTGGCTTTACTGCGTTAGATCAACACCTAGAAGCGTTTAAAGATGGCTTGAAAGTACATATTAATGATTTGGAAGATGAGTTATCTAAATTGTTAACAGGGTATTCTGATCAAGTTCAATCACAGACCTATGGACGTTTAAATGAATGGAATGAACAAACACGAGAATATACGACATCCATGAAGGATGTGGTGAATGTTTTAGCATCAGTAGTTGAAGATATGGAAACAAAACTAGATAGGGGTTAAGAATGAAGCTAGGATCAATACATCATGATGAAACTGTTGATGAAGAGAACCCTTATTGGATTTCTTTTTCCGATATTATGGCAGGGCTTTTAGTTATTTTTATAATGGCTTCTTTAGCATTAATTCTAGAGTTAATTCAAGTACAAGAAAAATTAGAACAAACTCAAACAGAGGTGTTAGAGGCAATTAAAGAAATTGCTAAAGCAGAGCAAGTAAGAAGTGATATTCTGTATGAGATTAAAGACGAGCTAACTCAAAAAACTATTTTAGTTGAAGTAAGTGATAACGATAGTGTTTTGAGAATTCCAGATGAGCAGCTTAGTTTTAGAACAAACCAATATAATATTCCGCGAGATAAAATGACTCAGATGATTGTTATGGAAATAGGTAAGGCTTTACATAATTCAATAACTAAAGAAGATCGGTTTAAATATTTAGATACTATATTTGTTGAAGGACATACTGATAGTCGGCGTTCACCTAGACATTTGGGGAATTGGGGGTTATCTACATTTAGAGCGATTTCTATTTGGAATTTTTGGAATGATAATATGGATAAGGATAAGCCATTGTCAGGCTTAAAAAATCATGATGGGCATCCTTTGTTTTCAGTAAGCGGTTATGCTGAAACAAGACCTGTAAATTTTTCCGAAAGTACTGAGGCAGAGTTAAGGCAAAATCGTAGAATTGATATTCGATTTACAGTTAAGCGGCCAACTATTCACCAATATGAACAAGTTAATAAAATGATTACTGATTGATATGCTAATAAAATTTCCAGAAATTCATTTTAGTTTGCCTGAATGGGAATATAAACGAGATTTTTCTATTTATGAGGACGTAACGAAATCATTAAAAGAAAAGACTAAGTCGGTTGGCTTTCAGTCGCTGGTTTTTTTAAAAAGTACGCGTGCAATCTTTGCCAAAGCAAAAGAGGGGAAATCCTCAGAAATCCCTGCCTTAATTAGAAAGTCTGTAGATGTGAGAGCTTTAACGACATTATGGTTGTCAGCCCCATTCTTTAATAATTGCCCAGTTACGGAGCAATTATTAAATGCTCTGTATAAACCACGACCTGCGTTGAGTAAGTTAGTGATACAGCAACTGTTACGATTGTTTTTTAATCGATTTGATGAGGTAGGTGATATAGATGCTCTCATTTTGTGTCTGCATACTGAACTTGACCGTAATGCTAAAAAGTTAAATAAAAGTGATTTGGCAAAACTGATTAAAAACAGGAAAAAAATTGTTAGTCTTGATGGACCCGCTTGGATTGCAAAACAAGCCATAAAAAAACAAATTGATTTAGATAGCTTTATTGATGAGATCGGTTTAAATAGTTTTGGTGATACAAGGTTTTATTCTCTCTGTCAGAATCATTATTATCTTGAACAGCTAAGATCGATTAAGTCAGGTGTTGATTACTCGATACTACAAGAAATTATAAAACCTGCTGTTTATGAATCTCCATATAAACAGACTGAAATGTTAGGGCATGAGATTTTAAGAATATTAATAGATAGATCACCTAAAGAAGGGGTTGATGAGCAGTGGCAGGGGATAATTCTGACTATTGCAGGTGATCCGAGAATATCAAAAAGTGCTTCAAAATATCAACGTTGGTGGGCGGCATTGAGTTTAGAACAAATTCAGAAGGTTAGAGGCTGGTTGTCGAGGTTTGATTTGTTACTATTTTTAAAAGTTTTGGAAGATTATGGAAAAATGAGCGGAAAAGCAGATATGAACAGGATGTTTCCAGATAGAAAGAAGTTTTTGGAAGGCTTATTTGACTTGGGTTTAGTTGAAGATACTAGATTATTTATTAATCATACCGCTGAATATTACCTTAAAAAAAATTATAGGGAGTCGGAGTTACCCGTATATGCGAATGTTAAAGATCCTAGTCGATCAATGATTTATTTAAAAGTTGCAGGAAAACATATGATAGAAGGGACTCATAATTTTAAACTATGGCTGTATGAAGATTTACCACCCGGTAATAAAATAAATAAGTATGACCAAACAACTTTTACTCCTAAAGAATTAACAACTCAACTGGAATCTTATTTTTTTAAGGAATTTAGAGGGCTTAATAAAAAAACGCCTATTTCAATTAGTCATAATGGTGATTGGCAGCATAAAGCAATTGATGCATTTTATATATATGGTGTTCGGGTCGCTCCTGAAAAAGTATTAACGGAGGAAAAATATCTTCTCTATAAGAGAAGATATGGCTTAGGAGGGGGAAGTGAGTCAAATACATATTCTTCAAGCTTACCTAAGAAAACAATAGCAGAAAAAAATAAAACAAGAATTGGTGACATGAAAAATAAAGACTCAGATTTAGTAAGGAATTTTCTTTCTGGGTCACTTGTGAAAAAAGGCTGATATTTATGGGTGTTAGAGAGCTAATAAAAAAAGTAATAAACAGCGATTCCTCAAATACGTTTTTTTCTATTTTGGTAGATGTGGAAGGGCTAAACTTTTTTGTTGACTATAGTTTATTACAAGGCTGTATAAATGGCTCGGCAAATTTATTGTTACTGAATCAATACGCCTGTTTACAGATGTTAGTTGAGCAAGGGGTAGCCGAACCTATTCGCAATGGATTTGTTATCTCCTGCGAGGATGCGGTATGTTTAGATTCAGATATTAGGTATTTATTAAAATTACCAGAGCCATTCGAAGGGAGTATTTCAGCAAAGGTTGAAGGTCAAACTTCACAGGCTGCATTTAATGTACGTTTGATTCTTCATTATTTGGGTGAAGATATTTATAGCTATGAGCTAAATGGACCATGCTTGAAAATTAGTGAAAAAGAAACCTTTTTACTAAATTCACAGCAATGGCTAGTCTTTAGCAGTATAAGAAAGCATCAAGCACTCTTAGCATCTGATAAAAATGAACAACAAAACCTGTTACTGATTAATCATCTCCAGCAAGCTAAACAAGCTGGGCTTGATATTGATCTGGCCCAGTTTAATAAACTTAATATTATTCATCCTGATAAAGTTGGAGTAGCAGCGGAAGAAGATGTTAATGGTGATCTGGTTTTAACTCCAACTTTTGGATCTAATACTAATCCATATGATATATCAAGAAGGCTTGGTCAACTGAAAGGTACAAATGATATTGCTTCTATGCATATTAGAGATGATATTATTTTATTAGATGAAGGGCGGTTTGAAGCAACACAAGAAATCCTTACTAATCGACGCATTCCTAAAGACCAAGTCAAGCATTTTTTATCGACCCCTTCAGCTTTTTTAGATGCAGCATTAGTCGATTTAGATACAGGGTTTTCTTTACGGGTAAAGGGTGCAACAGCATTTCATCATGGTTATTTTGGTGATACTGATGATTCAGGTATTGAATGGTTTGGTGAGTTAGCTGAAAAAACATTACAAATATCATTATCCGACAATTTACAGGACATGAATGATGTAAATGAATTCGAAGAAGTATTTTACGATGCTATAAAGCATGGTGCTGAAACAGTTTTTTTTAATGAAAATAATATCGATATTTCTAGACCTGATGAAGTTAAGCAGCAACTTAAAGAGCTTAAGGAAAAATTCAGTGAAATTAATGAAAATGAGGAAATAGTTGCCGACCCTGAACAAGAAACTATTTTAGAGAAAGCGGTTGTTGATATTGCGACTAACGATGATGATTTAGAATATGGAGATACTTCATTACAAGAGCAAGTGAAGCAATCCAGTTTTACTGGGGAAATTGATTTTAACGAATACCGGAGGCCCCCCTTTCCTCACCAAGAAGAGGGGGTGCGCTGGTTGCTGGGGTTAATGCAAAGTGCATTGAAACAACATAAACTTGGTGAATCTGACTTACAAGTTCGAGGAGCATTGCTGGCTGATGATATGGGGCTAGGTAAAACTTATATGTCTTTGGTAAGTATTGCAGAGGTATATAAATTACCAGAGTTGCAGGGTGAGACTAAAAAGCCTGTACTGATTGTTGCACCGTTAAGTTTGATTGAAAATTGGATTGATGAATCAGATAAAACGTATTTAAAAAATCCATTTAAAGATATTGTCGTATTGCAGTCAGGCTCTGATCTTAAAAAATTTAAAATTCAAGGGGCTACAACAGAAACTAAGCAGGCAGTTTCTGATGATTTACCTCTTGGGTCTGATGGAATCAGGTATTCACTAAAGGTAGGAAAGGCGTTTGGTGATGAGCGCCTTGATTTACCTCAGCGGTTAGTCGTGACGACATATCAAACTTTACGAGATTATCAGTTTTCATTATGCACTATAGATTGGCAATTAGTAATATTTGATGAAGCCCAGAATATAAAAAATCCGAATGCTATGCAAACCAGGGCAGCAAAAGGGCTGAAAGCAAACTTTAAGCTTTTGGCGACTGGCACGCCTGTTGAAAATAGTTTGGCTGATTTTTGGTGTTTGCTAGATACGGCTCAAGAAGGGTTACTTGGTTCCTATCAGGAATTTAGAAGTCAGTTTATTAAACCGATTACAAAAGCGCCTTTAGATGAGGTTTCTGAGATTAGGTCTGAAATAGGGAAAAAATTAAGGCTAGATGTTGGTGACTTTATGCTGAGGAGGCTTAAAGAAGATCGTTTAGAAGGTTTGCCAATTAAAACTATCTTTGTAGGGTCTGATAATAATCAAGATGGCTGGGTATATAAGCAATCTTTAACTTCAGTTATGCAAAACAGCCAATTAAAAGCATATGATGCTGTTATTGAAAATATGCAAGCCTCTAAAAATAGAGGTGGTGGGACGGGAGGGGCAATTCTAAAAGCTTTACAAGAATTACGAGCCATTTCATTGCATCCTGAGTTAGTGGGAGCAGCAGAGTCTCAAGGTGAGCCGTTAGATCCCAGAAAGTTCATATCTTTATCAGGTAAATTATTGTGTATTTTAAATATAATAAATGACATTCAAAAAAGAAAAGAGAAAGTTATTATTTTTATTATTAATAAAAACCTACAGCGATTGTTAAAGCTATGTTTGTCTCAGATTTATGCTATTCCTGTTAGTGTCATTAATGGTGATACTAAAGCGGTAGCTAGCAAAAAAGGAGCTGAAACAAGAAAGCAACTAATAGAACAGTTTGAGGCTCAATCAGGGTTTGGCATTATTATTGTGTCACCCATTGCGGCTGGTGTTGGTTTAACAGTAGTTGGAGCTAATAATGTCATTCATTTAGAACGACATTGGAACCCAGCGAAAGAAGCTCAAGCAACTGATAGGGTCTATAGAATAGGTCAGAAAAAAGATGTCAGTATATACATTCCTATTTTATTACATCCTAAACAGACCTCATTTGATTTGAATTTGAACGCTTTATTGCAAAACAAAATTGATTTGAAAGATGCTGTTGTGACTCCACAAGTTGTTAGTGCGGATGACATGCAGGGTGTTTTTAATAAGTCTTAGATTCAAATAAGTAGACATCTTTCCTAAATAAGTAAAAATTGAACTATTCGCTATAATAGTCTCAATTTAAACCAAGACTGGCTCAATACGTGAAACCATTTAATAAACTGAATACCGACCGACCAGATGAATTTAAACGAATCACCGGTATATCAAAGGAAAATTTTGAACATTTATACAATAAAGTAGATGGCTATATACTCTCACAAAAAGCGAGCCACCCCATAACGAAGAGAGGTAAAAAGGCCTCTAAATTATCTTTACACGATTAAATCAGCAAAGCTATTAAATTTAGCACGTGGCGTGAATAGCCACTCTCTGATATTACCCACTTGGTTTTCTACTTGACTATCAAACGTCAACTAACTTGACCTTTTTCCCAGCCCGCTGAGGGTGTGCAGGCAATGGGTTCAAAAAGATAATGATTCGCTAACGCCATAAATCGGCGGTTAAACTTTCGTTCCTTTCCGACAAGCACCACATCAACCACTGTTTTCAGGTTGTCATAGAGAGAGCGTTCAAAATTATTTTTCGGGGGGATTACCATCACATATGAAGCGGTACTTTACTCGGGGTTGTTGGCAAAGTACCTTGCAGCCTTTTTTAAAATATCTCGCTCCTCCTTGACTCGCTTAAGTTCAGACTCAAGCTTTGCAATTTTTAACTGATCCTGACCCTTAAGTTTTTTAGGTTCTTCTGATAACTGGTTACGCCAGTGATATAAAGTTTTACTACAAATACCAAGCCGATCGGCTACTTCAGACACTGAGTAACCCCGCTCAGTTATTTGTTTAACGGCTTCTGTTTTGAATTCTTGGGTATATCGTTTGCCTTTGCTCATAAACACCTCTAATTGAAGTTACATTGTAACTATTAAATGTGTCTAGCAAAGTCTGGGAAGTCCAATCCCTGGTTTGGGTCTTTTTTTGATTTGTTTAAGTAACTCATTTGAGCAAAAGCCATAGGTTAGTTTAATTTCACCAAATTGCTCAACTACAGGATCAAGGATGGTAGTGGCTAACTCTTTAATAGCTGCTAGAGTTCTAGGGTCTTGTGGGATATTAGGAAGCTGGGTATGTGCTTGTGTTTCACCACAGTGGATAAAATCAACATATTTAAAGTATTTGCTACAATTTTCTAATGGGTCAAAATTTGACATTTTATTTATCAAACTATCTTTTGAATTTTTATCTAGTATCTAGAGTGCTATTTTACCTGAATAAAATAAATAAATTAGGTGGTGCTGAATGAGCAAAAAAAACTGGGCTAGATATAAATAAATCGGATGGTGTTGCATTTATTACTTGAACTCGGCGTGCCTTTTTTCCTAGAAAATTAATTTTTAGTAGGAGACACTGGCACTCGTTGCGTTTTTTTGAAAAAACACAGATGAGAAAGAGCGATATAACAAAATTTTTTAAAATACTTTTCATCTATCTTCTTGTTTTAGATGGAATTAATATCTTTGTACATTAGATATCCCTAATGGTTTCAAAAATAGCCATCTTTTTTTGATTGAAAAAAATAATCTATGCGTAGCATATATAAGGATTTTCAAATTCCTAATTTGAGTTTGAAAGGTTTTCCTAAAAATAAATTATAAATATTCAAATGAATAAAAATGAGAAATTAGAAATTCTTGCTGCTGTCTCAATTAGTAATGACATTTCACGTGCCGATGACGGGTTGGTCTTTCCAAAAGAGGCACTTCAAAGCTTACCTAAAAAAGTTGACAATTTATTTAAGCAGACCTCTAAAAGTTTGAAATTTGGAGCCCCAGGCGGAGCTCGTGTAGGTCTATTTGTTAACAACAATGAATTATCAGTTGTAGCTTTCTTACCATCAGAATTTAAGAAAAAAATAAAAGATGATGAGACTGGCTTATTTACTGATACGAGAGAAGATATTAATCGTGGAATAGCAAAAAAAATTCAAGCTGCTAAAAAGCTCTACGATGAATGTAAAAAAATAAAAAAAGAGGGGGGGGCAGTCGAAGCTGAAATAACAAAACCATCGATTCATGACAATGACGTCGAGTCTCATGGGTCAACAGTTCGTGCATCTGAAGATATATGGTCTATAGCTGAATCGATACAAACATTACAAGAGTTCGATGATTTGCCTGACTCTGGAGCGACAATTATGCTGGGCGGTATAGAGATTGATCTGCCAAAATCTGAAAAAACCCCTGAGATAGTGAGGATACTTGAAAGTGATTCTGATAACAAATCCTATATAGGAAAAATTGATTATATTAAATTTTTCAGTCAAAAATTTATTCTTAAAATGGATGGTAGAAGTCAGTCTATGTTGAGTGAATACCCTAATCAAGAAATATTCAAACAGTTATGCGATATTCACAAGTCCGGTAAAACAGTAGAAATATTGGGTAGTCCAGTGGTTAGCGAAGGCTTATTAAAAGTAACTGAGAAAAACGAATTTAAATTTAAGGAAATTGTGAAAATTGTTGATTAAATAGTATCGTAAGCCTCAAGTTGCTGTTGAAAATTTCAAGGCTTTATTCTTATTGTGATTTGCGAATAATGATACTCGTTAGAAAAGTATAGTAGCTAATAAACTCAGTTGAATAATAAATCTTCGGTGTAGAAGCTTCGTCTTCTTGATCATATTTTGTGCATACAGTAACTCCTGGCCTTGAGATTAACTCAAGGTCATCAGAATTTTTCACAAAAACATCACCAGTAATAAACCTAATATTTTCTTGTGGAACCCCAAGCTCATCAAGCCATTTGGAAATATTTTCTATTGATGATTGATATATGTCCAAAGCATTATTAGGAATTTCTAAATAGATTGATTTTAACTCTATCCCAAAGTTTGTAAGTTCATTAATTAGTTTCTCTAAGTCATTTTGGCTGCTTGAGTAAAACCCTGTTGACTGTCGTTGATAAGTACCTCTCCATATCTCAGTTAGATTAATTAAATTAGTAACACCTTGCGATAGGGCAAAATGAATATTTTTACTGAATATATGGTAAGCATTGTTTCGAAGAAGGTTATTATTTATATTTTCGTATTCCTCATTTACTTCGCTTGCTAGAACAGGCCAACCATTATTCGACCTATTTCTTAATCCGAATCGATGATAGCCACTTATACTTTGAATCGAAATGGCATTTTTTATCCATTGTTCAATTATGGTTGGCTCAAAAAAATAATGCTGGGCCAAAGCGCTGATATCAGCCCCTTCGGTATAGTCTATTAGTAAATTTGATAACACATCAAATGGTGGTATTTCTATTTTATTGGCGATTGGCGGTAATTTAATGCTTGAATTTATTGTACGGCGTGCGAGTGAAATTTTAATATGGGGAGGAATCTTTTTTTTCAAATAATGAGGCAAAATTTCAACTAGATTTAATTTTTTAGCTGAAAGGTTCAATCGAGCAAGTGTGGGCCCCATACTATTTTTTTTATATCCAAGAATCGTAAAGATTTCATTCGCGGTTAAGTCTTCTGGAATAGATGGCCTATATGCTGCAGTGAGAATATCTAGACAGTGCACATAGTGTTCAATACTAGTTTGAGGGCTTCCATGTCCCATAAAAACAGCCAATTGGTACATTGTTTTTCGGGTTGGAAAGTTTTGATTAAAAATGGTTTTCGTTAAATTATCTGCAATATGTTCCTCGTTCCCAGACCATTTTGCCGTCACTGATGAATCTATAAAATCAACGTTTTGTTGAGCAGTGCTGAGGGTAAAAAATGTTGCAAATGAATGGCGCAAATTACGAAATTTCACATCAGGATCACCTGTTGCTATCCGTAATGCTTGTGTAATTCTTTCTATCACTGACTGTCTAATAACAAGAGCATTATCCCTGAGCCGTCGCGTAAAAAATGGGGCTAGCTTATCACCAGCCTGTGAAGCTAAGCGGTTTTTATGCCAGTGTTGTAGCAAGTCTATTTCTGTTTTATTTAACCGATCATAAAATGGGATTTGTCGAATGCCATTAACAGTTTTTGTCCTCCCGAGGCGGTTATTGCGTATATAAGCTAACATGAAATTTTCACTGATAATATCAGATGTCAGGAGTCGAACTACTTCACCTGCTCTCAGGCCATTTCGATATGACAGACATAGGATTAACGCATGTAATTTTTGTTCGTCAACTTTTAGATATTCATCTTCAAGTAACAGTTTAATTGTGTATTCATACTCATCAGGCATTACGATATTCGCATCTGCCCCATATTCTGTAGAGCTTGGTTCTATATCATTAAAATCTACGAGGGCTGCGCCATGTTGTAGCATTAGAAAGCGGTGAAATTCTTCTAAACGACCCGCTCTGTATGGCCTGTTTAATATAATGCCTGCATCTATGACTTGATCATATACATCAAAAAGTTCGTCACCATCTAAGTCGGTTAAATTGAGATCCCAACACTGTTCAATAATTGCTGTAGAACATGTATTAAAATATTGAAGAATTGTTCCTGTAGCAATTTTCCCCTTTTTACTAGTCCCATGTTTTAGTAACCAACAAACCCAATCATAGAGGTAAAACATTGTAAGCGAACAATTTTTCCAGGATTTTTCCCAATCATTTAGGTCTGCTGCTAATGTTTTCCTACTTTGATCATCATTTTCTACTTTTTCCTTGTCGTTCTGTTGACTGGAACTTTTCGGTTGGGCATTTGAAATATGTCCTCTAAGTTCTTTAAGTGCTTCAAGCTCTTTTTTTAAAGAACTGGACCTTTCTTTAGGGATTCTAAACAGGGAAGTATTGATACTTTTTTCTTTTTTTGCAATGGACTCTTTTAAATCCAGAGGTCTACCCGTTATAAGCCTTCGAAATGCAGATTCATATAGAGGATAACTATGGATATCTCTATTAATATATGCCCGTACAAATCCTGGAAAATGGAGTACATTATCTTTTTTAACGAGTTTAATAATGAATTCAGCTGGGTTAGCGCTGTATTCGTCCTGATTAACGCCAATTTTTTTGCAAATCTGTTTAATCAGTATTTCAACTGAACTTTTTACCTTACTACTAATTGGGAAATTTGTTTCAGTGCCTACAATTTTTTGATGTAATCGAATAATTAACACCGAGGACAATTCATCTGGTAACCAGCGAAATTTTAAAATTGATTTATCATGAGCTGTTTTTGTGAAATTAATCCAAATTTTTCCACCATGGGCGTGAATATCGTTAATAACTCTTTTATCAAGAAGGTCTATGTATCCCTGATCACATAACTGTCCAAATAATAAAGCTGATAATCTTAATGATGCCCAATAGCGCGCTTGATTAATATCATTAGTTGAAAATTCAGGTGGAAAAATATTATCTGTAAATTGCTGTCCTATATAGCGAAGAAATTCATGTTTAATTAAATTTAGTTTCTGAATGTCGCTGCCGTCTTCACTACTCAAAGGGGCTTTCTCACCTTTTACTTCTACCATCAAACTAGGAACAGATGAATTCCATTTCTTTTTATGACGCCCTATTTTTATAAAACGGCGAAATAAATTGTGCCTTCTAATGAGTCTAATAGGCTTGTCAGAAGAATTTATAGCAATTTCATTTAAGACTTGGGTTATAAATTCTTCTGGTATGTCATCAGTGAATTTCCATTCATTTATTTTATTAACTTTACTAATTGCACACCTAACAAGTTTGGCATCTGCTTTATTAGTTTTATCTCGTCTTTTTTGTCTTAGAGCAGGCCCAAAAGTAGCTGCGGGCAAGGTACTTATTTTTATATTTGTTGGAAAATCTGTTTTTCCATATGGTCGCATTCCAGAAATAGATTCCCATTCGCATGATTTTTCCAGTTGAGTCAATGCAGGTATCAGTTGTTTGCCAACATCATCGGGAGATAGTAGGGAGAATTGACCATGTGGTAACTGACCTGTTCGGACATGTCCCAGTTGATAGCTTATATATTCTGCCGAGACACCCAGTTGGCGCAGTTGTGTAGATAGAAAATGACGGTTTGTATTTAGAGGGAGTTGCCATGCGTCTCCGAGCTGGCCTTTTAGATTAGATGGCTTAATCGATGTCCACCCTTTTGCTGTTAGATAAAAAAAGAACGGCAGAGTTTGTTTAAGGCATGGCTGTGTTAAGCTTTTAATATTATTTTCTAAATCAGGATTATATTTTTTTATTGCACATGCAAGCCCGTCAAGATGTTTTAGATATGCTCTATATTGCGACATAGCAATGTCACCTAGCCAAACAGAGCGCCCCTCATGCTCTTGCATCTCTAATTTGTCTGTAATTAATAAAATATTCTTGGACGGTATAAAGCAGTTGTTTGAATAAAAAGGGTCGTTGACTGATCGATGTGCACTACTGAAAAGCAACATCATTAAAGTATAATTTGTGAAGTCATTATGTGCGCGGATAATTTTGGCTAGGTCACGCGTTCCGGAGTTTGAATTTGTACAGCGATTTTTTAGCTCATTCACCATTTTCTGGATCATTTCAATTGAAACTGATAATGGAGAACCAATATCAGAAAATTGGTTATGGTTTTTAATTATTGAGGGGAAGTTATCTCCTGAAAATAGTTGAGTGATTGCTGACCGATATTGGTCCACTAAGTCCTTAACCTGAAAACTCGTATAATATAACCCAGATAGTGGGCGATCATATTCAGTCCCAATAATCGTAAGAGCAGCAATTTCATCATTATTTATATACATTAACTGTTGGAATAATACATTTCTAATTCGTGAGAGTGTGCTTCGATTAGTTCGTTTATTGCGTAATTCAGTTAATTTTTTCTTAGCCGTTAACTCTAAAGATTCAAGGTTAACATTCAATATATCAGTAAGAAGCCCTGTTTTATTATTTTGATCTATGCATTTAGATAACAATTGGCAAACAAACGAGGGAAGCGGCAAGATAAGAGCTTTGGATACAGGCTTTAGATAAGTACTCGCATTTTGGTCGGGCCTATAAGAGTTTGTCAATTGAGGAATGGTATGCCCCCAATAAAATACATCTTGTTCTCTAATCAACCAGTTTTTATCTTCTGTATTGTTAGTTTGAGTCTGTACTCTAAATTTTTGCAATGCTTTAAAGTCTTGTCCAGTGACTAGAGTTAGAGCAATGATTAATTGACTGGCTCTATCAATAGATGATGCTTTTAAATCAAGGCCTGACTTAATGTAACTAACTACTTCAGAAATTTCATTTTCATTTAAAACAGACCACTGAATCGGTAGATACTGGTTATCTAGTTCGGAGAAATAGCTAGAGTAAAGCGCTGATAATTTTTCACTGCCATCTGAAAGAACAATATCGCCTGCCAGCACAGGGGGTGTATGTATGACTGGGGTGATATCATCAGTATCATCTGAAGACAGGCCGTCCAGATCTACATTAGCTGTTTTGTTGGGAGGTACGGGAAGAATACCAATAGGCAGTGGCTGGAAGCCAGTATTTTCTGATTCATCAACAATCGGTTTGATGGGTGGAGAAGCTGGAGTCGGTAGTTCTAGTGGTAGAGTTGTTGTCGGTATTGTATTGTTCTGCTTTAACAGGTTATTTGTCAGTCTGCGCAACGCATTAGCAAAATCGACTTGTCCTTGCTTGTATTCACAATCGCTTTCCTCGTTTAGATTTTCGCAGCGATGAACGATACTTTTTAAATTTTCTAGGGTATATTCATCTTCAAGATGAATCAATTGAGTGAGCGATAACTCCCATAAAGAGCCTATCTTTGTTGCTTTACATACTCCTTCACAGGTGGTTATAAGCTGTGCGTTTGAAAAACTATACTGCTCAGCGTCATCGGTTTGTAAAAGTTTTACTGCGAGACACATTGTTAATACTATTGTGAGGCGGTTTTCAGTCTCACTATCATAACAATCGACTATTAACGCATTATAAAACTCATGAGTTCTGTATCGAGCACCTAGCCGCTTGGTGCTATTTTGACGGGAAGGTATGGAAAAAGTAATGGTTGACCTGAACCAATCTTTTTCAATTTCGGGTACCAGTTGATTAACACAATGAAGCCAAGATTGAATTACGCTATCGTTTATTTTAGGAGCAAATAACTTAACGAGAGGTAATATTATATGTAGTCGTTTTAACGCTACATCAAAGCCATCGAACAGGTTTGTTGATTGAATTAAGCAACAAAGAGATGATAGTGCTTCGGTATCAACACCAGCATCAAGGCAAGCTATAAAAAAAGGGGTTTTTTTATAGGTTTCGATCTCATTCATATTTCTAGTTCATTACGTTTAAAATAAAAATGCCTCTCAAATGTGAGACACGATGTAATGAAGCAGAAGCCTCATAAGGCTTACACCTTAAAAATCAAGATGCAGTAGTAGACTCATTTATACAAAAGGATTCAGTAACTGAACGCCTGTACGTTGAAAGTCTTTAGTATCAATCAGATACATGAGCTTACGTTATTTCCATCAGGTAAACGCTCAAAATCTTCATCATGCCCAACATTTGGAATTTCCGATAAAGCTTGGCTGAATGACTTCCGTGTAGGCTTAAGTAAAATCTCAGACAAAACTTGTCGATGCTCTGCTTCCATCGAACGATGATATCGTTTGAGCTAAATCTATACACTAAAAGGCTGTAATTAAACGGGACTAATAATGGGGGCTTGATGTCAAAAAAGCGAAAATCATTTGTGACAAAAAATATACATAAATATACTAAATGATTTTCAATAAATTTATGATGTCTTTATTTGTATATATTTTACATTAAATGATTTGTAAATTAAATGTTTAATTACAATGAGATATGGTTTTATGTAAAATAAAGTAAAAATATTGACATTAAAGTATACTACTATCTTTGCCCTCCGAAGGCGGTGGTCGGACGTTCGAATCGTCTCGGGCGCGCCATTAACTTGTTGAATTTAATGGATGATTTGTTTTTCTGAAAATTGATTTTACTGCTGATTTATTTTTAGTTGTCATGTAGTTGCCAAATGAAATAAACACAAAGGCATTATTTTGTAATCGTTAGGCATAAAAAAGCCGCTTTGATGTTATCGCCACGGCTTGAAATTTAATG
>Ga0209081_1000058_pt1 | contig 56759 bp, 49 predicted proteins | sample GOMGulsemesocosm_4_FD_184636 | JGI IMG/M metagenome (GOLD analysis project Ga0209081, IMG submission 184636) | Methane-oxidizing microbial communities from mesocosms in the Gulf of Mexico - GOM15B Gulf of Mexico (SPAdes) (version 2) | ecosystem: Environmental > Aquatic > Marine > Cold seeps... | reverse complement strand
CTGTGTCGCATTACTTTGATACTTTAAATTCACATAATGCTTATCGTGCGTTTCGAGTTATTCGTACAGAGTTAAGAGTAAATAATCAATCATTATCCCCTCAAATATTAGCAACAGGCTTGTTGCCGTACTCTCAAAGAGGCGCTGATTACGTGGTTGATATACTTAAAATGTTAAAACATAATCAGCGATATTTAATTAATGATATGGAAAAATAGGTGATAACCACTTCTGATTAAACTAAAGGCTATAACTTAGGTTCTAGGTGTTAATTCACTTCAATTATATTTAGTTTATTAATTTTTGGAGTTTTCTGTTGCTTTGAGTTCTTGAACTCTGGCTGATCAAAAGCGATATCACCACCGTTAATAACGCCTGAATCTCTATCAATACTTGTAAAGTCAAATAAATTGTTATCGCATAGGTGTGATGGTACAACATTACGCATCGCAGTAAACATAGATTCAATTCTACCTGGTGATTGTTCATGCCACTCTTGTAACATTCGTTTAATATTTTGGCGCTGTAAATTAGGTTGGGAGCCACATAAGTTACAGGGAATAATAGGGAATTGTTTTAATTTACTATATTGGATGAGTTCACTTTCTTTACAAAAAGCTAATGGTCTAATCACAACATGTTCACCATTATCTGATACTAGCTTAGCTGGCATTGCTTTCATTTTTCCACCGTAAAACATGTTTAGCATTAATGTTTCTATCATATCATCACGATGATGGCCTAAGGCAATTTTAGTCGCACCAATATCCTTAGCTACTTTATATAAAATAGCACGCCTTAGTCTTGAGCATAAACTACAAGTAGTCTTTCCTTCAGGAATTTTATCTTTGACTATTGCATAAGTATTTTCTTCGACAATGTGGTATGCAATACCTAGCTTATCTAAATAAGTAGGCAGAATATGTTCAGGAAAACCTGGCTGCTTTTGATCCAAATTAACGACCACTAAATCAAAATGGATTGGTGCAGATTTTTTTAATAACATTAATATGCTTAATAAAGCATAACTGTCTTTGCCTCCCGAAAGACAAACCATTATTTTATCACCATCTTCAATCATATTATATTCAGCAATGGCTTGACCAACATGGTGCCTGAGACGTTTTTCTAATTTGGCAAGTTGAGTTTTCTGAGTTGGAGTTAATAGTTTCATAAAATAAAGAGTTAATAAATGGCGAGCGATTTTGACGCGCATTATAGGGTCTTTAATAGAGTAAATCCATAAATCTGTTTATGAATCTATGGATAGATTCATTATTTTAATGCTATTCCCTCAATTTTTTAACGCAGCAGGTTTTTTCTTTCAGATTTAGTGATATTTTTTATTAATAAACGCGATAATCCTTGCATTTTCCATTCTATATTTAAATCATACAAACTCATGCCGTAAATTTTTTCATCCGTTTTTCCTTGCTTATATGCGGGGCGAGGGTCTTGCTCAAGCACTTGAGTAATAAATAATTCAAGCTGATGATATTGAGATGATAAATTATTTAATTGCTGTCTAGCTTGCTCGGTATAATGAATATCGATTTTAATGGAAGGCGTGCTTTGAGCAAATCCGCCTTTTGCGGTAATTATTGAGTCTGCATAGGGTACATAAGGTTTTATATCGACGATGGGTGTTTGATCCAATAAATCTATACCTGATACATGTAGAATCACTTGGTTATTTTTAATTTCTACACTGTTCAGTTTTACGACTGACATGCCAATAGGGTTCGGTCTAAAAGTAGAACGAGTTGCCAACACGCCTATCTTTTTATTACCGCCTAATCGCGGCGGTCTAACAAGGGGTTTCCAACCTTGTGCTTGAGTACCGTGAAAAATAAATAATAACCAAATATGAGAAAACTGTTCCAGCTCTTTTACTAAATCAGCATTATTTGCATCGCCTGTTAATATAACTTTACCTTGTGCAGCATTAACCACTCCTGGTTGACGTGGGATAGCGAACTTCTCTTTATAAGGAGATTCTATATAGCCAATGTAGTTAAAGGTAATAGTAGTGCTTTCGTTTATCATCAGTAGTGTTTTATTCTTCGTTGTCAGTACTTGCTTCAACTTCAACAAAGTAAGCTTTTCCATAACAGATGGTAATTGCATGACATTGTTGTGCATCACTACTTTGGCTTAGTTGTGCTAATTGCTCAGATGAAAGTTCAGCGCAACCAGTAAAAACAATGCCGTTAGCTTGTTTTTTAAATGCCTGTTGCCTTGCCTTTGTTCGGGCGTTAATTTTATCAGGTTCTGCGTGATGTGATTTTTCTTGGCAGTCTTGACCTTCAACTACACCAATAAGTTGATGATGAGTTGGAATATCTTGTTCATGTTGATAAATTTCAACGGTTGCGGCTGAAAAGTATTTTTGAAAATTATCTTTATCTAAATTAGTTGAAATATGACTGCTGCAACTACTCGTGAAAATAAGCAATATTAGCGTAAATAATAGATAGTAAACTTGTTTTTTCATATTTTTACTCTTAAAAAAGGGTAACGTTTGTTACGTTACCCTTGTATTTATTAGTATTATTAACCTTTATACCTGCACAGAATAATATCTACACTTGACTATTTAACTCTCATACCTGCTTTAGCACCGTCATCAGGATTCAATATCCATAAATCTTGACCACCAGGGCCAGCAGCTAACACCATACCCTCTGACATACCAAAGCGCATTTTACGTGGCGCTAAGTTGGCAACCATTACGGTATGTTTTCCAATTAAGTCTTCGGGTTGATAAGCAGACTTGATACCTGCGAATACTTGGCGAGTTTCTTCGCCATTTTCATCAAGAGATAAGGTTAGCTTTAATAACTTATCCGCTTTTTCAACATGCTCGGCATTCACTATTTTGGCAATACGTAAGTCAATTTTAGCAAAATCATCAAACTGAATTTCTTCACTAATAGGATCTGCTGCTAAAGGGTTCGCAAGTGCAGCCGTGTTATCGACAGTTTTAGCTTGCTTGGCTTTATTGCCTTTATTAGCTTTTTTCTTTTCATCAACTAGTGCTGCGTCACCTAAGCTATCTTTTGAAGCTTCTGTTACAGCGTTGACTTTATCCATGTCAACGCGCTGTAATAACGCTTTAAACTTATTAATTTTATGGTTGGTTAATAAAACCTTATGTCCGTCCCAGACTAAGTCATTATTTAAAAATGCCGTCGTACTATCAGCAAGCACAGGTAAAACAGGTTTTAAGTAAATCATTAATATGCGGAACATGTTAATGCCAAGCGAGCAAATATCTTGAACTTCTTGCAGTTTTGTTTCGTCTTTTATTAATTGCCACGGTTCTTTTATCGCGATGTATTCATTTACTTTATCAGCAAGCGCCATAATTTCACGCATGCCACGGCCAAAATCACGACTTTCATAATGTGCTGCAATACTATCACCAGCATTCATCACTTCGTCAGCAAGTGCTTGGTCATCAATATTGTTTGATAACATACCATCAAAGCGTTTAGTGATAAAACTTGCGCATCGAGAAGCAATGTTTACTACTTTACCGACTAAGTCAGAGTTTACTCGCTGAGCAAAATCTTCAAGGTTTAAATCTAAATCATCAATACGATTCGTTAACTTAGCGGCATAGTAATAACGTAAATATTCAGGATTTAAATGATCTAAATAAGTACGTCCTTTGATAAATGTGCCTTTAGATTTAGACATTTTAGCGCCATTTACGGTGACAAAACCGTGAGCGAATACGGACGTTGGTTTACGGTAGCCAGCGCCTTCTAATACCGCAGGCCAAAATAAGCTGTGGAAGTAAATAATATCTTTACCGATAAAATGATACAACTCAGCATCAGAATTTTCATTCCAAAAGCTATCAAAATCAATGTCTGGTTTTTTATTACATAAGTTTTTAAAGCTGCCCATGTAACCAATAGGTGCATCTAACCAAACATAAAAGAATTTATCAGGCGCGTTAGGTATTTCAAAGCCAAAGTAGGGCGCATCTCGGCTGATATCCCACTGTTTTAAGCCTTGTTCAAACCATTCCGATAGTTTATTAGCCATCTCCTCTTGCAATGCACCACTGCGGATCCACTCTTTCAACATGTCTTCAAAGGCAGGTAAATCAAAGAAATAATGTTCTGAATCTTTTAATACTGGCGTAGCACCAGAAATAACTGAGCGGGGGTTTAACACCTCTGTTGGCGAATACGTTGCACCACAGTCATCACAGCTATCGCCGTTTTGATCTTCCGCTTTGCATTTAGGGCAGGTACCTTTAACAAAACGATCAGGTAAAAACATGCCTTTTTCAGGATCATATAACTGTGAAATAGTCCGCGTTTTTATGTGACCTTTTGCATGCAATTGATTATAAATGCCTTCGGCAAACGCTTTGTTTTCATCACTGTGAGTTGAGTGGTAGTTATCAAAGCTAATATGAAAATCAGCAAAATCAGCCATGTGTTCTTCACGAACACCATTGATCATTTCTTCAGGAGTAATACCTAATTCTTGTGCTTTAAGCATAATAGGTGTGCCATGAGCATCATCAGCACAAACAAAATAAGTTTCATGCCCACGCATACGTTGAAAACGTACCCAAATGTCAGTTTGAATATGTTCAAGTAAGTGCCCTAAATGTATTGATCCATTTGCGTAAGGGAGCGCGCAAGTTACTAATATTTTGCGTTTTTTTGGTAAAGAAGAGGAAGAAATTTCAGTAGACATAAAAAATAAATGTTTTGATGGTAATAATGGCTGCAATAGTACAGAATTTAACGTTTATACTCAAATGATTAATGTCACGGATCTTCGGTATGTTCGGTAATATTTTCTCTAGTAAAAATAACAATAACACGCAGCAAAAGCTCAATAGCGCTGAAAAAGAGCAGCTAATTATTGATACGTTAACTCATTATCGCTCTGAAAACTTTCCTCAAGGTATTATTGCGGTATCTTTAGATCTGACGATTAGTCAGGAGAAAAATATCAACATTGCACTATCAATGCCTTTTCCCTGTCAAGGTGAGCTTGATGAACTTACCGCTTCTTTAGCTGATGTTGTACAACAACCTGTTGTTTTTAAAGTGCAATTGCAAATAAACGCAGTACGATCATTTTCGTTAAAAGGTAGCGGTAGTAATATCAAAAATATTATTGCCATTGCCTCAGGGAAAGGTGGGGTTGGGAAATCAACTACTGCAGTTAACCTTGCTTATGCTCTAATCGCAGAAGGGGCTACAGTGGGCATTTTAGATGCAGATATTTATGGTCCGTCGATTCCAACGTTACTTGGTTTACAAAAAGCGAAACCTAGCTCAACTGATGGTAAGTTGATGACACCCTTAATTGCTCATGGTTTGCATGCGATGTCGATAGGTTTTCTCGTTGATGAGAATGATGCTACCGTTTGGCGTGGCCCGATGGCTAGCGGTGCTTTTAATCAATTACTCAATGAAACGGCATGGCCAGCGCTTGATTATTTATTGATAGATATGCCGCCAGGTACAGGGGATATTCAATTAACGTTAGCGCAAAAAGTACCTGTTGCCGCGGCTGTTATTGTGACCACACCACAAGACATTGCGCTTATTGATGCCACGAAAGGTATTACCATGTTTGATAAAGTACACGTGCCTGTTCTTGGTATTGTTGAAAACATGAGTTATTACTTATGTGAAAATTGTGGTCATAAAAGCCATATTTTTGGTCAAGCAGGCGGAGAACAGATAGCAGCGATTAATAACAGCCAATTACTAGGGAAATTACCATTAGATATTACTATTTGCCAAGATGCCGATTTTGGTCAATCCGACATCATTGAAAATAGCACTGGTGATATTGCGCGTTTGTACCGTAGAATAGCGCGTAATATTGCAGGGCAGTTATTTTTACAATTAGATAACCGTAGCCCGCTAACAGCCGTTGTTGATAAAATTAAGCAATGAGTTTAACTAAATAAGTAGAAATTGAACATGAGATTATGTGATAAAGATATTGAGCAATACTTAGATGATGACTTGATCATTATTACGCCAAAACCAGACAGTTCAATGATTTCAGGGGTAAGTGTTGATATTCGGTTAGGTAATGAATTTCGTGTTTTTCAAGATCATACTGCGCCCTATATAGATCTTAGCGGCCCTAAAGAAGAAATGCAGCAAGCAATGGATTCAGTAATGAGCGATGAAATTATTATTAATGATGGTGACGCTTTCTTTTTACACCCTGGCGAATTAGCGCTAGCGGTAACGTATGAGTCAGTTACTTTGCCTGATAATATTGTTGGCTGGTTAGATGGGCGTTCATCTTTAGCAAGGTTAGGACTTATGGTGCATGTAACAGCGCACCGAATTGATCCTGGCTGGTCTGGGCAAATTGTTTTAGAGTTTTATAATTCAGGTAAATTACCGTTAGCATTACGTCCTAAAATGAAAATAGCGGCCTTAAACTTTGAAACTATGTCATCAAGTGCAGCAAGACCATACAATAAAAGAGTTGATGCCAAATATAAAGATCAAAAAGGCGCAGTTGCCAGTAGAATTAGTGAAGATAAAAATGCAATATGAAGTACGATAAAGGCTAAGCAGATTTTTGCTTGTAATCTACGTTGGTTAAACAAGCTTCAAGTGCACTAATAAGCTTTTGCTTATCATGATAGTGAGGTACTTTATTATGTACTAAATCTTGACAGATAATAGTAACTTTATTTGATTTTACATTCGGATCTTGGCAAATGATGCTGTCAACAGGTAAGCAGCCAATGTTTTTTTCAATCCAAGTTAATTTTTCATCAATAGATAATTTAGCGGCAGGGCTTTTTTCTAAAGTTACATTGTCAATAAAAACACAATGGCCTTTTCTGTTCATTAAAGCATTACTTATGTCTCTAACCAATAATGGAGGCACAATACTTGTTAAGAAGCTACCTGGGCCTAAAATAATTAAATCAGCATTATTAATAGCATTTATGCAAGGTGTAATCGATTTAACGAGTGGTGCAAGGATTAAGCTTTTAGGCATAACAGGCATTTCATCAACAGAAATCTCACCAACCCGACAACGTCCTTCCGAGTAGAAAGCCATTAAGTCAGTTGGCGCTTCAGACATGGGTAATACTTGCGTTTTAACGCCTAAAATTCGTCGAACTAACTTTATTGAATCTAATGGCCTTGATTGAACTTCGCCTAAACCATAAAGAATAAGGTTACCTAAGTTGTGGCCACCCAGTTCATCGTTACCGTCAAAACGAAAGTTAAATAGTTTGTTACCAATAGACTCTTTTTTTACTAACTCCGTTAAGCAGTTTCGTAAATCACCCCAAGCAATTGAACTACTACGTTTTCTTAGTTTTCCTGTAGAACCACCATTGTCTGTTGTTGTCACGATGCCGGTGAGTTTGTCACCCATAAATGAAAGGGTTGATAATACCCTGCCCAAACCATGGCCACCACCAATTGCTACAATATTTAAGTTGTTTAATTGCATTTATAAAAATTATTTGATTCTATTTAAATATAAACAATACCTGTAAATTTTTAAAAAAGATACCGGAAGCTTTGTTGTTACTGCTCCCATATAAGTATTTAACAATATTCTATTAAGCAATAGCGAGTGTTATTTTTGATGACTTTTGCTAACTATTTTTATAATTCAAATAAGTCGTTAAGCAATAATTAGTCAACTTGATGCTAAAGTAAACATTTAACTAAATTTTTACATTGTTTTTGCATTTTTTTTAAAAAAAGTGTTGACAGTTTCAAGGCTGCTGTTAGAATTCGCCTCGTTTTCAGCAAGTGATTAACTTTACTTGTAGGAAATAATTTTTATTCACTATTAGGCCAGTTAATAAAAAGAAAGGTTCGAATGAATAATCAATTGATTAATCATTTAAACATGCGGGGCTATAGCTCAGCTGGGAGAGCGCTTCGCTGGCAGCGAAGAGGTCTGCGGTTCGATCCCGCATAGCTCCACCACTTATTTATGAATTAAGAAGTAAATAGGTAGAGAATTTATATTCAATAGTTCGCTGTTGAGTAACGATAGTTTAGTGTCCCTATCGTCTAGAGGCCTAGGACACCGCCCTTTCACGGCGGTAACAGGGGTTCGAATCCCCTTAGGGATGCCACTTTTTTTCTTAATGATTTATTCTTTAAGAGATAAAATAAGTTTACTTATACTTATAAAACAATAAGTTATTAAGAATTGGTTTATCCAATCCTGTGTCCCTATCGTCTAGAGGCCTAGGACACCGCCCTTTCACGGCGGTAACAGGGGTTCGAATCCCCTTAGGGATGCCACTTTTTCTATTGTAAATCTTTATATATACAATGGGTTAAAAAGAGTGCATAAAAGTGAAATAGTTTCTTATACTGTGGCTTCATCGCTAAAATAAGAGTTTAGAGTTTTAGTTTTTCTAAATATTGATAAATATCAATGGTTATTATTTAGGAATATCTAAATCACCAAAGTGATTTGGTAGATAGTTTGTATTAACATAAGTTAATTCAGTGTCCCTATCGTCTAGAGGCCTAGGACACCGCCCTTTCACGGCGGTAACAGGGGTTCGAATCCCCTTAGGGATGCCATTTCATTATATGAAATGTACAAAAAGTGAAATATAGAAAGCCCACGCAATAGTTACTATTGCGTGGGCTTTTTTGTTTGATTATATTAATGATTACCCCATTAATTGAGCGAATGATCCAATTAATATGAAGTAACGATCTTAGAACATTAGGATAAAATAATTGGTCTACATACTTTTAAAGAAAAGATTATATAATTTAGTTAAAAAGCATTAAGACAATATAAAGTTAATGGCATTAATAATTTCACTTCATTTACCTCAGCAGTTCTGCTTGTTCAAAATAGTAAAATTTAACTGCTTTAGCTACATTAGTCGTTAAATTTTTGTTAAAACAGTAATTAATCAAGTAATCTAAAGATAAAAGCTTTAATTTATCAAGCTTTCAAGGTATGTTATGCGCTTTTGTCGTGCTCTTTAAATATACTTTTTTTATTGTTTTGCAAAGGTATAAAAAAGATCAAAAACAATTGACTTTTATTACGTGTTATTCGCTTTAATAAAAGTATTAGTCTGCGATAAAACCAATACCATAGCGTGTAATTATTAGAACAAAGCAAAAGATAATCACACCGTTTTAATCTTTTTAGAGTTAGTTCAAATGAAAGAATTTGTTGTGATTCATGACTACTTAGTAACCGAGGCCGTTGTTGGTGACTGGGATGGTCAAGAAGAAATAGTTGCAGAGCGTGTAAATGAAATTTATCACACGCTTTATGACTTAGCCGAAGAAGATATTGAAACATCAGAGCTTGAGCAATTATTAGCACTGATATGGGACACTTGGATAGGGCAGGATGTTTTGCCCGATCTTGAGTCTGAAGACATTTACGATTGGTGCCGTCATGTTCTAGATAATAGAGAACAGCACTTAAAAATAGAAGACTATTAATTTAATCTTCCCAATAAACCTATTTATTTAACCTAAATTGTATAGAAAGTTGTATTTATGGAAATTGAAATTAAACGCATTACCACGAAAGATATTATTACTTATTTAACTGAAAAATTTCCTGAATGTTTTTCTGTTAAAGGCCCTGTGAAACCACTTAAAGTAGGGATTTTTCAAGACTTAGCAACAAAACTTGTTGATGATGAAACCGTCAGTAAAACTCGATTACGTCAAGCATTAAGACATTACACCAGTAGTTGGCGTTACCTTAAAGTTATTAAACAAGGTTCATTTCGGGTTGATATTGATGGCAATGATGTTGCAGAAATAGATGAAAACCAAGCAACTTACGCGAGTAAAACATTAAAAGAAAGCCAAGAAAAATTTGGTAACAAAAAAGAACAAGACAAAGGCAATAAAAAACCCTATAAAGGTAATAGTGCTAAAGCCGCCGAAGGCGTTAAAAAAACGTTTACTAAATCGAAAACAGAAAACTTTAAATCTGTGACGTCCGCTAAACGTAAAGTAGTTAAAAAAGACTTACCGCCATTAACACCAGTAGAATCTGATAGCATTAGTGTTGGCAGTAAAGTTAAAGTTAAGTTAGGTAATGCACCTATGAATGCTGCTATTATTGATATTTCAGGCAAGGATATTAGCGTTCAACTTGATTCAGGCATGGTTATAAAAACGCAGTTAAAAAATATTTATTCATAACGTTTTACCAATGAACTTAGGCTAAAGTTAGAAGAGTACTATTTGGAGTAATGTGCATGCAAAAATTTTGTCGTATCGCTCTTACCATCTCATTATCGGTAAGTTTTTCACTATCAAGTATCAGTGTGTTAGCTTTAGCACTCAATGATACGACTAAAGAAACAGCACTACCTCTTTTAGCGCCTCAAAGCCAGCATTCTACAGCAAGTAAGCGTATTACGGCTCGATTGACTCGTGGCCATTATAAAAAAATCACAATCAGCGATGAATTATCACAAGACGTTTTTGATCGTTATATTAAACAGTTAGACTATTCTCGTAATGTGTTTTTAGCCTCAGATATAAAGGAATTCCAAAAACATAGTTTAGAATTTGATGACGCTTTTGCTCGTGGTCGATTATCTCTACCTTATGATATTTATAATTTAAATATGCAGCGTCGTCTTGAACGTTATGAATATGCATTAAATTTACTTAATTCAGTTAATGTAACAACGGATTTAGGCACAACAAGTAAATCACCTTTTGATTTTACTCTAAACGAGGTTTACTCCTACTATCGTGAAGATGCACCCTGGGCAACTTCTGCCGCTGAACTTGATAAGTTATGGCGACTAAAAGTAAAATCTGATGCTTTAAATTTAACCCTTGCCGGTAAGGGGTGGCCTAAAGTTAAAGAAGCATTAAGTAAACGTTATAAATACGCAATTAAACGCTTAAAACAAAGTGAAAGTGAAGATGTTTTTCAATTAGTGATGAACAGCTTTGCGCGTGTTGTTGAGCCTCATACTTCTTACTTATCTCCTAGAAATGCCGAACGTTTTAAAATGGAAATGAACCTATCACTTGAAGGTATTGGTGCGGTTTTACGTGCTGAAGAAGATTATACTGTTATTCAAAGTGTTATTAGCGGTGGTCCTGCGGAACAATCTAAACAATTAAAATCTAAAGATCGCATTGTTGGTGTTGCGCAAGGATATGATGATTTCGAAGATATTATTGGCTGGCGTTTAGATGATGTTGTTGAAAAAATTAAAGGACCTAAAGGAACTACAGTACGTTTACAAATATTATCGGGTGAGTCCGATGATATTAGTAACGTTAAAGAAATTGTTATTGTTAGAGATAAAATAAAGTTAGAAAATAAAGCTGCAAAATCGGAAGTATATTTTGAAAATAGGGTCGATGAGCAAGGTAAAAGGTTAGGTGTTATTACCGTGCCTAGTTTTTACAACCATTTATCTCGAGATGTTAAAAAAGAAATTGCTAAATTAAAAGAACAAGCCGTACAGGGTATTATTATTGATTTACGCGGTAATGGAGGAGGTTCATTACCTGAAGCTATTTTGTTAACAGGCTTATTTATTGATAAAGGTCCGGTTGTACAAATTCGTAGTACTGCAAACCGTGTTGAAGTACAAAAAGATAAAGATGGTATAAGCTATTATGATGGCCCTTTAACCGTAATGGTTGACCGTTATAGTGCCTCGGCTTCAGAAATATTTGCTGCTGCTATTCAAGACTATGGGCGTGGCGTTATCATTGGCGAACACACTTTTGGTAAAGGTACTGTTCAGCAACATCGTGGCCTGAGTCGCGTTTATGATTTATATGAAAACCCTTTAGGTAGTATTCAATATACCATTGCTAAGTTTTATCGTATTGATGGAGGGAGTACACAACACCGTGGTGTATTACCTGATATAACTTTTCCAACAGCAGTAGACCCAGAAGACTGGGGTGAAAGTAAGGAAGAAAATGCCTTACCTTGGGATCAAATTGACCGAGCTCAATATGTGGAATTAGCTGATATAACAACGGATATTACTTATTTAACTTCGCTTTATCAGCAGCGTATTAAAACGAATAGTGAATTTAATTATTTGTTAACAGATATTGAAACCTATAAAGCAGAAAAAGATAATAAAATTATATCTTTAAATTTAGTCACTCGTAAAACTAAGAGAAAAGAGCGCAAAGAAAAGCAGTTAGTTCGAGCTAATAAACGTCTTATTACACTGGGCAAAGAGCAAGTCACGACACTTGAAGATCTACCTGATGAATTAAATGAATTAGATCCTTTTTTAGATGAAACAGCTCGAATAACTTTCGATCTGGCTAATTTAGATAAAGTGGCTAAAAAATAATAAATATATACCCATGTTACTGTTACTCTAGCCGTTTTAATAAATATATAGTGAGGCTAGTGCCAGTGAATAATCTATTTCTTTTTCATTATTTGGATTTTTTATGAGCTACTCTACTACACGATTTTTAGCTGATTACACCCAAGCTAAATTTACGATCAATACTGTTAACTTAACGGTTGAATTAGATGATACCTGCACTCGTGTAACTAACGAAATGATGCTTACTCGACAAGGTCAACATAATGAAGCATTAGTACTAGATGGCGAACAGTTAATACTTATTTCGCTAACGCTAGACGATGAAGAATTATCTGTATCACAATATCAATTATCAAAAAAAAATCTGACAATAAATACAAGTAAAAATAGTTTTAAATTAACCTTGGTTACGGAAATAAACCCAGTTAAAAATACTTCGTTAGAAGGGTTGTTTAAATCAGGTGATGCCTTTTGTAGTCAATGTGAAGCGGAAGGCTTTAGACGCATAAGTTATTATCTTGACCGACCTGATGTAATGGCAACCTTTACGACTACGGTTATAGGCGATAAAAACTTATATCCTTATTTATTATCTAACGGCAATAAAATTAATCAAGGTTTACTTGATAACAATAAGCACTTTGTTACTTGGTATGATCCGTTTCCAAAACCTTGCTATTTGTTCGCATTAGTTGCAGGTGATTTTGATTTATTAGTTGATAATTATACGACAAGTTCGGGTAAAGAGGTCGTATTAGAGATTTTTGTTGATAAAGGTAACAAGTCTAAGTCTACGCATGCAATGGCTTCATTGAAAAAATCTATGCTGTGGGATGAACAAACTTTTGGATTAGAATATGACTTAAATATATACATGATTGTTGCCGTTGATTTTTTCAATATGGGCGCAATGGAAAATAAAGGGTTAAATGTCTTTAACTCAAAATATGTTTTAGCTGATAAAGCGTCAGCAACTGACACAGATTATTTTAATATTGAAGCAGTAATAGCGCATGAATATTTTCATAACTGGACAGGTAACCGAGTAACCTGCCGAGATTGGTTTCAACTGAGTTTAAAAGAAGGTTTAACCGTTTTTCGCGATCAACAATTTAGTGCTGATATGCATTCAAGTGCGGTTACTCGTATTCAAAATGTAAGGCTGTTAAGGTCTCAGCAATTTGCTGAAGATGCAGGCCCTATGGCGCATCCAATACGTCCTGAAAAAGTATTGGAAATGAATAACTTTTATACTTTAACTGTTTATGAAAAGGGCGCTGAAGTTATTCGCATGCTGCATATCTTATTAGGAAAGGAAAATTTCCGACTTGGTATGGATCTTTATTTTGAACGTTTTGATGGCATGGCAGTCACCTGTGATGATTTTATTAATGCCATGAGTAATGCTTCAAATAAGAATTTGGAGCAGTTTAAATTATGGTACAGCCAGTCAGGAACGCCAACACTTAGAGTAAATGAATATTTCAACGAACAAAGTGGCGAATACCAGCTAACCATTATCCAACAATCGCCGATAACGGTTAAACAGACAAACCCACAAGCTTTACTTATTCCGATTAAGCTTGAATTGATCAATGTTGATAATGAAAGCCAAGAACATTTCATTGAATTAACACAATTAGAACAAACGTTTTCATTTAAAAGCTTCAGTGGCAATACATTCAGTTCTAAACCAACACTTGCCTTATTAGCCGATTTTAGCGCGCCTGTAAAAGTACACTATAGCCAATCAAACGATGAGTTATTAACAATTGCATCAAAAGCAAAAAATAGTTTTTGTCGTTGGGATGCAGGTCAAACGTTATTGATGTCAACCATTTTATCACTCACTAATGAACCCAATTATGTTATTTCAACACAATTATTAACGTTGTTTGATGATGTTTTGAACTCAGCAGAAGACGACGCTTTTATTGCTGAGCAGTTAACATTACCAAGCTTTGATGAAGCGGCAACTCTAATTGAAGTCGTTAACCCTACCTCGTTAGTCACTGCAATTGAGCAATTGAATCTGTTTATTGCTAAAGGATTAGAAAAAACTTTTTATGAAAAATTTTTGCAATGCCAAAAATTATTACAGCAAAAAGAACTGAGTGAAGCAAAAACCGCTGCTTGTCGGGCATTAAAAAATACTTGTTTACGTTATTTGTCAACGTTAGGGCAAGTTGATGATTTAATTGAACAACAGTTTACAAGCTCAGATAATATGACCGATTCATTAGCCAGTTTAAGCTGTAGTGCTAAATATAATCTTGCGTGTTTTCAAGGTTTAATGCAAAAATTTGAAGATAAATGGCAAGACACCGCATTGGTAGTCGATAAGTGGTTTGCCATATCAGCAAGTTTGCACTCAGCTGATATATTTGAGCAGTTAATAGCACTAAGTGAACACCGTTTGTTTAGTATTAAAAATCCTAATAGAGCGCGTTCGCTTATTGGTGCTTTTGCAATGAATAATCCTAAATATTTTCATTGTTCATCAGGGCAAGGGTACAAGTTTTTAGCAGATAATATTGAACAGTTAAATACGATTAACCCACAAGTAGCGTCACGTTTGGTTACACCATTAATACAGTTTGAAAATTTCGCTGAACCTCATAGGCAGTTAATGAAAGCACAATTATTACGTTTACAAGTATTACCTAATTTATCTAAAGATTTGCAAGAAAAGCTAACTGCGGCTTTGCAGGCCTAAGGGTAAGCCTCAGGTATAAGATAAAAACATAGTCGCGTCATTTTATTTGCATTTGTGCGCGAATTTTCTTATTTCAAACAAAGTTATTTATTTTTAATGTTATGAAATATTATTTTTCTCTACAAATTACTAATAAAGAATTTTTGCCTTATTACCAAGGTCAAATTAGCGCTATTAATGTCTTCACAAACTCAGGCGTAAATATTCAGTTTCCTGCTGTACATTTACGGCAACACCTTGATAGAAAAGGTGTTTTTGGTAGGTTTTGTCTTGAAACAAAAAATAATAAATTTTTATCACTAATTAAGTTAACTTAATTAGTGATAATGTCATTTACTCTTTTCTTTTCATAGAACAAAATAAAATAGAGTAATAGCCTTAAACAATGCTCAAGCTATGCTTATTACTACTTATGTTTAATCAATATACTCAACAAGTGTTATTCTATTAGCTTAGTGAGATTAATTCACCTTTTCCCTTTTCTATTTTAAACGCTAGTTTTAAACAAAATAATACTTAATAGCGTATATCCAGTTCAACTCATTAAAAAACAACAGATTAACGATTGTTTTTTAACTTGCCAGACCAATAAAATGATGCAATTATTAATTTCTAATAATAGAAAAATAATAACAACTATGTTGAATTATAACGGGTACCTGACATAAAAGTATTAATGTTTATTGATTTATCACTGAAAGGTCAAATAAATGAAAACGTAGTTTGAATAGAGTTTGGCTTTTAAGTAAAGGCATATTTAGTTATAAAAATTGTAATATGTTTTTTTTAATTATTACAAGTGGACTTTTAACTTGTTAAAAACAAAAGGAAAATGACATGGCGTTAGTAAATGGTTCACCCTCAGTGATACTTAAGAATGTAGTACAATTAATAAATAAAAAAGTTCCCCAGAATTCAGCACCATTAGTAGAAAAATTTGCTAATTTATTATATAGCAATATTTCTTCACTTGACTTAACCAACCGTAATGACAGTGATATGTATGGAGCAACTTTAAGCTTATGGAGCTCCTTAAGTGAGCATGTTGACGATGGGCCTATTATTCATGTTTTTAACCCTTCAGTAAATAAAAATGGCTGGAAATCCAGCCATACTATTATTGAAGTTATTGTTAAGGATATGCCATTTTTAGTTGACTCTATTCGTATTGCATTAAATAGACTCGGTTTATCCCCCCATTTAATGCTTAATTCAGCGTTAAAAATCGTGAGAGATAACAGTAAAAAAATCATCCAAATAGCGTCTAATATAGACGATAGTATTAAATCTATATCAAAAGAAACTGTTTTCTTTATTGAAATTGATCGTCAAACAGGTCAAGCAGAATTAGATATAATTAAAAATGAATTATTTAGTGTTATTGAAGATATTTCTTTAACGGTTAATGATTGGCAACCCATGCTAAAACAACTTAACAATATTATTGTTAATATCAAACAAAGTAAATTACCTGGTACTAATCAAGACAAAGATGACACCATTGAGTTTTTATCATGGCTAGCAAATAATAATTTCACCTTAATGGGCTATCGATCATATGATATTAAAGCGGTAAAAGGAGATATAAAGCTAGAAGCTAATATGAAATCAAGTTTAGGATTAATGACAAATGTTAAAGGGTCTCAAAGTCGTTTGATTTCAAGTTTAAGTGAGTCAGGTAGAAAGGTTGCTTTAGGTCAAAATCATTTAATACTAACTAAAACTAACGCTTTTTCAAGAGTGCATAGACCAGCACAGCTTGATTATATTGGTATTAAACATTTTGATGATAAAGGTCGTGTTGTTAGTGAAGACCGCTTTATTGGTTTATTTGGATCCGCTTATTACACTAATAGTGCATTAAACTTACCGTTAATTAAATCTAAAGTCATGGCTGTTTGCCAAGCATCAGGTTTCGCTAAAGCAAGCCATGCTTATAAAACGCTCGTTAATATTCTTGAAACTTACCCAAGAGATGAAATTTTACAATGTTCAACTGAAGAACTATTACCTAATGTAATGGGCATTTTGCAAATGCAAGAGCGTGATTGTACAGGTCTTTTTGTTCGTCGCGATGTTTACGACCGTTTTTACTCTTGCATGGTTTATGTACCGCGTGAACGTTACAATACTCAACTACGTATTGAAACCCAGCGCCTATTACAAGAAGCCTTTGGAAGCGACGAAGAGGTTAAGTTCACCACTTATTTCTCTGAATCAGTGCAGGCAAGAACACATTACATTGTTCGGGTTAAATCAACTAAAGTCGATGTAAATATTAAAGAAATTGAAAATAATTTAAATGAAGCAGCACGTAATTGGAATGATAAATTAGTGAGTGCGCTAGCAGCAGGTTATGGTGAAGCAAAAGCGAAAGTGCTTGGTAAAAAATATGCGAGTTTTCCACAGGCCTACAAAGATGAGGTTTTGCCAGGATCAGCTATAGTCGATATAAAAAAGCTAGAAAATATAAACTGCTCTGATAATTTGGAAATGCTCTTTTATCAGCCATTAGAAGAGGAGGCTTCTAGTCGTTTTGTTAAACTAAAAATCTTCCATAAAGGGGAACCGATTCATTTATCTGATGTTTTGCCGATGTTAGAAAATTTTGGTTTACGGGTAATTGGTGAAAGTCCATATGCCATTAAAACTAACGATATCGAAACCTTTTGGATTCTAGATTTTTCTATGTTGATTACTGGTGACAGTGATTTTGATGTATCTAAAGTACAAATCTTATTTCAAGATGCTTTTGCTAAAGTATGGCACGGTGATTTAGAAGATGATGGCTTTAATCGTCTTATTTTAGGTGCAGGTATTGAGGGACGTAGAGTGTCAATTCTTCGTGCTTTTGCCAAGTACGAACGTCAAATAGGAGGTCGTTTCAGTCAACGTTATATCGAAAATACTTTTGCGCGTTATCCAAATATTGCAGAGTTATTAATTAAGTTATTTGTTGCACGCTTTGATCCTAATGACAAGTCAACTGATAATGTTAAAGCAAAAGTACAAACTAAATTGGCTGATGAAATTGAAAGTTCGTTAGATAATGTTGCTAATTTAGATGACGATCGCATTATTCGCCGATTTGTAGAGATGATCAATGCTACCGTTCGTACTAACTACTTCCAAGTAAATAAATTGAAAGAAGAAAAACCTTATATCTCATTTAAAATTATTCCTGAACAAATTAGTGAAATACCACAGCCAGTGCCTAAATTTGAAATTTTTGTTTATTCTCCGCAAATGGAAGGTGTTCATTTACGGGGAGGGAAAGTTGCCCGAGGAGGTTTACGTTGGTCTGACAGACGTGAAGATTTCCGCACAGAAGTATTAGGGTTAGTAAAAGCACAACAAGTTAAAAATACTGTGATTGTCCCCGTAGGCGCTAAAGGTGGTTTTGTTTGTAAACAATTGCCTGATGGCTCTCGCCAAGAAATATTTGAAGCAGGTAAAGAATGCTATCGCACCTTCATTCGTGCTTTATTAGATATTACCGACAATATAGTTAATGGCAACGTTGTACCACCTGTTGATGTCATTCGTTTAGATGAAGATGATGCGTATTTAGTTGTAGCAGCAGATAAAGGTACAGCGACTTTTTCCGATATAGCGAATGAAATTTCTGATGAGTATAATTTTTGGTTAGGTGATGCTTTCGCCTCTGGAGGTAGTGTCGGTTATGATCATAAAGCAATGGGTATTACCGCAAAGGGTGCTTGGGAGTCTGTTAAACGTCATTTTAGAGAAATAGACATCGATTGCCAAACGACTGACTTTACCTGTATAGCCGTTGGTGATATGGCTGGGGATGTTTTTGGTAACGGTATGCTGTTATCTAAACATATCCGCTTACAAGCGGCATTTAACCATATGCATATATTCATTGATCCTACACCAGATTCTGCAAAAACGTACCCAGAACGTAAGCGTTTGTTTAACTTAGCAGGTTGTAGTTGGGAAGATTATAACAAAGATTTGATCTCAGTAGGCGGTGGCATTTTTAGTCGTCATGTAAAATCAATTAAATTAACACCTCAAATTAAAAAAATGTTAGGTACGCAAAAAGAAAGTTTGTCACCTAATGACTTAATTCAAGCAATACTAACAATGGAAGTTGATTTGTTATGGAATGGGGGTATCGGTACTTACGTTAAAAGCATTAAAGAAACAGACTTAGAAGTAGGTGATAGGGCTAATGATTCACTACGTATTAATGGCTGTGATTTACAAGCAAAAATTGTCGGTGAAGGTGGGAATTTAGGCTTTACGCAGTTAGGCCGTATAGAGTTTGCTACCAATGGCGGCCGTATAAACACTGATGCTATTGATAATGCGGGTGGTGTTGATTGTTCAGATAATGAAGTGAATATTAAAATATTACTAAATAGTTTAGTGCGAAATGGTGATTTAACTATAAAACAACGCAATAAATTACTTCATGATATGACCAATGAAGTGGGTGATTTAGTTATTGAAGATTGTTACCGCCAAACTCACTCATTATCAATAACTGCTATGCACGGTATGAATAAGCTAAAAGAACAGGTGCGCTTTATTCATGAGTTAGAAAGGACGGGTAAGTTAGATAGAGCATTAGAGTTTATTCCTGATGATGATGAAATAGCTGATAGATTAGTGAAAGGGAATAGCTTGACGCGCCCTGAATTAGCCGTGTTATTAGCATATAGCAAAATGGTGTTAAAAGAGGATTTAGTACATGCCAAAATTACGGATAACCCGTACCATGGCAGACTATTAATTTCTGCTTTTCCTCAACAATTACGTGATAAATATCAAGAACAAATGCAGTTGCACCCACTTCGAGCTGAAATTATAGCCACGAAATTAGCCAATAAAATTGGCAATGACATGGGAATGAATTTTGTAAATAGAATGCAAGAAGAAACAGGCGCAACGGTTGTTGAAATTGCGAATAGCTATACTATGGCATGTGAAGTATTTGAACTTGAAGATTTTTGGCAAAAAATAGAGGTTTTAAATAATAAAATTTCAACGGCTATTCAAACTGAAATGCTATTTCAATATCGTCGTACAGTACGTCGTGCAACACGTTGGTTTTTACGTCATCGCAATAAAGCGTTATCTATTGAAGAGTCTATTGCTTTATATAAACCAACCTTTGCTATTATGTCGACCAAACTGAATAGTTTTATTATTGACAGTGAGGTGACTAAATTACAGCAGGTAGAAAATGAGCTGGTTTCAGCTGGCGTCCCAAAAACTGTTTCTAAACGTATTTCACATTTAAGTACTATCTTCTCTGCCTTAGATATTGCTGAAATTGTTGATGAAGAAAATAAAGATGTTGATGTAGTTGCTTATTTGTACTTTAAATTAGGTGTACGCCTAGAGTTACACTGGTTCTTAGAGCAAATTAATCTTCAACCAGTAGCCAATCATTGGCAAGCACTTGCTAGAGCCTCTTTTAGAGAGGAGCTAAACTGGCAACAACGCTCGCTTACTTCAGTTGTTTTACGCTGTGACTGTAGTGCTAATATTAAAAACTTAGATGAAAAACTTGATGCTTGGATTGAAACTAATCATCAGCCATTAGCGCGTTGGCAGCAAATTTTAGCTGATTTTAAAGTAGGCCAAACTCATGAGTTTGCTAAGTTTTCTGTGGCGTTACGTGAGTTGATGCTGTTGAGTTTAAATTGTCAAAGGCTTATGAAAGAGTGTTAATCTCTTGTATGTAGCTTGAATTAACTGATAAAATCCCTGTCTCTGAACAGGGATTTTTATGTTCAGGATGAACGGTATGTCGTAGTGCTATGGAGAGTAAAAAGCGACGCTATTTCTATTAAAGATAAATATCTAGGGGTGTTATGTTTTATCCGGCTATCCGTAAAGTGTTTTTTCAGTTCGATGCTGAAACGATCCATGAATTAGCTATCAAAGGGCTAAAAAGAACAGGCTCAACGCCATTAAATATTTTTTATAAACAAATGCTTGCAGATAGACCAGTAAAAGTTATGGGGGTAGAGTTTCCCAATCCACTCGGCCTAGCTGCAGGGTTAGATAAAAATGGTGAATGTATTGATGCTTTTGCGGCTATGGGGTTTGGTTTCGTTGAAGTTGGTACCGTAACACCTCGCCCACAGCCAGGTAATGATAAGCCACGTATTTTTAGATTACCACAAGCTAATGCAGTTATTAACCGTATGGGGTTTAATAATAAGGGAGTTGATTACTTAGTGAACCAAGTACGTCAAACAAAATTTAGTGGTGTATTAGGGATTAATATTGGTAAAAACAAAGATACGCCAGAAGAAAATGCTAAAGATGATTACATTCATTGTATGCGAAAAGTTTATAATTTTGCTACTTATATCACGGTGAATATTTCATCACCAAATACACCAGGTTTACGTTCTTTACAATATGGTGATGCTTTAAATGAATTGTTGTCCGCGTTAAAAATAGAGCAAGGGCAGCTTACCAAACAATTTAATAAGTATGTTCCTATTGCGGTGAAAATTGCTCCAGACTTGAATGAAGCAGAGGTTACTTCTATTGCTAAAAGTTTAATTGATAACAATATTGATGGCGTTATTGCCACGAATACAACGTTGTCGCGTGAAGGTGTTGAAGGACTTGAATATAGTAACGAACAGGGTGGTTTGAGTGGTTTTCCAGTAAAAGAAAAAAGCACAACGGTTATTCGCTTATTAGCTAAAGCGCTAGATAATAAACTACCTATCATAGGCGTTGGTGGTATATCGTCAAGTGATGATGCTAATGAAAAGTTAGCGGCAGGTGCAAGCTTAGTGCAAATATATACGGGTTTTATTTATCAAGGTCCACCTTTAATTAAAGATATTGTGAATAATATAAAGTGAATAAAGTGAATAAATAATATAAAAAAGCCAGCTGTTAGTCATAACATCTGGCTTTTTTTATTTTAAATAAATTTAAGATAAAGCCACCTTAAGCGAAACAGAAGCTTTACGTTATCTATAGTAAATCGTTTTACACCCACCAAATTAATGCATAGTTCAAATTTAAATGAGAATAAAGATTCAAAAAAACTTAGGTTTTAGTTCCAGTTAAAACCTAAGTACCTACCGCTATGAAAGCAATGGTGTTATTGAATATTTAAACCATTTCAAAAGATCCACTTAGCTAACCTTTTTGGTGTTAGTTGCGGGTGCGGAGCTTCTGTTAATTACATCAGTCGTCACAGCAGTACGGCCAGAAGTACTGTGTGGCATACGATCTTCATTAGCTATAAAGCTAGTTGGTAGTTCACAGATGGTTGTTATTGTTTCTGTTTTAGTCATAGGTGATGCAGCATGACCTGATAAACGATTCGCTTTTCTTACTTGCCTAGCGAGTTTTTTATCTTTAGGAGCTGATTTTTTCGTTGCTTTTACGGTTGGTTTTTTAACTTTAACTTCAGGCTCTTTCTTTCTATCCGTTTTCTTTGGTGCAGGTTCATCTTCTGTTACAACATCGGCTTTCACTGCGATAGAGTCTTTATTAACCGTTTCTTCAAGAGCGGCTTTTATGGTAACGTCAGCTTCAGCGTCTGTTTTTTCAATAGAGGTTGATTTAACAACCTTTTCTTCAACTGTCTCTGCTGCTTTGGCTGTGTCAGAAGTTTCTTGAGCTGCCTTCTGAACTACTTCTTGAGCTTCGTTAGTAGAAAGTAAGTCCTGCTGTTGTTCTTGAGTTATTTTTACATTATTTTCATCGGGTTTATTTTCCGTAACCTTACTATTTTCAATTGCTGTTTTTTCAACGTCTGGATAACGAGCAGAAACAGCTTCGTTGTTTTTTTCTAAAGTGTTATTTGACGTGTGATCAACAGAGCTTGTTACTTGGTCTTCTGGTTTTTTATCACGACGTTTACGCTGCCCACCTGAGCGTAAGTGGCGACTAGTACGACGACGAGGGCGATCTTCACGAGTTTTCGTTTCAGCCGTCTCATTTGTTTCAACTGAATTGATAGCTTGTACATCGTTGTTAGCGATTACTTGATCTGAAGGAGCTATCTCAGTATTCAACGCTACTTCACTAGTTACAACGTCTTGCTGAGCTTTGTTAACGCGAATTTTTTTACGATTAGTTCTGCGTTGGCGACGTTCAGTAGCAACTTCCTCTTTAGCTACTTGTTTTTTCTCATACTCAGGTTTACGCGTTTGTCGTTTGTCGTTTGTTTTGTTTTTATTAAAATCATCACGTTCGTTGCGAGTATTATCACTACGTTTATTACGGGTGCTATCGCTTGATTTTGTATTTTTACTGTTTGTACGTTCATCACTACGGTTGTTACGGTTGTTACTACGGCGTTGTCCTTGGCGATTGCGCTGTTGACTACGACTGTCTTGATGTTTAGGCTTGTTTTCTTCAACCTTTTGCTCAACAACCTCTTCAGTACTAAATAAAGATTTTAACCAGCCAAAGAAACCTGCTGGTTTCTGTTCAGGTGCAGTCTCCGTAATAGACTTACTTATGCTAATTTCAGCAACTTTTGGGGCTGCCATACCTTGTCCCATCGCTTGAATTAACGGTTCATCACGCTTAATTGTTTCTTTATCAAACTTAGGCATTTTTGCTTCTTCAAGCTCTGCTTTTTTGATTGAAATATCGTAGCTTGCTTCTGTAACACTTTCATCTTGCTTCACACGCAATACTTCGTATTGTGGGGTATCCATATGAGGGTTAGGAATGATTAAAACACGAACACCATGCTGTTTTTCAATATGCATGACTGATCTGCGCTTTTCATTTAATAAATACGTGGCAACAGGAACGGGTACTTGTGCTTGTACATGCTGAGTTTGCTCTTTAATGGCTTCTTCTTCCATTAAACGTAGTATTGATAATGCTAGTGACTCAACACCTCGAACTTGGCCTGTACCACTACAACGAGGACAAACCCCTTGGCTAGTTTCACCAATTGAAGGGCGTAACCGTTGTCGAGACATTTCAAGTAAACCAAAACGAGAGATACGGCCTAATTGAATACGAGCTCTATCTTGACGAACTGAATCGCGCATACGGTTTTCAACTTCACGTTGGTGGCGCACTGGTGTCATATCAATAAAATCAATAACAACTAAACCACCTAAATCACGTAAACGTAATTGACGAGCAACTTCTTCTGCGGCTTCTAAATTAGTGTTAAAAGCCGTTTCTTCAATGTCACTACCTTTGGTTGCACGAGCCGAGTTAATGTCAATAGAGGTCATCGCTTCCGTTGGATCAATAACAATTGAACCACCTGAAGGTAAGCGAACTTCACGTTGAAAGGCTGTTTCAATTTGAGTTTCAATTTGGTAGTGAGTAAATAAAGGGACATCACTACTGTAAAGTTTTATTTTGCTTAAAAAGTCAGGGCGAACTATTTCAATGTGCTTTTTAACACTTTCAAATGTTTTTGGGCGATCGATAAGTACTTCACCGATATCACGGCGTAAATAATCACGAATAGCACGTAAAATCAGGTTAGTTTCTTGATGAATTAAAAAGGGAGCTGAGCGAGTTTGTGCCGCATCACTAATGGCTTTCCAATGGTGTAGTAATACATTTAAATCCCATTCTAATTCTTCGTAAGCTTTACCAACGCCAGCCGTACGAACAATAAGACCCATTCCCTTAGGTAGCTCTAATTTACTTAAAGAAGCTTTAAGATCTGTACGCTCATCACCTTCAATACGACGAGAAATTCCACCTGCGCGGGGGTTGTTCGGCATTAAAACTAAGTAACTACCCGCAAGGCTTATAAAGGTCGTTAATGCGGCGCCTTTTTGGCCGCGTTCTTCTTTATCTATTTGAACAATAACTTCTTGTCCTTCGCGCAATACTTCTTTGATATTAGGGCGACCTTGAAAGGTGTAACCTTTAGGGAAGTACTCACGCGAAATTTCTTTCATGGGAAGAAAGCCGTGACGATCTGCGCCATAGTCAACAAAGGCAGCTTCTAAAGAAGGCTCAATGCGAGTGATTTTTGCTTTGTAGATATTTGATTTTTTTTGTTCATGGCCTGGGCTTTCGATATCTAAATCGTATAACTTTTGTCCATCAACCAGTGCTACGCGCAATTCTTCTGATTGGGTAGCGTTTATTAACATACGTTTCATAGTTTGTGTGACTCTTTTTGGGTCACAACACACTATTGCTTTGTACATAAAGCAATCTGTTTTTCTGATCACAGCAATTTGTCATCCTCACGGATGTCACGTTTAATCTGTCATTTCACCAGGTTAAGCTGTTCTAAATTCTGATTGTTTTGTTCACGGTGAGCTTTGTTGTATTTACTGACTTTGAAGCTATTTGATCGAAATCAATATCAATTCTCACGGTTTATTTATTTCTTCATGTACACAACAGTTGTGTTGTGCAAACTTAGAAAAAGAACATTGTAACAAAATAAAATTCAATAATTTATTTGGTCGACGACTTTTTACGCCTATTTTTTGCCAAATTTCGTTATAAAAATCAATGTAATTCTTAAAAGTTTATTTAATAAAATTGCTTTATGGAGTAGGGTGGTTATTAGCGAATACTAAAAACTGTTTATGTTTTTCCTAACAAGTTACACGCGTTAGTTATTGCAATAGGCCGTACTATTGATGTGTCATTACACTAAATGAATAAAATAGGTAGCACATTCATGTGGCCGCAGTTCACCTCTTACGCCTCTCTTTAAAGCTTCTGAAATTTTTCTAAACGTTAATACTTAATTCGTAAAAGTTTAATATTTACAAAACATTAACCCAGTTATTATCCCATTATATGGTGAGATAAGCCAATAAAAAAACAGACTAAATAGGGAAAAGGGCAAGATTTACTCGGGTTTCTTGATAACAAAACATGTTAAACTGCCTATCATGAATAAATCACCTCATAAGAAGTCTTTTTTATGCTAGACAAACCAACAGAAAATATAACACAAGAAGACAGGCCTAAAGTACGCTTTATCACTATTGACAGTGAAGATGCAGGACAGCGTATCGATAATTTTTTGTTACGAACCTTGAAAGGGGTGCCTAAAAGTCACTTATACCGTTTATTGCGCAAAGGTGAAATTAGAGTCAATAAAAAAAGAATTAAACCAGTATACAAGCTCGTGGTTGATGATATTTTGCGTATAGCACCTATTCGAGTTTCTGAAAAAACAGACAACGTTTCTACAGGGTTAAGTATTGTTGCTAATTTGGAAAAACAAATTTTATTTGAAGATGACAGGCTTATTGTCATTAATAAACCTTCAGGCATGGCGGTACATGGCGGCAGTGGTTTAAGCTTTGGGTTAATTGAAGCATTGAGAGCATTAAGGCCTGATGCCAGAATGCTAGAGCTAGTGCACCGGCTTGATAGGGATACTTCAGGTTGTTTAGTCATCGCCAAAAAACGCTCAGCATTACGTAATTTACATGAACAACTACGCAATAAAAAAGTACAAAAATTTTACCATGCCTTAGTAAAAGGGCATTGGCCAACTAAATTAACGCGTGTTACTGAAGGGTTAAGAAAGAACGATCTTAAATCAGGTGAGCGTGTAGTGATTGTTGATAATATTAATGGAAAAGAGTCTGAAACTCGTTTTAGAGTTATACAGCGTTACCGCGGCGCTACCTTAGTGCGTGCTTTTCCTGTTACGGGTAGAACTCATCAAATACGTGTTCATTGCCAATGTAACAACCATGCGATTGCGATGGATGCAAAATATGGCCATGAAACTTTCGATGCTGACATGAAAAGTAAAGGGTTAAAACGGTTGTTTTTACATGCGGCTAGTATTGAATTTACTCATCCCCAAACAGAAGAGCGCATAAAAATAGAAGCACCGCTAGAGCCAAGTTTAGAAAGATTTTTAAGTAAATTGGTTAAAGAGAAACTATAAAAGAGGTTTGAAATACAAGTATGAAGCGTTACAAATTAATTATTTTTGACTGGGATGGCACCTTAATGGACTCAGTAGAACGTATTGTTTCTTCAATGCAATCGGCTGCAAAAATTGTTGGTTTAACTATTCCAACGGCACATGATGTTAAACAAATAATAGGGTTAAGCATTGAAGAAGCATTAAGGTTGTTATTTTCAGGTGTTACAGATAAGCAAATAGAGGCAATGCGATTACAGTATAAGTATCAGTATATTGATGGCGATAATACACCAACACCATTATTTGATAATGCGATGAATTTACTTGAGGTATTGAAGCAAGATAATAAGTATTTAGCAGTAGCAACAGGAAAAGGGCGAGACGGCTTAAATCGAGTTTTGGATGTTAGTGCCACAGGTGATTATTTTCATACGACACGTTGCGCTGGTGAAATGCCATCAAAGCCAGATCCTGAAATGCTTAATAGCATATTAGCCGAACTGGATATTGCTGCACATGAAGCTATTATGATTGGTGATACTAGCCATGATTTAAAAATGGCGCAAAATGCAGGTATTGCTAGCATAGGAGTCACTTATGGTGTTCATAGCAAGCAGGTGCTTGAGCAGTATGCCCCTATAGCAGTGGTTCACTCTCTAACTGAATTACAACACGTTTTACTACCTGCTTAGTCATCTCACAGGGCTAGTTTAGAAACGCTTTATACAACGTTATTGATTTGATAAGGCAACAACCATTATCTTCAATCTTTAAGCCTTGCTTAAAGATGTTTCTAATGTCAGCTGAATTCTGAATCTTGAAGTGATTCGGGCATAGCATCATTTATTTTAAATAACCGTTAAGTTTTAATAAAATTTGCCGATAACTTATTTACTTATCATCATGTAAATAAGAGCAAGTTCAGTGGTTGTTGATGTTGCAAACGATATATTTAAACCTAAAGAATACGCTGTAGCTAAGTTAACAGCAGCAACTGATGCTGAGCAAATTTTGCTGCATGAGTTGCAATTAGGTGGTAAATTAAGTGAAAGTGTTCATCAAGCAAGGCGTGCTGACTTTTCATTAATGTTGGCAATGTTAAGCAATGATGTACGTGAGCAAAGTCAATTTATTTTACCTAAGCAGCAAAAAGGTGATAGCGCTACGGTTGATGTTGATAATAATAAAACATTGCGAAAATATTTTAATTTACCACATCAAGCGCCCATTGCCTTAGATACCCCTAAACAAATTAATCAATATAACCAAATGCAATCACTCATTGATGATGACATATCGAGTTTGCATTTAAGTAATGCTCTGTGGCCTAAACCGTTGGCTTTTCGTGATAATTGTAAATTTATTACTCATGAAATAATGACGAATACTAGTGAGATTTGTCAAATTAAATATGGGCAAGAAAATGTAAATTCCTCACGTAATAAACGTCTTGATATGAACGTTAAAGGTTGGCTTGAAGCTATACAAACATCCTTAGTAAAGTCAACGTTAGTTAAACCAATTAGCGCTTAAACTAGGGTGTTATAAGCCATATAAAAATCATCAAATTAATTAAGTAATATTTAAAAATTAATTCAAATGGCCACATATGTCTTTGTCTTGATATACCCAAACTACTTTAATAGGCGAGTTTCAGGATGCCTGAGGTGGTTTGCGACAAAATACGAAAATTTTAAATTGATTCTTGCTCAGCTAGTACATCTACGCCATGAGCCTTAAGTAATGATACTAACTTTATTAACGGCAACCCTATCAATGTATTAGGATCATCACCTTCAAGTTTTTTAAATAAACAAATGCCCAAACCTTCACTTTTAAAACTACCCGCACAATTATAAGGCTGTTCTGCTTTTAAATAATTTTCTATCTCAGCTTGAGATAGTTCATTAAAATGCACAACAAAAGGTTCAACTAACGCCTTGTGTGTCTTTTTTTCACTATTCAGTACGCATAGTCCAGTATAAAAGGTGACGGCTTTACCACTAAATGTTGTTAACTGTTTTACGGCATTTTCAAAAGTATGAGGCTTACCAAGAATATCACCATTGCATACGGCGACTTGATCTGAGCCAATAATAAGTGCGGAGGTAAATTCAGTTGCCACTGCTTGTGCTTTTTCTATCGCTAATCGCTTAACTAATGCTTGAGGTGTTTCATTCGCCAAAGCAGTTTCATCAATGTTGGGCTTTGCACATTGAAAGGGTAAGTTTAGTTTTGTTAGAATTTCTTTTCGAAATGGAGAAGTAGAGCCTAAAATTAAAGTTTTCATAATTGTCCTTGTTAACGAATGTTTTATCATTTTGCCCATCATTTATACAAAAACTAGGCGAAAACTCTGTAATTGAAGCTATTATAAAGATAATCACCGGTTTTTAAACAAAATAAGCTAATTTTCTTTTGACACAAGCGCGTCAGCGCTTTAATATGCGCGACTTATGCAGAATCTTAAGCTTCCGATAACAATTAGTCCAACCCGAAGTGCGCAACGTAGACTTGTGTGCAAGGGTGTCTTTAACGTATCAGAAATGACTAGGCTACTTGCTGTTAGCGAAATGCGCAGTGAACATGCTCAAGTTAGTGTTAAGTTCGATGTGGATGAACGTGGTTTGACAGTAATGTCTGGCACAGCATCGGCATTGGTTGCATTAACTTGTCAGCGGTGTAATGAACTTTTTGACCATCAACTAGAAGTAAGTTTTACTTTTAGTCCGGCTAAAAACGAAGAAGCAGCTGAAAGCATTCCGTCATATTATGACGTAATAGAATTAAATGAAGATGGTGAAGTTAACTTGCGAGAATTAGTGGAAGAAGAGTTTATACTTATTCTCCCTTTAATTCCAAGGCATGAAATCGAAGACTGTTCTGCTGATGCAGACAGTGTTTGGGGTGAATTGCCTGAAGAGCTTGAAAAACCGAATCCATTTGACGTATTAAAACAACTTCAATAGTTAAATCATTTAAACAATTTAACTAACAACCTATTTAGGAGTAACTCATGGCAGTTCAAAAAAGCAAAAAGTCTCGTTCAAGACGTGGCATGCGCCGTTCACATGATGCTTTAACAGCAGATAACTTATCAGTAGATCCAGTATCAGGTGAAACGCATCGTCGTCACCATGTAACAGCTGATGGCTTTTACAAAGGCGTTAAAGTAATCGCTAGTTAAACAAGCGACTTTACTTTAAGCATTCTATTTAAAGCTATCAACGCTTGAATAGTCAAAAAAATCTAACCTTAGCGTTAGATGTTATGGGGGGCGATCAAGGCCCTCTTATAACAATTCCCTCCGCAGTAATGGCAATTAAAGACTTGTCAAATTTGCATCTTATCCTTTGTGGTGATGAAACCATCATTACAACAGAGCTTGCTCGATTAAATATTTCCAAAGAAAATTTAGCTCAACACCCGCAATTATCAATTTTTCCTACGACAGAAGTTGTCGCTATGGATGAAAAGCCTGCATTTGCTTTGCGTACTAAAAAAAACTCTTCAATGCGAAAGGCATTGGATTTAGTCTATGAAGGTAAGGCGCAAGCTTGCGTTAGTGCAGGTAATACAGGTGCATTATTTTCTATGGCGCATTTTGTTCTAAAAACGTTACCGGGTGTTGAACGGCCAGCATTAATCTCTTCATTACCAACTCATGATGATGATAAAAATGTTTTTATGCTAGATTTAGGCGCGAATGTTTTTTGTGATTCACATGTTTTATATCAATTTGGTGTAATGGGCTCTGTAATGGCCTCACAAGTTGACTGCATTGATAAACCTCGTGTCGCGTTACTAAATATGGGTGAAGAGGCAATTAAAGGCAGTGATCACATAAAGCTAGCTGCACTTGAATTAAGTGAGAATAAAGACATTAATTATATTGGTTTTATAGAAGGTTCTGATATTTTTTCAAACAAGGCCGATGTCATTGTGTGTGATGGTTTTGTTGGCAATGTAGCCTTAAAAACGTGTGAAGGTGTGGCACGTTTAGTTTATAAAAAATCTAAAACCCTTTTTCAGCAAAACATATTGGTGAAACTTTTAAGCTTTATTGTTAAACCCAGTTTAAAAAAAATGTTTAAATCAATGAACCCTGACCAGTACAACGGTGCAAGTTTGATAGGACTACGGGGTATTGTGGTTAAAAGTCATGGTAATGCCAACTCAACAGCCTTTTTCTCCGCTATTATGGAGGCTGTAAAAGAGGTTGATAGGCAAGTACCTGAAAAAATAAAAAGTTCATTAGAACAAGGCTTTTCTCCTGATTAGTAGCCAGTTTTCAAGGCAGCTAAATTTTATCGTACATAAAAAGAGTAAATAATATGCAAAAATTATCTTCAAACACATTAGCTTTTGTCTTTCCTGGTCAAGGATCTCAAGCCGTTGCTATGTTAAGTGATTTTCACGATAACGACATTGTACTAAGTACCTTTAAAGAAGCCAGTGATGCGCTAGGTTACGATTTGTGGCAGTTGATTGCCCAAGGACCAGTAGAACAGTTAAACCAAACTAACTTTACCCAACCTGCGCTGTTAACCGCAAGTGTTGCTTTATGGCGTTTATGGCTAGTTGAGTCCGATGTTATGCCTAGCATATTAGCAGGGCACAGTTTAGGTGAGTATTCAGCGCTTGTTTGTGCGGGTGTTTTATCACTGACCCAAGGGGTGAGATTGGTTGAAAAGCGCGGCGAATATATGCAAGCATGCGTTCCAGCAGGTGTTGGTGCTATGGCAGCGGTTATTGGTTTAGATGATCAGGCTATTATTAATGCTTGTGAACAAGCGAAAAATGAAGAAGTCGTCTCAGCGGTTAATTTTAATTCGCCAGGGCAAGTGGTTATTGCAGGGCACAAAGCGGCGGTAGAGCGTGCTGGTGTTCTTTGTAAAGAAGCGGGCGCAAAACGCGTACTACCGTTACCAGTTAGTGTACCATCGCATTGTGCTTTAATGATTGATGCGGCTAAAAAATTAGCAACAGATCTTGAACAAATCACTTTCAATACTCCTAATATTTCGGTAATAAATAATGTCGATGTGGCTATTGAAATGGATGCTGAAGCAATTAAATCGGCCTTAGTTAAGCAGCTGTATAGCCCCGTTCGTTGGAGTGAAACTATAACAAGGTTGGGCGAGCAGGGCGTTACGCAAATCATTGAAGTAGGCCCAGGTAAGGTATTACAAGGTTTAATTAAACGTATTGATAAATCGATTAAATGTATTTCATTTAATGATGATGTTACTTTAGTTAAAGCAAAAGAGCTTATTCAGCAATAATGAGCAACAAAAGTTATCAAGAACGGTCACTAATAACGAACCGTAAGAATAAAAAATAATAATAGGAAAAATTATGTTTTCATTAACAGGAAAAGTAGCATTAGTTACGGGTGCTAGTCGTGGTATTGGTAAAGCTATTGCAACACAATTACAAGCATTGGGTGCTACAGTGATTGGTACTGCAACATCAAAGAATGGCGCAGATAATATTTCAGAATATTTAGGTAGCGGTTCAATAAAAGGTATGGGCTTAGTTTTAAATGTGACAGATAGCGACTCTATTGCTGCTATGTTTTCGGCGATTAAAGAAGCCCATGGTGGTGTCGATATTTTAGTCAACAATGCCGGTATTACTCGAGATAACTTATTTATGCGTATGAAAGATGACGAGTGGCAAGATATTATTGATACTAATTTAACCTCAGTTTTTAAAGTGAGTAAAGCTGCCATTCGTCCTATGATGAAAAAGCGCAACGGTCGCATTATTAATATTGGCTCTGTTGTTGGTTCTATGGGCAATGCAGGGCAAGTTAATTATGCTACGGCTAAAGCAGGCTTACTTGGTTTTACTAAGTCATTAGCACGAGAGATAGCTTCACGTGGTATAACAGTAAATACTATCGCACCAGGCTTTATCGATACAGACATGACAAAAACGTTAACAGAAGAACAAAAAGAAGGCATCTTTTCACAAGTGCCAGCCAATCGTTTAGGTAAACCAGAAGAAATTGCCAGCACTGTTGCCTTTTTAGCCTCTGATGCTGCTGCTTATATTACGGGCGAAACTATTCATGTGAATGGCGGTATGTATATGGTTTAACCCTTATTAATGTGTGGTTTTTATTGCTTTGGATTGTTAATCACCCCCCGTTGACAGGTTAGACCACAAAAAAAAGTAAAGCTTGAAGCTTGCAAGCTAAGCTGTTGGCGAATACACTACACACAATTTGAAAAACTGCACTTTCAGTTTTTCAGTCTTTCAGCAACTTCAGTAAGTAGAGAAAAAGGAAAAAAAATGAGTACTATCGAAGAACGCGTAAAAAAAATCACTATTGAGCAACTAGGTGTTAGTGAAGCCGAAGTTAAAATTGATTCATCTTTTGTTGATGACTTAGGTGCTGATTCATTAGATACAGTAGAATTAGTCATGGCGTTAGAAGAAGAATTTGATACTGAAATTCCTGACGAAGAAGCTGAAAAAATCACTACAGTTCAAGCTGCAGTTGATTACGTTACTGCAAACCAGTAATTGTTTACACGTTATTAACGTGATTAAATAAAATTTAAAAGCGGTGAACTTAAGTTTAAGTAACCGCTTTTTTTGTATCTTTATTCTGGAGATAATTCAACTATGAGACGTGTTGTAGTCACTGGCCTTGGTATGCTTAGCCCGCTAGGTAATACCCCTGAGGCAACATGGGAAAATCTACTGCTTGGAAAAAGTGGCATTAGTAATATTGAACATTTTGATACTTCACTGTACACCACTAAATTTGCGGGCTTAGTGAAAGATTTTGATGCACAGGAATATATGGAAAGAAAAGAATCCAAAAAAATGGATCTTTTTATTCAATATGGGGTTGCCGCTGGTGTACAAGCGATTAAAGACTCGGGTATTGAAGTCACTGATGCGAATGCACCAAGAATTGGTGTTGCTGTTGGATCAGGTATTGGTGGTTTAGGCTTAATTGAGCAAAACCATGAAAAAATGCTGAAAGCGGGTAGCCCAAAGAAATTATCACCATTTTTCGTGCCTTCTACCATTATCAATATGATCTCAGGTCACCTGTCCATCATGTTTGGTTTACAAGGCCCAAATATTGCCATTACAACGGCTTGTACTAGTGGTGTACATAATATTGGCCATGCGGCACGTATAATTGCCTATGGCGATGCTGATGTTATGGTAGCAGGTGGTGCTGAAAAAGCTTCTACTACGTTAGCTATGGGTGGCTTTGGTGCCGCACGAGCTTTGTCAAGGCGTAATGATGACCCGCAAGCAGCGTCTCGTCCTTGGGATCGAGATCGAGATGGCTTTGTACTTGGTGATGGCGCTGGGGTTATTGTCGTTGAAGAGTATGAACACGCTAAAGCACGTGGCGCAAAGATTTATGCTGAATTAGTAGGTTTTGGTATGAGTGGTGATGCTTATCACATGACGTCACCACCCGCGGATGGAGCAGGTGCTGCCCGTGCTATGGCTAACGCACTTAACGATGCAAAAATAGATCCTAGTAAAATTGGTTATATCAATGCCCATGGTACTTCAACACCTGCGGGTGATATTGCCGAAACTAATGCGGTAAAATCTATTTTTGGTGGTGATGCTTACAAGGTGTTAATGGGCTCTACTAAATCAATGACAGGTCACCTATTAGGTGCTGCAGGTGCTGTTGAAAGTATCTTTAGTATTCAAGCGTTAGTGAATAACACAGTACCACCAACAATCAATTTAGATAACCCTGATGAAGGTTGTGATCTTGATTATATTGTTGGCAGTGCTCGTGATGTAAATTTAGATTATGTATTGTGTAACTCTTTTGGTTTTGGTGGCACAAATGGATCGTTAATTTTCAAAAAAATATAATACTATCCAAATGATAATCCAAATGATAAAAAAGATAACCTGAATACTTTACATTTTTTGCAAAAGTATTCAGGTTTTTATCTTAAGGAGTAACGGTATTATTCGTGTTCAAAGTGTGAGCCCTTATGAAATATTGCTTAGTAAATGGCGTACAACAAAACCATCTTAATGTTGAAAGTCGCGGTCTTGCCTATGGCGATGGCATTTTTACAACGGCTAAAATTATTAATGGTCAAGTTTGCTATTTACCTGCACACATACAACGGCTAACTTTAAGTTGTAAAGCACTTGGTTTGCCTACACCAAATAAAACTGATCTAACAAATCAATTAATTCAAGTTGCTAAACCTTACTCATTGGCGGTATTAAAAGTTATTATTATGGCGGCTAGTGGTGGGCGAGGTTACGCTCGTGCTAACTCAGCTGAAAATGATATCATTATTATGGTGCATGATTATCCAAGTCATTATGATGCACTGGCTATTGATGGCGTTAATTTAGGTATCAGTAAGCAGCAGTTGGGCATTAACCCCATGCTTAGTGGTTTAAAGCATCTAAATAGGTTAGAGCAGGTTTTGTTACGCCAGGAATTAGTCTTACTTCAAGCTAAAGCAGACAACAATAATATTGATGATTTAGTGGTAACTAACATAAAAAATGAAGTTGTTGAAGCAACTAGTGCTAACGTGTTTTATTGGCATAATAACCAACTTTGCACGCCCAATCTCTGTCATAGCGGCGTGAATGGTATTATGAGACAAACAATTTTACAGCAATACCCTCAAGTTTTAATTAAAACAGTTACCTTAACCGAACTAGCGCAAGCACAAGGTATGTTTATCTGTAACTGTGTGATGGGAATTATGCCGGTAAAATCATTTAATGGTCAAAAGCTATCAACTAAGTTAGCTAAACACCTGATGAAATCAATTACTATTAATAACGGCATCAAGCAATGATTAGCTTATTGAACAAATTACTACTTGGTTTTTTTCTTATTTTAATTGCCGTAATTATTACTTTTTTTGTATATTTAGAAAAAAAACTACAACAACCGCTACCCTTACAAACGGCACAATTAATTACTATTGAAAAAGGCAGTTCAGTTAGCTCTCTTGCTCAATTATTAGTGAATAAAAAATGGTTGAATAATCATTTTTGGCTAAAAAGTTATACTCGAATTTATCCTGAACGTGTCAATATCAAAGCAGGTACCTATCAAATAAAGCCTCACAGCAGTTTAAAAACTTTATTGTCACAAGTGTCATCGGGTAAAGAACATCAATTTAGCATTACTTTTATTGAAGGCACTACGTTTAAAGAATGGCTAGTACAATTACAGCAACAAAAACATTTACAGCAAAGTTTATTAGGGCTTTCGGTTAAACAAATAGCAACAACATTACACATCAAACAAGCGAACCCTGAAGGTTGGTTTTTTCCTGAAACGTATGCTTTTACTCACGGAACTAAAGATATAGAGTTATTAACTCGCGCTTATCATGTTATGCAGGAAACTATGCATAAATTATGGGTAAATAGAGCAAAGAATTTACCGTATAAAACTCCTTATGAAGCTTTGATTATGGCTTCAATTATTGAAAAAGAAACCAGTTACTTAATCGAACAGCCACTTATTGCTTCAGTCTTTATCAACCGTTTAGCTAAAAAAATGCGTTTACAAACTGACCCAACCATTATTTATGGTTTAGGGGATCGTTATCATGGTGATATTACGCGTGCCCATTTACGTGAAAAAACGGCTTACAACACTTACCGCATTAATGGTTTACCTCCAACCCCTATCGCCATGCCAGGGTTATCTGCTATTAAAGCAGCACTGAACCCAGCGACAAGCAAATACTTTTATTTTGTTAGTCAAGGTGAGGGAAAGCATACCTTTAGCAAAACACTAAGAGCGCATAATAAAGCAGTGAGGAAATTTCTAAACTTGCAAAAATCAACGTATAAAAAGTAGCGATACATAGCATTTTAAAAACTAGGTATGGCTATTTAAACGTAAAAAAGAATGAGAATAATATGAACAAAGGTTTTATGGTTGTTTTTGATGGTAGTAATGGTGCGGGTAAAACAACAGTCATTAAGGGTGTTGCCGCATATTTAACATTAAAAGGCTTTGATGTTGTTATCACACGAGAGCCTGGTGGTACACCTATAGGCGAAAAAATAAGGGACGTTATCCTTGATCCTAAAACGCCTCAAATGACAGATATGACAGAATTAATGCTTTTTGGCGCTGGGCGAGCTCAACATATTCAAGAAAAGATACTACCAGCATTAGCAGCAGGAAAAATTGTAATTTCAGACCGGTTTGATGCTGCTACTTTCAGCTTTCAACATTATGCTAGAGGTATTGATTTAGCAACTATTACCAAAATAAATGATTTGGCTCTTGCTGGTTTTAAACCTGAGATGAATATTATTTTAGATTTAGACCCAGAAGAGGGTATGAAAAGAGTGCTTAATCGAGGTGAAGGTTTAGATCGTTTGGAAGATGAAAAGGCTGAGTTTTTAGCTAAAGCCAGAGCTGGTTATCTCATACAAGCTAAACAAGCCCCAGAAGTCTTTAGCGTTGTTGATGCCGCCCATTCAAAAGAAAAGGTGTTATCAGAGGTTATTCAAATTATTGATGGTTTGTTAGAAAAACTCAATAAATCCAGAAAATTAGCAGAATAGAAAAGCGATTAATATGAAACCTTGGTTAACCTCACACCAGCAACTTCTTAGCCAACAATATAGTCATGCTACGTTGCCTCATGCCATTCTCATCAGTGGTATGTCAGGGGCTGGTAAACTTGAGCTTGCGCAGTGGTTAATCAATATATTAAGTTGTCAGCAGCCGGTAGTAGAGCAGGTTAAGAATAGTCATCAGATTATTCGCCACTGTGGCCACTGTAAATCATGTTTGTTACTTAAGAGTCATACGTTTCCTGACCACCTAAATTTAATTGCAGAAAAAACGAGTTTAGGCGTTGATGAAATTCGTTTTGCAAATAATTTTTTGCAAAAAACAGCGCACCTAAGTAAATACAAAACAATATTAATTAATCATGCCCAAAGCATGACACCATCAGCAGCGAATGCCTTATTAAAGACCTTAGAAGAGCCTACTGAACATAGTATTATCATATTGATAACGAATGATATAGCGATGTTATTACCAACGATTGTTAGCCGATGTCGAGTGTTGAGTATACGGCCTGATATTGGCGCCGCACTTTTAAATGAATTGGCTGAACAGGTAGTTACGAAAAATAAAGATAATGCTTTTACTAATTTAACGCAATTACCCGAACTATGCGATAAAAGCATATATGATGCATTTGTTAAATTTAAGCAATGCTATATAAGCTACCTTGCAAATCAACAACAAGAAGAGTCATTGTTATTAACTTTATTACTTAGTAATAAGCACACTTTACGTTGGTTAGAGCAAATAACGGCTAACTTGCTTCGAGAGCAGTTTCTTGAAAAGAATATAGATAATACAAGTGACAAAGTTGACCCCATGTTACCTATAAGTGCTAGCTTACTTAATCAAGTGTATAAAATTATTATGGATAAATGTAAAATAATAAAAACGTATGTGCAATCAAATCGACAATTCGTTTGTGAACAACTGGTTATGGAAATAGGCGCAGCAGTTGAACAAAACCAAACCAACATCAAAATAACATCAAAATAATAAGTACAGGAGAGCAAGCGTGATCCCTATCAACATTGAATTTCAATCAGAGCATGATTTATATGTTTCTTACATGCCTTTTTTAAAAGACGGAGGGTTGTTTATTCGAACGGCAGAATCTTATGAGTTAGGCTCAAAAGTAGAATTAAATGTTTTGTTACCAGACTCCTTAGAGCCATCGCTTATCGTGGGAGATGTTTGTTGGTCAACGCCTGTTGCAGCACAAAATGGCACACCAGTAGGAATAGGTGTTAGCTTTGTTGATGATCCCGATAAAATTCGTCATCAAATTGAGCAAGTCATTGCGAGACAATTAAATTCATCTGAACCAACGTTAACGATGTAAGGATAAACGTTAACGTTGTTAATAGCGTTCTTACTTAAGGATCAACCATTAATAAAATACGTGCCTTGATCATGAATCGCTCAGACGTCCTGAAACTCGTCTCTTGACGTCGTTTGGGGATATACAATATAAAAATCATATTTTCTTCGGAGATTACTAGTGTTTATTGATTCACATTGCCATTTAGATAGGCTTGATTTGTCACTACATAATCATAGTTTAACAAATGTTATTCAAGCAGCTAACGCTGCCCACGTACATAAATTATTATGTGTTAGCGTTACTTTAAATGACTTTCCTGACATGGTAGAAAAAACAAAATCCTTTGATAATGTACTACTTTCTTGTGGTATACACCCATTAAATCAAGAGGTTGAAGTAGACACTTCATTGTTAACAACACTGGCAAAAACACCAAAAGTTATCGCTATTGGGGAAACTGGTTTAGATTATTTTTATGCACCAGAAACCAAAACACTGCAATTAGATTCATTTAAAAAACACATTCAAGTGGCAAAAAAACTTAACAAACCATTAATTATTCATACTCGCGATGCACAAGAAGATACGATCGCAATATTGAAAAGTGAAGGTGCAGAAGCCATTGGTGGTATTCTTCATTGTTTTACTGAAAGCTGGGAAATGGCCAAACAAGCGCTTGATTTGGGCTTTTATATTTCTTTTTCAGGTATTGTCACGTTTAAAAGTGCATCAGCCCTAAGAGAAGTGGCTAAGCTTGTTCCTGATGATCGCTTTTTGATTGAAACAGATGCACCTTATTTAGCACCTGTGCCGCATCGAGGTAAAGAAAATCAACCTGCTTATGTCGTAGAAGTAGCGAAACATTTAGCAAGTATTCGTGGTCAATCGGTTGACACTATTGCAAAATTGTCTACGGATAACTTTAACCGACTTTTTAATTTATAAAGTGTGTGTACCCAAACCACCTCAAGATGAAGGGATTCTGAAACTCGCATCTTGCAATAGTTTGGGTAAATAGAGCCTACGATTACTTTTTCAACATTGCCATGCTTTCGTCAGCAAAGCCAACGCCTGCCTCATTGTAAAAGTTAAATACTTTATCAATGCCATGGGCCTCTAACTCCACTCGTTCATCGTCATATCGCGCTATTGCCGCTATTTTTCCTTGGTACCCAGCTAATTTAAGTTGTTCTGTTATGTTGATGTTATCTATCACTTTAGGCAAAGCTAATAATACCAATTCAAGCTTGGCTAAATTAATTCTCTCCCAGAAGAAAGCATCTTCCGCATCACCGCAATAGGCCGTTATGTTTTGTTTATTTAACCTCGTTACTTTTTCTTTATCTGCCTCTAACCCCCAAGCAAGATCAATATCATTATCACTGATAGCGCGATAAGCACCTACACCAACACGGCCCATACCTATAATAACAATTGGCCTTTGGCAGGGTTGACAAAAAACATCGGCTGGCAGAGTAGTCTTACGTTCAAATCGATGAAAAAACGCTTTATAGTGACTGAAAAAATTATGAGCAAAACGGTATAATATTGTTGTCAGTACAAAAGAAATAGCAACAGCTAAAGCTAAAATAACTAACCATTCGTTACTTAACCAGCCATTAGCAACACTTATCGCAGCAACAATTAAACCAAACTCGCTAAAGTTACTTAGGGCTAATGCACTTAAGTAGGCTGTTCTACAGCGAATTTTTAAAGCGCTTAACAAACTGAAAAACAAAACGAATTTAATTGGCATAATAACAACAAGTAAAATTGCTAAAGTAAACATTTCTAAAGTTGGAATTGCACTAAAGCCAATAGATAGAAAGAAACCGATTAAAAATAAGTCTTTAAAGCTCAATAGTGATTTGTTTATTTCGATTGCTTTAGGGTGTGTAGATAAAAACATACCTATTAATAAAGCACCTAAGTCACCTTTAATATTCACTAATTCAAATAATTCGTAACTACCAAGGGCAAGAAAAAAACCCGTTAAAGGAATGAGTTCACCATGGCCAACGTGATAAATAATTTTATTAATAAGTGGTTTGATAAGAAATAAGGTTAATAAAGAAAAGGCCCAAATAGAGGGCATTTTTCCGGTAGCAAAAACTAAGAATGTTACAGCAACGATGTCTTGAATAACTAAAATACCGACCGCGAGCTTACCATGACGTGTACGTATTTCGCCGCTTTCTTCTAATAACTTGATCACACAAACCGTACTGCTAAAGCTTAAAGCGAAAGCGATTAGCATTGCAGTGATAAAGTTTAGCTCAGAGAAATAACTAATGGCAAGTAAGCCGAAGAGCTTAATGATGAAAAATGTGCTAGCAAGCCAAGCAACGGTGTGCAAAGAACTGGTTAGCCATACTTCTTTTTTAAATAAGCTTTTTACATTGAGTTTTAAGCCAATGGTAAACAGCATAAGGGTAATGCCAAGATCACTTAACGTTTGTAAACTTTGATCGGCTTGATACCCTAAAAAATTTAAAGCAAATCCTGCAACAAGAAATCCAATAGAAGGGGGCAAGTTAATTGTTTTAGCTGCTAGGCCGCAGATAAAAGCGAAAAAAATCCAGATAAAATCCATATGATAAATTAATACCTCTTTAGTTCAGGCTTGGTTAAATTAAGGGGTTGAGTGGTAACCTTTGAATAGGTAATAGCATTGAGCTTCTGTTTCATAAACTGGGCGATTAAAGGTTGTGCTCTCTTATTTGGATGAATGCCATCAGCTTGCATCAATTCGGGTGTTATTGCGATTACTTCCATGAAAAAAGGTAATAAATTTACGTTACTTTGTGTCGCTACTTTTGAAAAAATTTCATTAAAGAGTTTATTATATCGTGCACCATAATTAGGTGGGATTCTGATCTCCATCAATAGTACTTTAATATTTTGCTCTTTAGCTAACTTAATTATTTGTAACAAGTTATTTTTAATCAGCTTTGGCGGGAAGCCTCTTAAGCCATCATTACCGCCTAATTCTATCAGTAAGTAGTCTACACTTTGCTGAGCTAAAATTCTTGGTAAGCGTGCTAATCCGCCATGTGTTGTTTCGCCACTGATACTGGCATTAATTAATTTATAAGGTGCTTTTTGCTGTACTAATTCTTGATTAAGTTGATAAACCCAGCCTTGATTTTCTTGCATACCCAAACTTGCACTTAGACTATCTCCTAGTATTAATATAGCGCTAGGTTCGTTAAACTGATGGCTTACTGCTTTGCCTACCGCTTGACTTATCGGTATGTAAAGTAACGCGGAACTAAAAAAGCTAATGGTAATTACCACTAATAAATAATAGAACGACTTTTTAATCATGACATCAAACTCCAAAATTATTCTTAAAACACAATCGCTTGCAAAATTTGTTACGGTAGAAGGTAATCAATTAAACTTATTAAACGATATCAACCTAGCTATTGAACAGGGCCAAACTATAGCCATTATTGGCTCATCTGGTTCTGGAAAAACCACTCTGCTTTCTATTCTAGCAGGTTTAGATTTACCTTCTAGTGGTGAAGTTTATCTTAAAAACAATCCGTTGCATCAACTAAATGAAGAACAGCGTAGTCAAGTTAGAGCAAATCATGTTGGTTTTATCTTTCAACAGTTTTTATTGATTAACAGCTTAACTGCGCTTGAAAATATAATGCTACCTGCTGAACTTGCTAACAATAATAATGCGAAGCAACTCGCGTTAGATTTATTAGCACAAGTTGGTTTAAGTGAACGGGCTAATCATTTTCCATCACAATTATCAGGGGGTGAACAACAGCGTGTTGCTATTGCCCGTGCGTTTATTACTAAACCAGATGTTTTATTTGCAGATGAGCCAACGGGGAATTTAGATAAAAAGACGTCTGTTCATATTACCGATTTACTCTTTAACTTGAACAAAAGTTTTGGCACTACTTTAGTGTTAGTTACCCATGATTTAACCCTAGCCCAACGCTGCCAACGCCAAGTGGAAATGCAAAATGGTCGCCTTAGTAGTGATGTATTTCCTCCTGCTGATACTCATACTCATACTCATAACAGCGGTGCCAAGAGTCACTTACCTATTACCGATATAGCAGGAAACTGCTAATGGTTAATTGGGCAAGGCAGTCTATTCGTTTATTAATGCATGAGTTAAAGCGGGGTGAATTAACAATTATTGTTTTAGCCATAGTATTAGGGGTTGCCAGTGTTTTTTCTTTGGCGGGTTTTTCTCAGCAAATCAACCAAGCACTTATTAATGAAAGTACCAGCTTCATTGCTGCTGATCGTGTTTTACAAACGAGTAGGGCGCTACCAAAAAAGACTAGTGAAAACGAAGAAATTACCCCCGTTAACCTGAATATCAAAAATATTGATAAGCAAAGTAGCGCATTAAACATAAATCAAGCGCAGCAAGTGCTAATGTCATCAATTGTTTTTGCAGGCGAGATGATGCAGCTTGTAGAAATTCAAGCTGTATCTGATCATTATCCACTGCGTGGTGAGTTATTCGTCAGTTATGATAACAATTTTAATAAAATACAAAAGGCCAATGCACCTGAGTTAGGCAGCGTATTTATTGAAGAGAAGCTACTGTCATTATTGAATGTATCACTCGGTGATGTGCTTGATATCGGTGATAGTCAACTGGTTATTAAAGCAATAGCACAGCAAATCCCTGACGCCTCTTTTAGTGTTTTTACCTCAGGGCTAAAAATAATCATTAATATAAAAGATCTTGAAGCAACTAACTTGGTTCAACCGGGTAGTCGTTTAACGTATAAATATTTATTTTCGGGTGATATTCAAGCCATTAACCAATTTGAGTCATGGCTTAAACCACAAATTAATGACTCTCATTATTGGTACGATATTCAATCGAAACAATCACCATTAGCTAACGCATTAAATAGGGCAGAAAAGTACCTATCGCTCGCAAGTTTACTCGGTGTTGTTTTAGCTGCGGTAGCTGTTTCGGTCGCTAGTCGGCGTTATGCACAGAAGCATCAAAGTAATGTTGCTGTGTATAAAGCAATGGGCGCGTCATTAACTTATATCAAAAAAATGTACTACTTACATTGGTCATTACTTAGCTTCATGAGTATAGGTTTAGGTTTACTGTTAGGGTATTTATTAGCACAAGTGGGTTTATATGCCATTCAAGATTACTTACCTGTTCATTCAACGGCATCACCCATTACACCTAAGTCACTTGGTGACTCTGTAAACGTCGCGAATGTTAATTTAATTCGCTTGGGGGTTTATCCCCTGATTATGGCCGTCTTTACCGGCTTAGTCTGCGCGTTAGCTTTTGCGATTACACCATTAAAACAATTAGTTGCCACATCACCATTAGCCGTAATACGGGGTACTAACCTTAACGCTAATGAAGGTAGTAGGTTAACTAAAACGTTACAATGTTTACCTCCTATCTTAGCTTTGTTTGCTCTATTGTTTATTTTTAGTAAAGATTTAATGCTTAGTTTTACTTTGTTGATAGGTGGCCTTATTGTCTCAGCTTTATTGATGTTTTTTGGTCAACTACTGATGAAGTTTAGCCGTACAGTAGGCACTAAAGCCGGGGCATCTTGGCATTTAGCCATGGCAAACTTGCAGCGCAGAGCAAAAGAAAATAGTGTGCAATTGGTGAGTTTTACTATAGCGATAAAACTGTTGTTAATGATTATTGTTATTAAAAGTGCTTTATTAACCGAATGGCAAGAGCAGCTGCCTGAAAATACGACAAACCTTTTTTTAGTCAATATTGCTAAAGAGCAAGTACCTAAGGTTGAAGCGTTCATTGAAGAACAGAGTATTATAGCCAGTGATCTTTATGCCATAGTTCTTGGTAGGTTAACGGCCGTAAATAAAGATAAAATAGTTAAGAAAGCAAGTGAAGCAAAAAATAAAAAGCATAGCAAGCAAGGTAGTGACCGACAAGATATCGGACGAGAGTTAAACTTAACCTGGCGAAAGTTACTGCCAAAAGAAAATGAAATAGTGCAGGGGAAGTGGTGGCAAAATGATACTCAAACTTCAAGTACAGCATTAAGTAAACCGCAAGTATCACTTGAACAAAGCCTTGCTAAGCGCTTATCAATAAAATTAGGTGATACGTTGACCTTTCAATTAGGAAGTGAAGTGATCACCGTTCCTGTGACGAGTATTCGTAAGGTTAATTGGCAATCAATGCAGCCAAATTTTTATATGATATTTAACCCTCAAGTATTGGCGAATTACCCTGCTAGTTATGTTGCTTCGCTCTATGTAGCTAAAGATCAGAAAAAACTGATGCAACAATTTTTAAGTGATTACCCAACAATAAGTTTAATTGATATTGATGCCATGATAAGGCAACTTGAAAAAGTGATAGATCAGGTCTCTAAAGCGGTTGAATTTATTCTGATATTAGTAGTACTCGCGGGCTGTTTAGTTTTAGTTGCTCAAGTACAAGCAAGTATGGAAGAACGTGAGCGTGAAATAGCTATTTTACGTACCCTTGGTGCAAAAGGGGCATTACTGCGAAATAGTGTGTTATTTGAGTTTGTTGCTCTTGGTGCTATTGCTGGTTTTATGGCAAGTGTGGCTATGGAGTTAACCGTTTATTTATTACAAAAAAACGTATTTAAAATGCAAACCAGTTTTCATTTTGATTTTTGGCTTTTAGGCATTGTTGCTGGCGCTGTGTTTGTTGGCTTCATTGGCTTAGCTAGCTGTTGGCGTTTACTCAACTTATCTAGTGTTACTTTAATTCGGCGTACCATGTAATTAAATTTTCATATATACTCACATTATCTTAAAAACACTCGTTTTAGCGAGAATTTACAGGCTTATAGGACAAAACATTGTGTGAATATAATGGTTGTTTCGGTAATTCTCAAGCATCCATAAATAGGCATTTCACAGTGTCTTGAGTCTGTATTTTAAATTAGCTTATCTAAAGGTATTTATCGCCCATGGGTGTTTCAGAACAAAGTAGTAGCATTGTTAAGGCGTTTGTTAGCATTGCTGCCATTTTTATTATATTAGCGGGTATTAAAACAGCCGCGGGCATATTAGTGCCTTTTTTACTGTCTTTATTTATTGCTATTATGTGCAACCCTTTAGTGGCGAAAGCCAGTGAATTTAAAATTCCGAAAGCAGTTTCGGTTATTGTCGTGATTAGCCTTTTTGTTACTATTGCTCTATCTTTAGCGGGCCTTGTCGGGCAATCATTAACTGAGTTGTCCCAACTCATTCCACACTATCGGGAACAACTGCATGGCGAATTTATTTGGTTAACGACTTTTTTAAATAAGTACAATATTCAAGTATCATCGGCGATTTTATTGGAATATTTTGATCCTGCTGTTGCTATGCGCATGGCGGCGAATATGCTAAGTGGCTTTGGTTCGGTAATGGCTAATTTATTTTTAATTATTCTAACCGTTGTTTTTATGCTGTTTGAAGCATCATCATTCCCAATAAAACTCCATTTTGCTCTTGATGATCCTGAGATGCGTTTAAAACAAATAGAACGGTTTTTAGCATCCGTTAATCATTATATTGCGATTAAAACCATGGTAAGTATTGCAACAGGTATTATTGTTTCAGTTATGTTATGGGTGTTTGATTTAGACTTTTTCTTATTGTGGGGAGTACTCGCCTTTTTATTAAATTATATTCCGAATATTGGCTCTATTATTTCTGCTATTCCTGCGGTGATTCTTGCTGCTTTACAACTGGGTTTTGCACAAGCTGGCTTTATCGGTTTAGGGTATATCATCATTAATATGGTAATGGGTAATATGATTGAACCACGTTATTTAGGTAAAGGCTTAGGGTTGTCAACCTTAGTGGTTTTTCTTTCATTAATTTTTTGGGGCTGGTTGTTAGGTACTGTGGGTATGCTACTTAGCGTACCATTAACAATGATTTTAAAAATAGGCTTTGAAAATTCACCTGAAGGGCGCTGGTTAGCTATTTTATTGAGTGACGAAGAAAGTGTCGAACAAGAAGCCGAGCAAGTAAAGTCGCTGTAACACGCTTACTTTATTTGACTTAATTCTTTAATACGTAATTGAGTCAACCGGATATAACATTTTTTAAACGCTAAATTCGCACCTTTTTCTTGTGATACGAGTAAGTATTGCCAACGACAATCATTTTCTCTAAAGGTAATAAAGTTACCTTGTGATCGCTTAAACATTTTCAGCGCCGAATACCGATTGTTTATCAATGCCTTTTCTTCAAGGTTAAAAGTATGGTTATTTACCCACGTTTGTAACTCTCGATCAAGCCGCACCTTTACACCATCTAAACAGCGTGATCTTTCGTTGATGGTTTGATCTTTCATCTTACAATCAGCTAAAGATTTTTGTGCATATGCAGTGTTTGCAGTGAAACAGTGGCTTAAAATAAGGGCAGTTAAGAACGTTGTTGTTTTTATAAGCATTGAAGTTTAACTTCTTTATTATTCAAAGGATTGGTTAGCCCTTAGTTTAAGCGCTACCTAAGTAGTCGTTAGGCATTAATGTAGCTAGGTACTAATTAGGCAATACTTTTTTATAAGGTTTAACGATAACTTTTTCATAAACACCCGCAGCAATGTAAGGGTCTTCATCAGCCCATGCCTGTGCTATCGCTAAACTAGCAAATTCGGCGATAACCAATGAACCAGTAAAACCGGCAGCACCAGGATCATTACTATCAATGGCAGGACAAGGGCCAGCAACGAGCAATTTTCCTTGTTCTTGTAATATTGTTAAACGCGCTAAATGTTGTGGTCTGGCAGCTAAACGTTTTTCTAAACTATTTTCAACGTCTTCACTATAAATAAGATAGAACATGAACTTTTCCTTTAATTAATATTTTAATAGGTATTATGGATGCTTTTTATCTTGCGCTGATTCACTGATAACACTTGAAGATATTTCAATACTGTCTTCAATTACTTCTGCAACGTCGTCATTATCTTTAGGTAAATATTTGTGTAATGAAAAAATAGTGCCAACGGCAAAGGCTAAGGTTAGCCCCGTTAAGCCAAACACTTTAAAGTTAACCCAAGTATCTAGGTCAAAATTAAAGGCGATATATAAGTTTAACGCGCCACACAAAGCAAAAAATATAGCCCAAGCAAGGTTTAACTTAACCCAAATAGGCTCTGGTAAGGTTAATGATTCGGCTAAAAACTGTTTGATAATATTTTTCTTAAAAATGTATTGACTAACTAATAGTGCGATAGCGAAAAATTCATTGATGATGGTTACCTTCCATTTAATAAAGGTATCATCGTGAAAAAAGATGGTTAAACCACCAAATACGGCAATTAAACCAAAAAATATCCAATTACGAGTAGGTACTTTTTCTTTTTTAATCAAGTAATATAAAATTTGCAAAGCGGAAGTCACAATTAATGAGCCTGTAGCCCAATACAAATCGGTAAACTTATAAAATAATAAAAAAACAACTAAAGGGATATATTCTAAAACAGCGCGCATGTTTAACCTTGATATATAAAAACTACTATTGTCAATTTTAACTAAACTTACGCTACTTTAATAGCGAAAGCGTAAAATACACTAAAGTAAATTTAACGCTTCTTTTTCAATGATCTTTGTCAAATAAACAGTAAATGAAGTTTGTACTTTGTAGCCAAGCACGTTATTTTAACTTTATATATTTCAAATAATTTTTTTATCAAACTACTATGACTGCAAACGAACTTTTCTATCAAGAACAAGGCAATGAAGTTACTTTATTTAAACATGCCTTTGACCATCAATTACCGGTACTTATTAAAGGGCCAACGGGGTGTGGTAAAACACGCTTTATTGCCCATATGGCACAAAAACTTAATAAGCCATTATATACAGTTTCCTGCCATGATGATTTAACGGCTGCGGATCTAGTTGGTCGACACTTGATTGGTCCGCAAGGTACTTATTGGCAAGATGGCCCACTAACAAAAGCGGTTAGAGAAGGCGGTATTTGCTATTTAGACGAAGTGGTTGAAGCACGTAAAGACACAACGGTTGTTTTACACCCGCTTGCTGACGATAGGCGGGTATTACCATTAGAACGTACGGGAGAATTAATAGAAGCTGCGCCTGGTTTTATGCTCGTTGTTTCGTATAACCCAGGCTATCAAAATTTATTAAAAGGTATGAAACCAAGTACTCGTCAACGTTTTGTTGCTTTACGTTTTGAATACCCTGATGCAGAAGTTGAACAACGTATTTTAATGAAAGAAACAGGTGTTGATGCGCATTTAGCGTTTAAATTAGTCGAACTTGCAGGTGCATTAAGAAAATTAGAACAAAATGATTTAGACGAAGTTGCTTCAACTCGATTATTAATTTATGCCGCCAGAATGATCAGTTCAGGTATGAATGCACTTGATGTCTGTCGCTGTTGTTTGGCAGAGCCTTTATCTGATGATCCTCAAACGGTAGCAGCCTTAATGGACGTCGCTAAAATTTATTTTGATGCCTGAGCTTGAAGTGTTAACAAAAGAAAAGCGCCTTCCTGGCGATTTGGCCATGTGGTTTTTCATTTTGGCAGAGCTAACGGTATTTGCTATTTTGTTTATTGGTTTTTCAGTGGCTGAACAATTGAATAGTGATATGTTTACTGAAGGAAAGGCAAAGCTGCATCAAATTTCAGGCTTAATTAACACTATAACCTTAATTACGAGTAGTTTTTTTGTTGCCCTTGCGCTCAACTCTATGCACCAAGGTAAAGGGGGGCAAGCGGCTAAACTGTTGGTGATAGCGAAACTGGTTGCCTTGATATATATTGCGGTGAAAATATGGGAATATAATTCATTATTTGACCAACATATTGATATTGAAACGAATACTTTCTTTACTCTGTACTTTATGATCACTTTTTTTCATTTAATGCATGTTTTATTAGGTATGGTTATTTTAATTTTTATAGCGGTTAAAGCCGCTAAGAATGACTATAATGCTAGCAATATTTCAGGGTTTGAAGCAGGGGCTAGTTATTGGCATATGGTTGATATGCTCTGGATTATTCTTTTCCCATTAGTTTATGTTATTTAACCTAGGTAACCTGAAATGACAAATAATGTGACTAATCATATTTTATCAAAAAAGAAAATTACCTATAGTTGGTTATGGTTAATACTTTTAACGGTGTTATCAGCTTATAACGAAGACATTTTTGCACTTTTTACGTTAAATAAGTCCCTGTTTATTGGTTGTGTTTTATTTATTGTTTTTTTAAAAGGGCAACAAATTATTGATGTTTTCATGGAGTTATCACAAGCACCAAAACTTTGGCGAAACTTGCTACTGGGCTATGTTACTTTGTTGCCTATTATTATTGGTTTAATATATTTGTTGTCATTTGAATTTAAGTAATGACTTCTCCTAAACCTAAACACCTAACGCTAAGTAAAAATAAAGAGTTAACCGATGAATAAATCGAAGCAACAAAATAAATTCGCTATTATTTATCAATCGTTATACCTAGCTAATTTATTACTAGCGCCACTTTTTTGTTTTATTATTCTTATTCATTACTTAGCTCAATTAAAAAAGGCTCAATCTAAAAAGGTACAACTTACCGATGCTCGATTTTCTCGTTTTAATAAAGTTCACTTAATCCGCAGTATTCAACTGTCAGTATTAGCAGGCGTTTTGTTAGGTATTAGCCCTGCTTTATACCTACTGCTATCTGATCAGTTTGATGTATCGGTTATGGTGATGATTCTTTACTTTATTATCTTACATGTTGGCTTTGTTCTTTTAGGTATGTTGAACCTCGCGCGCGCTATGGCGGGAAAACTCCCTATTTTTTGAACCGTTAAACTCAATCCGCAGAACAAGCCATTCATGAGACGGGTATAAGTTGACGAATATCAGGTTAATGTCTGCATTATTTTGTTATTATGTTTTCATTATTATCTATTTAAAAAAATGGCTTAACGTTTATGGAAGAGTGGGTTGGTGGTATTTGGCACAAATATATAACCCGAAAGGCTAGCCCTGAATTTGAAAGTGCTCGTGTATCTTTTGATGAAGTAAGTCAGTCTGTTGGTATGGTATTTCGTGCTTTAGGCGGAGATGCGATAAAACGTGTTGAAGCGGCGAGTGGTCGAGAATACCTAACGCGAAAAAGTTTTCTACAAAAAATATCTGGTGACACGCAATTAATTAGCTTAGCGTGGCAAGACGAAGACAGTTTACGTTTACCTGAATCATTAGCCATTTTTGATGATAAATCACTCAACTATGATTTATATATATGGTTGGCAGTATTAGCATCCCATCATCAAAATACTTTTCGCCATTGGGCGAAAGACAATCAAACACTGGTTGTACAAGTATTAGAAAAATTTCCAGCCTTGCGTAATCGCTATCAAAAATTGGCCAAAGCCTTTATTCGTACTCGACCAGATATCACTAAATTACCCAAAGATGAACAGCAAATGGAACAAGCTATTGTGCAAGCTATTCTTACGCCAGGTTCAGTTAATCACTTCCCTGTCGTTAATTATGCGCCCAAAGCCGTGTATTTATGGTTATATCCTTCGGCTAGTGCTGATACGGTATTAGCCCCTGAATACCAAGATATTGCCGAAGAAAACGAAAATGAGCAAGCCCAAAATAAACCCTCGAAAAAAGCGCACACGAGCCGAAAAAAAGCAGAGCGAGTTGATTCACCTGATGAGCGCCAAGGTATGATGATTTTCCGTTTAGAAAGTTTATTCTCATGGAGTGAGTTTTCTAAAATAGATCGTGGTTGTGATGACAGTGACGATGATGAAGACAGCTCAAGCACAGTTGAAGATCTTGATAAAATAACCTTAGCAAAACAACAAGAACAACAAAAAAGTGCTCAAATCAAAATTGATCTTGATTTACCTTCAGCCTCTATTGATGATATTCCGCTAGGCGAGGGCATTAAATTACCTGAGTGGGACTATAAAAAGCAACTATTGATTGAAGATAGGTGCTTATTACAACCTATGTTGCCTCGTGATGCCACTGCAAAAAAATTACCCATTAACTTGCAAAAATTAGCGAAAAGTATTCAAGCACAATTTGAACAACTCCGCAGTGTTCGATATTGGTTAAAAGGGCAACCACAAGGTGAGGAATTAGACTTAAGCGCGTGGCTAGATTTTCACGTAGAAAGTACAATAGCACCAACCGCGGAAAAAGGCTTGTTTCGATCGTTTCGTGGGAATAACCGTGATTTGTCTTGTTTATTGTTAGCTGACTTATCTATGTCAACAGATGCTCATATTGATAACGACCACCGTGTTATTGATGTAGTGCAAGACAGTTTATTACTTTTTGGTGAAGCACTGCAATCAGTTGGTGATAATTTTGCCATGTATGGCTTTTCTTCCGTGAAACGACAGAATGTTCGTTTTACTATGCTAAAGAACTTTAATGAGCGATACAGTGATGATGTTCGGGGCCGTATTCAGGCAATAACACCCGGTTTTTATACTCGCATGGGCGCAGCGATTAGGCAGGCAACACAAGTCATTAGTGAACAGAAAAGTAGTGAGAAATTATTGCTTATTTTAACCGATGGTAAGCCTAATGATATTGACCATTATGAAGGTCGATTTGGTATTGAAGATACTCATCAAGCCATTAATGAAGCTAAAAAATTAGGCATAAAACCATTTTGTATTACGATAGATACAGATGCTCAGGCGTATTTACCTTATTTGTTTGGTAGTGATGGGTTTACCGTTATTTTACGACCAGAGCAGCTACCTGTGCGTTTACCGCAACTGTACCATCAACTTACCTCACAATAAGGTAATAGCTATGACGAGTAAAAAATGCCTGTATTGCCAGCAAGAAAATGCTGGAGATGCTGAAAACTGTAGCCATTGTGGTATGGCTTTACCACTAAAGCACCCGCAAGATAAACAAACCAAAATTAGCTTTTTTGTTAAAGCTTTTTGGGGAATCGTTATATTTTGTGTGGTGATGATGTATTACTTACCAAGGTGATACTATGAGTCTATGTCTAAACTAATATTACTTATTGGAATACAGCAACAGGGAAGAATTTCATTTTCAGCAATAAAAGCAAGTGGCTCACCTTTTGGGTAGGTGATTTCACCATTCATTAAGGTAACTCGACAGGCACCACAAAACCCATCTCTGCAATGGTAATGCACTTCAACATCCGCTTGTTCTAAACATTCTAACAAGGTTTGTTTTGAATTTGAGAAATGAACAACTTTCCCCTGTACCGATATTTTTGGTGTTAACTGTACAGGGAGAATGATGGTAATAGGCGCACTTTTTTTCATAAATGGCGCTTTAAAATCGCAACTTTGTGTGGTTTAACTTGCTTATAAATCAAAATCATCAAAGTCATCAGCACTTACGGTTGAATCAACCTGTCCTACTAAATAACTTGATATTTCAGTCTCTTGAGGTGCTACTTGTACGTTATCACTGACTAAATAGGCATTCATCCATGGTAACGGGTTACTTTTAATGTTGAATTGAGCATCAAAACCAATAGCCGTTAAGCGTTGGTTTGAAATATATTCAATATACTGATTTAGAATTTCAGTATTTAAACCAATCATAGAGCCATCTTTAAATAAATACTCTGCCCATTCTTTTTCTTGTTCGACAACCTCTAAGAAAATTTGTAAACCAGCATCACGCATATCTTCGCTAACTTCTTTCATTTCTGGATCGTCTTTTCCACTCATCCAGTTGTTTAAAATATGTTGGGTACCTGTTAAATGTAATGCTTCATCACGAGCAATTAGTTTGATTATTTTTGCATTACCTTCTAATAACTCACGCTCAGCAAAAGCAAATGAACAAGCGAAACTAACATAAAAACGGATGGCTTCTAAGGCGTTTACTGAACACACGGCTAAATATAAGCGTTCTTTCAATTTACGCGCGCTAACATCAAACTTTTCAATCATGCCTTCAACGCTATAACTGCCTTCGCCCTGAGATTGTAATAACTGTGTAGTTAGAATTACTTCGTCAAAGTATTTTGCGATACTAGTTGCGCGTTTTAAAATTGCAGGGTTGACGATAATATCGTCAAATACTTCGCCAGGCTCAGTGAATAAATTTCGTAAAATATGGGTATATGAACGAGAATGAATGGTTTCACTAAATGCCCATGTTTCTACCCATGTTTCCACTTCAGGTAATGAAACTAAAGGTAGTAGTACGGCATTGACAGAGCGGGCTGCCATTGAATCCAGCAGTGTTTGATATTTTAAGTTTGAAATAAAGATATGTTTTTCAGAATCCGTTAACCTCTGCCAGTCAGCTCTATCTTTAGAAACATCAACTTCTTCAGGTCGCCAAAAAAAAGATAATTGTTTTTCAATTAATTTTTCAAAAGCAGTATACCTTTGCTGATCATAACGAGAAACATTGACGCTATTACCTAAAAACATGGGCTCTAATAAAGCATTATTGGGCGTTTGGTTAAACGTGGTGTACGTCATTGCTGATATTCCTTAAAATATCACCCAACAAAATATGGAAGGTGATAAAGAGTTCTGTTTGCTGAACTTGTGTATTTGAGTATTATTATTTATTCAGTTGTTTTGCTAAAGTTTATATTTTACAAGCACCGCCAGCACAACCATCGTCTTCAATTTCTACGTTATCACTAGCGCCATCGCGGGTGTTGTGATAGTACATCGTTTTAATACCCAGTTTATAGGCGGTTAAAATATCTTTTAATATTTGTTTTATCGGGACTTTACCGCCTTCAAACTTAGCTGGGTCATAGTTAGTATTGGCTGATATTGTTTGGTCAACAAATTTTTGCATGATGCCGACTAACTCTAAATAACCTTCATTACTTGGAATATTCCACAGTAATTCATAATTATTTTTAAGCTTTTCATATTCAGGTACAACTTGCTTTAAAATACCATCTTTACTGGCTTTAATACTGATTAAACCACGCGGTGGTTCAATACCATTCGTCGCATTTGATATTTGTGAAGATGTTTCTGATGGCATTAACGCCGATACAGTTGAGTTACGCACACCAAATTCTTTTATACTTGCGCGTAATGATTCCCAGTCTAAATGTAGTGGTTCATTAGTAATGCTATCAATAGTTTTCTTGTAAGTATCAATAGGCAAAACACCTTGAGAAAGGCGTGTTTCATTAAATTTAGGACAAGCACCTTGTTCTTTAGCTAATAGGTTTGTGGCTTTTAGTAAATAAAACTGAATAGCTTCAAAGGTTCTATGAGTTAAATTATTCGCACTACCGTTCGAGTAATATAAGCCGTTTTTAGCTAAATAATAAGCGTAATTAATCACGCCTATGCCTAACGTTCGCCTCGCTAAACTGGCATTACGAGCCGCAGGAATAGGGTAGTCTTGGTAATCAAGTAAACTATCAAGTGCACGCACAGCTAAATCGGCTAAACCTTCTAGTTCATCAAGTGATTCGATAGCACCTAAATTAAAGGCTGATAAGGTGCAAAGCGCTATTTCACCACTTTCATCGTTTACGTCATTCATTGGTTTCGTGGGTAAGGCAATTTCTAAACATAAGTTAGATTGACGAATAGGCGCTACAGTCGGGTCGAATGGACTATGAGTATTACAATGATCAACATTTTGTAAATAAATACGCCCAGTACTTGCGCGCTCTTGAGCGAACAAGGTAAATAACTCAATTGCTTTAATGCGCTTTTTACGGATGGATTCATCATTTTCGTATTGAAGATAAAGTTGCTCAAATTTGTCTTGATCTTCAAAGAATGCATCGTAAAGCCCGGGCACATCACTTGGGCTAAATAAAGTGATGTGACCACCTTTAATTAAGCGTTGATACATGACTTTGTTAAATTGTACACCATAATCTAAATGACGAACGCGATTTTCTTCCACACCACGATTGTTTTTCAGTACCAGTAAACTTTCAACCTCTAAATGCCAAAGAGGGTAGAATAGGGTGGCTGCACCACCACGGACACCACCTTGCGAACAACTTTTAACCGCTGTTTGAAAATGCTTGTAAAATGGAATACAGCCGGTATGAAATGCTTCACCATTGCGTATAGTACTGCCTAACGCGCGAATTCGTCCAGCATTCACGCCAATACCAGCCCGTTGAGATACATATTTAACAATAGCGCTTGATGTGGCATTAATAGAGTCTAGGGAATCATCACATTCAATAAGTACACAGGATGAAAATTGACGTGTTGGCGTACGGACACCGGCCATAATAGGGGTTGGTAACGATATTTTAAAAGTAGAAATGGCATGATAAAAGCCTTCAACATATTTTAATCGAGAATCTTTTGGATATTTAGCGAATAAACAAGCGGCAACGAGTAAATAAAGAAACTGCGCACTTTCATATATTTCACCACTGACACGATTTTGTACTAAATATTTTCCTTCAAGCTGTTTTACAGCGGCGTAACTAAAATTTAAATCACGGCTATGATCTAAAAATAATGACATATATTCAAAATCACTTTCATCGTAATCAATCAATAAATGCTGATCATATTTACCTAAGTTGACCATTTTAACAACATGATCAAATAGCTTGGGCGGTTCAAATTGACCATAAGCTTTTTTACGTAGATGAAATACAGCAAGTCTTGCCGATAAATACTGATAATCTGGTGTTTCTTCAGCGATTAAATCTGCAGCAGCCTTGATAATCGTTTCATGAATATCTTCAGTTTTAATGCCATCATAAAACTGAATATGAGACTTTATTTCAACCTGCGATACTGAAACTTGTTCAAGCCCCTCGGCTGCCCAAGCAATAACGCGGTGGATTTTTTCTAAATCGATAGGTTCTTTTCTGCCATTACGCTTGGTAACAAAAAGATTATTATTCATGAAAGGCCTGTGATGTAAATTGTTATTGTTTTCTTTATTCATTAAAAGTAAGCATGATAAGACCAACTTTAGTAGATATGTGATCATTTATGCTTGTTAAAATTATCAACTATGTATCACG
>Ga0209081_1000057_pt1 | contig 56849 bp, 44 predicted proteins | sample GOMGulsemesocosm_4_FD_184636 | JGI IMG/M metagenome (GOLD analysis project Ga0209081, IMG submission 184636) | Methane-oxidizing microbial communities from mesocosms in the Gulf of Mexico - GOM15B Gulf of Mexico (SPAdes) (version 2) | ecosystem: Environmental > Aquatic > Marine > Cold seeps... | reverse complement strand
TCAAATAGGTTAATCTATAGGCGCGTAATTTTTTCTGTTTAGATACACGAAAGAGTTACGCGTTTTTTATTGCTCCTTGCACCATTAACACAGGCATGACAATTTACTTTGCATTTAGTGCAAAGCCACGTATTCTATACCTGTAACGTTTTTCTGCCTTGTTTATCATCTGTATGGAGTGATAGGTGTATCTATTTGAACCATTAAAAGAATTAAGCTCAACCTATCTATCAAAAGTACAAGTTGATTTGCTTAAGCATGCCTACGTAGTCGCAAGAGAAGCACATGATGGTCAAATGCGCTCTAGCGGTGATCCTTATATCACTCACCCTGTTGCTGTTGCTCTTAACTTAGCTCAGATGCATTTAGATCATGAAACCTTAATGGCTGCATTACTTCATGATGTCATTGAAGATACGATCGTCACTAAAGATGAATTAGCTGAGTTATTTGGTCATACCGTTGCAGAGCTAGTTGAAGGCGTAAGTAAGCTCGACAAATTAAAGTTTGATAATAAAGAAGAAATGCAGGCAGAAAACTTCCGTAAAATGGTTTTAGCCATGGTGCAAGATATTCGTGTTATCTTAATCAAACTTGCTGATAGAACGCATAATATGCGTACTCTTGGTTCGCTAAGACCAGATAAACGCCGCCGCATTGCACGAGAAACGCTTGAAATATATGCTCCCATTGCCAATCGCCTTGGTATTCACGATGTTAAAAATGAATTAGAACTACTCGGTTTCGAAGCGCTTTATCCTATGCGCTCAAGAGCCCTAAAATCAGCCGTAAAGAGCGCACGTGGCAATCGAAAAGCGATTATTGATAATATCCAAGAAGAAGTGGCCACTCGCTTAAAAGAAAGCAATATATCAGCACAAATATTAGGCCGTGAAAAACACCTCTACTCTATTTATCGTAAAATGCTTAATAAAGAATTAATGTTCAACGAAGTAATGGACATTTATGCTTTTCGCGTCATTGTTGAAGATAAAATTGATGATTGTTATCGCGCTTTAGGCGCCATGCATAATTTATTTAAACCCATTGAAGGACGCTTTAAAGACTATATAGCTATTCCTAAAACTAACGGTTATCGCTCTTTACACACCTCGCTTATTGGCCCTCATGGTATTCCAGTAGAAGTTCAAATTCGCACCAACGATATGGATCAAATGGCTGACAAAGGTGTCGCTGCACATTGGCTTTACAAAGAAGGCGGTGGTAATGCTGATACTACTGCGCAAATGAAAGCGCGTCGCTGGATGCAAAGTTTATTAGAGTTACAACAAAGTGCCGGTAGCTCTTTTGAATTTATTGAAAATGTTAAGTCTGATCTTTTCCCTGAAGAGATTTATGTGTTCACCCCAGAAGGTCGGATCATAGAATTACCTATGGGGGCAACCGCTGTTGATTTTGCCTACGCTGTTCATACCGATGTTGGTAATTCTTGTGTCGGTGTTAAAGTAGATCGTAAACCTTACCCAATGAGTCAACCGCTTGATTCAGGCCAAACACTTGAAGTTGTCACTTCAGCGGCAGCAAGGCCAAACGCTACGTGGCTCAACTTTGTGGTAACAGCAAAAGCAAGACTTCAAATCAGAACCTACCTACGCAGCCGTGAACAAACCGAATCAAAGGCACTTGGAAATCGCTTATTAAGCCACGCTTTGGGTAAAGTAAAACTTGAAGATATTAGTGAAGGAAAAATAGCTGAAGTAGTTAATCAAAGCGGTAATAAAACTTTCGACGAATTACTAACCAATATAGGTTTAGGAAACGCACTAAGTATCGGTATTGCCAGACGTTTAACCGATGAGTTTACGGAAGACAATGAGTTGGCCTCTGTAAATAATAAAGCCAAAATGCCAATAAAGGGCACCGAAGGCATGTTAGTAAGCTATGGTAAATGTTGTCGTCCAATTCCTGGAGATACTATTCTAGCTTATCTTAGCCCTGGCAAAGGCTTAATGGTTCATCAGCAAGGGTGCCGCAATATTAAAGGGCACGAGCAAGGTGCATTATTCCCAGTGAAATGGGATAGCGATATAGACAAAGAATTTATTGCTAAGCTGCGTATAGAAATAATTAACCACCAAGGTGCACTCGCTCAACTTACCAATGTTGTTGCTAAGTGTGGATCTAACGTTCATAGCCTAAATTCAGGTGAAAAAGAAGCCGGTCTTTATGTTATCGACATGGAAATCACCTGTCGTGATAGAATCCATTTGGCTAATATTATCCGTAAAATTAAAGTTATGGTTGATGTACAACGCGTCATCCGGAATAAATAGAAAGAATCAGCTACGAGTAGCGAGTTTCGAAAACACAAAACCATACAGTAGGAAATACAATGAAAAGCATTATCTCAACTGATCAAGCGCCAAGCGCTATTGGCACTTATAGCCAAGCTGTTAAAGTAAATAATACGGTTTACTTGTCTGGACAAATTCCACTTATTCCTGAAACTATGGAAGTTGTTGCAGGTGGTTTTGCCGAACAAACGGAACAAGTATTTAAAAACCTATCTGCTGTATGTGAAGCAGCAGGTGGTTCTATTAACGACATGGTAAAAGTAAATATTTTCATGACAGATTTAAGTAACTTTGCCACGGTTAACGAGATTATGGCGAAATACTTTCAACAACCTTACCCTGCCCGTGCTGCTATTCAAATTTCTAAATTGCCTAAAGAGGTCGATATTGAAATTGATGGGGTTATGGAACTACCAAACGTTAATTAAAATAGTCGTCATGAATCAAAATTTACGCCGCACTGTCTGTGCTACTCGTCCGAATCACTTAGCCTTTTATTGCTCATGGCTATAATTAGCTCATCGGACTCCTAGCTTGTCAGTTTGCCTAAATCTCGCTCTTTTAGAACATTGACTTTATTATTTGAAAAATTATGACTCCAGAAAGACTGCAACGCATTAATACAATGCTAGACAAACGCCAACCTGACCTTACCGTTTGTATGGAAGGCCTGCATAAATCTCATAACTTAGCCGCCGTTGTGCGCACCTGCGATGCCATTGGTATTAGTGATGTGCATGCGGTATGGAAAAGCGAAGAAGCAGAAGTGCGAGGAGGTAGTGCTGCGGGGAGTCAAAATTGGATTGATGTTCATAATTATCACAAAACCACAGATGCTATTGCTGCATTAAAAGCACAAGGAATGCAGGTGTTAGTAACAAACTTGTCTGACACTGCGGTTGATTTTTGTGAAATCGATTACACCAAGCCTACCGCAATCATTTTAGGACAAGAAAAGTTTGGCGCATCTCAGGCAGCACTTGAGTTGGCTGATCAAGATATCATTATTCCTATGGTTGGTATGGTGCAATCGCTCAACGTTTCAGTTGCATGTTCAGTTGTACTATACGAAGCTCAACGCCAAAGGCAATTAGCCGGTATGTATGATCTGCCTCGCTTAAGTGCAGAACGTCGTCAACGTACATTATTTGAAGGTGGGCATCCTATTTTTGCTGAAGCTTGTCAACGCAAAGGTTTACCTTATCCAGTAATTGATGATGAAGGCCAAATTGTCGCTGACGACAATTGGTGGCAAAAAATGCAAATGGATAAAAGTGCTTGGCAACATATAGATGATTAAAACTTATCCATTAAAATTTGACCAATATGGTTTAGCTTCGCCGGCCTAAAGACAATACATTCATATGGAAGCACTAATCAAGTTATCACAAGTTGCTCTATCTACCCTTAAAGGCGTAGGGCCGAGTATGGAGGCAAAACTTGAAAAAATAGGCTTGCTATCAGTGCAAGATTTATTGTTTCACTTACCGTTACGCTACGAAGACAGAACGCGTATAACCACCATAAGAGATTGCTTACCCGGCACCCATACTAATATCATCGGTGAAATATCTAACAGCCAAATTACTCACGGCAAACGCCGTATGTTGGTTGTTGATTTAAGCGATGGTACCGGCACTGTACAGTTATGCTTTTTCAGCTTTTCTGCAAGCCAAAAAAACAGTTTAAGTGTCGGTCGTACCATTCGTTGTTATGGTGAAATAAAGCGCGGACCACGCGGCTTTCAAATAGTCCATCCAGAATACAGAGCCCTTGACGACGACAGAGTACTCACCCCTGTAGAAGAAACATTAACACCTGTTTATCCAACGACTGACGGTCTGAAGCAAATTTCACTACGTAATTTAACAGATCAGGCCCTTATTAGATTACAACGGGGGCAAGTAGAAGAGCTGCTACCAATAAGTCTATTCGACGAACAATATTCACTAGCACAAGCATTAACCATTATTCATCGACCTACGCCAGAAACATCTACTAGCCAACTTGAAAACGGGAAACATCCAGCCCAAATACGATTGATCAAAGAAGAGTTACTCGCTCATAATTTGAGTATGTTAAAACTCAGACAAAACAGTGATATTCACCAAGCAATATCTTTGAATACGGATCAAGTTGTTGAAAATGCTTTTTTACAAACACTGCCTTTTTCACCCACCAACGCCCAAGTCCGTGTAGTATCAGAAATCAAAAAGGACTTAGCAAAAAATCAGCCGATGATGCGACTTGTACAAGGTGATGTTGGCTCTGGAAAAACCCTTGTTGCTGCTTTAGCGGCCTTGAGCGCTATAAAGCAAGGTTATCAAGTCGCGTTAATGGCTCCAACAGAAATTTTAGCTGAACAGCACGCTATCAACTTTGCTAATTGGTTTAATCCACTCGACATAACTGTAGGTTGGCTAGCAGGAAAAACAAAAGCAAAGGCAAGACGGTTAGCATTAGAGCACATAGCTAGCGGTGAGATGCAAATGGTTATTGGCACCCATGCATTATTTCAAGCCGATGTTATTTTCAAAAAATTAGTGTTAATTGTTATTGATGAACAACACAAATTTGGTGTTCATCAACGATTGTCATTGCGTGAAAAAGGGGTATTTGATAACAATTATCCCCATCAACTGATCATGACAGCAACGCCCATTCCTCGAACCTTAGCCATGACCGCCTACGCAGATTTAGACACCTCTGTTATTGATGAATTACCGCCCGGACGCACGCCAATTAATACCGTTGCTCTACCCGATACACGCCGCGACAATGTCATTGAGCGTATCCGAGAAGGTTGTGTTAACGATAATCGCCAAGCATATTGGGTATGTACGCTCATTGAAGAATCTGAAGTATTACAGTGCCAAGCGGCTGAAGACACAGCACTTCACTTACAAGAACAATTACCAGAACTAAAAATAGGCTTAGTGCACGGGCGAATGAAGTCGACAGAAAAACAAGCCGTAATGGATGAATTTAAAGCTGGAAACACCCACCTGCTTATAGCAACAACGGTAATTGAAGTAGGCGTAGATGTCCCTAATGCGAGCTTAATGGTAATTGAAAACCCTGAACGCCTCGGGCTTGCACAATTGCACCAACTTAGGGGGCGTGTTGGACGAGGCTCGGTCGCTTCTCATTGTGTGCTGCTTTACAAAGCCCCTTTATCAAAAACCGCAACTAAGCGTTTAGCTGTGCTGCGACAAAGTAATGATGGCTTTGTTATTGCTGAAAAGGATCTCGAAATACGTGGCCCTGGCGAGCTACTCGGCACCAGACAAACAGGCTTAGCTATGCTTAAAATTGCTGATTTAATTCGTGATGGTTACCTTATTAGTGATATTAAACAAAAGGCTTATTTACTATCTCGCCAACACCCTGAATGTGCCCAAGCACTTATTCAACGATGGCTTGGTACTAAAGAACGTTATTCTAATGCATAAAAAAACTCCCAAACTGGCGACAGATTGGGAGTAAAAAAGAAACACACGACACAAAAGGGATACAATTGTGTATTTAATAAGACCTTAAAACACCATTTAAACTTTCAAATAAAAATTTATATTATATTTCATGTATGAAATCATAAAAATTTAGCTATATTTAATACTGAATTAATTATCTTCTTCTCAACTAAATCTATAGGCTCTAGGTCATTATTAATGCGGTGGGTTTTAATTTTTTACTTAATCATCATATCAAGCCTTCCTAATACGGGGAATGCTTCTACAGCCGATGAAAAACGTATTGGTAGTTACTACATACCAGGCTTAGTGATTAACAAAACTGAAGGCTTGTTTATACGTTTACACAACAAAATAATTACAAAAACAATGTTACAGCTTGAATTAATCATTGAACCAACAAATAGAATACAACAATCTTTTAAGAGCAACCAACTTATTGGTTATTTTCCTGAGCTATGGCAGCACGTCCCTAAAGATAAATCTAAGGTAGTTGTTAGTGATAACATTTGGTTGAAGTCAGTTATTGTTTTTACCAAAAAAGGTCGATTAATTACCAAATTGTCTGACCTTGAAGGTTTAACTATTGGCGCAGTTAGGGGATATAGTTATGGAGAAGTGGAAAATAATAAAGATATAACAATCCAATACGTAAATCGTGAGGAACAGAATGTAGAAAAACTTTTATCTGGTAGAATTGATGCCATTATTGGCGATAATTCTTCTACATTATCTGCAGTAAAAAATTCAAAGCACACACAAGACATTGTATATGATTTACAAAAACCAATAGATATTTTAGAGGTGTTTTATGTGTTTCAAAACACCTCTGAAGGTATATTCATTAGAGATAAAGTCAACATAGCAATCAGAGCACTTAAGCAACAAGGTATTATAAAATTAAATGCTAAAACGGGTGAAAGCCAAATTATACTTCCAAACTAACAAGCTCTTTTTATGAACTCTAATTAGTGCGCTTCGTCCCAGTTATCACCCATACCAGCCTCGGCAATAAGTGGCACGCTAAGTTCCACAGCATTGTTCATCAACTCAACGAGAATTTTTGTAGTGTCTTCTACAATATCTTCATGTATTTCAAAGATTAATTCATCGTGTACTTGCATCGTCATTTTTATGCGCTCATCATTTTGTTCATTTAGCCATGTTGCCACTGCAAGCATCGCTTTTTTAATGATATCTGCCGCTGTACCTTGCATTGGCGCATTAATAGCAGCACGCTCCGCCGCCTTTCTGCGCATACCATTTTTTGATTTTATTTCAGGTAAGTATAATCGACGGCCATATAAAGTTTCAACATACCCCTGTTCGCTCGCTTGTTGGCGCGTGTCTTCCATATACGTTAAAACACCAGGGTAACGTTGGAAATATTTATCTTGATATTCTTGTGCTTGATGACGACCTATATTTAATTGTTTAGCTAAACCAAATGCCGACATACCGTAAATCAAACCAAAATTAATGGCTTTAGCGCTACGACGCTGATCGCTAGTAACCTCATCTAACTCAACCGCAAAAATCTCCGCGGCGGTCGCTCTATGGATATCTTTACCTTCACCAAAAGCAGTGACTAAACCTTTGTCGTTAGATAAATGCGCCATAATACGTAACTCAATTTGCGAGTAATCAATGGCAACAATTTTATAGTCTTTAGGGGCAATAAAAGCTTGACGTATTTTACGACCTTGTTCACTACGAATTGGAATGTTTTGTAGATTTGGATCGGTTGAAGATAAACGTCCAGTAGCCGTGACAGCTTGATGATACGACGTATGCACTCGGCCTGTTTTATTACTCACCATTAAGGGTAACTTATCAGTATAGGTTGATTTTAATTTACTTAAGCCCCTATTTTCTAGAATGACTTTCGGTAAAGGATAATCAAGCGCCAACTCTTGTAACACCTCTTCTGCGGTGGAAGGTGCACCTTTGGGTGTTTTTTTAATAACGGGGATTTTTAGTTCTTCAAACAAAATTTGTTGCAATTGTTTAGGTGAGCCTAAATTAAAACTTTTTCCCGCTAAATTATGGGCTTCAATTTCTAATTCATCTAAACGCTGACCAATACTTTGGCTTTGTTGATCAAGTAAATCACAATCAATTAATACCCCTGTTTGCTCCATGTTTGCTAACACTGGCATTAATGGGATTTCAACATCATTATAAACACTAAGTTGCTCAGGTAATTGCTCAAGTGCAGGAAAGATTGCTTGATGTAAACGCAGGGTAATATCTGCATCTTCAGCAGCATAATGGCCTGCTTTTTCAATCGCTATTTGATTGAAGGTTAATTGCTTCGCACCCTTGCCAGCAATATCTTCAAAGTGCACTGTTTTATAGTCTAAGTATTTAAGCGCCAGAGCATCCATATTATGACGTGTAGCAACACTGTTATAACAATAAGACTCGATCATAGTATCAAAAGCGACACCTTGTAATTTAATATCATAATGGCTTAAAACATTGGCATCATATTTTAAATTTTGACCAATTTTTTTAATGTTGGTATTTTCTAATAATGGCTTTAATTGCGTTAATACCCATTCCTTGTCTAGCTGCTCAGGTGCATCCATATAATCATGTGTTAATGGCACATAAGCAGCTTTACCAACTTCAACAGCAAAAGATAAACCAACTAACTCAGCTTTCATGTAATCAACACTGGTGGTTTCAGTATCAAAAGCAAAAGCATCACTATTTTTTAACTTTTCCAACCAAGCATTAAAACTGGCTTGCTCAAGAATAATATCGTATTCGCAATCAATTACTTCCACTGTCGCAACATCGACACTATCACTTGTAACGGTTTTAGCTTCATTGGCAGTTTTGCTGCTTGTGTTTGCACTACTATTACTACTGCCTTTGCTTAAATCAGCTAATAAACGCTTTAATTCGAACTCTTGGTAAAGAGTGGTTAATGCATCAATATCCGGCTCAGTTGGCTGTAATTGCTCTGCGCTTTGCTCTAACTCTACGTCACACTTTATTGTTGCTAAAAGGTATGAAAGTGGTAACTGCTCAAGTGCATCACGCAAATTTTCGCCTATTTTGCCTTTTACTTTGTCAGCATTAGCAATTACTTCATCTAACGTGCCATGTTCAGCTAACCACTTCACCGCCGTTTTAGGGCCACACTTAACAACACCCGGAATGTTATCAACTTTGTCACCCATTAAAGCAAGATAATCAATAATTTGATCAGGGCGCACGCCAAATTTTTCACTGACCCCTGCTTCATCTAATTCAACATCAGTCATGGTATTGATCAAACGTACATGTGGCGTGACTAACTGCGCCATATCTTTATCACCAGTTGAAATGACCGTTTCTATTCCTTTTTCATGAGCTTGTTTTGCTAAGGTACCGATAACATCATCGGCTTCAACACCAGGAATAACTAAGAGTGGCAAGCCCATTGCGCTGATAATATTATGCAAAGGCGCTATTTGTGTACGCAAATCATCAGGCATCGGTGGGCGATTAGCTTTATATTCAGGATATAAATCGTTGCGGAAAGTTTTGCCTTTAGCATCGAAAATTACGACAACGTTCCCGTTCGGATAGTCTTTTTTCAAACTACGAATCATATTTAGAACACCTGTGATCGCCCCTGTAGGTTGACCGTCAGCTGTAGATAAAGCTTGTAAATAAGGAACATGATATGCGCGAAATAAATACGAAGAGCCATCCACTAAAATAAGGGGCTGGTTAATTCCTGAAAGAGCTTTAGGTGAATTTTCTGCCAAAGTTGTCATAAGATATTTGTTTAAACAATAAGATGGGGTAAGCATGCCACAAAGAGAGCTGTAGCTCTACTGCACTGTGACAATTGTCATCAAACGAATGTGGATAACTTTGTTAATAAGCACAGAAAAACGCCAGAATAGGATAACCCCACATTCTGGTGTTTTTATTCATACATATGATTTTATTGAAAAAAGATAAGAACAAAATTCTTTTAATACACAATATTTTTTATTTTTGTTTTTGTGGATAAATAAATTCATCTCCGTTACTTTTTGGTTGTTCAAATGATAACCAAGTAAATAACGTGCAAAGAGATTATCAGAATTTCACATCATTACCAGTACATTATTAAACTTTTTTTACATATTTTTTACAGCTTAAAATAACTAAAAAACATAAGCCTTTACTAGTGCGACCTTCGAACTGTTCAACCAGTTCCGCAAGTAAAAATTAATTTTTCTAAAAAATATTTTTTACTATTTTGATAGTAAATTTTCTATTCAATTAGAAATAAAAGTTTTAAACTAATTCCGTTTAATGTCAAAAATCTAAGTAAAGGAGTGTTAGATGCCAATAATAAAAATGTATAAAAAGTTGAGTCCTTTTCAGCGAGTTATTAGTGCTTTATTATTAGGTATTAGCACAGGAATTTTTGTTGGTGAACCAGCAGGCGATTTAGAAATTCTAGGTAATGTCTATATTCACTTGCTACAAATGACCGTATTACCTTATGTACTTGTTTCTATTATTGGTGGCCTAGGGCGCCTAAATCAAAGTATGGCAAGTCGTATTGGTTTGCGAGCGGTAAAAGTTACGCTAATTCTCTGGTTAGCTGTAATGCTAACATTGCTATTTTTACCCCTAGCTTATCCCAATTGGCAAACTGGCGGCTTTTTCAGTACAGATATGACTGCAGCGCCTGCTGACTTTAATTTTGTAAAACTATATATTCCAAGCAATATTTTCGCTTCTTTATCAGGAACCGTAGTGCCTGCTGTTGTTCTATTTTCCTTGCTGATGGGAGTGGCCCTAATCCAAGTAAAAAACAAAGAAACTCTATTAAACTTAACAGCGAATATTGGCGATAGTTTAATGAAGGTGGCCTCTTATGTTGCCAAATTAGCACCCTTAGGTATTTTTGCTATTTCAGCGTCTGCCGCAGGCACTATGGAAGTTGAAGAGCTAGGTCGATTACAAGTGTTTTTATGGGTATATATTACTGCAGCAATATTATTAGCGTTTGTATTGCTTCCGTTAATTATTCATATGGCCACTCCTTTTTCTTATCGAGAAGTATTATCAACGGCAGGCGAAGCGGCTATTACAGCAATGGCAACAGGCACAGTACTCGTCGTGTTACCCATGATAATTGAACGATGCAAAGCCTTGTTAGCAAAACATGGTATGGAGTGCGAAGAGACCGACTCAACCGTGGACATTATGGTCCCTACTGCCTATAGTTTTCCGAGTGCAGGGGCTTTGCTTGGTCTTGGTTTTATCTTATTTTCAGCTTGGTATGTTGGCTCTCCATTAGGCATAGACCAATATGCATCATTTGTTATTATGGGCGCACTCACCGCCTTTGGGAAAATGGCAGTCGCCATTCCTTTTTTACTCAATTACTTTGAGCTGCCAGCCGATCAATTTCAATTATACTTATTAGGTAGCATTGTTACCGCCAGATTTGCCACCGCATTAGCAGCCCTTCATGGGTTCGTTGTCACTTTATTAGTAGCCTCTGCTGTTTTGAAAAAACTGAAATGGCATTACCTAATGCAAGCTATTGGCATTCATTTAGCGATCACTTTTGCGGTCATGTTAGCAGCAGGGTTTACCTTGAAAGCCTTAATACCTTATCAATACGAGGGGGTACAAACTTTTGAATCGATGACAGCTTTACAGACACCAACAGAAATTGATCCTTACGAAAAATTAACTCCTCTCACCTTAAATGAGCAGCAACAGCCTAGACTAGAAATTATTATGGCGAGAAAAAATATTCGTGTGGGTTACTACAAAGCAAGTTTACCTTTCGTATTTAGAAATAATAACAATAACTTAGTTGGTTACGACATGGAGTTAATAAATGAACTTGCCAAAGATTTAAATATTAATCTTGCGCTTATTTACTTAAAAAATAAAAAAGAAGAAGCTGAGCTTCTTAAAAATGGCAGTATCGATATCGTAATCGGTGGTCACGCGGTTACACCTAGGCGAGCACTTAATGTCACATTCTCTGATACATACACTTATCATAGTGCAGGTTTTTTATTATATGACGCTAAGCGAGATGATTTTGCCAGCTTATATAACATTCAATCTTTAGATAAGCTTAATATTGGTGTGGCTAAAAGCCAATACTATCAACGTATCGCTAAAGATTACTTCCCTAATGCACAATTAACAGAAATTACAGACGTTAGGCTATTCCTAAAGGGTAAATATCAGGAGGTGGATGCTATGCTATTTTCTGCAGAAGTTGGAGCGGCATGGTCTATGCTCTATCCTGAATTTGCCGCTATCGTTCCAAAGGAATTAACGCTCAAAGCTCCTGTTGGCCTAGTGCTCCCAAAAGATCAGCCTGCCTATGTTGAATTTATGAATACTTGGTTGAAGTTAAAACGCGATAATGGATTTCAGAACAAAGTTTATAACTATTGGATTTTAGGAAAAGACCCTAAAGCGAAGAAACCTCGTTGGTCTGTAATGCGTGATGTTATAGGTTGGTAGCAAGGATCCAGTTTAAAAGTTAATTAGGGCTACCGCTGCACTGATAAAATATCGTTAAAATCAGCAATCATCGCTAGCCAATCTTTTTCATTAACATTAAAACGCTCAAATAACGATTTAATGTTAATGAATATCGCTCCTTGGTTACTTTCTCAAAAACACCGCGCCGTCCATCCCACTCATTTTAAATCGTCCAATAACTGAAACGATAAACCTAAAAAAGTTACCATTTGCATTAATTTACAAATCGTTTTTACTGAAAAATTTAACTTTTTCATTGACATCACATGCCACATTGATGGCATACGAAGTCACTACTTTTTTATCACTCTCTTCTATATTCATTCTAAACAAAATGAAACTATATCGGGAATACAATGAAGTACATTCATCAAAGAAATCTCATCACTAAAGCCATTATTGCAGCTACAGCTATTTCACCTTTGTTGATTAATGCAGCAGAAACTGTAGAAAAAACGAGAGAAAGCGACATAGAAATTGTTACCGTGACAGCACAAAAACGGGTACAAAATATTTTAAAAGTGCCTGTTACCATGGGTACTGTAAGTGATAGGTTAATTAAAGAAAGTGGTTCAGTTTTATTAAGTGAAGTTGATAAATTCATTCCGGGTTTCGTTTTTAACAACGGTACTATGACGCAAGACGGCATTAAAATGCGCGGCATTGAAAGCCCGGGTATTAGTGTTGGTGGCGATCCTTCTTCAGCTTCATTTTATGATGATGTTTATATGCCTCAAGCAGCACACAATGTACTGTTTTCTGATATTGCTCGTATCGAAGTATTAAAAGGTCCTCAAGGAACATTGTTTGGACGAAATGCAGCAATGGGTGTAGTTAGCATAGTACCAAATACGCCACAGGCTGATACCGACTTTTTTGTTAAAGCCACTTTAGGAACAGATAATTTACAACGCTATGAAGTTATGGGTAATGTTGCAATAGCCGATAATGTCTATTTAAGAGCCAATTTCTTAACCACTTCTCAAGATGGTATTGTTAAAAATATTGCTAAACCAGAATGGAATAATAATGAGAAGATTTGGGATTTAGGTGAAACGGATCATAGTGCAGGAAAAATTTCTTTATTATGGGATATTTCATCAACAACCAATTTTCAAATCTCTTACGATGTTGATGACTTAAACCAAGCACCGTCAATGGCCGTGGGTATTAGTGAATACTCATACGGTAAAGGTGATCCATTTGTATCAAAAGCTGAAAATGATGTGATGGGCGGCCGAGAAGAACGTGATATGTATGGCATTATTGCTAAACTTAATCATGAATTTAATAACGAATTGTCAATGAAATATATTTTAAGTTTCCGTGATTGGGAGACTTATAACCGTCAAGACGAAGATGGTACCGCTGAAATAACCCGATATTTTGATACCATTAACAATGAAGACTCAGACATTTTATATACCGAACTACAATTTAACTACGTAAGTAATAAGATCAATGCAGTGGCAGGTTTTTCTTTTTCAAAAGAAAGTGTTAAGCAGAATACTTACTTAAATTTAACCGCTGATACTGCTGCGAGATTGGTGACAGGTGAGCTAAATAACACCATTAAAGCGGGTGTGGCTGATCAAGTTGCAGGTTTGATTGGTGGTAATACCGATGCTCATGCCGCTAATGCCTTTGGCCCTGGCGTTACCTTTAACGGGGCTGTTGATACCTTTTATGGTTTAAATGGCTTTCCTTTAGATCATTCATGGAATAGTGATGAGTGGGCTAATGCGTTAAATGTATTAGACTTTGCTGACGATATCATGGCAGCTATTGGCATGCCGGGTGTACCATTAACCGCTGATATTGTTAATGCAACTGGTGATATAACTTATGATGCGGTTGCTGGCGCAATGGGGTTCCCTGAAGTTTTTGGGCCAAGTTTTAGCGGTCAATTGTGGCAAGAAAGTATTCACAATACTGGTGAGTTTACTAACTGGGGCATATACGCCGATGTTGATTATGCCATTACTGATAAGTGGAATATTATCGGTGGTCTGCGCTATTCAAAAGATTCAAAAGACTTTACTTGGTATATCCCTCAAACGGGTTTTTCTGATGCTCGTCCAGGCGTAAATAATTTATTATTTCAACAAGTTGATATGGCCGCAAAAGACTCATGGGACAAAGTAACAGGTAGATTGGTTACAAGTTACCAACTTGATGCTGACCAAATGTTCTTTGCTTCATACTCAACAGGCTACAAGTCAGGTGGTTTTGATTCTTTAACACCAAGCATGCAATCATTTGAACCTGAAGACACCACTAACTATGAAGTGGGTTATAAAGCTGTTTTATGGGGGCAAGTGGTTGCCAATGTTAGTGCTTATTACTTAGAACTAGAGAATCTACAACGCTCTATTTCATCTAAAACACCTGATAACTTACAAGCGGTTCCTACTATTATCAATGAAGACAGAGACATTACCGGTATCGAAATTGATTTACGATGGAACATTAGTGACAGTGTTAGCGTTGGTATGGTGACCGAAATTAGAAGTACTGATTATTACACCCCTGACTTTTATAACGGTGAAGGTGAGTTAATTTCCGCACAAAAAAATACCATAGATGCGGCCGCTAACTATACACTTATGCTTGATTGGATGCCTGACTTTGGTGTGGGTACCACTAACCTGCATATTGATTATGTTTTTGAAGAAAACACCAATGCTCAACAGGTCGGTCTTGAAGAATATAAAAAACCTATTGATGCTTATTTTGTTGATATTCAAGACTTAAATGCGCGTTTATCTTGGACAACAGAAAATGATAAGTTAGAGATTGGATTATGGGGTAAAAACTTACTAGACAAACGCTACATGTACACCATTGGTGGTTACGCTGCAGACGTTTTGGGTGTTCCTCATGGTGTCATTAATCGTGGCTTAGAAGCCGGTATTGATGTTAAATATTCTTTTTAATATTTTCTGAAAATATAAGGTTGAAAAACCCGACTCTTTCGAATCGGGCTTTTTCAATAAAATATAAATACAACGAAATAAGTCGATTACATGATAAGAAAAACACTGGTTTTACTCACTATTTTGGTTGGAATTTTATTTTATGCTGCACCTTCTGTATTGGGTTTTTCTTTACTCAATTTAGGCCAAGCATTAAATGTTTCAACAGGAATGAGCGCTAAACTTGCGTGTTCGGCTAAGTATATTACTGGTTTAGAGGAGCAGCAAATCGTTGAGGATCTTGCCAGCTACTCTCCCGCAGCTCGCTTAGTTAAATTAACTTATTCCAATGCATCAAAACAAGTCACTGCCAGTCTTTTTGGCATGGCGCAAGTGAGCGCTAAATATAGAGACAATATAGGTTGTAGTTTAGAGCTGGGTGATACTAGCTCACTAGATGACGTGGCGATTGAGCCTATTCTTTTATCAAATCAAGCATGGCCATTGGGTAATAAAGTTTTGAATTTAAATGCACAAGCTCAAGTTAGGTTGGAGCATATTTTACATCAAGACAATCAGCAAGGATTAAATACCCGCGCTTTGTTGATGGTGAAGAACGGTGAGATTATTGCCGAATCGTATTCAGAAAATATCACTCACAATACCCCTTTACTAGGTTGGTCAATGGGCAAAAGTTTAACCGCCATCATGTTAGGAAGAATGGAGCATTTGAATATGCTCACTATGACTAAAACTAACTTGTTTAGTCAATGGCAAGAAGACAAACGTAATAAATTAACACTCACTCATTTATTGCAAATGAGTTCAGGTTTAGCCTTTGACGAAACCTATGCGCCAGGCAGTGATGCAACGCATATGTTATTTACAGCACATAGTGCTTCAGATGTTGCTTTAGTTAGTGAATTAGTTAAAACACCCGCCAGTCATTTTTCATATTCTTCTGGTACGACAAATTTATTGTCCCGTATTATTCATCATCAATTAGGTAATTCGCCACAAACAGATGTGAACTTTTTATACCAAGAGTTATTCCAACCTTTAGGTATGAGTCATAGTGTTTTTGAGCCAGACTCAAGTGGTATATTGGTAGGTAGTTCTTATATTTATGCTTCAGGTCGAGATTGGGCAAGGTTAGGCTTGTTGATGTTAAACGAAGGGCAAGTTAATCAACAACAACTACTGTCAAGGCAGTGGATCAAAGCCGCAATAGCACCTAATAGTAGCGAAAATGACAAACGTTATGGTTTTCAATTTTGGCTTAACTACGGAGACAAAATACAACGTTGGCCATCATTGCCAACAGATGCTTATGCTATGCTAGGTAACAGACAACAATCAGTGATGATAATTCCCTCTAAAAACACAGTGTTAGTGCGTATTGGTTGGACAAAGGGCACCTATCCAATGGAAAAGAATTATCACGCACTATTAAATTTAAATGTGATACCTAAATAAAGCTAACAGAAGGTGCAGTGAAAGAAAAAGTCGCCTTTTTAGAGACAATAAACAATGTTTGTCGAATGGATGATCTTAGCGCTGCAATTCCATTACTCTCTATAACTGACGGTTTATTGGTTGCGACTAAGGCCATCACCAAGCAGCATAGTAATTTAAAAATGTTTCAGCTTGATGAAACATTTTTTCATCCAGATTCTTCAATAGTTGTTAAGCAATCATTGTTAATTATATACATTCCACTAAGCCAGCGTAACAAACTCTTCTGCAGACGTGGGGTGGATAGCAATGGTATTATCGAAATCTTTCTTGGTCGCGCCCATTTTCATCGCAACCGCAAAACCTTGAAGTAACTCGTCACTACCAAAGCCAATACTATGTAAACCAACTACTTTTTCATTTTTTCCTGCACAAATAAGTTTCATACGTGTAGGATCACGGTAATCTTCAGTAATCGCCTGGTAAAGCGCAGTAAACTGTGAGTTATACACACTGATATTATCTTCCCCATATTGGGCAACAGCCTCACTTTCCGTTAAACCTACAGTACCGATAACTGGATGGCTGAAAACAACAGTGGCAATACCCGAATAATCTAAATGCTCATCTGGTTTATTATTAAATAAACGCTCACATAAACGGCGTCCAGCAGCAACAGCAACAGGAGTTAACTGTGCACGACCAGTATTATCACCTACAGCATAAATTCCATTAACATTGGTATTTTGATATTTGTCTGTGACAATAAAACCTCGACTGTCTAGCTCAACGCCAGCTAGATCTAAGTTTATATTATCAGTGGCTGGTTCTCGACCAATTGCCCATACAATTTTTTCAACAGGACCTACAGACTGCCCATTAGTAAGGTGCACAATCAAATGTCCATCGGCTAATTTTTCTATGCGCTTTGGTGTGCTATGGTTATGTAATGTTGGGCCATGCTTTGCCATTTGCTCGACAAGAGTAGTGCTTAACATTTCATCAAAAGTCCGCAATGGTTTTTCATTTCTAACTAGTAAATGTGTTTGCGTACCTAAACCATGAAAAACGCCTGCTAGTTCAACGGCAATATAGCCTGCACCAATAACAGCCACAGATTTAGGCTGCTCAGTCAGCGCAAAAAAACCATCTGAATCCATGCCAAATTCAGCTCCTTCTATGGTAGGGATTGACGGACGTCCTCCGGTGGCAATAGTAATATGGTCTGCCGTATATAAAGTGCCATCAACATCAACAGTATTTTTATCTACAAACTTGGCAAACCCTTCAATTACAGTGACATCATTAGCATCAAAACCTCGTTGATAAGCCCCGTGGATACGCTCAATGTAAGCTTCTCTATTTTTAACTAAGTGGCTCCAGTCAAAGCCGTTATTTTCTAGTTTAAAGTCACCTAAATTAAAACCATAATCACGCGCATACTTTAACGCATCACTAATTTGTCCGGCATACCACATGGCTTTTTTAGGAACACAACCAACATTTACGCAGGTACCGCCAATATGTTTGGCTTCTATCACAGCGGCCTTTTTACCAAGTTTTGCTGCTCTATTTGCCGAAGCGATACCGCCGCTACCAGCACCTATTGCTAAGTAATCAAAATGTAGAGTCATGATATTTTCCAAAGAGTTAATTTATATTGCTATACCCACATATCTGGGGGTAAAACAGCGTTATTCAATCTATTTTTTCAAAGTCGTCAACAAACTAATTGACTTTAAGTTCAATAGTATTGGCACTTAAATAGTCATTGATTGTTTTCACATCTACGGGTTTACTATACAAATAGCCTTGAATGTAATGACATTCCCGCTTGGTAAGATATTCAAGCTGCTCCGTTGTTTCTACACCTTCAGCAATACAGTGCATATTTAAACGTTTAGCTAAAACTATAGTGGCATCAACGATGGCCTCATCAGTTTTCTCAATGCCAATACCCGAAACAAAACTACGATCTATTTTAATAATATCAAGAGGTAAGCGTTTTAAATATGACAATGATGAAAAGCCGGTACCAAAATCATCAAGCGCTAATATAACACCAAGATCTGCCAATGCATGCATTGTTTTGATTGCTTTTTCTGGTTCAGACAATAACGCACTTTCTGTTACCTCTATTTTCAATAAGTACGCTGGCAAATTGTGGTTTTTTAATAAGTTGGCAATATAATAAACCAAGCTTTCTTTAGCAAAATGCTGTGGTGACAAATTAACTGATAAATACAACGTAGGACGCACTTTATGCCACTTTTTCAAATCAATTAAGCCACGTTCTAATGCGGCTTCTGTCATAGGTATTATTAACCCTAACTCTTCAGCAATATCAATAAAACCAGCAGGAGCGATTAACCCTTGCTTGCTTTGCCAACGCATTAATAGTTCAAAGCCAGCGGCTTTTCCTGTATGAGCATCTACAATAGGCTGATAATGATTAAAAAACTCATCGTTTGCATACGCCAACTTCACATTAGACTCTTTAGTTAAGCGTTCACTAGCTTCAGCATTCATTCTTGGGGTAAAAAATTGAAAAGTATTTCTACCTAACTGCTTGGCATGATACATGGCGACATCCGCATGACGCAGTAGTACACTCGAGTCACTAGCATCATCAGGATATAAAGCAATGCCTATACTGGCGCCAATACTAACCTCATTGCCTTGTAATGATACTGGCTTCTCAACCGCAGCAATAATTTTTTGTGCCACTAACCCTAAATAAGTTGCATCGCGAAATGATTCCAACAAAACAACGAACTCATCACCCCCGATGCGCGCTACGGTATCATCGATCCTTAACAACTCAGATAAACGACGAGTAACTTCCACTAATAACAAATCTCCACAATCATGACCCAGTGAATCATTAACTTGTTTAAATCTATCTAAATCAATGAAAAACAGTGCAATAGGCCTACGCTGCCGTTGAGATGATTCCATTGCATGTTTGATTCGCTCTAACAATAAGCTTCGGTTAGGTAAGTCAGTTAAATGGTCATAGTTTGCTAAGTAGCGAAGCTCTTTTTCTGCTGATTTTTGGGCACTAATATCGGTAAATACACAAACATAGTGCAAATTATTTGTTGTTTTATTTCTACCGACATTGATATTAACAACAACATGAAATTCTTCACCAGAGTCTGCAATAACAAGCTCTTCGCCTCGCCAGTGGTCTCCTTCATTTAAAGAAGGAAACAAGCCTTTAAAGTACTTCCAACGTCGTTTATTTAGTCCCATGAAGTTATGATTAAAGATAAATTCTTCATCTGATAACCCGAAAACATTCCGTAAAGATTGATTAGCGGTAATACGAGTAAAGTCATCATTAACAATAAGTACCCATTCATTGGTTTGCTTAAATGCTTCTCCGTAGTACTGGCTGCGTACTTCTGCCGCGCGAGTTTTAGTAATGTTGGTATAAGAGCCAGTAATTCTACTTGGCTTATTGTTATCATCTAAGGTAACTATTTTTCCTAAATCTTTATACCAAAGCCAATGACCTTCTGCATGCTTTAACCGATAAGTGCACGAAAAGGTTTCATTGAGATCATTTTTATCAACAAACAAACGCCACTGTAATAGAAAATTGCTTTTATCATCAGGATGAATTAGCTCAACATGTTGCCCAAAGCTATGCGCGGTAGCTAAATCGACATAAGATAACTCTTGAGAAATCCGCTTACCAAACATCAGGTTTTCCTTAGCTTGCCAATCCCATACTTCGCTATTGCTACCTATCAAAGCTAATTGAAGGCGATTTTCTCTAAACTTAACTTCCTCATGAGCAGCTAATAGTGCTTGTTTTTTCTTATGGCGTAGTTGCAACCAAATAAATATTAAGATAAGTAAAAACAGTGCATAAACAGAGTAGGCCAAAGGTGATTTCCAAGGGGCGTAACTGACAAGAATGTTAATTTTTTGAGTTGCTGAATATTCACCGGTTACCAGTGATTTAGCCCGCACGGACAACACATGAGTGCCAGAGGGCAAATTCGGAAAAGTAATTCTGTTTTCGGCTGTTGGGGGATAAGTGACGCTACTATTACCCGTCAATTGGTATTCATAAATGACTTCTCGTCTATCAGCATAAGAAAGGGTTGAAAAGTCTAAACGAATGCCAACATCATCATAATTCAATAAAATATCTTCGTTCTGATTTATAAGTAAAGGTATATCTAACTGTCTAGATAACACATCAATAGCGGTAACATAAATGTTTATCTGATCATTCAAGTGTTTGTTTTTTAGGCTTTTCGGGTTAAAAATACTGACGCCCTCCATTGAGCCATAAGCTAAATCGCCATTAGATAACTTAAGTCGAGCCCCGGCATTAAACTCCATTGCCGGAAAGCCATCAGCAATAGTAAAATTACGTATATGCTGATTCTCTGTATTCAGTAGAAATAAACCTTTGTGACTAGAAAACCAAACATCACCATCACTATCAGTTAATAAACTGTAAACATTATTATCAATAATTGAGTTTTTGTTGTGATAAAAATATTTTGGTTCAAATGAAGGGAACTTTAAACCTATCAATCCTTTCGTTGGATAACTCAGCCAAAAAATATTGTTTTTATCAATAACCCAGTTATCAAACGACACCCACTCAGTATCAAGAACATCGGGATGTTGATAGAGCGGTTCTGCTTTTTTCGACGCTGTATCATAGCCCCACAGAGTATCATTAGTTGAAACTAACATAGTTTGGCTATTGGGTAAGTTTCCCATAAAACTAAAAATGGTATTGTGAGGGACAAGTTTTCCTAACGCATTTAATGTATCAAGTTGTCCAGTTTTCAAATCAATCATGGAGGTAACTTCATCGTATACTAACCAAAGAAAACGTTTATTTTGTAAGAAGGCTGAATAGTGATCTTTAGCTAATATCGATGTTATTTCCTTACTATAAGGTAACTTGGAAGGTTGTTTCAAACTTATATGGTAGAAAATAATTCCTTTGGTGGTAGACAATAATAAAAGATCTTCCTTGTATGAAAAAATGCTGTATATATCGATGTCTATCAATTGTTTATCTGTTTTTAGATTTTTTGTGATTTGCTCTACCGTTTGTGTTTCGAGATCGATAGAATTCAAACCGTTACTGGTGCCAATCCAAATTTTTTGATTATTATTTTGGTGTTCATCCTGTTGTGCTTCAATGGCCCAAACTAAGTTAGCGCTTAAACTATTTACTGTGTTTTTTTGATAACGATAATTTTCAATAAGCTCTCGCGATGGATCCCATAAATAAACACCAGAGGATTTTGAACCAAGCCAAAAAGTACCACTATTATCTTGCGCAATAGAGATAATTTCATTATTAGAAATATTTGCAAAATAATCACTAAGTCCAAAAAGAAACTTGCCGTGCAGTTGTTTGCTGTCAATTACGAATAAACCCTTTTCGCTAACAACATAAAGTTGATTGCCCACAGATAAAAACTGCCACACAAAGAGGTTTTTTAACACCTGTTGATAACCCTTAGCATCAGCTAATTCTTGAATGTAATCTTTTATGTTTTCTATATTAAGGCTAAATACTCCATCACCCGTTCCCATATATAAGTTATTATGTTCATCTATATGTGAAGTGAAAACTTTATTCGCTTCAACAACATTAATATCTTCAGGAATACTTTTCGCTGACAAACTTGGCAATTTTCGCCATTTATTTAGCTTTATATGATACGCATACACTCCAACTCGCGTGCTTATGTATAGCACTTGCTGATGATATTTAACCTGAAAAATATTATTTTTTCCTAGAAGCTCTTCTGACAAATCAACTTTAATTTGGAATTCAGCTTTATCAGTATGATAAAAACTGATGGTTTTACTCGTAGCTAACCAATAGCCCAATTCATCATGACTATTTGTACCTTCTGTAACATCCACCACAAAATGGCCATAGTTTTCAGGATTATTAACTAAAATTAATTTATATTGATCGGTTTTAGGCTGATAACGATAAAGTCCCTCGTCAACATTTATCCAAACAAAACCTAAGCTGTCCTGTTTAACAAAATAAACAATTGAGTCAATAAAGCTATTGTTAGGCCCTGAAAGTTGTCTAAAGGAATAGCCATCATAAATATTTACTCCGTTATCGGTGGCTAGCCAAATAAAGCCTTTTTCATCGGCGAGTATTGATTTAACGGTACCCTGCGACAAGCCATCTTCAACGGATAGATGTTCTAAAAATAAGTTTTGTATGTTGCTATCAGCTTTTACTAACTTAATTTGACTTAACAAGACGATAAAGGAAATCAGTAGAATGAGTTTAATTTTAAATATCATTGATTCTTTCAACTTTCATTGATAACACACAAGAAAATACTACATATGATCAAATTTATTATAACAGTTATGGGAAAATGTTTGCTAATAACAGAAAAATAATCACTACTAATAATCACACCAATGTAAACGTCTCTTGAATAATTCATATTTGTCATCACATAGTTTAGTATCGTTCATTTATTTCATCCCTATTATGACTAATCCATTATTACCACAAACAGTGAAAAAGATTGATTTACCTGTATTCACAAAAATAAAACCTGAGCATATAAAGCCTGCTGTAGAGCAAGCCATAGCTGACTGTAAAAAAGTTATTAGTGATGTTTTAGATGGTAATGCTTTGTTTACATGGGAAAAATTAATACAACCAATCGATGAAGTGGATGATGTTTTATCCAAATTATGGTCACCTGTTTCTCATATGAACTCAGTGGTTAGTAGTGATGAGTTACGCGAGGCATATGAGTCTTGTTTACCTCTATTATCTGAATACGGCACCTTTGTTGGTCAACACCAAGGTTTGTATCAAGCTTATAAAAGCTTCAAAGATGGCGAACTATTTGACAAATTAGATACCGCACAGCAAAAAGTTGTTACCAACGCACTACGTGATTTTAAATTATCAGGTATCGCTTTAAATGATGAAGATAAAAAACGCTATGGCGAAATTGTTAGCCGTCTATCAGACTTGGGCTCAAGCTATAGCAATAATGTATTAGATGCTACCCATGCCTTTAGCGTCAACATTGCTGATGAAAAAGAATTAGCGGGTTTACCACAAAGTGCCCTTGGAGCCGCCAAAGCATTAGCAAAAAGCGAAAAGCAAACAGGATATATATTTACCCTAGATTTTCCAAGTTATCTACCCGTTATGACTTATTGTGATAACCGTGACTTGCGAGAAAAAATGTATCGCGCTTTTGTCACCCGTGCTTCTGAACAAGGACCTAATGCTGGCGAATTTGATAATAGTGCCATCATGGATGAAACCTTAGCATTACGTCATGAATTGGCTAATTTACTTGGTTTTAGTAACTATGGTGAAAAATCACTCGCGACAAAAATGGCCAATACTGCCGATGAAGTGATGAGCTTTTTGCAAGGGCTTGCTGTTAAATCAAAACATCAAGGCGAGCAAGATATTAAGGAATTAAAAGACTTTACTAAAAGTGAGTATTCACAAACTTTTGCTAATAAAGAATTGCAGGCCTGGGATCTTGCTTATTACAGCGAAAAACTTAAACACAATCGCTACGCTATTTCTGACGAAGAACTACGCCCATATTTTCCTAAAGGTAGGGTTGTTAATGGTCTATTCGAAGTAGTACACAAATTATTTGGTCTTAATATTAAAGAACGCACCAATGTTGACGTTTGGCATGAAGACGTGACTTTTTATGATGTTTTCGATAGCACAGGTGAACTGCGGGGAAGCTTCTATTTAGACTTATACGCTCGCGCGAAGAAGCGTGGCGGTGCTTGGATGGATGAATGCATAGGTCGCCATCAACTTCCTAATGGTGTAATCCAGTACCCTGTTGCTTACCTTACTTGTAATTTCAATGGCCCTGTTGGCGATACACCAGCACTCTTTACCCATGATGAAGTTGTCACTCTTTTTCATGAATTTGGCCATGGCTTACACCATATGCTAACGCAAATAAATGTTAGCTCAGTATCGGGAATTAACGGCGTGCCTTGGGATGCGGTCGAATTACCGAGTCAATTTTTAGAAAATTGGTGTTGGCAACCAGAAGCGTTAGCCTTTATCTCAGGTCATTTTGAAACAGGCGAACCATTACCACAAGAAATGCTTGATAAAATGCTTGCTGCTAAAAACTTTCAATCTGCCATGCAAATGTTACGTCAGTTAGAGTTCAGTATTTTTGATTTTACCATGCATGCTAACTATAACCCTGACGCTGAAAATAACAGCTTATACATACAGCAAGCCTTAAACCAAGTTCGCAATCAGTATTCAGTAGTTAAGGCGCCTGATTTTAATCGTTTTCAGCATGGCTTTAGCCATATATTTGCTGGTGGTTATGCGGCGGGTTATTACAGCTATAAATGGGCAGAAGTATTATCAGCAGATGCATTTGGATTATTTGAAGAACATGGCATATTCAATGACGATACTGGAAAGTCTTTTCTAACCAACATCCTTGAAAAAGGCGGTAGTGAAGAGCCTAGTGAATTGTTTAAAGCTTTTAGAGGTAGAGCACCAGAAATTGAAGCCTTATTACGTCACAGCGGCATTGAAGTTTAATTCTTATGACTAACAATACAACCGAAAAATTTGGCCATTTATATCAACGTGCCGCCGCCAGAAAAGGCGGTGTGAAGGCTTTGGAATTATTGCTTGGACAAAAAATTATTGGTAAAAAATTACTGATCGATAGTGCTGCTAAACAAAATGTTGCGAAACTAACTGATGCTCGGATTCTATCAGCATTCACCAAGCAAATTTTCAAATCAGGCTTTGTATGGCGTGTTGTAGAAAATAAATGGTCTGATTTTGAAGAAAGCTTTTTTGAATTTAACATTGAAAAGATATTAATGATGCCAGAAGAGATGCTTGAAAGAAAAGCAGCTGATCCTAAAATCATTCGAAATTACAACAAAGTTAAAACGATCAAGGCCAATGCACAGATGATGTTTGAGCATCAAACTGAGCACAACACAAGTTTTGCACAGTTTATTGCCGACTGGCCTAGTAGTGATATTATCGGCTTATGGGCTTTTTTGAAAAAAAATGGCCAGCGTCTAGGTGGTAACACAGGCCCTTATGCTTTGCGTTTACTAGGAAAAGACACTTTTATTTTAAGCTCAGACGTTGAGGGTTACCTCAGGGCACAAAAAATTATTGATGGTGGTTTACAAAGTAAAAGAAGCTTAACCGCTATTCAAGCCTATTTTAACCAACTTCAACAAGAATCAGGATACAGCCTTACTCAATTAAGTCGTTTAATCGCTTTTGCTAGTGGTGACAATTATGTACAAGTTGAACAGGAATAATGACTGACTCACTTCATCAAAATATTGCTGTAGCCTATTGTGATGCTATTGACAGCGATCGTTGTAAGCTTATCGCCAAAAAATGGCATTTTGACTATATCGGTGATGCTGCCTCTGCAAATAAACATCCTCGATTAAATTTTTTACTACAGCTTAATCAACATGCATTAGAGCTATTAAAACTAGACGAACCCAAGCTTGGCGGTATCAAGGTGGATTTTGTTGAAGGTGCTACTGCACACCGTCGAAAATTTGGTGGCGGCAGAGGCCAAGATATCGCCAAAGCCATAGGACTAAAACATGGTTTTACTCCCCATATTTTAGATGCAACCGCAGGGCTAGGTCGAGATGCGTTCGTACTCGCAAGTTTAGGCTGTCAAGTTACCCTAATGGAGCGTATGCCTGTAGTAGCAGCCTTGCTAGATGACGGGTTAGAACGTGCCAAACTCAATAGTGAAGTCAGTGAAATAGCTAATCGAATGAAATTAGTTCATGCTTCATCAATTGAAAGCATGAATTTAGCACAGCAAGTAGATGTTGTTTACCTTGATCCTATGTACCCACATCGCGAAAAATCAGCCGCAATAAAAAAAGAAATGCGCGTATTTCAATCTTTAGTCGGTGAAGACCTAGATGCAGATGCTTTACTAGCGCCTGCATTGGCATTAGCAAAATATCGCGTAGTGGTTAAACGGCCAAATTACGCACCACCACTAAGCTGTGCATCACTAAAGAATAAAAAGCCAAGTACGAGTATAAAAATGAAAAAAAATCGTTTTGATGTTTATGTTAATCAAGCAATACCTAAAGCTTAATCAACCTAAAGAGACTTCTTTCCAGCCCAACGTTTTGCTGTACCAGTTTCTATATCAAACAAGTCGAGTACTCTTGATACGCTATGATTCACAATATCATCAATCGTTTGTGGTTTATTATAAAATGCAGGCATTGGCGGCGCTATAATAGCGCCTAGTTGAGAGGCTTCATATAATAATTTGCAATGCCCAGTATGTAGAGGAACTTCTCTTGGCATCAATACTAATTTGCGACGTTCTTTAAGCGTTACATCCGCTGCACGTACGATTAAGCTATCAGCATAAGAGTTAACAATCGCAGAAAGTGTTTTCATAGAACATGGTGCGACGATCATACCATCAATTTTAAAGGAACCACTCGATATACTGGCCGCTTGATTTTTATTGTTATGGACAACATCGGCAAGCTCTTCAACATATTGGGGTGAATAATCCGTTTCAATGCTTATATTTAATCGTGCATATGAACTCATGACTAAATGCGTTTCTACACCTTCAACTTCTTTTAGCATTTCCAATAAACGAATTCCGTAGATCACACCACTTGAACCGCTTATACCTATGATTAAACGCATTAATTGAGCCTCTTGAAAAGCGTCGACAAAAGTAGATTACTTTGCCGAAAAACTAGTTTGATGATAATACACTAATTTTACCCATGATTAACATCACAGAGCTTATTATACCTAATGAAAATTTTAGCTGTAAGAACCTCGCAATAATCCAACTATATTTAACATTAAAGAATCAAGTCTACTTAAAAAAATAAACAGCTATATTTATGCTTTGTTTAAAATAAATACGCTTTGCTTGTTAAAAGTAGTCTATTACACACATAATGCCAATTAACACATTGTTATTTGATCACCATATATGTCAAAGTATGAGCCTATAAAAATGATATAAAGAATAAGAGATTCCTCATGTTAAAACCAACAATGGTTACCCAACTAAATACTCAAATTAATTTAGAGTTCTATTCATCTAATCTTTACTTACAAATGAGTGCTTGGTGCGAAGAAAAAGGCTTTGAGGGTGCGGCTCTGTTTATGCGTAAGCACGCTGCTGAAGAAATGGATCACATGACACGTCTTTTTACTTACGTGAGTGAGACCGGTGCTTTACCTATTTTAGGATCAATTGATGCCCCACCTCACGAGTTTGAATCATTGGCTGATGTTTTTGAAAAAACCTATGAGCATGAATGCCAAATAACCGAACGCATAAATGAACTAGCTCATCAAGCTTTTACTAATCAAGATTATTCCACCTTTAATTTTTTACAATGGTATGTAGCTGAGCAACATGAAGAAGAAACATTGTTTAAAAGTATTCTAGACAAAATCAATTTGGTTGGTCACGACGGTCACGCGCTATTTTTTGTCGATAAAGATCTTGCTGCAATGGCTAAAAATGGTACTACTAGCGTAATGACGGATACACAAGCTTAAGCAATGACGATAACCACGACTGATGTTTTAATTATTGGTGCTGGCGCTGCAGGTTTAATGTGTGCAGCCAGTGCAGGGTATCGTGGCCGAAGCGTTACAGTGGTAGATATGGGTAAAAAAGCAGGCCGAAAAATTTTGATTAGTGGTGGTGGTCGTTGTAACTTTACCAACGAAAACGCCACACCTGACAACTACCTTTGTAAGAACCCACATTTTGTAAAATCTGCATTGAGTCGTTATTCGGCACAAGACTTTATTGAATTAGTGGATCGTCACAGCCTTAACTATCATCACAAAACCTTAGGACAATTATTTTGTGATGACAGTGCCCAAGACATTGTCGATATTTTATTAACTGAATGTGAATGGGCAGGCGTAAAAATTAAACTACGTAACGAAGTACTTAATGTAGTGAATAATGACCAAGGCTATTGTGTAACCACCACCGACGCAACTTACCAGTGCTCGTCATTAGTGGTTGCCTCTGGCGGCTTAACCATGCCTAAACTTGGTGCCAGTCCTATCGGCTATAAAATTGCTGAACAGTTTGGCTTACAGTTACTACCGACCGCTGCAGCTTTAGTACCTTTTACCCTTCATGACCATGATAAGAAACGCTTTGATGGTTTGTCAGGTATAAGCATTGATTGTAATGTTAGCAGCGAAAGCGGCACTAGTTTTCGAGAAAACATTCTCTTCACTCATCGTGGTTTATCTGGCCCTGCAATTTTACAAATTTCATCCTTTTGGCAAGCGGGCCAAGCAATAACTATTAATTTATTACCTGAGCATAACTTAGCTGACACTTTAAGTGAGTGGCGTGAACATCAAGCACAAAAATCAGTTAAGAACCTACTGGCAACGATTTTACCAAAACGGTTTATTGATATTTTGGTTGAAGAGAAAAACGTGCCTGAAAAAGCAATTAATCAACTAAATCACAGTGAGATAAACACTCTGATAGAATACTTCCACCATTGGAAAATAAAACCTAATGGCACTGAAGGATACCGTACTGCTGAAGTAACCTTAGGTGGCGTAAATACCGACGAGCTTTCATCAAAAACCTTCGAAGCAAAAAAAGCCGCAGGCTTGTATTTTATTGGTGAGGTGATCGACGTAACTGGTTGGTTAGGTGGTTATAATTTTCAGTTTGCGTGGAGCTCTGGTGTAGCTTGTGGCTTGGCAGTAAATTAGTGATTATCAAGAACGTAAACGAAGACAAAAATAACTAATTGAGGACAAATATTTAATAAAATGAAGACAAGTCCCCCTTTAGCCTTATATTTAATCAATAATTAGCAATTAATCGTGTGAAATCTTTTGGGGACACCAAAAAACAATAATGAAGTAGTTTAATTCAAGTTAAAAATTCGTGAATCTGATTGTATGGGAACCCCCACTGAGAATGAGATTTTTCTCAGTGATGAGTTATGCTGTAGCTATGTACAGGCTACAAATAAATGAATCTCTACTGAGTTACGAGATACTATTGTGTGGGTTTTAGTTTCATTGAAATTGTTTCCAGAAGCGTGAAACTGTTCCAAACCTATATATCACATGGTATATATGTGGGTTATAGGCTCTTGCGTTTAGAGCCCCCCCCAATAAATATAAAGTAAGTACCCTAAAACATTTTTTATTCCGGTTATTTTAATACTGATTGGAGAATCTCACTGGGAATAAGAATTTTCTCAGTTTTCTCAAATAGGGTAGCTAATTTCCTTGAATGATGGGTGACTCTGATTAGGTATTCATAACTTTCAATAATCGTGAGTGAACTATAATTTAGATGCCAATATGTTTATTTTTTATCAATATATTCTTTAACATTAGTGATCTCAACCAAAGCTAAAATGATAAATTTCGCTTAAGACGTATTTAGGATATCCTGGACTTATATGCTGATGTAACAAAAAGGATTTTCATGAATCAAACGGGTATCTACGAACAACTAATAACGCAGTTAGTTGAGCAAAGCTTAGATCGTGAATCCTTTCATGTTGGCGAACGAGCACTAGAAGCTGCTGAAGCGGCAACATGGTTATCTCGTTTTTTAAACCGCATTATTGAAATTGCAATGGACTCAGTGCCTGGTGGCGATAACCGAATTAATGAACAAATAAGTCTGGCCAATACAATAGTTCAATGGCTTAGCAAGCATATTCGAGATGAAGAGCTAATCAGCGAGAACCTAATCGATAGCCAAGGAAAAATCCTTACAGCGCTATTTGATAAGGCCAACCCCATTGCTGCTGACTTGCCCAAATATGTAGAATCTATAATGCCTATTACAGGGCTAACTCAGAGTGAATTGTTTTGTGGTAGTAACGTTGGCGTTTCGTTAGAAACGGAGATAAAAAGAGAGATCCAGTCTTCTGATAAAATCTATTGGCTTGTATCATTTATTAAATGGGCTGGCATTCGAATATTCAAGAATGAACTGGAATCATTTACGCGAAGTGGCAAACAATTAAAGATTATTACCACTTCATATATGGGTGCTACTGACGCAAAAGCAGTAGAGTTTTTAGCATCATTACCCAATACCGAAGTTAAACTTAGCTACAATACTAACCGTGAGAGGCTTCACGCAAAATCCTATTTATTTATGCGAAATACTGGTTTTCATACCGGGTATATTGGTTCATCTAACCTATCGCACTCTGCACTGACTAGTGGTTTAGAATGGAACCTTAAAATTACCTCACAAGAAATACCTCACATTATTGAAAAGTCGCTTAGTACTTTTGAAACCTATTGGGAGTCACCGGACTTTGAATGCTTCGATGGTGAAATTGAAAGTAGAGAAAAATTAACAAAAGCACTGCAAGAGGCAAAAGGCAGTTTTAATAAATCAGCACCTAGTTTTCATTTTGATATCAAACCTCATTCTCACCAGCAAACCATACTTGCAAAGCTTCAAGTTGAACGAGACCTGCATGAACGCTATCGAAACTTAGTGGTTGCGGCTACAGGCACAGGTAAAACAATCATCTCTGCATTTGATTTTGCGCGTTTTTACAATGATAACCCTGAAGCAAAATTCTTATTTATTGCACATAGAGAAGAGATCTTAAAGCAGGCACAAGGTGCGTACCGTGGCGTATTAAAAAATAGTTCCTTTGGTGAACTATGGGTTGGTAATAATAAACCGAATAAATATCAGCACCTTTTCGCCTCAATTCAAAGCTTAAATAATCAAATTGATACATTAGCTTTAAGTGAAGATTACTTTGACTACATTGTTATTGATGAAGTACATCATATTTCTGCAAGTAGCTACCGCAGTGTATTAGAGCATTTTAATCCGAAGATTTTATTAGGGTTAACTGCCACCCCTGAACGACACGATGGCACAGATATTTTATGTGATTTTTGTAATGTTATTGCTGCGGAAATACGGTTACCAGAAGCCATAAACCAACGCCACCTTTCACCCTTTCAATACTTCGCTATAGATGATGATACAGATCTAACAAAAATTTCATGGTCTAAAGGTCGTTATGATATTGCAGAATTAACTCACTTATATACCTACAACGATCAGCGTGTGTTACGTATTCTGCAAAGCCTTGATGAGGTGGTTACTGATATTTCCCAAATGAGAGCTTTGGCGTTTTGTGTCAGTAAAGAGCATGCGAAATTTATGGCACAAAAATTTACGCTACATAATATTGCTTGTGGTGTATTAACGAGCGATAACAGTAAAGACCGTGAGATTCAGCAACAGCGATTGAAATCAAAACAAATCAATGTGCTTTTTGTGGTCGATATCTTCAATGAAGGTATTGATATCCCAGAGTTAGATACGTTGCTATTTTTACGCCCTACAGAGAGTTTAACCATTTTCCTACAACAACTTGGACGTGGTTTACGGTTAACTAACGATAAAGAATGCTGCACTATTTTAGATTTTGTCGGTAATTCGCGACCAGAATACGATTTTTCACATAAATTTAGGGCATTAGTAGGCAAAACAAACCAAGCAATAGCGAAAGAGGTTAAGCAAGACTTTCCGCATCTTCCGCTAGGGTGTCGAATTGAGTTACAAGAAAAAACTCAAGCAATGATCCTTAAAAATATCAATCAAGCGACACTTAATAAGAGTAAGTTAATTAACTTAATTATCAATTTCCCTCATGCAACACATTTACCATTAACACTAACTAACTTTTTACATATTCACCCTAATATTTCATTGGAAGATATCTATAAGGTAAAAATTGGGAAATTTGGTGGATGGACAACATTACTTGCTGCAAGCAAGGGAGCAGAAATAATTGAGGACGAGAAGGAGCTTTATACGGCCTATTACCGAGCAATTAATAATAGATTGATGAATTGTACGTCTCTCTCATATTTACGGTTTATTAAAGCCCTTTGCGATAATAACTTCTCAATATTAAACGCTTCTGTAGGAAACTTACCAAGCAATGATTCATTTAAACAGAAGCAACTTTTTGCTTTGATGGGTCATTACGATTTCTGGGATAAAACAGGTAAGCAGTTAGGTTTTGACAAACTAACTGAAAGCTTATCTGCTTTGAAAAACATAGCATTGCAGAGTGAGCTAAGTGAGGTTATATCTATTCTTATTGAGCGATTAGATGTCAGTGAATTTGATATGCCACTAGTTGGTAATAACAAAGTAGATACATCAGCACTCAACATGCATGTTCGTTACCCTAAAGAACATATTCTAGTCGCTTTTGGTGATAGTACTTTTACTAAAAAATCATCTAGCCGTGAAGGTGTATTAAATATCCCTGATGCTAACACTGAATTACTATTTGTGACTTTAAACAAGTGTGAGAAGCAGTTTTCAGCAACCACTATGTATCATGACTATGCGATTAGCCCCACCTTGTTTCATTGGCAAACTCAAAATAGTGCTAAGCCAAGTTCAGGCAAGGGCCTTGGTTATATAAAACAAAAAGAAAATAAGAAAACGTTCCTTTTGTTTGTGCGAGAACAGGCCAAAGATGAAAATGGTAGAACAATGGGATTTGTAAACTTTGGCCCCCTTGATTTTGTTAAATATGAAGGCAGCCAACCGATGAATATTACATGGAAATTAAAACACCCCATGCCAGCATATTTGTGGCATGAGACGGCTAAGCTGGCTGTAGGATAAGAATCAGCCACTATAGGTGGTGTACGATTTTCAAACAATGTAAGTCATTAAATGGTACTAAACTTACATATTGCAAATTATTTTAATTAGAATAATTCCTTATTGCAGCTATAACACTTGCACTATTCCATCCAAGAGGCTCGCACCACGAGGCATTTTGTACAATTTTAGGAATCCTTTATTGACCCCAAGGTTTGGTCGAATTTTAAGAAAAAAGACTCACTCATATGCTCATCCCATTAAACACATTCTTTTAGCATGCTGGCTATCTGATGGAGATATTAGAAACTTATTGGCATGTAGAACAAGAGTTCCTGTAAATACGCCACCAGAAAAATATCAAGATGACGATATTAAAGAGAGAGTCCTAGAACTTTTAAAGCAGGAGCTGAGCGTTAACAAAATTAATGAGAAAACAGGAAAGAGCCGCTGCTATATTCGACGAATAGCTGAGTTAGATAGCATTCCTCATCATACTAACTCCCAAGCTTTTCCAGATGAAACATGTAGAGCTGTATTGATTAAAGCTCTTTATGGAATACATCGACAAGAAATTGTTAGGTCACTAGCCGTGGGGCTAGGCTACGTTGAACAAGTTATTTGCAATGAGCCAAACATGAGCGAATGGCGTAAACACCTTAGTATTCAGAAAAATGTATTAGCGGCATCTAGGTTACTTATATCATTAAGAAAGCAACATCCTGATTGGTGTAGAACAAAAATAAGAAAAGAGGCTCAAGCAGCTTATTTCATACTTTACAATCATGACAAATCATTAATTGAAAAACCCTACCTAAAGATCAAAAACCAGCTCCTTACTAAAAACATTGGCCAAAAGAAAATTCCCGTTTATACAAGGCCATAAATGAATTAACTGAAGCTAAAAATCTATCAATATCTGAAATTGGAAGACGGGTAAACGACCATAGTTACATTCGAACTTCGATAAAAAACCTACCAAAAACCTATGAATTATTAAGGAGACTTGGAATATTAAAATAAAGCGATTCAAATTAATTTTACAAAAAAAAGGATGAAAATCATGAATACTAAACTTAAAGATAAAAATGCGCACTATGTAAACCAAATCAAGAAATGAAGCAAACATGGATTAAGAGAATAAAAGCAGAAATGAAATTATCTTCAACAAAATTTGTTAACTATGGATCATTCCTCAGTTTGCAATTCTTGCACATTAACACTTAAAAAATTAAGAGTGGTTATCAAGAATATTACGCCTCAGAAAAATAGTGGAGATTATCAACTCACAAAAATGTAAGTAGCTCTATTTATATGATCACAATGTCATAGCTGCCGTTTATATTCGTTAACTGTGAGCACATTGCTCACATTAGGTATATATGTCTAACCATCCTTCGAATTAGGTTTTGTATCGATAACGTCTCACTCTGCGCTAAATATCCGTTGCAGCGAAACGTTATACTTTTTCTCTATCGCATTTCAATGCTTGACCGCAGTTTGCATTTACTTAGGGCCTGTTTTCGAGTTTGCTAAAAGCGCAAGCCCGCTTAGCGTTACCAGGAAGGCTTCGGTCAATATACCCGACTGGATGTCCGCATTCGGCAGACCATCCATAGCCACTCCTACCAAGCGACCAGTCAAGTAGAAGCCAAAGCAGAAAGTGAGTCCTATAAGAGCCTGAGATCGAAGCTCTTTGCGCCAGAGAGCCAGCCATGCCAGCAGTCCGAACCCCATGTTTAACGCGTGATTTCCCCGCAACTCATTGAGTAGGGATATGTCTGTAGCGTCCACGGTCATACCCAGCAGGGCCATAGAGGATACAGGAGATACCACTCGCCAGCTTCCAAAGACTGCGAGTATCGTCCCGCCAACACACAATGCAAGTAAAGGTAGAAATCGCACAAGCACATTTGCCATTCTAAAGCCTACCTCTCGCTCTGGTTTACTTTTGTTTTCCATTTGTCTTCACCTTTCTCTTATGTAGTTTTGCTAGTTTCTCGGTAATAGATGACCTATCATTATCTAGTTTACCGATAAAAGTAGCTTTAGTTATTTTATTCACAATTAAAATCAAACCTCCGCAATTAGTTTAAAATATCTGATATTACAGTTAAATTTGTAAGGCTAACTTCTACCAAAAATCAGCTTTAAATAACTGTTTTATAAGACTGAAAACCTCGCAAGCATTATCCTTCCAAAGATAGCTGTTTACCCGAACATTTTATTAAATGCTTCTTCTACTTTTGCATGTGCATTTTGGGGAACGAAAGTGCCATGAGCACTTAATAGTTGATCGAAATCTAGGCTCAACAAGCGTTTCAATTCAGTTCTTATTCCGACTTGGTCTTTAACCGCTAGCTTCATCCACATTTTACTAATAAGCGTTTCTCGGCTGAAACCTATTAAAGGCAATATGCGTCGAGCCAACCAATTAGTGTGAGGCATATGCGGAAATTCGGCATAGCTTTGAATTGAATCGCAGGTTAAAAGTATACCCGTCGAACGCTCTAGTAATATTACGCCTTCTGGCTCGTTCAAATGGTTAAACGCAAAGAGCTGTGCATTGGAAAAAGGAAGTGTTCCACCATCAGATAGTGCATATTTAATGGCTGGAGTAGTATATGTGGTTCCACCCTTGAATGACCAGAAATTGGCATTGTAACGGTCTACATAAAACGGATCATCCAAACCATGTCCAGGCCCAAGACGAAGTACATGAGCTATCTCTCCTAGTTCTTCCAAAGCCAAAAGACCTGCATCATCCATGCGTACAGGATTAATAAGTGTCAATTGACCATTTTCTCGAACAATTGTCATATTTCGTGTAAAGCGTATAAAGGCATTAGGTTTAACACAGCCATGAACAACAAATAAGTCCTCAGCAACTTGTTTTGGTAAGTCGTGGGGTAAAACATCAGGGTAATTCATTGGAAGCCTCAAAATTTTCTCAAGTAGTCAATTAGTTTGTAGTTTTTTATGGCTATGCCAAGCATTACGTTAAAACGCTGGAATTGCCAAAATTAAGGTGTAGTTTTGACACTACACCTTTTGTGAAACTGTATTTATTATTAAGCAGGTGCGTTAAATCGAATACGAAATACCTGATCCTCCGTAGAAGGTGCAGTCAAATACTTGCATTTCTTTACCTTGGGTTACTTTTCCAAAGGCAAATTCTAATTCAGGCTCTGATTTAATTGTTAACTGTAAAGTCATGTAACTATTTCCTACTGATATTTATTGAAGTGGCCAAATTATGAAACATTTAATTGTAGAAATCAACATTTCCGGAAATAAATGTTTCCGATATATTGTTTTCGAGTTATTATATTTCTGTTAGTATTGCTGCATGAAAGAAAATAAATCTAAAAGTCCTGATAAAATTAGAGGACGAAAGCGCGATGAAAGCCGAACTGACTCAATTCTCCAAGCAGCCTTAACGTTGTTATTTGAGGTAGGTTTTGACAAGTTCCGAGTCCAAGATGTTGCCGATCGTGCAGGCTCTGGTACTGGTGCTATTTATCGACGGTGGCCCAAAAAAGAAATATTAATTGCAGAAGCAATTAGAATTATGCCTGTAGCAAAGGTTGAGTTTACCGATGATCCCATTGATGATTTAAGAGCATTAATTAAGAACAAATGTATCTCTGCTTTTGAAAAGCCTGATCTTGTACCTGGGCTAATATCAGCAATGAGAGCCGATAAGGGAATTGAAGACGCTGTGAAGGAGGGTTACAGCTTAGAACACTTTAGGGCTGCAATTGCAAGAATCATAGGAGATAAACATCCACAGCTTGATTTGCTAACAGATCTCACACCAGCAATTACTCTGCATAGAGCATCTTTTACACCAGAAGAAATTTCCCCCGAAGTAATGACTGACGAAATTGTTTCGCTGATAACGTCCTTCGCTAAGTAACTTTCACCATAAATGATGAAGTTTAATATGGCTGATGATGGAAAAAATTAGCATCCTGGTGTTGCCAGATGTCCAGATTGTCGCTGTCGATAGAGAAATAGGGCTAACGTTAGTTATGCGACCTAATTTGTTGCATAAAACTAGATGTTACTTTTTACTAGCAAGTCTACAGACTTACTAGTAAAAGCAAGGTAAATGGGTCTAAACGGCTTAATTAAAGGTTTATTAAAGCCTATAATGTTACCTAAATAGGTAAGTATTTTAAAAAATATAGAAATATTAAAATCATTGGTTTTTCAATGGTTAACTTGTCTCCATTTTGGTTCTGATTTTCATGGTAAATTACCTGTCAAAATAGGTGTCTAGACGGTGTTAAGTGTCCTCGTTTACATTATTGAGCACTAATTAGTGTATTAAAGAAATTAAAACGAAGACAAGCTTTTAAATAAAACCGATAACATATTATAAGTTATCGAAAAACATTCCCTCATTTGTATATTAAATCCACACCTTTGTTATCAATAGGATCTATTTTTGTCAGAAAACCACTGCTCTAGATATTCAATGCATTGCACTAATTTTGCTGGCACATGATAGCGCACTGGATATAAAGCATATAAGGTTAACATCGGTTTTTTTGCATCGGCTAGCACTTCAATTATTTGGCCACTGTCTATTGCTGTTTGACAAACAAAGTCTGGAATAAAACCCAATCCCAGTCCTTGTTTAATTGACTCCATCATAAACATGGTATTATTCACTCGCATGTTGCCCTTTACAGTAACACCATCCTCAATGGGCCAAACATTTTTTCCTTGAAAATAACTATAGATAAAACAATTATGATCTTTAAGATCTTTGGGTAGGGTAATTGTTGGATGTTGCTCAAGATATTCAGGGGATGCACAAACTTTATAAGTAAAATGTGTCAACGGTCTACCGACATAATTAGAATCTATTGGTTTGCTTGACGCGCGGAATCCTAAATCAAATCCTTGCTCTACTAGGTCAACACTTTCATCACCTAAATGGATATCGAGCTCAATCTCAGGGTTTACCTGCATAAAATCGGCAAACAAATGCGACAAATCAGTAATTCCAAGCGCCATAGGAGCATTTATTTTAAGTTTACCACGAAGATTCTGTTGTAAATCTTGGACAAAATTATCGGCGTCGTCCAGTTTTGATAATATCTCTCGCGCTCGCCGTAAATAACCTTCACCAACATGGGTTAGTTGTACATTACGGGTGGATCGGTGCAACAAACGAGCACCTAAATCACTTTCAAGTCGCCCTATTTCCTTACTGATCATAGATTTGGATGAATTTACCTGCTCGGCTACGCGGGTAAAACTTCCTAAATCAGCTAAGCGCACAAACAGCTGAATTGCCCGTAATTTATCCATTCTCTATGCCTTTTGCTTGTAACGCTCGTACCATCTTCTTCGGCTCCATTAATTCATATCGCACTTACTGTCTCCAATTTGAGAACAGTATATGTATATTATTGGCATATATGAATACAAATAATGCGTTTAAACTTATTTCATCGCATCGAGGAAGGCATTGACCACCAAATATGCGAACTAACAAATTAACAAAATTCCTCTTTTAGGAGAATACCATGTATACACTTTATTATTCACAAGGTGCTTGTTCTGTAGCTACTCAAGTGGTTTTACGCGAACTAGGTCAAGACGTAAAAATTATTGATGCACAACAAGATGATAACTTCAAAACAATCAACCCCGTTGGCGCAGTACCAGTATTAATTGATGGTAATAAAACCTTGACCGAAGGTGCTGCGATTATGCTTCATATTCTTAGCAAGCACAAAAGCTCACTTTACCCTGACAATGAACATGACCGACTAAAATCAAATCAAGACATTATGTTTGCTAATGCCACGATGCACCCAGCTTACGGCAGATTATTTTTTTTAGCACAACATGTTAGCGATGAAAAAGTAAAACAAGAGATGTTGAATGCTGCTGCAGAAAGTATTAATCAATTATGGCAAGTTGTTGAAAAGCAACTCGCTAGCAAAAGCTTCTTAGGTGGTGATACCCCTTCAGCAGCAGACATTATGCTGACTGTTTATTCTCGATGGGGTGCGTATTTTCCTGTTGATATCATCATTGCCGAAAAAACAATGAAAATGTTAACCACGGTAAAAGCCATGCCTAACTTTATCATGACAGACGAAGCAGAACAGGCCGTTTCCGCTAAGTAAAAAGTAAAAGGTAATTGCTTAGTATCAATAGCGCTTGCCTTTGCCTTTTTCAATTTATGGAGTGAAAACATGAAAAATATTAAAACTGACTTAAATAGTACAGCAAGTGACTTTTCAGTAATCTGGGAAATTATACATAACTATTTTGAAGGTCTTCATTACGGCGATGTAGCCAAGCTAAAAGCGATATTCCACCCGGATGTTTGGTTAAAGGCACCCGGAAACAGGCGTTCATTAAAACAATGGTTAACCAATGTTTCCAGTCGACCAGCACCGGCACAACTAAACAAACCATTCAGCTTTAAAATATTAGCCATTGATGTGGTGCAAGATCAAGCTATGGCGAAAATTCACTGCCCTTTGTTTGATTTTAACTATATCGATTTTCTCGGATTACTTAAAGAAGAAGGCCAGTGGCGCATCGTCACCAAAATGTATACCGATATCAAGGAACAACAATAATGAATATTTTAAACACGAAAAAATTAAAAATTGAAATGGTACACGATATCGTTTGCTCTTGGTGTCCAATCGGCTACAACAACATTAAAACAGCGATTAATGATTTAACCATCGACGTTGATTTTCATTTTTTGCCGTTTGAGTTGAATGCCAATATGGCTAATATTGGTGAACCAATAGCCAGTTATTTTAGCCGCAAAATGGGCTGGAATGAGAATAAATTACATGAATATCAACGGTCATTAGTCGCCACAGCTGCCAAATCTGGTGTCAGTATTGATTTTTCAAAAAGGACCCATTATTACAATACCCGTAATGCACACCTATTAATGCATTTGGTAGAACGGTTTGATAAACAAATAGAGCTGAACGAGGCGTTAATTGAAGCCTATTTTAAAGATGGACAAGATATAAGTAACTTAACAGTATTGCTCAATGTTGCTGAAAAGTTAGGAATGAATAGGCAAGACACCAAAGAGGCACTTATTTCAAACCATTTAAACCAAGAATTAGAGAAAAAAATTTCACGTGTTAAAGCACTTAACATTAGCAGCATCCCCGGGTTTATAGTTAATGAAAATACGCTGGTTTCTGGTTCAAATTCGGTGAAATATTTTAAAGATACCTTGTCTGATTTTATCAAAGAATCAAGTGTGACAAAGGTGGCTGTTGCTTAACACTTAACAAACCATAACCAACTTGAGTCAAAAAATTTAACACAATAAAAAGGAAAAGAATCATGCCGTATATTAACGTAAAAATTACCGACGAAGGCGTAACCAATGAACAAAAAAAGGCCATTATTAAAGGCTGTACCCAGCTAATGGTTGAAGTTTTAAATAAAAACCCAGCAACGACTTTTGTGGTTATCGATGAAGTTAACACTGACAACTGGGGTATCGGTTATGATCAGGTAACAGAGCTACGTAAACAAGCGTAACTACAGGCACTGAACAGTTGGTAAAGTTTATTGAAAATATAAGGTGGTAGTGTGATGAATACATTCCAACAACCTAGCTTTTATGCGCTAATAATGTGCATTGCGGGGATGGGAATACCTTTTATGGCGGCATTAAATGGCAATTTAGGTACTAAGCTTAACAGTCCGGCGTTAGCTACAACCATATTATTCATGGTTGGCGGTGTTGTTTCACTGACATACTTATTTATTACTGGTGGTTTACCCAAATCAGCCATTAAAGAGCCAATTCCGATTTACTTTTATCTAGGTGGACTACTTGTCTTATTCTATATTTTTACTATGACTTGGATCGCACCAAGATTTGGAGTGGGTAACGCGATATCTATGGTGCTGCTAGGCCAAATAATATCTATGACGGTTATCGACCACTATGGTCTTTTGGGTACACTAAAATATACTGTTTCCATTCAGCGTATAGCTGGATTGACTCTAATGATGTTTGGTGTGTACCTAACCATTCGTCGTTCTTAATAAATAACAATAACTTATGTTTGTCTTCGTTTTAAATTCAAGTATACATTAGTTTTATCAAACTAATACGAGTACATAGGATATTGAGCATTAATGTAACCGTTTGATTTATATGCGTTATAATTAAATTCATTTGTACTCGTTTTAAAATAACAAGATTTTTTATCTTTATTTCCCTAAAAGAAATGCTGGTTTTGGTGACTTTGGACAATTACCCACCCAAATTGATTTTCATTTCAACCAGAGATTTAGAGAAGCCAACTTTCTCGTAAGCTCTGATAGCGGCGCTATTTTCATCATATACATCTAAATAAAAGTCTAATATCCCTTGTTCTTTACTCCACGCCATCAAGTTTTCCATAATCAGCTTATTTATTCCTAATCCTCTAAATTCGGGGTCAACATACATAAATCCAAGATATGAATGTTTGCTATGTTGAAGTGATTTCTTCGAATCTCGAACTTGTGCGTAGCCGGTACCAATAATCTGACCATTCGCTTCAGCAACTACTAAATGGGAAGCGTCGTCTATAAGTAAACTCGTAAGATCATAATAAACCGCATCTTTAGACTTTAATGTAGCGTTATAGGGTCGTTCAGCTTCTATGACTTTTTGTTCCAAGCTCAGTAAATACGCCCGATCATTTACTAATGCTTTTCTAATATTAAAATCTTTCAATTGGTTACACAACCTGATTAATCTACAAATAACGTCTCTTTAAGAGACAAAGAATTGTTGGCTAAAATTAGCGAAGAAAGAACAAAATTGACTATAATCGCGAATCGATGGCCAGCTGTTGCGTGTCTGGTATGATTTACCTTGTAGCCTGCAATATACCAAACTAATAAGCAATAACACCTAAACCTTATTGATTCAGAGAATAGGTCAACCAAGTTTTAAGACTTAACCATACTCATAAAGATTAACACTTTACAGAATGGGTTCCAACAACAGGTTATCGTTCATTCATTGAAGCTGAAAATGCAGTTGTTAAATATATTATTGAATATTACAGCCTGGTTAGGGGCACTGTTATAACGGTAAATTAATACCAAATGAGTCAAAGAAAATATACAGGCTGGAATACAAATCCGTGGCGAGAATTAGTTGACCACTACACAGTGCTGTGTAGACTTTATTTGCATCGCCTTGTTGTTTTCAAAGAGCTCAAACTGCTCTTTATAGAGGTTATCATTACTATTTAGTAAGTCACTTAGTGCTTGTGCCCGAATAGGTTCAGAAAAATAATAGCCTTGTATATCATCAACTTGATTTTCTTCTAAAAAAATCAATTGTTCTACAGTTTCTACTCCTTCCGCAATGACTTGGATAGACATGGTTTTTGAAATGGCTAAAATAGTTCGAATGAGCTCTTCATCTTGCACATCCTTACCTATATCTTTGATAAAGCTACTGTCGATTTTGATGACGTCTACTGGCATTTTTCTGAGGTAATCAAGAGATGAGTGGCCAGTGCCAAAATCATCAATGGATATTTTCACACCTAGAGCATGAATTTTTTCAAGCTCAGAGAAAAAGACTTTATGGTCATCAAATGTTGCAGTTTCAGTCACTTCTATTTCTACATATTCGGGCTTTAGACCATGCGTATTAATCGCTTTAACGAGGTTTTCTCTAAATTCACTTGTCCCTAATTGACGAACAGATACATTAATGGCGGTAACCATACCTTTAAAATAAGGAAGTGTTTGCCAGTATGATATTTGCTTACAAACATTGTTTAAAATCCAATTTCCAAGTTCGATAATTTGCCCAGTCTGTTCGGCAATTGGTATAAATATATCTGGAGAGAGCATATCCCCCTCTTCTGGAAACCAACGTATTAATGCTTCACAACCGACCATTTTCTTTTGCAATAATGATATTTTTGGTTGATAAAGTACCGTTAACTCATTATTTAAAATAGCTTTGGAAAGTAGCATTTGAACCCGTTGACTTTGCTCTGCTTTATTCTGCATTTGTTTGGCAAAAAATTGAAAGTTATTACGCCCTTCTGATTTTGCCTCATACATTGCCGTATCAGCCGCTTTTAAAAGGTCATCCATATTCATCGAATTAGGATCATAGAAGGCAATGCCAATGCTGGTACTGACTTCTATTTTTATACTGTTAAGTTCGAGTGGCTCAGATACGGAATTTAGAATTTTTTGTGCAACGTTTAGCACATTGATATTTGTTGGTATATCTTGAAGAATAATGGCAAATTCATCCCCCCCCATTCGTGAGATGAGGTCACCTTCCCTTAAAATATTGGACAATTTCTGACTAATCTTCTGAAGCAGTAAGTCACCAATATCATGGCCATATTGGTCATTAATAAATTTAAAATGATCAATATCGAGAAACATAACCGCGAGTATCGTATTGGATCGTTTTACGCGCATGATTGATTGATTTAAGGCGTCATGAAAATATGCGCGGTTTGAAATATTAGTTAAATAATCAAAGTTGGCTAAGTGTAGTAACTTAGCTTCAGTTTCTTTCTCTTGCGTGGTGTCTTTAAATGTTAAAACCGCTCCATTGATTTCTCCATCGCTTTCTCCATTGAGCTCTCTAGTGACGTCACAAGAGTAATTTGAATGAAATGTATTGCCAGTAAGTGATTGCCAATTGCCACTGCCTTTTAAACTTGTTCTTCCTAAACGACTTGCGTCATAAAAACGTGATGACAGTAAGTCATTCAACTCACAATTGGAGCCTTTATAATCCGGAGTTCCTGTAGTATTCTGGTTATGTAATACTAAGAAGTCTTGCAGTTTTCCTGAGCTTTTTTCAATATCGATAGCCAGTAATTCTAAAGCCTTTGGATTGGCAAAGGTAATGTTTCCATCTAGATCAATCCCTAAAATTCCTTCACTCACGCTATTGAGTAAAATGTTTAATCGGGCAGTAGAGTCTTCAGCAATCCGACGATGCTCATCTAAGGTAATAAATTGTGCGACCTTTTTGATGAGTATAGTGTCGTCAACTGGCTTGGTAACAAAATCAACGGCGCCTGCCTCATAAGATTTATGCAGCGCATCACTGTCATTATCATTGCCTGTTACCATCACAATAGGAATATGTTTAAATCGTTGATTGCTGTTGATTAGATTAACAACGTCATAGCCTTTCATCCCTGGCATTTCGATATCCATTAAAATGACGGCGAAATCATGATTAAGCACTTTAACGAGCGCTTCTTTTCCTGATGATGCTTGGATAATCGTGATATCTAAAGGAGAGAGAATATGTTGAAGAATATTTCGTTGGCTTGCAACGTCGTCAACAATCAGAATACTGCTTTTTTTGTGATTATCCATTCTCTCTGAAATCCTTTGTAGTCGGAGTACAGCTAATTATAGATATTGTTTATGAATTAGCTAATTTATTAATGTAAAAGGGCAATTATATCGATTAGAAGGAAAATTCAACGTTGTCTTCTAATTTATTCCCTCATGAGAAGCATTTTTTATAGCGTAAATGATAAAAGTTCAGGACTGGGAGCCAAACGATTATGTACATTTAATGATGGTTCAAATTTAGTTTAAGAAATTATTGAATTTAAGAAAGGGGAAGGTTTTAAAATGGTACTTTCTGAATTGTCACTACCGTTCAAGAACATGTATGCAGAAATTCGAGTGAAGAGTGCTTAAAATCGTGCGCAACTAGCTTATCATTTGTCCATCTATGATCTAAGGGTTGTCGGTTTACTTTTTATTCGTTTTATACTCGGATACATAAAATTAACCTGTTGGAAATAAATCAACTTTATACAAAGAACGCTAGGATGAAATATACTGACGAATACAGTCAATAGCAGTGCACCCTGCGGTGTTGTCGTCTTTATTGAGCTTGGTTATAAACCAAGTGACGCCATAAAGTCATCATCAGCGTCATCTTCCACCTCCATAGGAGCTGGCGTATTAGCATCATCAGCCATTCCTTTAGCGGAATTTTCTAATATTTCATCAGGGTCAATAGTTTCTGCTGCTTCAAAATCATGTAACTGAATAAATTCAGTTTTATCCATCGCAAATTCCAGATAAAATATTTTGTTGGTTGCAGTAGAAAAGGTGACTCTTCGCATTTGTGGTCGGTCCATGCTGGTACCAACGGAAATTTGAACTAATTTGTTGATCGTCAACATTTTTGGTTGGCTTTGCGTTATAGATGTTTGCAATTGCTCCCTTACTTTAAAGGTAAAATCACCCACCAGTTGATTCATCAGCTCGCCTAATACATTCGCCACATCGTCAGACATATGACTCTTAGAAATTTCCGATTCAGGCATGCCCATATTACGCATATAATCCTGATAAATTTCCAAGGCAGCGTCGCTAGTAAAGTTAGTTACAACTATGCCATTAAATCCGCCATCAAACAGCACAAAACTAGAAACATCCGGCCTTAGGCAAGTTTTCGTTATTTTCTGTACCATGGCTGAATAGGTAATATTATTACCACTGGCTTTAGTTAGTACTTCACAAACTGACTCACACAAAGTAATAAGCACTTGATCCGTATTGATTGTTTTGCTTTTTCTAATTTTGTTCACTACGTATTATTCCTTAGAATTGAAATTATTTGTCAATCTAAATTTGTTCGTAATTATAGCAGAATTCATACCAATATGAGTATTGGGAAGTTAAGCCGATAACTACTTATTCAGATTTAGAATATCCCGACCAGATATCGGCATTCACTGATGCTCGCTTTTTGCGTTTTTTCTTACCACTACCTTCAGGTTTTGCCATCGGTTTATCCGCGTCTACAAGGTTAACATCATCAACTTCAAAACCCGCTACTTGCTCACGTTCAAGTTGGATCTTGTTCTTTTTTTCAATCACTTTGAAATGATGGTAATCTTCATGATCGATAAGCGATAATGCTAAACCTACTTCACCAGCACGGCCACTTCTACCAATACGGTGCATGTAGTCTGATGGACTTCTGGGTAAGTTAAAATTGATAACCACGGGCAATTTTTCGATATCTAAACCACGGGCAGCAATATCCGTTGCAATTAACACTTCAATTTCGCCTGCTTTAAACCCCTCAAGTACACGACTACGAGCACCTTGACCTTTATCGCCATGAAACACTTCTGCGGTAATGCCCCGTTTAGAGAGTTTTTCAGCTAAGTGCTCACAGTGAGTTTTAGCATTGACAAAAATAAGCGCTTGTCGCCATTGATGTTGCTTAATTAAATGCGCTAATACAGCTGTTTTTTCCCCTTTATTAACGGTAAAAACGCGTTGTACTAAGGTACTGGCGTCGCTACTTTGTACCTGTATTTCAACTGGATCGTTGAGTAACTCTTGGGTTAATGCCTGTACTTGCTCTGGAAAGGTCGCAGAAAATAATAAGGTTTGCTTTTTCTTTGGCAATAATGCCAACAGCGCAGAAAGTTCGTCAGTAAAACCTAGACTTAACATCCGATCTGCTTCATCAAGCACTAAGGTTTCTACTCTATCAAGCTTAATTGCATTACTTGAAATTAAATCGAGTAATCTTCCAGGCGTTGCCACCAAAATATCGGTGCCACCGCGTAATGCCAGCATTTGAGTATTCGCTGATACACCACCAAAAACAGCAACCGTTTTAATCTCGCCGTTAAAATGCGCCGCATAAGATTTAATGCTGTCAGCAACTTGCTTGGCAAGTTCACGGGTAGGAACTAGAATCAGTCCAGCAACATAGTTACCTTTGCTGCTTTTATTCCCTTTACTCGCCAATGGTTTTACCGTGTGTAATTGCTGCAATAGTGGTAGTGCAAAGGTGGCTGTTTTACCCGAACCGGTATTTGCTCCGGCAATTAAGTCACGTCCTGCTAATACACTTGGGATAGCCTGCGCTTGAATGGGTGTTGGCTGTTGATATTCCAACTCAGTTAATCGAGCTAATAAAGGTGGAATAAGGCCAAGTTCTATAAAATTTGCTGGCGTTATGACGGTGGTTTTGGCAGAGGTCATTAAGATAAAAGGCTCAAAACATAGATTTGTAGCTCTATTTTAGCGTATTTATGTCCAGTTAAGTTAGTAAAATCTATAAAAGACTGACTTAATTTTGAACAACGTAATTGATTTTTCACCCCAGACCTAGTGATTTTTGGCTTTTGTTTCTAAACTGTTACTATTGTACTAACTTAAATATTTTGAGGTTTTGCTGATGGATGAATTTATGCTGGCAGCGATTGTTCAAGCCAAAAAAGGGTTAGCCCAAGGTGGTATACCCATAGGCTCGGTGTTGGTCCATAACGGAAGAATCATTGGTTGTGGTCACAATAGAAGAGTGCAAACGGGAAGCCCCACATTACATGGTGAAATGGACGCGTTGGAAAATGCTGGTAGGCAACCGGCAAGTGTTTATCAACAAAGCGTAATCTATACCACGCTATCACCCTGCTCTATGTGTACCGGAGCCATTTTGCTCTATGGTATTCCCAAGGTGGTAATTGGTGAGAACCAGAGCTTTATGGGTGAAGAGGCCTTACTTAAGTCCAGAGGGGTTGAAATTCAAGTGGTCGATTCTGATGAATGTAAGCGAATGATGAATGATTTTATAGCAGAAAAACCCGAGCTGTGGAATGAGGATATAGGCGAATGAGACTGTACGCCCTGTTTACTAGTTGTTTGTTATCTACTAGTATCTTGGCCGCGAATGTAGTCAAAGTTGGCATATATGATTTCCCTCCTTATGTTTTCATCGCTGATAAAACAAACGGCATTACAGTTCAAATGATAGCAGCGATGAATAAGTTTCAGCAGAAGTATGAATTTGTCGCGGTACCCACAACCGCTATACGTCGTTATCGTGATTTTGAAAATAACAAATTCGACATGCTGATCTTTGAAAACCAAAACTGGGGTTGGCAAAAATATCCGGTGGCTGTCTCGCAAACTTTTGTAACTGGTGAAGAGGTGTATGTAACCCAAGCTAAACGAGGCAAAGGGCAGGATTTTTTCTTGGATTTTAAAAATAAAGCCATAATTGGGGTTTTGGGCTATCATTATCAGTTCGCCAACTTTCATGTTGAGCGAGATTATCTGGAAAAGAATTTTAATCTTTTATTGACCAACAGCCAAAAGAAAAGTCTTGAGTTAATTCTTCATGATCGTGGCGAGATTGCTGTATTGTCAAAGGAATACTTGAACTATCATTTTGCCCACTCACCCGCTGACGAAGCCAAATTGCTTATCTCCAAAAAATTAGACCAAGTCTACCAACATACTATTTTAGTCCGTAAAGATCGCGAACTCTCGATTAATTACATCAACAAACTGCTTGACCAGATGAAACAAAAGGGCACATTAATACCTTTGTGGGAAGAGTATGGCCTTGAGGTCAAGCGTTAAATCTAGAGTGGACAAATATAAAATACCAATCGGGCTAATTTATTGAGCACTTAGCGAGAATTAATTAATTCGTTTGATATAACAATCCAAACATTACCAAGGTGACATCTATGTCTGAGAAGAAAATTAAGTTCGAGTATGAAAAACAAAACAAAAATAGTATTAGATATAAAGAGGTACCTGAAGAGGGGATGCCGCCTGTTATTGGAAGTATTTACGTTCAAAAATGGTACGCTGGTGGTAGTAAGAACATTGAAATAACGATCAATAAAAAAGATTAGTTATTTATTTGTAATGGTCAATTAACAGGCATTAAAAAACCGGCCTCTGCCGGTTTTACAAGTAATTCGATAAAACTTATTTATAGAAAAAGTTTTACAAAACCATCGTACTTTTCAGTTTGTTCAATGCATTTTTCTCTAACTGACGCACACGCTCTGCTGAAATTTGATATTTGTTTGCTAGCTCTTGCAAGGTTGTTTTGTCTTCGGCCAACCAACGAGTTTTAATAATATCTTGGCTACGCTCATCTAGTGCGACTAACGCGGTAGATAAACGATTGTTAGCATGACTTTCCCAGTTAGCATTTTCTACTTCAACTGCTAGGTCAGATTGCTTATCTTCAAGGTACAAAGCCGGAGAGAAATTCCCTGCACTGGCGTTGTCGTCATCATCAGAAGACAATTCGAATGCTTGGTCATGACTGCTCATGCGATTTTCCATTTCCAACACATCTTTAGTGCTTACACCTAATGTTTCTGCAACAGTATTCACTTCATCGTTGCTAAACCAGCCTAAACGCTTTTTATTCTTACGCAGGTTAAAAAACAATTTACGTTGAGCTTTCGTAGTCGCTACTTTAACGATGCGCCAGTTTTTCAGTACATATTCATGAATTTCAGCTTTAATCCAATGCACTGCAAATGAAACTAAACGCACACCCACTTCCGGGTTAAAACGCTTAACTGCCTTCATTAAGCCGACATTACCTTCTTGTACTAAATCAGCTTGTGCTAAGCCATAACCTGAATAACCTTTAGCTACATGAATAACAAAGCGTAAATGCGACATAATCAATTTTTGTGCCGCTTGTAAATCATTATCATTATAGAGGCGAGTTGCGAGATCACGCTCCTCTTCAGCAGTAAGCATTGGAATGCTATACGCTGATTGCATGTAGGATTCAATACTGCCACTTCGTGGTAAGGTAAGCTGCATTGTATTACTCATATAAATAACCTCTATTTCTTTACTAAAATATAACTTCCTTTCGCTCATAATTATAACATGAATCAGGCTTGTTAACTATACACGCCTTGCATGTGACATTGAGCGAGGACAAACATTAGCTTAATAGATAGGGCAAAACAAGATGATCTTTCATTTATTTAGTGAAAGATTTGTTAAAGAATGTTATCTGTATTTTTTCTCATTTAATAACAACAAGATAGCTTACTCAGCGTTAGGCTCGATCGCTCGTATATGTTTACGTACAGAGATATAACTGCCAGCTAAACCCAAAATTACAGCAAAGGCAATCAACAATAATGCTTCATTAAATGACAAACCTTGCAATTGAAAGTTACTTTGATATAAATCGGTTAACTTACTTATGGCACTCGTTAAATACTGGGCAAGTATGCTCACAGCTAACCAAGATAATAAACCACCAAATACACCATACCAAACACCACTGTACAAAAATGGTCTTTGAATAAAACTGTCTGTTGCTCCAACAAGCTTCATAACAGCAATAGCATCTTTTTGATTCAAAATAGCTAAGCGAATGGTATTACCCACAATAAGTACCACTGACATACACAACAACAACGCAACGCCAATCACAATGTCTTCAATTAGCTGTGCCATAGCTTCTAAGCGTGTTAGCCACTCTAAATCAAGTTTACCTTGTTCAACTTCACGTTCTTGCTTTAACTTCGCCAACAATTCATTAGCAGCACTTGCTTGGCTTGCACGTACAGTAGGGCTGACTAAAATGGTCGCGGGTAAAGGATTTTCATCAAGATATTCAAGTGATTGACCAAAACCAGATAATACTTTAAATTCTTTAAGTGCTTGCTTTGCAGAAATATAACGAACATCACTCACCTCAGGATATAACTTGATCCGCTTTACTAAGTTCTGTGCACTTTTATCGGTCGTTGATAACTTTAAAAATAAGGTGATCTGTGAAGCACTATCCCATTGTTCACTAACTTGCTGTGCATTTTTTACAAATAAGTGCAAAGTAGCAGGTAAAGCTAAACTAATACCAAGCACAAACACTGTCATTACCGAGGTAAAAGGTGTGCGCCATAAATCGCCTAAACTGCCAACCGCTTGTTGCAAATGGCGAATAGGCAAAGTTAATAAACGCCTTAAAAGTGTACCGCGTTGACTTAAGCCACTGGAGTGTAGGTTATTACTCATTCGCCACTCCCTGTGCTTGCAAGCCATCAAGAATACCATCGTTGATCATAGTTCCTTCTTTTAATGTTAAGGTTCGATACCTCATTCGAGCAATCAAACCTAGATCATGAGTGGCAATTAACACGGTAACACCCGCAGCATTAAACTCTTCAAAAAGGCTAATGATATCAAGTGATAATTTAGGGTCTAAATTACCCGTTGGTTCATCGGCAAGTAAAATAGGGGGTTTGTTAACAATGGCGCGGGCAATACCAACTCTTTGTTGTTCGCCGCCAGAAAGCATATGTGGAAAACATTTTAATTTTGCGCTTAGATGCACTTTATCTAACGCGGTTTCAACGCGCTTTTTAATTTCCCTATGACTCACCCCTTCAATAATTAAAGGCAAGGCGACATTATCAAAAACAGTGCGATCTTTTAGGAGGTTATGGCTTTGAAATATCATGCCAATACCACGACGCACATAGGGGATTTGTTTATACTGAATACTAGCAAGTTCATTATTATTAACTAAGATGCTGCCAGAGCTTGGCTTTTCCATCATAGATATTAGCTTTAAGAGTGTACTTTTACCTGCCCCTGAGTGGCCTGTTAAAAAGGCCATTTCACCTGCATCTAAACTGAAATTAACTTGCTTTAAAGCAAGAAAACCACCAGGGTAAGTTTTGTTAACATTGTTAAAGCTGATCATAATTATTATTATTTTTTAATTACTTATTTTGCCCAGTCTATCATACCAAGCCTATTACGTTATTTCCCATTCAGCAAGAATAAATTTAATAGCGTTGGTGTCACTCTTTAACAAACAAAGCATCAATAAAATCATCTCCATTAAACGGGCGAAGGTCGTCAATACCTTCTCCAACACCTAAATAGCGAATAGGGATATTATACTTGTCTGCAATAGCAAAAACGACACCACCTTTAGCTGTTCCGTCTAATTTAGTGACCGTTAAACCCGTTAAACCAACGGCTTCATCAAATAGTTTGGTTTGACTTAACGCATTTTGCCCTGTGCCAGCATCAAGCGTTAACATTACTTCATGGGGCGCATTCACGTCGAGCTTTTTCATCACTCGAACAACTTTCTTCAACTCTTCCATTAAATGCGCTTTATTTTGTAATCGACCTGCCGTGTCGGCAATAATAATATCAACATTACGTGCTTTAGCAGCGCTAATGGCATCAAAAATAACTGAAGCACTATCAGCACCCGTATGCTGAGCAATTACTTGAATATCATTACGTTCGCCCCATACCTGCAATTGCTCTACAGCTGCGGCTCTAAAAGTATCGCCTGCGGCTAACATTACCGATTTACCCTGTGCTTGAAATTGTTTGGCTAGTTTACCAATGGTCGTTGTTTTACCTACGCCGTTAACACCAACCATCAACATAACAAAAGGCCCATCACTTTCAGGGATCTCTAATGGTTGACTAACCTTTTCAATTACCTTTTTTAACTCTATTTTCAATAATTCATATAATGCTTCTGCATCTTTCAACTGCTTACGGTTAGCACTTTGCGTAAGCGAGTCGATAATTTTCATGGTGGTTTCAACACCCACATCTGCCATCAACAAGTGTGTTTCGAGCTCTTCGAACAAATCATCATCAATTTGTTTTCCTCTAAATAAGTCAAATAAACCGCCACCTAAGTTGTGGCGCGTTTTACTTAACCCTTGTTTTAGACGAGCAAAAAAGCCAAGTTTAACTTCTTGAGACGGCTCAGTAACTTTGGGTGCTGATGGTTCGCCTGCTTCTATAGCGATAGAAGTTGGAGACTCTTCTGATTCTCTTTCCTTGAGTGCAAGCGGCTCTAGCTCTCTTTCCTTCGATGTGAACGGCTCTTCTGGCTCACTTTTCTTGGGTGTGAGTGGCTCTTCTGGCTCTCTTTTCTTGGGTGTGAACGGCTCTGGCTCTGGCTCTGGCTCTGGCTCTGGCTCTGGCTCTGGCTCTGGCTCTGGCTCTGGCTCTGGCTCTGGCTCTGGCAGAATATCTTCAACCTGTGTTTCAACTTTTGCAACAACTTCATCAACGACTGTTTTGCTAGATGCTGAATCAGCATCAGACTCTTGCTCGACAGTAGTCTGCTCTGGTGAAGTATTGTCTGCTTCAACAACTTGATCTTTCTCATCCTGACCAAAACCTAACCAGGAAAACATACCTTTTTTCTTCTTCGACACTTTATTCGACCTAACTGTATTGATATATCTAAGCGAATTCAACTAATCGAACTGAAGGTTTCAGTTCGCTTGGATATCATTATGGTGTAAAATTGCCGCTATATTAGCATTAATAATGATAACTGTCAGTGATATGAATCAAGCTCGAAATCAACGAAACAAAAAGGCTACATCTGGTAGTATTCGTATTATTGCAGGTAAGCATAGAGGCAGAAAACTGCCCGTACTAATGGCTGAAGGTTTAAGACCAACCACAGACCGTGTAAAAGAAACCCTATTTAACTGGTTAATGCCATACATTCATGGTGCAACTTGCCTAGATTGTTTTGCGGGTGCTGGCAGTTTAGGCTTTGAGGCACTTTCTCGTGGTGCTGTAAGGGTTAACTTAATTGAGCTTAATAAAAATGCCGCGAAACAATTATTAGCTAACAAGCAGCTGCTTAAATCTGATGATGTTGTGGTATATAATACCAATGCATTAGACTTTCTGAAAACTCAAACATCTATAGAATTTGACCTAGTTTTTATTGACCCTCCATTTAGACAGAACTTAATTTCACAAACCTGTGAATTATTAGAAAATGGTTGGTTAACTGAACAAGCGCTAATTTATGTAGAAATGGAAGCAGAAGGTAATCAACAATTGCCCAACAATTGGCAACTATTAAAAGAAAAAATTGCTGGGCAAGTAGCATATCGCTTATATCAACGCACTGAAAATAAACAATAATGATTAAACTTCATAAACTTGACGGTTATATTCAAACTATTTTACTTGCTGAGTATACTGATAAATTATTGCTTCTTGATGGTTGTTGCCGCGCTGACGTTTCACTAATCAAACACTTTATTATTGATATATTGCAGAGACCATTAACCGATTTACACTTGGTTATTGTAACTCATATGCATCCTGATCACGCAGGTGCGGCTCATAAGCTAAGAAAAATAACAGGGTGCAAAATTGCTTGTGCCAATGTAGAAGGTCAATGGTATACCGGCTTTGGTGGTAAAATAAGACATATTACTGACTTACTCTTAACACGCTGGGTAGCGAACAAAATGAAACAGCCTCAGCGTTGGTTATGGTATTCAAGCAAGTTATTACCAGACTATAAACTTAATGATAACGATAGCCTACCTGGTTTTGATGATTGGCAAGCTTTAGAAACTCAAGGTCATACTGATAGAGATTTATCATTACACCACCTGCCCAGTAATAGCGTTTATATTGCTGATTTAATCGTATCGACTAGAAAAGGTTTCATTCCTCCTTTCCCTGTGTCCTATCCTGATCGTTATCGTAGTTCATTGAAGAAAATAGCTAAGCTAAATGCAAAAAGTGTCATTCTTGCTCATGGCGGCGAAGTGGAGTTGTCTGAGCAAACATTTGAACAAGTTTTAGAAAAAACACCGACAGAACCCCAGACGCATTGGCGCGCAGTGAAAACAAAATTAAAACTAGTATTAAGCAAGTGATGAGTTTCGAAATAATTGCTTTCGCTACTCGCAGCTTGTTTAGTTTTATTTACTGTTCTTTTAGTCTTACTTAGGATTACGCTATCTCAATACCAAGATTAGAAAGCCCTTCTGCCAAGGCCATCTCTTTCGCTAGCTGACATGAGCGTTTATTTTCAGCAGCAAACTTGAGAAAATCAAACAATTCATATTGTGTCTCTTTCTCCCACACCCCCAAAGGATGCTCGTTTATATTGGCCGCCTGCACCTCGATTTCGCCTTCATCAATAAGTAACAGCTCCACATAATAGCTAACACTGTTATGAGATAAGCGACTGACGCTATTAATATCTTCATGGCTTTTATCTTCACCATTAGACTGGATAAGCTGCAATAAAGACATCATTGCCATACAAACATCTAGAGCGGGAAAAACACCAAAGAAGTCAAATGCTTCAGGATCAGGGGTTTGCTCTTCTAATTTATTTAACTGAGCATTAATATTGATTTTAGTTTGATTTTTTTTATCTAACCATTGCCATACTAAATCAAGTTGATTTCGTAGTACTGCATAGTCACCAAATTTACTGCTTTCACTAAACATTCGATAATTAGGTAGCATCCGCTCTAGTAATGCGCCAGCAAATGCAATTTGTTGCCAATGACTTAATTTTGCAAAAGGAAGATGTATGGCCAACTTGATTCTCGTTTATGATAATAGCAAGGAAGTCATTATAAACGAGGAATCATACCCAAGCTACCTCAAGGTATGAGTTTTATCTCCCTAGTGAAAATTAATTATTCCCTATTTCTCACTATTTTTAGTTAGCTGTTTTTGTGCATATTCAAACTTTAATCTGTATTCAGTGAGTTTACTTTCAACCTCGTCAATTTGCTCAAGAAGCTGTTCTTTTTTTTCATTATGTAGGGTAATCATTTCACTATTTTCATCACGCAAATATTTGATGGTTTCGCGCACTTGATCATTATCTTGCTCTTGTTTTTCCCGGCTAGCGTTAAAGCGGTTTAAAATATTTTCCTGTCCGTCTTGGGCTAATTTCACTTGTGATTTAAGTGAATCAACCTCTTTTTGATACAACTTAATATCTGATTGTTCAGTAATCAAATTGCCCGCTAATTCTTGGTTATTTTTCTCTAGCTGAGTAATTTGCTGTAGTGATGTTTCTTGGGCTTTTTGGTGCTTTTTTTCCTTAGCCGAATGATTTTTTTGCTCTTCTATTTGTTGTTCTTTCAACTTAACCTGTTGTTCATTTAATTGATTCAGTTCTTGTTTATAGTCTTGAGAAGTTTTTACCTGTTGCTTAATTTCACTCTCTAAGAAAGCTAACTTTTCTTGTTGCTCTTTTAGTGTGTTTTTCTGCTCATTAGACACGCTTTGAGCTTGTTGCAGTTGTTCAGTTATTTGCGAATTTTTTTGCTCAGCTTCCTGTTTTACATTGACTACTTGGTTGTTATGTTGCTCTTGAGTGCGTTCTAAATGGCTACTTGAAGCCTTCAATTGCTTATTCAACTCTGTGATTTGTTTTTTCTGTTCAATCAGTGTTGATGCTTGCAGTTCTTCGGTTTTTTGCCAAGTGTCTTCTGACTTTTGTAATTTTTCTTCACTGTTCTTTCGCTGTTTCTCAACAATATCTAAACGCTCTATTAGCGTTTGTTCTTGCTCGGAAAACACCGTTAAGCTTTCATTAAGCGTTAATATTTTTTGCTGTAGTTCTGTTAATTCTTTTTCATTGGTGGCGATTTTAGTAAGCTGTACTTTATTTTGCTCACTAAAATCCGCTTGCGCTTGTTGCTGCTCTTTTTGACTTGAAATTTCTTGTTTCAAGTTGTCAATCGTGTGAAGTAAACTTGTGCTTTGTCCATCAAGCTCTGATTGTAAATTTTTCTGTTCGCTTGATAACTTTATTTGCTCTTCTGCTAAAGCGGCTTTAAG